>Ga0105045_10001067_pt1 | contig 21841 bp, 16 predicted proteins | sample MAT02_FD_78089 | JGI IMG/M metagenome (GOLD analysis project Ga0105045, IMG submission 78089) | Freshwater microbial communities from Lake Fryxell liftoff mats and glacier meltwater in Antarctica - MAT-02 (megahit assembly) | ecosystem: Environmental > Aquatic > Freshwater > Ice > Liftoff... | reverse complement strand
TGGGACTGCTCCTAACCACAGCCGACACAACTTTAATTTTTGTCGATCAAAACACGTCTCGGCCAATACGCTGTCCAAATGCTCTGTATAGTTTACTTGCACCTTTTTTTACTAACTAACCTGCTATGCGTTCCTTTGCTCTGTTATTCCTTTTGGTGGCTTTAGTAGCCTGCGATCGAAAATCTGAAAGGCAAGTAATAGCCTACGAAGTTTCCGAATATCCCGATGCCCCTAAACCCTCGCTTAGCTCGGTACCGTTACCCATTTTCGTAGGTTTCGAAGAACTCGAAGAAGTGATCAAAAATAAACTTCCCGTTGTATTAGTCAATATACCCAATGTAAAGAAGGGCTCGCTCGAAGGTGCTTCGATTCGTATTCTGAGGAAATCGGAAGTGATTCTATCGGAGAAAAATGGGGAGTTGAAGGTAAATCTGAAATTGAAAATAGAAATTAAACCCGTCATTACCAGGCAAGTGCTCGGTCGCGATGTATCGGTAAGTCCAAAAATTGTTGCCGTAGTGGACGTCGATCTCCTTACTCCGATCGATTTTGATACCAGATACCACATCATCACCAAGTTCAAAATCCGCGACATACGTTATATCGAAGAGCCCGAAGCGCATATTCTCTTCTTTAATTTTCCAGTAAAGAATGCAGTTGACAGCATTCTGAATGCGCAGAGCGATGTGATAGGAACAACGATTGATAAGGTCGTAAAAAAGTATGTTAATCTTCGGAAACCCCTTGAGCGTATTTGGGCCAAACTCTACCGCCCAATTCGAATTAACCGCAAGATATCTGAAATCTATGTTCAAAGTAGTCCGCAAGCTTTGGCGCTCTCATCAGTGGTGGTTACGCCAGAAGGTATTTGGGCGCAGACACGTCTCAGCGCCTACCTCGAAACGCGAATAGAGAATGATACCTTACCGCGAAACGTCGTTCCGCTTCCTGATCTTACGAAGCTCGACTCGATAGATAATACGTTCGACATGCGATTTCTGGTCGTCATTCCGCTGGCAAGAGTCAACGACATCCTTAACTCCAGCCACGTTAAAAAGCCCTTGAGCAAAGAATTGACCCTGGTTACCATCGATCAGCTCAAGCTCCAAACGAGTCCTAAAGGATTACTTCTCTATGCCGATATTAGCTCGCCGACCCGAGCCGGGCTCTATTTCGAAGGGAAGCTGAGTTTTTTCGCCCCAGATACGGCGCTTATAGCATCCGACATCGCATTCCAAGTCGATGACGGTGGTATGCTCGTTGCAGCTGCCGATGCAATTCTCCACGAAGCGGTGATGCAAGCTATCGGCAGCGAACTTCAACTTCCATTGGGTAGCCTGATTAATAACCTCGAACCTTTGGTAGAGCAGGCCATCGACAACGGGAAAATTGGGAAGTCTATATCGGTAGATCTCAGCGAGGTAACGCTTGAGCCCAAAGAAATAGGCTATCGCCCTGACTCGATCATAGTCGAAATTCAAGCACGTGGCGTGGCCGCCCTGCAGATTCTTCAGTTTAAAAAGAGAGAGCAATAGTCGGTCGGATCGAAGCCAAGCATTAAATTTTGGCGCCTTAAAGCCTTCAAGGCAAAGGGAAATCGATCAGTAAGTGCCTAGAAAGTTTATCCGAATGCTCGGGAAAGCAGCCAAGACTGCGCTTATTTCCTCTTCGCCGCCAGGCAAAGTCATGAGCTTGATGGAGCAAGATGTTTCAAATTTAGGATCATAACTTTCCCAATGATTGCTGCGGATGGCGAGCATAAGGCTGCTCATATCGGGGTAGTCGAAGGCTATTTCAAAATGGCTCATAAGCTGTACTTCTGTGATTTCTGCATCGTAGATAGCCATTTCGGCTGCTGTGCGGTAGGCTTCGATCAACCCGCCAACTCCAAGTTTGGTACCGCCAAAATAACGCACCACGGCCACAAGAACATGGGTAAGTTGGTGTTTCTCAATTTGACCTAAAATCGGTTTTCCTGCGCTATTGTTAGGCTCTCCATCGTCGTTGGAACGGTACTGCTCTCCATCTGCACCAAGTCGCCAAGCATAGCATACATGGTTTGCCTGCGGGTGTGCCGAGCGAATTGCACCCAATATTTCGCCAATCGATCCTTCATCACTTACGCGGTAGGCATAGCCAAAATGCTTGGAGCCCTTGGCTTTGTACAAGCTTTCGCCGGTGGTGGCGAGGGTGCGATACTGAAAAGGCATTAGGCCAAAAATGCTAAAACGAGAATGGAAATTACAGCAAGAAATAATCCCCAGACCTTGCGCGGCGTTGGCCTTTCGGCGAAGAAGGCTAAACCGATCAAGGCCGAAAGGATTACCACCCCGATATTATTTACCGGAATCGCAGCCGATCGATCAAGCCAGCCACTGCCGAGAAATCGGAGTAGAAAATAAATGGAACCGTAGTTCACAACGCCCAAAATTATTCCGGCCAACAGGTCTTTCAACCGAATGGTGCCCTTACCTGCTAGCCGAAGGTAGGCGAGTACTAAAATGCCAATTACTCCCGCTACGGAGAATGGCAGCGGGGTGAAAGATGTCGCCGCTGCCGGAGTTTTCAAAACGTATTTTTCAGTCGTCGCCAATATTAAATCGAGTACTCCGCTGCCGGCAAAAACCACAAATGGCAACCAAGCCATTTTATTCCGCGCATCGTCGGTTGATGGAATTTCATCTTTTTTGGTTCGCGAAGTGGACAGATAAACGGCGAATAATCCGAGTGCAATGCCCGTCATTTTAGGCAGGGTAGCCGATTCTTCCGGATCGAATAATATGAAAATAATGACCGGAATCAACAGCGACATCTTGGTACTCAGACCCGTTACCCCTACTCCGAATAGCTGACTGCTCCTTGCCATTAATCGGAAAAGCGTGATGAAAAGCGCTCCTATTCCCAACGCGTAAGGTATCCAAGAAGTATCTATTACGGTACCGGCTCCGCTGCTCGCGGCTACAGCGAAACCAAGGCTGGCGGCTACTACATAATTGGCTACAATGGCCGGAAAGGTCTGAATCCCAAATCGAGGAAATAACTTGAAAAGGGCGTAAATCGCCGATGACCCCAAGATGCTTAGCGTCAACAATATCATGATCGATACCAGGTGTAGAGTTGGTCTTCGCCAAGCGAAGTGCGCAGGTATTCGCCTTTCGGGAAATAGGGTGCAGGGAGACCTTCGCTCATCATTTGCGGAGCGGATATTACGCGAACTTCATCGTAAAGCGCTGCTTTGAAAAATTGGTCTAAGGTGAACCGGCCCCCTTCAACCAATACACTGCTTATGGCTCGATGCCGCAGTTCGAGCATCACTTGGTCAAGATAGCTTGCCGGCTCGACTTTCACCCACTCTTTTGCTCCGATTTTTTTCGACTCGTTAAAATGGAAAATCAAAGCTGGAAGTGCGTCGGTGAGCAAATGACATGCTTGGGGTAAGGCCCTGTTACCGGCTAGTACAATGCGCAAGGGCGCTGCTCCTGCCACTAATCGCGGTGTAAGCTGTGGATTATCGTTGACCACCGTGTTATAACCTACAAGGATGGCCTGCTCCTCGGTGCGCCATTTATGGACGTAGATGTTCGACATCGGGTGAGAAATCCAGTGTATTCCACCACCACCGTCTGCCTCACGCCGCCTGTCCATAAATCCATCAGCCGATTGTGCCCATTTCAAGATTACGTGGGGTCGCTGTTTGGTATGAAAGGTGTTGAAACGGCGGTTTAGAAATTTGCATTCCGCTTCGGCTATTCCAACCGTCACATCAATTCCGGCATCGCGGAGCCGTTGGTTGCCCCTGCCCGATACGAGCGGATTTGGGTCCATTTGGCCCACTACGACGTTTTTAATGCCTTTCTCTATGATCAGATCAGCACAGGGAGGGGTTTTGCCATGGTGGCTGCAAGGCTCTAAGTTTACATAGAGCGTGGCTTCCGCCAAAAGAGTCTCGTCGTGTACCGATCGGATAGCGATTACTTCGGCGTGCGCGCCGCCAAATTCACGGTGGTAGCCTTCGCCAATTATTCGATCATTTTGCACCAGCACTGCGCCGACCATTGGATTTGGAGCGACTAAACCGCCACCATTTGCCGCTAATTGCAAGCAGCGCATCATCCAAATTTCATTCAGCATGGCTGCAAAGTAAAGCATGGATTGGCCAATTGATCAAAAAACTGTGCATAAAGCACCAGCGAATTTCCCATTTTGCACGGAGATACCCTTAATTTTGTGAGCCATGAAACTCATTCACACTCCCGATAATCCCTGCGAAGCAGCTTCCTGGCGCGATTTTTTAACTCAGGAAATCGGTCGCGTTTTTCCCGAAAGGGAAGCCCAACACATGGCCTATCAAGTTATTGAAGATATAGCAGGGATTTCCAAACTCGACATTCTGAAGGGCAATTGCCCGCAGATTGAAGCACCCGAGTGCGATATACTAATCCAAGTGCTCGTAAAGCTCAAATCAGGAATGCCTTACCAATATGCTATCGGGCATGCCGATTTCTTCGGATTAAGGCTCTCTGTCAATCCATCAGTCTTGATTCCGCGACCCGAAACAGAAGAATTGGTGGCGTGGGTTTTAAGCGATTCAACAAATGAACCGTCCGATGTGATCGATCTTTGTACAGGCTCAGGCTGCATTGCCTTAGCGCTAAAAAATCAGCGCCCTTTTTGGAAGGTTTCAGCTTGCGATCTTAGCCGTGATGCGCTGTACGTAGCGGTCGAAAACTCGAAAATACATGGGTCGGACGTTGATTTTTTCGAATGCGATGTGCTCGATTTTCCAGCTGACCGTAAAAAATTAGTGGATATTCTGGTGAGCAATCCCCCCTATGTGCTGCGCAGTGAGTCCTCGAGTATGGCTACCCACGTCACTGATTACGAACCCCATATCGCTCTTTTTGTCGCCGACGAAGATCCCTTGATTTTTTACCGCGCCATTGCCGATTTGGCCAAGGAAATGCTTCGGCCAAATGGTAGTTGCTATTTTGAAATAAATGAAGCGCTTGCTGCTGGAGTGTCTCAAATACTTTCAGATCGTGGTTTTGAAAAAATCGAATCGCGAAAGGATATGAACGGCCGCGATCGCATGGTAAAAGCTCGCCGATGTTAAAGTGGCTCTTCGCCGCCGCGGCTTTCGCAGCGCTGCTCTCTCTAGAAGCTCAAGAATCTGAAACCTACGTGATGCTCATCGGCGGGCCTTGTAGGTTGAAACCGTACCAACTGAAAATCAAGCCCGATATTGGCATAGATGCCCGGCGCACCCTTTTTCAAAAGGAATGGGTGGCCGTAATGGGGCTACAAGCCGGTGTGGAATACCGCCGGGTTCATCGATTGGGAGCCGGTTTTTACTTTTTGAATACCCGTGTGTTTGATCGGAATTTTGATTTCGATATCCCAGCCGAACAGGTGGAATACGAGTTCAGGTATAATACGCTCTATTACGAACGGGTGCTGTTTTTCAACCGGAAATGGGAAACGGGGGCTAACGCACATGTCGGGGGTGGATCGGTGAAAATTTTTTACCAAAATCCGCAAAACCCCAACGACCGTATCGAACTCGATCCCGTGGAGTTTTCGGCTTTTGAGCTTGCCGCTTACGGCAATTACAACATATTCTACTGGCTTGGAATAGGCGCAGGCACGGGCTATCGCTTCGTTTTTGCAGGTGGGAGCGATCTGCGCCGCAACTTTAGCAGCCCCATTGCCGTGGTAAATCTTCAACTGAAAATAACTAAACTCGCACGTGGATTTTTCGACGAAACCGTCAAGTATGAATTCTAAAACCACAGCCGATCGCGCTGCCGAATTGCGCCTTGCTTTGCATGCCCATAATCATGCCTATTACGTGCTCAACGCACCAGTTATAAGCGATTTCGATTTTGATATGCAGCTCAGGGAATTACAGCAGTTAGAAGCGGATTTTCCCGAATTAGCCGATCTCAGTTCTCCAACACAGCGGGTAGGTGGCGACATCACCGAGCGATTTGAAAAGGTGAAGCACCGGTTTCCTATGCTTTCGCTCGGCAATACATACAGCATGGACGAATTGCGTGAGTGGGAAGCGCGGATCAAAAAGATCGTCGATGGAATTTTTCACTTTGTTTGTGAACTCAAGTACGACGGTGTGGCTATAGGCATACGCTATCAGCAAGGTAAACTCTACAAAGCCGTGACTCGTGGCGATGGAGAAGTGGGAGAAGACGTGACTAAAAATGTAAAAACCATTGCATCGATCCCGCTGTTACTGCAAGGCGATTTCCCCGAAGATTTTGAAATCAGAGGCGAGATATTTTTGCCCTTAGCAGCCTTTGAAGCTCTCAACGCCAGGCGAAGGGAGCAGGGCGAAGAGTTATATATGAACCCGAGAAATACCGCTTCGGGTACCTTGAAATTGCAAGATTCAGCTGTAGTTGCGGAACGCAAGCTCGACTGTTTTCTCTACGGCTTGTATGGCGATGAGCTTTCCGCCGATTCCCATCTGGGCAATATGGAAGCCGCCCGTGCGTGGGGTTTCAAAGTTCCTGCCACTACCAAGCGTCAAATCGAGCTTTGCAGCGATATGACTGGAATTGAATCTTTTATAAGTTATTGGGATCATCACCGCCACGATCTGCCTTTCGAAATAGATGGCGTGGTAATAAAAGTCAATGAATACGCAGCTCAGGAAGAGTTGGGCTTCACTGCCAAATCGCCGCGATGGGCAACATCTTATAAATTCAAAGCCGAGCGCGTAGCTACGTTACTCGAAAAAGTGACCTACCAGGTGGGGCGCACCGGCGCGATTACTCCGGTAGCCAATTTGACACCCGTCGCCTTAGCCGGTACCACGGTGAAAAGAGCGTCGTTGCACAACGCCGATCAAATCGAAAAGCTCGATCTCCGGGAAGGAGATACCGTTTTTGTCGAGAAAGGCGGGGAGATTATTCCTAAAGTGGTTGGATTTGACGAAGCATTACGGCCAGTTAGCTCCAAGCCCCTGCGCTATGCCACCCAATGCCCGGAGTGTGGTTCGCAACTTGTTCGCAATGACGACGAAGCCCAGCACTATTGCCCGAATGCCGCTGGTTGTCCGCCCCAGATCAAAGGCCGAATCACCCATTTTATTTCCCGAAAGGCGATGAATATCGATGGACTTGGAAGCGAAACGGTGGAGCAAATGGTCGATGCCGGGATGGTCATAAACATGGCCAACCTTTATCAACTCGATAAGGCCGCCCTGCTGCGTATGGATCGCATGGCCGAAAAATCGGCTAATAACTTGCTATCGGGTTTAGAAGCTTCCAAATCGGTGGCTTTTGAACGTGTCCTTTTTGCACTGGGTATTCGCTTCGTGGGTGAAACGGTAGCTAAAAAATTGGCGCGTCATTTCCGTGCTGTCGATTCCTTGGCGGCGGCCACTTTGGAAGAATTGATCGCTGTAGATGAAATCGGTGAGCGCATTGCCCAATCTATTTTGGCTTATTTCGCCGATTCGGCCAATCGCGCTATTGTTTCCGACCTTCGGGCTGCCGGATTGCAATTTGCTGTCGAGGAAGCGGCTCAGCCGGTTGGAACAGCCTTAGCGGGTAAATCATTCGTTATTTCGGGCGTATTTGCGACCCTCTCGCGCGATGAATTAAAAGTACTGATCGAGCAAAATGGCGGAAAAGTTTTGAGTGCGGTGTCAGGAAATGCGAACTTTGTAGTAGCAGGCGAAGGCATGGGCCCCAGCAAGCGAGAAAAAGCCGAAAAATTTGGAATAACCATCCTTTCGGAAAATGAGTTTTTGGAAATGCTGAAAAGCGAGTCAACATGAAATTTATAGCAGACATTGGTCGGTTTTTCGGCCTGCGCCAATTGAGAAGTGAAGTGCAAGCGGCGCGAAAAGCTCGCGTCAGTAATTTTGGCTCAGCCAAAAGTGTGGCACTCCTTTACCAAGAAAAAGGCGAGAGTTTTTTCATACTCGTGAAGCAATATGTCGAATACCTTAAATCGGAGCACGGCATACGCGAAGTGATGGCTTTTGCATATATCGACGATAAAAAAGCAGTGCCGCATTGGCAAGTACACAAGCTCAAGTACGACTATTTTACCAAAGGAGAAACTACCTGGCGGCAAGAGCCATCGGGCGATGCCTTCAAATTATTTGTCGATAAGCCCTACGATATTCTCATCGATTTAGAACGGCAACCTGCCTTGCCACTGCAATTCTGCATGGCGCGGAGCAAAGCCACATTTAAAGTGGGTCACTACCATGCTGAGCGGGAAGAACTCTACGATCTGATGTTTAAGACCGACGAACGCGATACCTTTGATGCCTATATTTCTCAACTTAATCACTATTTAAAACGAATCAATACCCATGACGCGCGCGCTTAAAGGACTCGGAGTAGCAATGGTGACGCCATTCGACACCGAAGGAAAAATCGATTACCCAGCTCTCCAAAGGTTGGTAAAACATTTGCACACAGGTGCCGATTTTTTAGTGGTAATGGGTACTACAGGCGAAGTAGCAACTTTAAATCCGACGGAGCAGATGGCCGTGCTCGATGCCGTGATCGATTACAATGCCGAAAAATTACCCATAGTGTTTGGTATCGGTGGCAACAACACGGCCAACGTATGCGAGGAGATGGCCCGCTTCGATCGCGCCGGTGTTACCGCTTTTTTATCGGCGAGTCCGGCCTATAACAAGCCCACTCAGGAAGGTATTTATCGCCATTATATGGCGCTTAGTGAAGCGTCGAACTTACCGATTATATTGTACAATGTACCCGGGCGAACAGCCAGCAATGTGCTTCCAGCCACGGTGAAGCGCATCGCTCAAGCAGCCGATAAGGTGCTCGGAATTAAAGAAGCAGCTGGCAATATGGAGCAGGTCATGGAGCTTTCGCGCATCTTACCCGAATCGTTTTTATTGCTCTCCGGCGACGATGCACTAGCGCTCCCGCAAATGGTATGCGGCGGACATGGCATTATATCAGTTATCGGCAATGCCTATCCTAAGCTCTTTGGCGATGCGGTGCGGTCGGCCCTTGCCCGCGACTTCAAAATTGCCCGCGATAAGCACTTTTCTCTTTTACCCATGATGCAGCTTATTTTTGCGGAAGGCAATCCCGGCGGAGTGAAAGAAGTGCTGAAGTATATGGGTATTTGTGGCAATGATATGCGGTTGCCGCTTTATCCGGTTAGCGACGTATTGAGTGAGAAGATCAGAGCGGAAATGGGAGGACTGGGTTAGTTGGATAAATCGCGTATTTTATTTGAGCTATCTATTGATGCATTCTCAAGTCGTTCATTTCACCATTTGAATTTTATACGCTTCCATCCTTCCACCTTCTAAGCGCAATTGCAAAGTATAGAAACCCGAAGGAACATCTAATTCGATTTGCAGTCCATCGGCAAGAGCATTTACCGCTTCCTGAACCACTAACCGCCCCGAAAGATCATAAACCGAATAGGCGTCAACCTTCGCCTGTGTAGTTGATTCTAAAGTAAACCTCCCCGCGCTCGGATTGGGATAAACTGCGAAGCTCTGCGCATACCGCTCTGGCACGCTGAGCGGCTGGCAGCCTTGCCACTCCAGGTCGCCGCAGGCATCTACTTTAACGAGCCAAGAGCTGGAGCGGGGGTCAACGGCATTGTTGATGAAATATCCGGCTGCAATATAGCCGCCATCGGGAGCTAGTTCTATGTCGTAAAGTACATTTTCACAGTCGTTACAGGTTTGATAATTTACGTTTTTGAACCATTCTTCATTACCGTCTGAATTGATTTTCATCAACCAAGCATCACTGTCAAAGTAATTGCCCAAATTAGTCCCAACAAAAATTGCTCCACCATCGGGAGTGGGAAGCACTTTATTTACTCCTCCCCAATGCATTTCGTAATTTGTAAAGTGTTCAATAACAGGATCGTAAAACTCCAGAGTTTCTGGGTTTAGTTTTCTAAGTCGTGTTTTTGTCCAATATATATGAGGGTTGCCAAACTCTTCCACCCATTCATAACCAAAAGCTTGAAGGCTTAGAATTTCGCCATTTGACAATTCGCAGGCAAGCATTCCATAAGAACGTGGCATAGTTAAATCAACAGAATTGACCACATCGAGCACATTTCCTTGATTACTCACCTTCGTCAAAATCCCGAAATCATTAAAGAGTGCTCTACCCCTTCCAGCTAATAAATACCCTTCTTGAACGGGAATTATGGAAAGATTTCGATAAATCTGCTGATACACTTCCGGCTGCAAAATTTCATTCCAAAGCACATCGCCTTCAAAATCGAGCTTGGCGATAAAGGTGCCTTCGGAGTTGATGTCAGAGCCTTGCTCTCCAGTGATCACGTAGCCATCTTCTTCAATCAGAAAACCATAGAAGTACGTATTAGGGGGATAGATATCGTAATAAAGATCGCTAACCAAATCCAAATTCTGATTAAAGGCAAGCATCCGGCCTTGAACTCCAGTAGGGGTTTCTGCACCTTGGAGCATAACGAACTCATCGGTATGCGGATTGTACTGAAACGAATTTACAATGCCAGAATAAAGATAGTCTTCAGGGTAATAAACCACCGTAGTTTGATCTATTAATTGACCTTGAAAGTCATGCTTCCGAACAAAGTGAAACAGCCCGATCTGGTTGTTCGCGCCCCCTCCCCAAACAACGTATCCATCATTAACAACTTCAATATTGCTAACCTGTTCGATCTCTTCATCACCCTGTATCCCCGTAAGCTGGCTGAAATAAGTAAACTGCGCAATCACCATACTGTTTGAGCACATGCAGAGTAAGACAAGCAAAGTAAATTGTTTCATTTGGTGAGTTGAATAGTGTGACTTTCGCTTAGTATGCCATCTAAACTTCTTATGATGAGTTGATACGAACCATTAGAAGCTTCACGCAAATTAAGCGTATTCAATCCGTCCATCCCTTTGCTTTCAAGAATCACTCTACCGTTGATATCAGTGATGGTCAACAGTACATTTACATATCCTTTTGGTATGTCAACAATTAAAATACCCGCAGTAGGATTAGGATACACCTTACAAACTCTGAGATTCGGCTCATTCTTAGGTGGGGTACTATTTAATTTCGGGCTTGCCTCAATGGGCTCTACCAGCGTTTCCAGCAACTGGTAATCGGCGTATTGAGCTAAGGTAATTGCGGCAAGGCCGGCAGCGCGGGTGGAGTTCTTAATGGAAATCTCTTCTAATGAAGCAAGTTGACTTAAACTTAAAGTAGAATCCCCAGTAGTGGTGAGATCAATTATGGTCTCGTAAACAGCGAGATAATCACTAAGCTCGGCATCTTGACGGGCATCCAAATCAAAATTAAGCGCTAATTGATTTAATCTTGATTGTGCCGCTATTAAATTGCCTTTTTGCAAATCTAAATCTACGAGCAGATAAGCGTATTCGGGTGTTTCGTACCCAGTAATAATGGCTTCAACATTTGCTGTGGTTGATAAACCAGTGGAGTCTGCAAGTGCTTCGATCACCAATTGATCTATCCATGCGAATGATTTTGCTCGATGATAACTTTCCCGCGCTTCGATACCTTCTTTATACGATACCAAGTCGAGACCTTGATTGATCATATCGCGCTGATATGCTGCTAAAGGTTGCACACGTTCATTTAATTCGCGTTGCAGCTTCTCAGATTTTGCCGCATGTGGATTGGAACTTAAAATCAAGGTGAGTAAAGCCGCAGGCAGTTCGTACTCTTTCTTGATAGCTTCAATCATTACTTCTTCGCTCAGGTTTGGCGATATTTGCATAAGGTCGTAATATAGCTCTACGGCTTGTGCGTATTCCGCATATATTACTTCGTCAGTAAGCAATACCGTATTACCGTCATCTATTATAGCCAAAAGAACGTTGCTTAGGCTATCGGCGATATTTTTTTCTATAGAAGCCATTTGACTTTTCTCCACAATGCCCCCACCGAAATTAGATGGGCAATCATTCTGAACTGGTAAATTTACGAATCCCACATTCCCACTCGCCGACGGCACCATCTCACTCGAGTGCCGATAATAAGTCACAAAGTCCAGATTGTTCTGCACGCTTAAAGGGGTGGTCGAAAAAACGTTTCCTGCGGGGAATGGTGGGTTAAGTCCTTGCGCAGGCATCCCTTGCGTATGTGAGATACCCCAACCTGAAGGGGGTGCAGTGGTGGTGGGTACTACAATTACCCCTCGGTTGTTTTGGGTAAAGTTGTTGCATTCTATTTTGAGACCAGAATTTGGGTTTGTACCTCGATTGTCGTCGTAGGAAATTACGCCGAAATAGGTGCTCGTGAAATTATTATCATAAATCTGATGATAACCACCGCCACTACCCCTAACGATCAATCCCGCCTCGCCGCTGATGCTAGGATAATTGAAGCTGTTCGCTTCAACCCAATAGCTGGTGCTAGATTCTAAATATGCACCATAGGGTATTGGCCAGTATGGATTAAATGGTGAAGGCCCAGGATTCATAAAGGGAATGAAAGGAGCAGGTAAAGAGCTGAATGAATTTTGCGTAAGGCGCAGAGCCTTGGCATTTATTGCCCAAACGCCTCTGTAGCAATTAAAAGCTGTATTGGTTATTGATGAGCCATTGGATGATTGAAGAACTACTCCATATTGAAAACCTTTAAAAGTAGAAGTAACATCGCCAGAAACACAAGAACCGTCTGAATTAATTGCGTAAGGTGGTGCACCATTGCATCCCTTAGAAAGCAAAATACTTGAGCTCGTGGCAAGCACGGCAGCCTTATTTTGCGAGTTATTGGGAGTTGCAAAGAGGCTAGGGTGGAGATTTTTGAATTTACAGCCGCTAATTATAATTCCCTTGACCCCCGATAATAGGATCATCGGATTATTTACAGCGTTTACAAATGGGTAATTCGCTGTTAAGTCAAACTGGCTATTGTAAAAAGTGGATCTTACAGGATAGCTTACGCTCAAGTAAATATTATTGTAGCGCTCATTATGAACGGATATTCTGCAATCCGTAAATTTGCTGTCTTGGACGTACGTAATTCCACCATAGGTTGAATTTTGATAAAGAATGCCATAATTGGATACGCCTACTAAAGCATTTCTCACTTCGCTGTTTCGCATCGTAAGGCGTCCTTGAGAAGCCGCTTGCGGTCCTTCTTGCGAAAGATTACCAACACCATGTACCCGAATACCCAGCCAATCTGTTCCACAGTCTATCTCGCGGAGCATCGAATTATTCTGTACTACTAAACGCCCACCCGGCATAATCCGAATTCCTTTGCCTTCTGCAAACTGAATAATCCCAGCCGAAATGGTGTAAACTGCTCCACTTTGAATAACCAAATCTTGTAAAAACTGTCTGTTGCCGCTTAAGGTTTGGCCGTCGTTTGGCCCATTGTCTGTTACAATAAGGCCGTCGGGATGGGTGGCAGTAAGTGGGGTATATCCTTGTACCTGAATGCCAAAGAATGTAATACTTTGGCATGGCTCAACGCCTACTGTATAAATGGCAGTATAGGATCCTAATCCAAAGTTGGCAGGATCAAAAATTCCATCAGCTAGCGTAATTGTAGGATTTCCAGGAATGATGAAGTCACCACCGGGAACACTCACATTGTCAAAAAGGTTAACGGCGGGGTCTCCGAGACAAAGGGTGATGTTTCCGGTGTTGGTCACATTGTCAATGACGTAAACAGTGATTTCATCAAATGCAGTTTGTCCAGTTAATGCATCGGTAACCGTTATGGTGTAGGTGGTGGTAATTGTTGGTGAGGCCACTGGGTTAGGGATGGTAGGGTCGCTAAGATCACTAGTTGGTGTCCAAGAGTAGCTCATATCACATCTCGGAAACTCAACCTCTGTTTCGAAAAATGCTTGAGGACAATTATTTGAGACAAATTGATCTTCTCCTGCACTGATTTGCATCATCCCATAATTTATATCTTTTTTCAGAACCAAATTGTCTATGTTACAAATGATTGAGCTATCTATCAGCTTGATTAATATATAGTTCGCATTCAACTCTCCACAATAGAGAAAAGGAATTTCTACAGATGGCCACTCGGAAGGCTCTGTCATTTCTATAAGGCTTTGTACTTCGATGTTGTGAACAATTTCCTGAATTGACACGAAATTGGAGCTATTCGGATCTTCAATCACGTGCAATTCGATCCCTTCTAAAAGATCACCTATCTCGTTATATGGAGTTATACACCCAAGATCCATTTGTAATTTATAAGGTTCACCTGATGCCATCGGTTGAATTAGACCTGAAACAACTAATTGATCAGCCGCTAATTGATGTCCCAAAAATCTCAAATTATTGCCCATTTGGGATGATGGATATGGGGCGTAGAGACCAATAAAAGAAGGACAAGTATATATCCACGATCCATAACCACCAAAACCACCTCCATTTAGGCCATATCCATCGTAAACCTGATAAGGAGGATCGAAACTATGCAAGATGATTGGTCTCGTATCCATGCTCCAAGGATGTCCTCCGCCCAACCCAATGTTGGAATAAAGCTCAAATTCGCCATCAATAAGGGACGCAGAATTATTTTGCAAAGGATGTTCCCAAGTTCTTATTTCCATTCCATCTTCAAAATCGCCATTAATGATTAAATTCAATTCGTCAGAAAACGTTAAGTTCTCGTCCTTAATAACATTTATGGTATAAACTTCAATTGCCCCTATCTCTTTTCCGTCCCATAGGTAAAAAGCAAATTCAGCTCTCCCAAAAAAGCCTACTTCTGGTGTAAACGTAAAGACTGTCCCCGATTGATCTAAACTCACTCTTTCATGATTATTACCACCTAAACTCACACCTCTGATACCAAAAATGGATGTGGGCAATACGCTTATAGGATCATTATCAATATCAACAAAAGTTAAATCAGTGGAGATATCTATTGTTAAAACGCTAGTACTGGGGAAATTAATCGTGTTGGAATTGACTATGCTTTCATCCTCTTCGCTGTTTTCAATAAAGTCATTTAATGACATATCCACTGGATAGATTAGCTTGTCTGGAATCGAATAATCTGAACGGAAGGGCGGGGAGTTGTTCACGATTTCAGAATTTGGGAACTCTGAATTTAACGAGTTGGAAGTTAGAAAATTTTGATTTAGCTCATATCCCAAAGTTCTCAAAAGCCTTATTTCAGGTAAGGACCAGTCTCTAATCAGTTCCTGAAAAGTTAAAGTTGGCTTCATTACATATGGTAAATATTTGCCCGGACTGAATTGCTGATTTAAAAGATTACCTCTTTTGCTGCCTAAATGCGACATAAAAGAAGCCTTGAAAAATTCGTTTTCAAAATCTAAAGGTGAGAGAACGGTCGCAGGCGGGAGTCCAGCAAAGATATTATGATTATTTGGCGGTCCCTCAGCATTTAACCACACTTTAGACCTCCTGAGAGGGTAATCATCGATTGCATTAATTATAGGATTAATAAAGGGCGAATTTTGTGAACCTATAATGAATTTTTGATTTAAAAAGCTTCCAGGACTACCAATCTCTCCAAAATAGCCAAATGTCCAATCAAATCGAGTGAAACTATTAGCTTCATTTTTACAAATAACGTCATAGTTCAAATCCTCTCCAATTTCACTAGTTAAACCTAGCATATGCGTGATTTCATGTAGGAGAGCTGTATATAAATCGTATTTGGGTAAATCACTCGCCGGGTTCGTCAAATCTTCATCAATTGTAAAGAATACATCAGGGTGTGTATAGCTAAACGACATCGCGTCAAAATTCAACTTAAGGTAACCATCGTAATCAAAATTTGAATCGGGATCTTGTCCGGTAGTTAGATAGTTAAAGAAATTACCATTATAAATTCCGGCATCTATTCCAAACGAATTTCCATCTTCTACTGAAAAATATGGACCGGCAACGGCAAGAAAACTCACCCCAAAAGGAGCAGGGATCTGCTCGCTAAAAGAAAAATCGACAAATATTCCAGCATTTGCGTTTGGATGAATTTCCAAAATACTTTCTACATAAGCTAGAACTGAGCACAAAGTATTTCTGCGGGATTCCCCAAGCTCAATATCATCAAAACCAGAATTTTCAAGATCTGGGTTGTGTATGTCTTCATAATAAATAGTAAAATTGCCACATTGGAAAACAGCTTCGGGAAGCCAATAATCTGCATCTCGCATATTTCCTTCACCGTTTTTATGAAGTGTATATCTATTTTGCTGAGTAGTTCTGAACTCCTGTAAATCTCCGCAGACAGAGACACTCCCATGCAATGTGTCCAAATACCCCTGCCCAAAATTACTTGGCGTTTGTCCATAAGCCACAATACTGCTATAAAGTGCGGCTATCAAGATTAAAAGGAAAGGAAAGGAAAGGAAAGGAAAGGAAAGGAACTCGTCTCGCTTGGTTTGTGGTTGTCATGAAGTAGGTGGTTTAGATCGGTTCCCAATGTAGGCATAATTCTCATCTGCCGGAACATTGTGTGGGAATAACTTTTGCTTTGATTAGCTTTTCTAAATCATGTCAAACCAGGTAGTCCGCATCGCCCCGCACCTCTACGAGTACCCCGTCCCAAGTATTTCGCGAATCCTTATCTACGCGCTGAATTTCTGTGATTAGCTGTTTTCCGGCATCCATAAGCGGCGCGAGAACTTTATTCTCGCTTCGGGGCAAGTAACCGATTTTGAAGCTTCCATGCCATACTTCTATGGCGTACATGTCATACATATTAGCTGGATCGCGCTTCAGCGTGAGTTTGTCCTTTTTGCACATCAAGGGGTGTATGAGTTGGTACTCATAATATGCCAGGCCTTGCACACTTCCGCGGTAGAGTCTAATTGACCCTTTTTGATCTGTACCTTCGGGGCCAAACTGCGTGTCAACCAATCGACTCAAAAAGGGGAAGGTTCTTAAGGTGGTCAGAAATTCCAAAACAGTGATGCGGTGTATGATTTTCATAAATCAAAATTCTGAACCCACATCGTAAGGTATTTACGTTGTGAAAGTTTTATTTTCGAACTTATCAATCGCCTCTTACTTAAACTTTTTGATCGGCTTTAACTTATCATAACCATGTCTTGGCACCAAATAAAAGATGAGATACTTCTTCCCATTCCGCTCGCAGAAGCCTGGGATTTTTTTACTAATCCCCTGAATTTGGCAAAAATTACGCCGACGGAAATGAATTTCCGACACGTATTTCCGCCTGACGCAGAGCGGGTTTATCCGGGTATGTATCTTATTTACAAAGTGAGTCCTGTGGCGGGTATTCCGCTTAGTTGGGTTACGGAAATCACCGAAGTGCGACCGATGGAACGCTTCGTCGACGATCAAATTACGGGGCCATTTGGAGCCTGGCATCACATACACGAGTTTGAAGCACGGGGCAATCAAACGCTTGCACGCGATGTGCTGTATTACCGTATGCCTTTTGGGTTGCTTGGCTCCGTCGCACATTCGCTATTTGCGAGGAAGCAGATCGAAGGCATATTCGAATACCGAAAAGTGCGAATGAAGGAGCTGTTCGGTAGCTGAATTCCGAATGTAAATTGGAAACTCATATTTTGCTTTCATTCTGTTGGCAAGCGCATTTCATTCTTATTTTTGTCCAGACTCGGAATAAATTTTGATATTTATGCCCGTCTAAATCGAAGATAAGCAACCATGAAAAAGTCTATTCTGCTTCTCTTGTTACCCATATTATTCGCTTCCTGTGCTATCCATTCGGGTATGATGACGGGCAACGCTTCGCTTGGCGACAATAATTTTGAAATGATTGGCGTAGCGGTAGGTCAAGCCAGAGCTTCGTATGTATTTGGAATTGGAGGGCTGAGTCAAAGAGCTATTGTGCTGCGGGCAAAGCGAAATTTGTACAGCTCATTTCCCTTAAAAAAGGGGCAAGCGTATGCGAATGTTAGCGTTGATTTTCGTTTGTTAAATTTACTCGTATTCATGCGAAATACCTGCACCATTACCGCCGATATAGTGGACTATTCCAATGCGAATCAGGGCGATGGCAATCAAATTATATTTGGTGATATGCAGTCGCTTCCTGCCGATTCGCTTATTGACTCCGGTCGCTTTCCTTTTTCACGAAACCAAACCGTGAACCTTCTAGCAAAGAATATGGAGTTCAGGCCGGGAAAGGTGGTAGAAATTTGGGCTTTTGATCAAAACATTACCTATGTAATTCTCTTTGCCGATGGGAAAGAACCGCAGTATCTGGAAGCGAAAGAGCGTGACATTTTTCTCACAGGCCAAAATGATTCATTACCATCGCATAATTTGCAACCCGGAAATGTAGTTGAAGGCAATCTAAAAGTTCCAATTGCTCATACGGGTATTATCATAGCCATAGGAACTGAGTACATTATTGTACAACCTGCGGCGCGCGCTGGATTGCAGAAAATACGGCCGATTGACGTATTATTGGCGAAATGAAGGAAGAGCCTAAGGCTAGCGGTGATTGCTTTTTGTGCAAATGTTTTGTCGACGTTCGATTCCTTAGATCTCCTGGATTCGGAAGTTATAGAATACATGCTCATTATGCGCAACGCTTCACGGGTAGCGCTCACTTAATGTTTTGATAACAATTTGGTAACATTGCGCGCTTTCTTTCTTTCTGCCCATAACCAGGACGTCGTTTTGGACGAAATGCAAATGCAGCAGTCCAAGGCCGCACGGTGGTTTAAGTAAATGCCTGGTACATTTTGTTGCACCATTTTTAGTTCGTTCGGAGGTGCATTTTAAATTCGTCCTTTTGTTCTTTAATTTAAGTAGTGAATTTCTTAATCGAATAATACCCTCAAGATATGAACCTTCTTAACCTAATTCTAAAACGTCTGGTCCTTACCGGGTATCTATTGATTCACGCAATACTGTTATTCGCACAGCCTCTGAGTCTGCTTCATACTTCTATGCATTCATCCTTCAACACAGGCTTCTGCAAATTATTTGTATTAAAATCAGATAAAATTATTTATGGCTGCGATGCTGGGGATTTAGATGCAAACCCTTTTCAATATGGTCTTTGGGATGATCAATTTGCTACAGATGAACTGGTTGAAAATCGAAGCAGCACCATAGCTTTTTTGAATGAAAACTGGACAAGCCAAGGATTTATCGAATTCTCTGATTCCATTATACTTAGTGGCTCGAGTTATAATGGCTCCAATTGGATGGGTGTTGCGGGAAATATTTATGTTGGTACATTAGGTCTGATGCTAACTCCGTTTTTCAATTTACCTTACAACGTAATAGGAAATCCATTAATTACGGAGCAAGAGCCTAGCCTGAGTATAGTAGCCTATCACCCCTCAACCCAAACACTGCGCCCACTCTAGCTTTTCAACAACAAGATGGAGACCTTATTAATGGCATTCCAATTTACATCCGAAGAGCAACATCAATCTCCTTGCATCAACTTCCTACGCGGCATCGAGGTACATCGATCAACGGTACTGATGTGATTACTTACCTGGACCGGGCTGGTTGGCAATTTCTTAATGGCAATCTTCAACCGCAAGCTCCCGATCCGGGTTATTATTTAATTAAAGCCAATGCCGAAACGGGCGAACTAGTTACTCAAGAGATTGCTAACCCGGGAGGAATCGTCTTGATGCACGGAATTTTTAAGTCTGGCCCATTGAATACTTACTATGCGGTTAAAACTATTCGAGGCGGTAATGCCATTTATGATGCATCTGGGCAGAGTTTTGGCGACATACCTTCGGATAGCAGCTATGTAACTACTTTTACCAAAGAGAATAGCGATGGAACTGCCCTTTGGGCTACAAGACTATATGACTATAACAATACCTTTGACGATACGCAGTTTGAAGCGTTAGCTCTCTTAAGAGCTCCGGCCAACGCCGTAGCTATAGGTCAATCTGTATATTATGCGGAATACACCGACGTTACTATAGCCAACGGCGATGTGATGACTTATCGGGATGTGTTTGAGAATAGTGTTCAAGTGACGGAACAAGACCTTTTTTTAACTTTAGTTTCTGGTTTCCCAGCTCTTAGGATGGGATTTAGCCAATCGAAAGTGTATCAGCTTCATGCGGAGACAGGGGTGGCAAATGCTCAAATTGCCTTGGTAGGAAAACATTATGTGAGATCAAATGCATTGCTATATTTGCTTCAACCTACCCCGCTTGTATCCTTCCAAGAACCCTACATTTTTCAAGTAGGCGACAGTCTAGCATGGGTGCATAATATTTTTGCTCAATCAGATAGCGTTGTGGAATTTAAGCGCACCAATGCCGCTGGAGTCATTACCAATTACAACGTAGCAGTGGAGCCAGGGCATAATCTTATCATTGCCTGGCTCAATGCCGATTTGCAATTGACCAGCCATTGGTTGATTCCTGCGCAAAGCGCAAACCCGGGTCATTCTTCAGCCGTGTCCATTACTTCCATATCTTCATTTATGAACAACACCGTGCTGCTGGCTGCCAATATAGACCGCACAATGTCCACTTCGATGGATCCATTTGGAGTAGAGCCGGTGGTGAACTATCCCAATCAGCGCACCAGCTTTTTGGGCGTTTATGGAGTAGATACATCGATCGGCATCTTAGAATCGCCGCAGGCTAATGAATCTTTCGCACTCTATCCCAATCCAAGCAGCGGGTCGGTCGATATGGTTCCGCCACCGGGTTTTGGAGCAAGCCATTATATACTTTTCGACGCCGTGGGCAGGATTGTTACTTCTGGAAATTTTACAGCGACCACGAGTACTACACATCTCGATTTTCAAGGACTTCGGGCAGGCGCTTATGTGCTTACCATCCGGGATGGAGATCGCTTGGCCAGGCAGAAACTTATTATCCAATAGCTACGGAGTCACTAAAATTTCTGAGCTAGACCAATGCGAATCGTCGCATTGCAAATTACTCGAATCCTTTCCCTTTCCTTTTTAGGAGCGGCTCTTAGGCTTCCAAGAATAACCTTCCAGATATATGAATCATTACCCTGCTCTGCATTATCTTGCGGCTTAATAAATCCTTGATTTAAACCGTTTGAAAATGAAATCATTTATTGCAAAGGCTCACTTTGCGGCTTTCATAGTATTCTGCGCCGCATCTACTTTTCTATCTGCCCAAACCAACCAATACCTCCAATACGACGGTGTGAACGACTATACCGAGTTCCCGGCGGCGGCTCAATACCTTACCGGGCTAAACACCGTATCGATGACGGGCTGGTTTAAAACCGACGCCCTCACTTACGGCCAAGGGATGATGAGTATACGTGGCGGCGGCACTGGTCAGGGCGAAATGTACCTAATTCAGCTTAATAATGGAACCATCGAATGCCGTGTAATTACCAATACCGGCCTGCATCAGGTGGTAGCGCCAGCGGGTACTGTGGTGGCTGGAGAATGGCAGCACTACGCCTGGGTGTTCAATCAAAATACGATTCAGCTTTACGTAGATGGGGTACTAATTGGAAGCAGCTCTGCCTCCGGTACGTTTCAATCGGCCAACCGCCCGTTTACGGTGGGTATTACGTTGCAATCGGGTTTTAATTTTGTTTTTAAAGACGGCGCCGATGAAGTGAGTTTATGGGCCAAAGCATTGACGCAAAGCGAAGTGCAGGCCATGATGGTGAATGAACTGAGCGGAGATGAAACAGATCTGGTGACGTACTATAAGTTTAATCAAGGCACGCCAGGTGGAAATAATCTGGGCATATCTCAATTGATTTCGGAAGTGGGAATGGGCGATCGAAATTCCAATTTTGTCAACTTCTCGCTTACGGGAACTGCTTCTAATTTTGTAGGTGAGTTGGCGTCAGGATTCCAAGCTATCAGCTTCCCGCCGATTGGGAATAAGCTCATTACCGACGTCCCTTTTGCGCTCAGTGCCGAAGCTA
>Ga0105045_10001066_pt1 | contig 21846 bp, 20 predicted proteins | sample MAT02_FD_78089 | JGI IMG/M metagenome (GOLD analysis project Ga0105045, IMG submission 78089) | Freshwater microbial communities from Lake Fryxell liftoff mats and glacier meltwater in Antarctica - MAT-02 (megahit assembly) | ecosystem: Environmental > Aquatic > Freshwater > Ice > Liftoff... | reverse complement strand
TTATGCGCTGGAATCCGGCGTGCCGCGGGATAGCGATGGAATTAGAATTTCCAGTGCGGTAATCAAACTCCGCATCAAATCTTACATTGCCCGGAATATTTGGGGAAATGATGGTTTTTATGCCATTATGAATACCGACGATAACATGATTAATCAAGCGCGAATATCGCTTGGTGGCGGGAGAAACATTAAGGTTTTGTGACAATTGCCAGAAATGACTTCTGGGATTTTATCAAAATGACTTCAGAATAATTTCAGTGAAGTAACCAGTTCATTACTTAACAAGAAACCAATTATTTAAAAGATTTTCTTTGTTGTAAATCATTTCCACTCCAGTGGAATGATCATAAATGTTTTTTCCCGCAGCTTTGGCTATAGCATGGCCAGCTGCAGTATCCCATTCCATAGTAGGTGCAAACCTCGGATAAACGTCTGCCAAACCTTCTGCGACCAGACAAATTTTCATAGAGCTTCCCATAGAAACCACATCGATTTCACCATGTTTTTGTCTAAGATCAGCAAAAAAGCTCTCGGTTTCAGGAGACATGTGGGAACGGCTCCCAACAGCGGTAAAGTTCCGTACCGTATTGATTTGCGGCAGCTTTTTTGAATCCGAAATCAGTGCGTCAATATCCATTCCATCCACTTGCTTGAAATTACTTATTTTATATGCACCCCCTCCCAACCAACCGAAGTAGAGGTCTTTCCTTACTGGGACGTAGATCACTCCACCCACGGAAACACCATCCTCGATGAGGGCGATATTCACTGTAAATTCACCGTTCCTTTTTACAAATTCTTTGGTGCCATCGAGAGGATCAACCATCCAGAAGCGCTTCCAAGCTTTCCTTTCCTCATAGGGAATGCTTCGGCCCTCTTCGCTGAGCACATGAAGTCCTGTAGCTTTCAAACCATCTACTATTTTGAGGTGGGCGCGCTTATCGGCTAGAGTAAGCGGAGATTTGTCATCTTTGGTTTCAACGGCGAAATCTGAATTGTAGACATCAAGTATTTCAAGGCCTGCGTAGTAAGCCGCACGAATAGCTGAGCGTAGAAGATTTTTCAATATTAAACGTTTAGATCATTAATTAATATGTTGGGCCGACTTAGAGGCTAAGCCTCCATCGGAAATTCCAATAAAATTCGTCAAATATAGCATGTCAAATTAAAGTAATGCTTTGATCTTTTAATAATATTTCTTAAACCCTTGATGAAGCGTTCCCTGGAAGTAATCTTAGAAAACACTAAAAATGTTGTGTATTGTCAGTATAGTCTGAGAGCGAAAGGGGATATTAAAATGCTTCGCAGAGTATCAAGTTGTTGTAACCTTTAACAAGGTAATTCGAATAAAGAGCATTAAAAGTGCTACTGAGTGTACAGCTTACAAGAAGTTTACTACTTTCGCCCCAAATCTTGACAATCAACTTATCTCCTTAGATGAAAACGACTCTTAAATTTCTCTTCCTACTATCATTCGGTGCACTCATGGCATCTTGTATTTCGAACAAAAGGATTGTGTACGTTCAAGATTACAGCCAAGACAAGCCTTATAATTATTTGGCTGACACTGCGTTTAACAGCCCTCCTGATGATTACAGAATTTACACTGGTGACATCCTTCATGTGAAAAGTGATCATCCCTCACTATCGCAAAGCTTTCAGCAACTTGATGACACTTATTTGAATGAATCGAGGGTATTGCAACTTATACCTGCTGTATCTGGATTTACGGTAGACACTCTCGGGAATATCACCCTTCCAATTGTTGGCAAAATCAAGGTTGAGGGCCTGACCATTTTCGAAGCACAAAAAGAAGTTGAGAAATACGCTAGAAAGGTTTTTGACAATCCTTCAATCCGCATCTTTATGCTCAACTATTTTGTAACTATACTCGGAGAGGTGCAGCGTCCCGGACGCTACCAAGTGCTCAATCACAGGATCAATATTTTCGAAGCCATGGGTCTTGCGAATGACGCAACAGATTTTGCCAGCAGGGAAGAAGTAAAAATCATTAGGAATAGAAATGGAGTAAATCATCTTTTTCATGTTGATTTAACAGATCAAAACATACTTCATTCTCCTTATTTTTATTTACATCCCAATGATGTACTCCTGGTAAAGCCGCAGAAGCGAAAGAAATATGCCACCAGAGATGTTCAAAATGTGATAAACACTATCGCACTAACCTTTTCGGCTATAACGCTTTATCTATTAATAACTCAATAATTTTCCCATGATCGACGAAAGGGATGTCATTAGACAAGAAGAAATAGACTTCAGAAAGATTGTCCACCGATTTTTTCGTGGTTGGCCTATCATTTTTTACGCCTTGGGCTTCTTCGCGTTTGTAGCACTTTTATTGCAGTTAAACTTTCCCGCTTGGTATACGGCCAAGACTACTTTGCTGGTAGAAAAGCCAAAAGGATTGCATGATCCCGGAGTAATGATTACTCAATTGCCGACATTTTCGCGACCTGATGATTACTACTACATCAATCAGAAAGTATCTATAAATAGCTATCCGTACATCTATACAGCGGCCAAGGAGACTGGGATGCAACTCGGGTATTTCAAAAAAGGCCTGATTCTTAATAAGTATCAATTTAAAGAGACCCCTATCGAAGTGGAACTTGATACCACCTTCATGACATTCGAGCGGCATTTAACACCTTACGGAACCAACTTTTACGTAAAAATCATTGATGCAGCAAGCTATGAGCTTGAGGCAGATGGTGAATATCCAATTACAGAAGAACCGATTGAAATCGAAGGAATTTATGGTTTAGGCGATTGGGTTTCAATTGACAAAACACGGTTCAGGATCACACTCCGCGATCCCAATACTAACCCAGCCATTACCTTGAACAATGACCTTATAGAAGATGAGTTTGGCTTTGTCATAAATGACTTAAACGCTGTGGCTTTGGATTATATAAGCACCATGTTAGTAGAAGCTGAAGATGTTGAGACCACAGTGTTCGGCGTTTCAGTGACAGGAAGTGTCCCGGAGATGCAGAAAGCATTTTTATCTAACCTTACGAAAGCGTACATCAAGGACCAGATGTATCAAAAAACCCATGCCATTGACCGCGCCATCGTCTACCTCAATGACGAAATTGATAGGCTAAAAGAAGAGCTTAACTATAACGAGTTAGAAATGCAAAATTTCAAGACAGAAAATTCCATCACCAATCTTGCCCGGGAGGGAACCATTCTTGTGGAGGAAGCTATGAAACTTGAAAACGACCAAGTTTCATATTTGGTTAAGCAAAAATATTATGAGTATTTGGAAAAATTTCTCAACGAAAGTGACAATTTCGCTACTTTAATATCACCACAGGCATTTGGCATCAAGGATGAACTTCTGGGTAAGCTTACCGAAGACCTTGTTAGGATGCAATTTGAAATGAATGAGATTGAAAGGACTGGAAATAGGGACAATCCCATATACAGGCAACTTGAGAGTAAAATGCAGAATAACCGTGAGACCATCCTTTCCACGGTAAATGGTTTTATCCAAAGCAACCGCATGATGATTGATAAAATCGATGAAAGACTTGCCGATATAGACGGAACAGCGAAAAGCTTGCCCAAAATTCAGCAAGAAATGCTTAAAATGGAGCGCATGCACAGGATCAATGAAGCATTGTATACTTCTTTAACGGATAAAAAAGCGGAAGCCGAAATAACACTCACATCGATCACTCCTGACTCACGGGTTATCGAGCCAGCCTTTCTCACAACTATTGACCCCATTTTCCCGAAACCAATCATTTTAATAGTTGCGGCCATTTTATTAGGCTTGGTTACGGGCTTTGGATGGATTCTAATGAAGTCGGTTTTAAACAATAAAGTTGATTCACCCTCAGACATACACAAATATGCTTACCGCTTGCCGCTGATTGGTAAAGTAGGTCACTCAAATATTACGACCCCTGCAGACCTTGTGACATACCCCCAAAGCATGACCAGTGAAGAAATAGGCCGACTGCTCTACGCGATGCAGTTGGGCATTTCCGGAGATGCCAATGTTATTGGAATTTGTTCCCATGGCCACCAGGAAGGAAAATCCACTTTGACCTCCATGCTCGGCACGAAAGCGGCGTCAAGGGGATACAAGTCGGTTTGTGTTGACCTGAATTTCCGCGACCCCAAATTGCATGAGCTTTTCAAAATTTCAAATAACTATGGCGTTCGCGATTATTTGAAAGGTGAGCTTAACATCCAGGAAATCTCACAGAGCACAGCCATTCCAAATCTTGATATGATAGGGACTGGAAAAATCGCAGCTGATAGTTTTATTAGTGATGCTCAATTGAGTGAATTGTTTAAGTCCCTTGCTTCGATGTATGACTATGTATTTGTAGACATGGCTCCATTCGGAAAAATCACGGATAGCTTTAAAATCATGGCCTATACGCATCAGAACATTATAGTGGTGAGACGTAAAAAGACACAATTCAAAGACTTGGAGTACATCAATGAAATGTCAATAAATGGTATGATAAATAATGCGTCTATTGTTGTTACTGACGTGTTTGAAGAAGATTTCAACCTACTACTCTTGAATCTTGGTAGCGATAAATATTTCATCAATAAGAAACCTGGCCTAGCGGGCCGAATCAAACGAGTTTTGGTTCGTGTATAACTAGTTCCATGTCCCAAAGACTTCAATTCGTCTTTTTAAGCACCCAACTGCCTTTTCCGCCAAAGAGTGGTGGGCTTATAAAAAGTTGGCGTCTTTTAAAACACCTTTCATTTTACCACGACATCCATGTCGTTTGCTGTTTGAAAGGCGATGATAATAAGCATTTGGAATCCTTTAAAAGCTCCATGAAGCTCGCTTCTTGCACGGCTGTTGAAATTCAAATGGAGAGAACACCCTTAAACCTTGTGCGAAGTTACTTATTGGCTGACTCACTCAATGTTTTTAGGAGCAAGTCGACAATAGTAAAAAACGCTGTTTTGAAGCTCGTTGAGCACGCAGATCTGCTCATTGTCGATCATTACGAAATGGGGCAGTACATTCCGCTTCAGATGAAGGCAAAGTGCATACTTCACCAACACAATGCTGAATACGTGATGTGGAAAAGGTTTTCTGAATTGGAAACCAACCTCTTAAAAAAGTCTATTTTGAAGATTGAATCTAGACGCATTGCTTTGGCTGAGCGCAAATATGCGGAATTGGCTGATCTAATCTGGGCGGCTCCAAATGATATTATTGAGCTTGAAAAGATAGGGATTCCCCGTGATAAAATGAAAGTTACGTATCATTTGGGCGAAGACGAAATGCTCCAGTGGCCCGAAATGCAATTTGACCAAACCGAATGCACAGTCCTTTTTGTAGGCACTCTAACTTGGGAAGCCAATATAGACGGATTACTTTGGTTTATAAACAATTGCTGGGTAAAGATTACCAATGAAGTTCCCCAGGTAAAATTCAAAATTGTCGGAAGGAATCCGGATGAACGCCTGGTAAAATTGGCATCATCGTTCGAAAATATATTCCTTTTGGGTTTTGTTGACTCACTCGAACTGGTTTATTCGAGCAGCCGTGTATTCATTACCCCTCTTAGATTCGGAAGTGGTATTAAGGTTAAAGTTTTGAATGCACTTTACCGCGGCATTCCTTTGGTAACAACCGAAATCGGTGTAGAAGGTATTGATGCCGAAAATGGCATTCATCTTTACTTTACCGATCAGGATCCAATTGAATTTGGAAATTGTGTGATCGCACTATTGGAAAACAAATATATTTGGAAGCAGATGAGCGAGAAAGCCCGCATATTGGGTACCAAATATACTTGGCAAAAGCTAATAGGAGAGCATCAAAAGGAGATTGACGATTTACTTCAATCAGAATCTATAAACTAGTAACTAATTACGCAACGGTAAGATGCTTTTCAACTCTTTAGATTATCTGCTATTCTTGCCACTGATAGTAGTTGCATTCTATGCGATCCCGCATAAGTTTCGGTGGGTACTGCTCCTTGGGGGAAGTTACTATTTCTACATGTGTTGGCGTGCTGAGTTTGTCCTTTTGATTATTCTTTCCACACTTGTGGACTATTGGTGCGCTTTGAAAATGTCCGAAAAAATCAGAAAAATCGACAAGAAGCCATTCTTATTCCTGAGCATTTTTGTGAACCTTGGGTTGCTTTTCACTTATAAGTATTATGATTTCTTTGCTTTCAACGTCAATTTAGTCTTTGACCAATTCAACCTTTTAGCAAGTTTGCCCTATTTTGATCTTCTCTTGCCTGTAGGAATTTCCTTCTACACCTTTCAAACTTTGAGCTACTCAATTGACGTTTATAATGGAAGGGCACAAGCTGAAAAACATTTGGGTTACTTCGCTTTGTATGTGTCTTACTTTCCGCAATTGGTAGCTGGTCCCATTGAAAGAGCGAACCATCTTATCCCCCAATTGAGAAGAAGACCGAAACTCACAAAGGATGATGTTCGTTATGCCGTAAACAAAATTCTCTTAGGTTATGTCAAAAAAGTTGTTGTAGCAGATACCCTTGCCTTGTATGTTAATCAAATGTTTGGTAATGTGAGCGGCGGCAATGGAACGCAACTGTATTTGGCTAGTTTCCTTTTCGGTATCCAACTTTTTTGTGACTTTAGCGGTTACACAGACATTGCTATGGGTTCAGCCCGTCTTATGGGTGTGAAGCTCATGGAGAATTTTAGGAAGCCTTATTGGACCATGAACGTAGCAGAATATTGGAGTCGGTGGCACATTTCACTTACTACGTGGATCCGAGACTACGTCTTCATACCATTAATAAAAAGTGCTGGAAAAGCAGGAAAATCCCCCCTGTTTTACGTCTTTGCAACGGTACTTGTTATGGCCACAATTGGTTTTTGGCATGGAGCGAAATGGACCTTTATATTTTTTGGTGTGTATCAAAGCTTCTTTTTACTGACGCAGCGAATGCTCCAACCAATTCCCTTTTTTAAGCAAATCAAACGCTATTCTATCGTGCGATTTGGCTATAAGCTATTCAATGTCAATATAATGATTTTTGGCGCAGTCTTTTTCAGGAGTCAATCAATGACTGATGTTTTGGAAATTTACACCAAGATATTTACGGAGTTTACGCTTAATCCTTTCGAAATACTAGTGGCATATAAGTTTGACTTGCTCGCTTCGATTATTCTTTGCTTTCTTTTGCTGGGCACAACCTATTTTAACGAGGAACTAAGGTTTAAGCGCAATTGGATCTACATTTCAGCAATGATTGGGCTTATATTGCTTTTCGGTCAGGACACAAAGAACCAATTCATTTACTTTCAATTCTAGGCTATGGCGCGGACACAGAGATTCAAAATACTGAAGCTTTTCTTTGTTACCTTGGGATCTACATTGATCCTGGCGCTATTCCTTGATTTCATTTTTGACAAAGTTTTCTTCCCCACTTTAACGGAAACCTCCAATATAGGCAAAATGAAGAGAATGATTGAAGAATCTCATCCAAAGGAAATTCCGATTTATGGAAGTTCAATTGCACGCCGAAGCTACATCCCTGACACCATTGGTTTTAATACGTTTAACTATGGAATGGCCGGGAATCTTTACAATGCAATACATGCCTATTTGCAGATCGAACTCGAAAAAGAAAAGTCTACTCCAATTATTATCGATTTCGATGCACATACTTTTTTTTACGATGAAAACTTAATGCTTCATAGAAGCAGTTATGTGCCTTTTCTCCAAAATCAGCACATCCTTAACATGCTCAAGGACTATGACTATTACAGCTGGCATCTGCTCATTCCAGGGATGCGCTATTACGGATCATACAGTGACTACTTGCGACAAGGATTAAAGCCATTCTTTGAACCCGGGGAGTTGGACAACAAAGGGGGCGTATTTTTTCCTTCAAATCCATTAGTATACGCGCAATTTAGAAGAAAACGACTCGAGATGCAGCAGCGCTACGAAGGACTTGAGTTCAAGAAAACTGAGACACCCAGGCTTTTTACCAGTGAGGAAAACATGGTTTTTGATTGGTTAAATGCCCTGCTGAACTTTCACAATGACTCCGCCCAGGTTGCAAACTTTGAAAAATTGGTGACTGACAACCCAAACCGCACTTTCATATTATGTTACTCACCACAAAACCCAATAAAGCTTGCCGGAATGAGAAACAAAGAGGAATGTCAAGTCTTCTTAAAAAATTTAACCGAGAGGCATAATAATATTATCGCATTGAACTACAGCGAAATAGGGTTTCCTGAAAGTCTTTATAAGGACAGTGGACATATGAACGTCGATGGGGCTCGGGCCTATAGTGCCCTTCTCAAGCGAGATTTGACCAGGATTCTCAACGATTCATTTCCCGCCGATTCCTCCTATTTCGAAATTCGGCAATTGCCATCGGGAGGAATTTAAGGTCATCTACAAGGTATCGCCTAAACATTCGACGCGGTTCTGATATAAGTCTGTATATAAATTCTATACCTAGTTTTTGCCAAATTTTTGGAGCCCTTTTTTTTTGCCCCCAGTAATACTCGAAAGACGCACCTAAAAGAAATGCCCTTGGCAATACCCGGCCCTGCTTTTCAAGCTTCTTATATAGCTCTATCACTATGCGTTCTTGCTTAGGAAAACCCAACCCTATAAAAAGAAAGTCCGGTGAATGCTCATCGTAAATCCGCTCAACATGTTCTATAACGACTTGAAAAAGAGCTTCATTCGTTATCTGGAAAAATGGGGGAGCATAATAACGCACCCCAGGATGCTCTGCCATAAAGCGCTCGCCCAAATCATTCGAAGGCAGGATAAACATGGTCTTCAGGTTTAACTTTTTGACTTTGTACCACATTACAGGAAAAAAATCACTCCCAGTAAGTCGGGCCGGGAGTCCGTTATTTTTGTAAATAAGCCTGCTAAGGCTAACAAGTGGCTGCCCATCTGGCAATACCCATGCTGCCCGCTTCAATTCTTGCTTCAATATTTGATTTTCGTCTCTGCCCAGCTTGACAATCTGGTCTACATTGGGAGTGATCATCAAGGGCCACTTTCCTTCTTCGACTGTTTTATGAGCCAAAACCATTTCCGCGACAGTTTCCACATGCGTTGCTGCGATAAATTCAAAATCAAAGAGTGCTACCATAAAAGTCATGAATTCTTCCATCTTCGCTTGATGGTATCCATTATATTTCGCATTCGCCTAAGGTTTAAGAGCAGGGCTAATCCAAGTTTGAATGGGAAGCTCGCGTAAAGTAAGGCCAGCTGAAGCCTTCCAGGATTTACTTCAACCTGCGGATACCCATATTTTTTCATCGATTCGCCGCAAATGGCTTGACAGATGTGTATCTCAGATTGGCTCAGTCCCTTTTCTGCCCAGCTCTTTGCTCTACCCTTCCGAATACCGAGTTCCGAGCTTTTGTCAACTTCACTGGAAGACCCCGCATGAGGCACCAAAAGCATTTTGGTTTCAAAAGGGATTTCAAGAAAGGAACACATTGCCTCAATGCATTGGTTCGGTTTTTCTAAAAGATCTTCAAACTTCAAATTCATTACCCGGCTATTGGATTCGAAATCAAATACAGCTCCAATTGCTGAGACCCAAAGCCTGCTGATGGTCACTGGGTGGTAATTTACCCTCAACCTCACCATCTCCTTCCTGGTAATGAAGTCAGCTCCCAGGTACTTTCTCTTCCATTTACGTTTCTGAGAAAGCATTACTCCTCTGGGATCCCTAATCATGTTGACTACCTTCGCCTTTGGGAAGTATTCTAAAATTTCATTAATGTAAAAAACATTTTGTGGGGTTTTTTCGCAAGGAATCTTCTTTCCAGACACCTTAGCCTCATATTGCATAAAGTAGGCGTATACCCCCATGCGTGAATAAGGATCACCGACTTGATTCAGTATTGTATCTATTTCTGCCCGATATTTCTCTCTGTGATTTGACACGTTTTCAAAAAAACCGTCTCGCTGGCCAGTAAGCAATTTTGCGAAAAGCTCAAAAGCTTCAGCCCGGTTTACTTCTTTTAGCTGATCATCAGGAGTCCAGAGTTTTTCAAAAAAGTGAGGTTCGTTGATGGAGTGCACCTGTGAATGATTGTTCAAAATACGCATCATCATTGTGGTGCCGCTTCTGGAATTGCCCGTAATAAAAAAAACTTCGTCCTCAGTGCTTAGGCTCATCTCATCCTTCATCAATTTACGGCTTTAAATTCTGGCCAGTGAATCAAGGGCTCTTCACCTATTAATTCAATTAAATTATTGATCTCGTCGATATAATAGTTCACAAGCCATTGTTTCTCTTGTATGCTCATCCTGGGCACATTTTTATTTTGATACAAAACCTTTGCGAAAAAACCTCTGAGAAATTTTGGCGTGATTCTCTTGGCTGCTTTGATGAAACCAGACTTGACCAGTAAGGTGTTCAGTACTGAATTCCTCGGCATGCTCGCTTTGTTGCTTTCGGTAGAAAAGTCGAAAAGAAAATCGTTACTAACCTCTAAGAAATCGCATATTCGCCTCATAACCAATTCAGGATTCGCTCTGAAATCCTCATAAAACAATACAAGTACATTTTCTCTTCCAAAATGATCTATGAATGGTCGCAACTGTTTGGAATACATCCCCAATTCAAGGTACTGGTGGTTCACGCCCCAGCCTTTCACCTTCTGTTGATCGTCAGCGACTATTTCGTTAATAAAGTCCTTTTGTCGGCTCTTCGCCTCTCTAAGATTCATGAGATATTGAGACCAAACCCGAGAAATTGGATTTCTTAATACAACTATATTTTTTGCATAAGGATTAAAATCGTGAATAGCCTTTGCTGCCGAAGGGCAAATCATGTAAGAATTGCTCACTTCACCCTTGGCAATTTCTTGATCGACGCCTTGAAAAAGAGCGATATAATGTCTCTCCTCATCCACATGTGCGATATGTATTTTTCGCTTCATTCCCGAGGCAATGTAAGCATCCATATCTACTCTCACATCCATAGCATACTCAGGAAGAAACTTACCGTGATTAATGTCATTGACTGCAAAATGGTTGGTTTCCTTAACTGGCGGCATGTATACTTCAGGATGTTGCTCCAAATAGTGATACAAAGAGGTGGTGCCTCCCTTTACAACCCCAATGACAAAAAAATTGGGAGCTTTCTTATCGATCATAATAAAACCCTTTTGAATTCAAACACACTTGTGCGAATGCCGTCATCAAAAAAATTTTGGTAAGCAAAAAATTGCTCATGACAACAACAAGGACTTAGGCGCCAATTCAATAGCCGACTTTGATACAACACGATTCATTCGCAATTGGGCTCCAAGCTTCCGGTCTTCTTGGTAAAAGTAGTAGATCAGCACAACAGCCATTATGGTTTGAGCAGCATAAATGGTAATATAACCGTTTGTAATAGAATCCAATGAGTGTGTAAACAAGAAGCATTTCAGCGTAACCAAAAATATATTTCGCTTGATATGCCTTATTTTTATGGCAAAAAATAATGCAAATAAAAATTGACCATACAAGATTGAGGCGCCAATGAAACCATACATATATACCTGACCAAAAATACCAACATCAGAAGCGTAAAAAAACTTGTAAAACGCATTATAACCACCTTCAACCCATTGTGTACTGACCTTGCCATTCCCTATAAGTGGTTTGTCTTTTATACCCTCCACCGCAATATTATATTCAGCCAGCCTCACTGATTCCTCGGCATAGTCATTTCGGCTACCAGTTGTTGTTGAAATTGCGTCGTTAAACATTAAGGCGTATCTGTCTAATATTTCAGGTACAGCTATGGCGGCAAACACTAAAACGAGTGCAAGCGGGAGCACCAATCTAAAAATTGATGTAAATTGACTTCTCGTGCCAATACCTGTTGCCAGAAAAAGACCTATTCCAGCAAAAACACCCGCCATGGACGTACGGTCGAGTCTGATAAATATGATGTAGATCAGAAACAATCCCGCCCAGAAAAGATATTTGGCATTTTTCTCATAAAAGGCCTTAACCACAAAATAAATAGAACCAAAGAAAAACAGAGACATATTGAACCTGTAATAAACCTCTCCTCCCTTCAGGTCATTTGCCCCAGCTATTGCGGTATCCTGAAAATTTGCTGGATCTGTGAAAAAAGTTAGTCCATAACAAAAAAACATGTTGAATACGGTCAAGGATACGAATGCCTTCTCAACCATTTGAATAGTAATCTCTCCGGAACGGAGCATATTGTAAACTACCAATGATCCAAATATCAAATAAAAATCCCTGAAAGTACCGAGGCCATAGAAGATAGGCTGTCCGAAACGTTGGTATGCACCTATGGCAGGTAAAATTGGCAAAAAGAACAATATAACCAGGTAAATCTCGATGTGGTTAAGCTTAAAATCGCGCTCGATCGCCCGTCTCATAATCCGACTTAGCAGATAAATAACAATAAAGGCCTCAAAGAGCAACTCCAAAACCAGCTGGAGAAAGTATAAAACACTTACCAGGAATACTCTGTAAGTAATGGTAATTATGATAAAAAGCAGAATTACATTCAGCAAAGATTTGTAAAATACTAAATTTGAGCTGTTTCTGTTAAAGCTTACAAGGGTCAGGTTTTTCATTCAGCGAATGGTTTGGAGAGGGACTCTTTGTCAGAACGAAAATCACAAATGAATGTTACCAAGGTAAGCGGAGGCATTGGTTGATTTGGTGCGAATATACACAGAGCAAGTATACCGCAGAAACAAATCACAACAAATAACACGCATTGATTTTATTCCTACTAATTGACGATAATGCGTGGGTTTGTGTGTCGAAAATAGCATATTTGCAATCAAAAGAAATGCCTTGATTGTTCGCAATAAAATCCGTCTACCCGATGCATTTATCGTAGGTGCTGCCAAAAGTGGAACCACTTCACTTTATCAAATGCTGGCTCAACATCCTGATATTTATTTCCCGCCTTCAGAAAAAGAACCGTTCTTCTTTTGTTTTGGCAATAAAAGGCCCGCATATCTTGATGACCGTATTATTGCCCGTATTACCTGGGAAGAGCAGGCCTACCATGACCTTTACAAAGACGCACCAATAACATCTGTTGCCGTGGATGCCTCAACTGCATACCTTTATAAACACAGAGCTGTTATACCAAATATGCAGACTTACTATGGATCTGAATTCAAAAAGATCAAAATAATTATATTACTCCGAAATCCAATAGACCGGGCTTGGTCACACTACAATTTTTTGATCAGGAACGGGCTGGAAGATCTCCCTTTTTTGCAGGCAATTCAACCTGAAGTTATAGCGGAGAGAGGTGAAAAGCGTTGGGGCTTCGATTATCTTGGATACGGAAAATATGCAGACCAGGTTGAAGCGTATATGAAACATTTCGACCATGTTAAAATTTATTTAACCGAAGACTTTGTGAACTACAAAGATCTCATGAAGGATTTACAAAGCTTTTTAGATATCAGCCCTATAGATTTTGTAAAAGTCAAACAAGCAAATCCTTCCGGCATACCGAGAAATAAAAATGCAGTAAACTTCCTTCGTAGGAATTCTGCCCTTAAAAAATTGGTAAACCTACTTCCAGAGCAATATAAGCACAGTCTGTTAGAAAAACGTGATGGCCTGATGAGCAAGTTTATGGATAAGCAAGAAATGTCAACTGAAATAAGGCAAAAGCTCCTGTCTTATTATCAAGATGACATGCAAAAGCTTGAAAAGCTTAGTGGTCGGGATTTGAAAAAATGGCGAGAGTGATTCATGAATAATCTACCAAAATTCTTGTTTGTAGGTACCGCTAAAGCAGGTACCACTTCTATCTATCATTACTTGAGGCAACACCCTCAAATATCCATCCCGGTAAAAGAAACCTTCTATTTCTTAAAAGATATATATCTCCAGAATAACTTAGATTGGCCCGCGCAAAGGAAGTCCGATGATATCATTCTAGACACTTCCCAATATACTTCGCTTTACAGAGATTCCAGCGACAAACTAACCGGTGAAATAGGCACGGGCTATCTATATCACTGGAAAGAATCCATACCAATAATACTTAAAACTCTTGGGCAAAATGTCAAAATCCTCATTGTTCTAAGGCATCCCACCAATCGTTGCTTCTCCTCTTACATGCACTTTGTTAAAGATTTACATGATACGGGCACTTTCCAAGAATCACTTGCCAAAGAGTTCGAAAGACAAAAAATGAACTGGGATTTCATGTGGATGCACAGGGATATGGGTCTATACTCAGCTCAGGTGGAGGCATTCAAAAAAAATTTCGAAAATGTCAAAGTTTTGATCTATGAGGACTTTATTACGGCCCCACTCCCACATATGCGTGAAATATTCACTTTCTTGGACCTTCCTGATTATCAAGACTTGAAAGCGGACAAGGCATTCAATCCTTCTGGAATTCCAAAAAATATAGCACTTCAAAAATTCATTACACATGAAAATCCACTAAAATCCGTCCTGAGACCTGTCTTTCGCCTTATATTTTCTCAAGAAAATAGAGAGCGCATTCGAAAGGAAACCAAAGGGAAAAACCTGACGAAAGGTTTACAAATGAGTTCGGAAACGAAAGTGCGACTGGATCAATACTTTGCAGCAGACATCAAACAATTAGAGAAAGTACTGGGCTATGAAATCTCGTCCTGGAGAAGACCTTAATCGTCATTTACTGACTTTAAAAAGTGTTAGAGGATTTACGAAAGTCATAATTCTATAGCGCCTGTAAATGTAAAAAGCCCCGACAATATTCCATAATGCCACGCTAGCAAGACTGGCCCATGCAGCACCTTCCATTCCATAAATCGGAATCAATACCAAGTTAAGGATTATGTTTAAAACCGTAGAAACCGCAACCAATTTGGTAAAATACACCTGGTTACCAGTCATATTCAAAAAGACGGCTACCAATCCACACGCCGAATTTAACAGCTGCGTTACCGCAAAAATCCGCAATGTCGTTGCGCCTTTTACAAATCCTTCACCCAATGTACCAAGAATAAATTCCGGAAAAATCAACAGTAATATGCAAATGGGGGCAGAAAAGTAAAATATGAATTTCGTTGATTCTTGGATAAGGACGTTGAGATCGTCCATCCTGTCGTTCCAAAATAATTCTGAAATTTTAGGCATCGCTATGGTCTTTAATGCTCCTATTGCAAAGTTGGTTATAATAGACAGTTTGAATGCCGTTCCAAAAACCCCGATTACGGCAGTTGACTCAAAAAGCCCTATCATTATAATGTCTACTTTCCCATTAATGAGCTGTATAAACGAAGTAAGTATCATGGGTAGAGAAACTATAAACACCTCCCTCAAATTAAACATTGGCTCATCATCAACGCGCTGCGTTTTACTGTATTGTTTTTTTAAAATCCACACAATGTAAAACGAGGTATACAGAACTGAAACCACAAAGCCAAAACCATAAAAGAGTACCGGATACAATTTGTCTATTGAGTAAAAAGAGGCAATGAACAAAAGTATCAACGTGATAAGCTGCAGGCTTAGGTTACGGAAAAGCTCGCTGATATGCACTTTTTTTAATCCCCGAATAAATTCTACATTCACCGTAGCAATAGCAGCAAATGGTAAGGTGAGCCCAACGACAATTAAGGGCAAAAAGAGTTCAGGATCATCATAGGCCTGCTCAGCCAATATTCTGGCAAAGAGTATTAACAGTGTCCCCAAAACGACTGACAAAGGAACAATGAGGGTCAAGACCGATTTATACAAGATTTTCAAGGATAAGTCCCAACTTCTTGTATTGTATTGGGATGCATACCTGACCACAGAAGTGTTAAACCCCAAACACGCTACCATAATAAGTATGCCGAGAATCGCCAGGCACAAGTTATATATACCTACCCCTTCCTCACCGAGCTCCGTTGCTATATAGTACAAGAGCAAGTAACTCACCCCCATTGTTATTAAACGATAGATAAAAGCAATTGTGCCGCCCCTTAATACCTCTCCAAGATCTCCTTTGGAGAACTTTCTCCGCAGTTTTGTTAAACGTTGTTTCAATATCGTGTTGTTAGTATTGTACCTTTTCATATGTAGTGATATTCCCTAAGTTGAAATATATTTGCCTTTAATATTTGTCATCGATGATCATTAGCCATAAATACCGTTACATCTTTACCGAACTTCCACTGACAGCGAGCACAGCCATTGCCAAAGAATTGATAGAACATTATGACGGTCAGGAGATTTTACACAAACATGCATCTTATTCGAAGTTTCTAAAAATCGCAAGCGAAGATGAGAAAAAATATTTCTCCTTCAGCGGTATAAGAAATCCACTCGATAAGGCAGTAAGTCATTATTTTAAGTATCTATCGGATCATAAAGGGAAGTACTCAAACCCGCCTAAAAAGCCGAACAAAGTAAGTCAATTAAAATTCTTCATTGACAATGGGGTGCATCAGCGGAAATTCAAGTTTATCTCTTCCAAAAAGGCGACTTTCAACGCATTCTTTATGGAGTTTTACAACATTCCTTACAGCGATTGGAGTTTAGCACATCACAAGAAGATGAATGCCGTAATATTTTTCGAAAATGTTGTTGAAGATTTTGATCGAGCTTTACACGAAATTGGAATTGAACCCAAAAGAAAATTGCCGATGAACAACCGAACTTCATTAAAAGACAAAACCTTCTGGGAATACTATGATACTGAAAATGCCCGAATTAAGGCAGCAAAAATTTTTGGACCTTATGTGGAGTATTGGGGCTATAAATTTCCCCTTGAGTGGAATGTAGACAAATTCACAAACAAAATGCGCGCCTCCTATGAATTCTTCAATTTAGCCAAGATATTTTATTGGAAACTCTAATTGACTTACAATGATCATAAGTGATAAGTATAAATTCGTATTCATTGAGTTTCCCCAAACCGGTTGCTCCGCAGTAGCACGAGAACTGATGGAAAATTATGATGGGCGCCGTATATTATTTAAGCATGCCCAATATCATGAGTTTTTGAAACAGGCAAAACCTGAAGAGTTGGGTTATTATAGCTTTTCGACAATCAGAAATCCAATGGATGTTGTAGTTAGCAAATATTTCAAATATAAATCAGATCACGAAAACTATGCTAACAAGAAGGTAAAGCACGGAAAATTACGAAGGTTGCTCATGCCAAAGATCGAAGAGTCGAGAAGGGATTTCATCATCAATTCCGATGCCGATTTCGAGCAATTCTTCCTCAAATACTACAAGTGGCCTTACAGCGCCTGGAGTATCCTTAGCCATCATAAATTAGATTTTCTTATGAGGTTTGAATCCCTTTCAGATGATTTTGAGAAAGCCTTGCATAACCTTGCAATAAAACCAGTTAGAGGGCTTCCGCTTTATAATAAAACCAGTATGAAGAAGAAGCATTTCACCGAATACTACGCATCAAAAGCTTCAAGAAAACGCGCTCTTAAGGTCTTCGGTCCATATATGAAAGCGTGGAATTATGAATTTCCAAATGATTGGAAGGAACTTGAACTTGTAAAGTCCTCAACTGGAATGTACAACTTTATCAACATTTTTAGAAGACTCTATTGGATATACTTGCGTTAGTAAAAAATTAAGTTCCTGCTTTCTGCGGAGTAATAATATGTAATACGGTAATGAATAATCATTTATACGATAAACCATATCGCCCAGTCCTGGATTTAAAAAATGTCTATGCGCAGACACTGGTGTATTTGACAAACTATTTTCCGGCTGACGCATTGGAAATATTTACTTCAAATTAAGTGACTGTCCGTAAAGTTCCCAAAAGAAGTACGAGTTAACATAGACTGCTGCGATGAGCGCCTTGTCTGTATGGCACTTCAAGTACCTTCGATTCAGTTTGCAGCAATATTCATTGAGATAGTTCTCCAAGAAGTCCTCATCTCAGCGGTGGTAAATATCGCTGAGCATTGTTTGTGCAGTGGAGATTGCGATATGCACCCAAGGTAGAACTTCATGTGCCTCTGTGGGTGGTGTCTTGACAGCACTATGCTTGCGCGCTGTTGACCTCAGGTCGTCATACGCCAACAGTTAATCGTCTATTGGTTCTGCCTGTTTGCTCCTATTTTTTTCAGATTGGGGTTGTCAATGTTTTCGCGTCAGTCTTTCTCTCCTCCCTCAATTTAAAGTGCCCACAACTCCATGTAAGTCGACCCACTTTCCATTTTTCAGACCCTACCTCTTCACTCTCTGCCATTACCATAACGCAAGTTTTCTTCTGGCTTTCTCTTTTCAATTACACATCACCGCAGACGACTGTGGTAAAAAAGACCTCATCGATCTGTACTCACCCTTCCAACTCGTATTTGTCATTTTTGAGGCCTATCACGGCCCGTATCTTGTGCATCATGGCCCATAATGGCTAGTAGCGTTTTTTACCCGGTGGATGTTGACTCTCTTTTGCGAAGATTTTCTTCTTTGTAGCAATCATCAGCAGGATAGTCTTGAACCAGTACATATATCTCAAATTACTGACCTGCATTGCGGTGATGCTCCTTAAGATAGTTCTGATGCGGCAGCCCTTCGATTCGTATCGTTAATAGTCTTTTTTCAGTAATGGGATATGCCTTCGCATCTTCGGTACCCCACTCCGTTCGCGTCCTTGTAGCTTTTCCAGGGATCCTTTCAACTCTTCTCAACTGGATATTTTTCTCTAAATTGAAATAGGTCATCTCTCTTTGATTTTGTGGGCCACAAAGTGGATCAACTACGGCGTAACCTATTTACGTAATTATGATCGCGGACAGTAATTTTAGATCAAGCCCCCGTATGTCGGGCAGTAATCATATTCCATACCGTCATTACCACGATTTTCAAGTCAAACCAGAAGGACCAATTCTGGATATAAAAAACATCCATCCTGACTCGGTTGTACATTTGCCTTACTTCTTTGGTCTCTCCTCTGAATCCTTTCGCCTGAGCCAATCCGGTTATACCTGGCTTTACCCAATGACGGACCATAAATGGTGCGATAAGTTTGGCGTACATTCGCGTATGACTGAGCATATGTGGACGCGGACCCACCACCGACATTTCACCCCGGAACACGTTTATAAACTGTGGAACTTCATCTAAATTCGTTTTCCTCAAAAATGCGCCTACTCTGGTTATCCGATGATCTCCCGCTGTAGCTTGTAGTAAATCTGAATCCTTATTAACTTTCATTGTTCTAAATTTATAACAATCAAAGGATTGGTTATCCAAACCGGTGCGCTTTTGCTTGAAAAAGACCGGTCCTGGGGAATTTAGTTTGATGGCAATAGCCAGAATAGGAAACAGCCAGGAGAAAATTAAGATGAATACCAGCAACGAAAAGCCAAAATCAAAGAGTCTCTTTAAAAATTTGTTAGTAGTGATCTCAAGTGGTTCTTTTGCAACAGATACAATGGGAGTTGGCCCGTTATAGTCCATACTCACCTGAATGGTTTTGCGATTTAGCAAGTGTATAAACTCATTGAGAAAATTTATTTTGATATAGTTGAGGTGACAAAATTTAATCAGCTCTTTGATATGATAGTCCGGATTGGATGGAAGTGCAATATAGACCTCATCAATCTCATACTCCAATAAAAAATTGTGAATCTTATCAAATTTTTGAACCTTCAAATTCTCCTTATCTTCATTGACACCATATCCAAAAAATCCCAGAAATTTATAGCCATATTCAGGATGTTGAATGATTTCATTAACAAAATCAACCGAAAAGGGATTGACACCTACCACAACCATGCGACGAAAATTGTAGCCTTTCTTTCGGTACATTTTCAGATACCAGTTGAATAGAATACGGGACAAACCTCCCATTAGAAAAAACAACATGTAATATTTCAGAACAAATATGGGGTTGTACTTACCCTGAATCAGAGAGATAAATGCAAGCGTTAGCAATACGTTAAAGAAAAGCGCTTTGATGAAGTCCCAATATATCTCAATTGTTTTGCGCCTCCGATTGTCCACGCTGTAATCCCCAATCTTGGCGATTAATAGCCATGTAAAGTTAATAAACAGGAAAAGTATGAGGTAATCGGACTTGAGCAGTTGATGAAATGAGTGGAACTTCAAACTGAAACCTATCGTGAATGCGGCGTTTAGCATTACTAAATCCACGAATAGATATAGCAGTTTCTCGTAATTGGATAATCGAAACTTCATGAAGTATAGTTAAAAGAGTTGATTCGATGGTCGTTACGAAAAAACGTCTAAATGGTTAGCTTTGTCGACTAATATACAGGAATAAGCACCATATTTGCAAAAATTTCTGGAAACAATTCCATTTTTGCAACAATTATCATTTTTGAAAGTATTTAACTTTATTTGATTAACGGACAGAGCGTATTGTTAAATTTGCGCATTCAAGATTCCCATGAAGGAACGTAATAATAATATTTTTACCATTTACGACGAAATACTCCAAAGGTCGGATAAGGAAAAATTACTCCATCAAAAAGCGGCGTGTATATGGATGTCCGGGCTTTCGGGTTCCGGAAAAACCACCATAGCTAAAATCCTGGAGAAAAAACTTGCCGAAAAATCCTTCCTCACCATGTTGCTTGACGGAGACAATGTGCGCGACGGACTTAATAACAATCTGGGTTTTGCGGAAAAAGACCGTCAGGAAAACATTCGAAGAATTGCAGAAGTTAATAAGCTCTTTATAAATTGCGGCATTATAACTATCAATTGTTTCGTTAGCCCCACGGAGGCAATCCGGAATATGGCTAAATCTATTATTGGATCGGATGATTTTATTGAGATTTTCGTCGATACGCCCCTTGCTATATGCGAGAGCCGTGACGTGAAAGGATTGTATCAAAAAGCCAGACGAGGTGAAATCAAAAACTTTACGGGTCTTGATGCTCCATTTGAAATTCCCGTAGAGGCCGAACTGGTATTGAAAACCGAAAATCGCACTGCCGAACAAACGGCTGAGTCGCTCTTACAATTTATATTACCAAAAATCACAATTCAATAATGCGCTCTTACAACCTTACTCATCTCGCAGAACTGGAGTCCGAATCGTTATTTATTCTCCGCGAAGTTGCAGCACAGTTCGAGAATCCGGTCATGCTATTCTCAGGTGGCAAAGATTCGATCGTCATGTTTCATCTGGCCAGGAAAGCCTTTTGGCCAGGAAAAGTTCCATTCCCTTTATTGCACGTGGACACGGGCCATAATTTCCAGGAAACGATCCAATTTCGTGACGCTCTGGTAAAAGAAACCGGTGTTCAGTTGATCGTTGGCTCCGTTCAGGATGCAATTGATCAAGGCAAGGCGATAGAAGAAAAAGGCTATAATGCCAGTAGAAATGCTCTACAAACGGTATCACTACTTGAGTCTCTTGAAAGAGGTAAATATGATGCTGCAATGGGTGGAGGTCGTCGTGATGAAGAAAAAGCCCGGGCCAAAGAAAGATTTTTCAGCCACCGGGATGAATTCGGTCAATGGGATCCAAAAAATCAAAGACCAGAACTTTGGAATTTGTTTAACGGCCGTAAACACATAGGAGAGCATTTTCGCGTTTTTCCCATTTCCAACTGGACTGAAATGGACGTTTGGCAGTACATCAAACATGAAAATATTGAGATTCCAACCATCTATTTCAGTCACAAACGACGAATTTTTGAACGCGATGGAGCCCTGTTGGCCGAATGCGAATTCATACAGCGACGAGAAACGGAAATAGTCTCTGAACGCGTTGTCCGGTTTCGAACGATTGGTGATATGACTTGTACCGGAGCGGTGGAATCTGATGCCGACGACCTCGATAAAATAATTGAAGAAGTTTCTGCATCCAGAACGACCGAGAGGGGAACCCGATCAGATGATAAACGCAGCGAGGCGGC
>Ga0105045_10001065_pt1 | contig 21853 bp, 17 predicted proteins | sample MAT02_FD_78089 | JGI IMG/M metagenome (GOLD analysis project Ga0105045, IMG submission 78089) | Freshwater microbial communities from Lake Fryxell liftoff mats and glacier meltwater in Antarctica - MAT-02 (megahit assembly) | ecosystem: Environmental > Aquatic > Freshwater > Ice > Liftoff... | reverse complement strand
TTGTCGGCACCGCATCTGGCAGCTACGATCTGCTGGTTGAGGACCGCGTCGTGGCCACCGGCCACGACGAAGGCGGCGGCGGAACACGCGTGCGGGAGATCGACGTGCCCTTCGCGATCACTAAGGGCAAGAGCAGCATCGTGGTGGTGCTCCGCGCGCGCGATGGGCAAACACCAGCGCTGCGCCAACTCCGCACCATACAGGACCACAACGAAGTCGCCCCCCTGTTCGCACGGCCGTCGTTTTCCCACTCTGGAGTTTTCCGATGACGTTGTTGTCTGTCTCGCGTGTTCTGCGCGCGGTATGCACCCTCACCGCAGTCGTGTCGCTGTCAGTTGGAAGTCCAGCCGCCGCACAGGTGGCGACGAAGCCGGCCGCCAAGTCCGTCGCCAAGCAGAGCGGGCAGTGGCTCACCCGCCCCGAGCGTACCGACTACACGGAGACCAGTCGCTACGACGAAGTCACTGCGTACATGCAGCAGATGGCCGCTGTGAACCCGCGCATCCACCTCACCACCTACGGCTACACCACCGAAGGCCGCGCACTGCCGCTCGCGGTTATCGGGGCCGCGGGAGCGAGTGCCGAGCAAGTGCTCGCCACCAACAAGACCCGCGTGTACATCCAGGGCAACATTCACGCCGGTGAAGTGGAGGGCAAAGAAGCGCTGCTCTGGCTGCTGCGCTCCATTGCCAAGGGAGAGCGCGATGCGTGGCTGCGCACCACCGTATTACTCATCAACCCGATCTACAACGCCGACGGTAACGAACGGGTGAACGTCGGCAACCGCGGCACGCAGGCCGGTCCAATCGGCGGGATGGGTACGCGCGAAAACGCGCAAGGCCTCGATCTCAATCGTGACGGCACCAAGATGGAAACCGCCGAAGCGCGCTCGATGGCGTCGCTGCTCACACGCTATCAGCCGCACGTGGCGATGGATCTGCACACCACCGACGGCAGCTCCACCAGCGGTTTCAACATGACCTACGAGACCTCTCTGAACCCCAACAACTCGGCAGCACAGATGCGCCTGTTGCGTAACGAGCTGCTCCCCACCATCACCAACACGGTCAAGGCGAAACACGGGTCCGACTGGTTCTTCTACGGCGGCGTCTCAGGCACCGGCGATGAGCGCGCATGGCGCTCCGACGCGGAACTGGCCAAGCCGCGCTACACGTCTACGTATTTCGGCGTGCGCAATATTCTCGGCCTGCTCACCGAGACCTATTCGTACGCGTCGTTCAAGACACGCATCCTCGAGACGTACTGGTTTCTTGAAGAATCGCTGAACTACGTGGCCGCGCACGGCACCACCATTCGCGAAGTGGTCACGACCGCCAACACCGAGTCGATCATCGGCCAGCAGTTGGCGGTGCGGCAGCAGCTCGTAAAGGCCCCGGCCCTGCAGCGCATCGTGTATGCGCCCACCGTGTCCATGCGCAATCCGTACGTGCCCGACCGCCCGTACCGCCTGCGCCCCGATGGCACAAGCAACGCAAACGTGACCAGCGAGATGCTCCCGTTTTTCGGTACCACCGAGCCCACCGAAACGAGCCTCGCGCCCCGCGTGTGGGTGGTGCCGATGCCTGCGGCCCCTGCGGCGGCGCAGAACGCGGCCGCAGGCGCAGGCGGCCGCGGTGTCGGCGGTGGCACGCCCACACAGCGCATGATGGCCAGCCTCATTGACCGACTCGAAGCGCATGGCATCGGCTATCACCTCACCACTGCCGAGCAGCCGTTTCGCGGTGAGCGGTTTGCGATTGCCTCGAACACGCAGGCAACACGCGAGTTTCAGGGCACCCACAAAGCCCGGACGCTGACCGGCGCGTGGGAGGCCGCTAACGCGACGCTCCTCGCAGGCTCGCTCGTCATCCCCATGGATCAGCCATTGGCGCGTCTCACATTCATACTCATGGACCCGCGCTCGGATGACGGCTTCATGTACTGGAATATCCTCGACGCCGAACTGGGACAGACGCCGTCGCCCGCGTACTACCCGGTGTGGCGCTCGATGAACGCCGTGGCGCGGTGATGCTACTGCGGCACGGCCGCGCCACTGATAGCCGTGCAGCGTTTCACGGCACGTTCACGCGCGCGTAGGGAATCACGTCCAAGCGCTCGAACGGAATGGGTTCGCCGGAGTTCTCGTCGAGGCCAAACTCATCGGGCGTTTCGATGAGGCGCGAGAGCGCCGCTTCGATTTCTCCGAGCTCAGCAGATACGCGCGTGTTGATGGAAGCGCCGACGGCCTCATCGATGCTGTCAGTGGCGATGTCGGCGGGGTGCGTTGGGATTTTCGACAAGTTCCCCGCCAGATCCTGACTGTCTTCGGACCGCTCAACATCCTCAAACGCATGGAGTTGCGTATTGAGTCTGGTGCGTTCGGCGTGCAGGCGTTTCTCGAGATGCGCAAGTTGTGATTGCGTGAGCGGCATCGTGACCTCCATTGATGGTAGATGTGGTGCTGCACTCCGGCCAGTTCCGCAATGACGGCGCTGCTTATTTGTCCGCGTCACGTGCTTGAGCCCGTGCTGTTTCAGATCGCCAAAGACTGTAAACCGTGCGCAATGCACGGTTCCATCGCCCTATCGATGAGCACGCCACCCTGATACGATTGGCAAACCCGGTCCCCACTATTCGGAGCTCTCGCTCGCGATAGCTGGCTACACCACCGATCTCCCGTGCCAGCAGAAGCACCACTCGACGGCATGGATCTCTTTCCCATTCTCGAGCAACGAGCACCGCACGCCGAGCGGACTCTTTCTGGCGGTCCGTCGCGGCAGGTCGCACGATGCACGCCGTGCGCTGCGGTGATCTCAAGCTGGTGCTGGATGGCAATCAGCTGTTCCTCTACGACATTCCACGGGACCCGGGTGAGCGTTCGGACCCGGCGCGGTTTCGCACCGCCGACGCACGCAGCCTTCGCCAAGCACTCCCGCGATGGGAACACGACGTAAACACCGAGGCGGCACGACGGCGATGGTGAATGCGTGTCGTCGTGCAACTGGGGCTTACTTCTGCCCCACCCACTTGAAGATCTCGCGGATGCCGGGTCGCTTGCCATACATCAACAAGCCCACACGATAGATCCGGCTGGCCAGCCAGACGCTTCCCACCGCGCCCAGCGACACGGACAACAGCGCGATGGCGACCTCCATCGGCGGGACAGGCGCCACGGTCATACGTAGCGGCATCACGATTGGCGCGCTGAACGGCAGCATGGAGAGCACGCGCGAAAGCGTGCTATCCGGCTGCGTCAGAATATTCTGCAAGAACGTGATGCTCGTGACCAAGAGCAGCACCACAGGCATCTGTGCCTGCTGTGCTTCCTGCTCGCTGTTCACCGTCGCACCGGCGGCGGCAAACAACCCGGCGTAGAACATGAACCCGAGCACAAAGAAAGCCAGCACGATAAGCCCGACCCCGAGTGAAATATCGGGCATGCTGAGCGCCATGGTGTCGGCGCCGAACTTGGCGAGAATCGGCTGACGCACCTGGTACATGACGAAGCTCATGGCCAGCCACAGCACCAGCTGCGTGAGCCCGACACCACCCACGCCGATGACCTTCCCCGCCAGCAGGCGCGACGACGAGATACTGGCAATCACCACTTCCGCCACGCGCGATTGCTTCTCCTCGAGGACGCCGCGCAGGACATTGAGTCCGTAAATGAAGATCGTCATGTACAGCACGAACGCGACCGCGATGCCGAAGAAGAAGTTGATCTGTCCCGAGCCACCACGACCGGACTTCGTGAGACGCTCGGTCGCCACAGAGGCGCTGCGACTGAGCACGCTCCTGGCCACGTCCGCATCCACGCCGTTCTTCTCCAACGCCATCGTGAGCAGTTCACGCTGCACCGCCCGCTCGATGCGCTGCATGTCGAAGATCGCGGTGGTGTTGCTGCCGGCGTAGCGGGCATTCGCCGACAGCGTGGTGAGCGTGTCCAGAATCAGATAGCCCTTGACGCTGCCGGCTACCACCTGGCGCGTCGCCAGCGATTCGGCCGCGACGAGCGCATCCATCGCCACGACATTCACCGGTGGCGCGGTGGTACCGCCATCCAAACCGCCGGCCAACCGCGTCGACACGCGTTGGCCGAGTCCAGTGCCGGTGGCATCCACGATGACGATGTCGGTGCCGTTCGCGGACGCCTTGTCGCGCGATGAGATCAGTGCGGGCACGAACATGATGGCGCCGAAGAACACCGGTCCGAAGAGCGTCGCGATCACGAACCACTTCGAGCGCACGCGTTCGAGATACTCGCGGCGAATGACTGCAAAGAGCTTACCCATGACCGGACATCCCCGCTTCCACGTGAGTGGCCCCGACCTTCTCGAGGAAAATGCGATGGAGTGACGGCCGCACGAGCTCGAAGCGCTCGATCTGAGCCCCCGCACCAACCAGCGCCGCCAGCAACGCCTGCGCCTTCGCGCCCTCGGCCAGCTCGATCTCGAGGAAGCGATTGGAGTCATCGGCACGTGCCACAAGCTGGCGATCGGCCAGTACCGCGTGCACAGCTGCCGAAGGCGCCCCGTCGAGACTGAGCGCTACCATGCGCGCGCCGTGAGCTTCGCGCACTTCACTCACGCCGCCATCGAGCACCTTCTCACCACGCGCAATGATGCACACCGAGTCGCACATCCGCTCGGCGTTATCCATGATATGCGTGGAGAAAATCAGCGTGCGTCCCTGCTTTTTCAGATCGACGATCGTGTCCTTGAGCGCCTGCGCATTGATCGGATCGAGGCCGCTGAATGGTTCGTCGAGAATGACCAATTCGGGATCGTGCAGTAGCGCGCCGATGAACTGCACCTTTTGCTGCATCCCGCGCGACAGCTCGTCCACCTTGGCGTTCCCCCAATCTTCGCCATTGGCCCGCAGCTGCATCCGCTCCAGCCACATGTCGATTTTTCCATCCAGCGACTTGCCGCCGAGTCCTTTCAGTTCGCCAAGGAATTTGAGCACACGCCGAACCTGCATCTTGCGGTACAGCCCACGCTCTTCGGGTAGGTAGCCGATACGGTCAACGAGCGCAGGTTCGGAGTGTGGCACCCCAAAGATGCGGATCGTGCCTTGGTCGGGGGCGATGATGTTGAGGAGCATGCGGATCGTCGTCGTCTTGCCCGCTCCGTTGGGCCCGAGCAGGCCGTAAACGGCGCCCTTCGGTACCATCAGCGACAGCGATTTCACCGCCACATGATGCTCGTAGCGTTTGACGATGCCCTGAATGTCGATGGCTGCAGTAGTCATGCGGGAAAGATGGGGGGGACGGCACGCTGACGAGGGTGTTTCGGCCTCGGTTCCCGGCCTGCTAGGATGCTGATTGCAAGGTGTCTACTCTCGAGCACTTTCGCGACTGCCTCCAGCTTCCACGGTTCTCGAAACGACAACGGCCCCCGGGATACGGGGGCCGTTGTACGGTCGAGCTATAAGTATCTGCTCTGCATCTTTACAGAGCCACAGATCGGGATTGAACCGATGACCGCCCGATTACGAATCGGGTGCTCTACCACTGAGCTACTGTGGCAAAATCATATACACGGTGAGGTCCGTGCCGTACAACCTACAATGTAGCCATGCCCTCGCGCGGACTCGAACCGCGACGCCGTTAAGCACTACCACCTCAAAGTAGCGTGTCTACCAATTCCACCACGAGGGCGTGCAACGACTGCGTGTGCTGCGGATCCTCCACCTGCACCAGCTTCACATGTTGTTCCGCAGTACAACGGGAGCGACGGGGCTCGAACCCGCGACCTCTCGAGTGACAGTCGAGTGCTCTAACCAAACTGAGCTACGCCCCCAAACACCACCTGCACCTGCACCTGCGCCTGCATGAGCACCTGCCAGCTCCATCAGGAGCCCATAGCTCCAACGGGAATCGAACCCGTCTCTCAACCTTGAAAGGGTCGTGTCCTAACCGATAGACGATGGAGCCGTCGTTTCCAACACCCGCACCCGCACCTGCATAGCGGTAACGGGATTCGAACCCGTGTTCCAGCCTTGAGAGGGCTGTGTCCTAGTCCCCTAGACGATACCGCCGTCGTCATGCATCCAAAATGCCACGTGAGTACCGGAACCCCAGCACTCAGCGACAGGCCCGGAGGGAATCGAACCCCCAACCGCCGGTTTTGGAGACCGGTGCTCTACCAATTGAGCTACGGACCTCCGGGAGCGCCGATGGAGCCAGCACTCTCAGTGTGATCAGGGTGACCGACGGGAATTGAACCCGCAACCCCCGGAATCACAATCCGGTGCTCTAACCAATTGAGCTACGGCCACCATCGACGAGCAAAATGCCACGAATGTCACCCTGCCCGAAGCCACCGTCCCACTTGCTCCGCCACAACACTGACACGCTGTGGGGAGACGCAAACTGTAACCAGTCTGCCCAACGATTTCAAGCGGGGAGGGCGAAAAATCTTTTCGCCTTGTGCCCCGCCAGCACCGTCAATCCTTGGCGCGGTCGAGATACTCGCCCGTGCTCGGATTCACACGCACGCGAGTGCCCGTATCAATGAACTCCGGCACGTTCACCGTCACGCCGTTCTCCAGCTTGGCCGGCTTGGACGACGCCGTCTTCGTGGCGCCGCGCACCACCGGCGCCGTTTCAACGATCTCGTACACCATCGAGTTCGGCAGCTGGATACCAATCGGGCGACCGTTGTAGTACTCAGCCAGAATCTTCATACCCGGCTGCATCCATGCCGCCGAATCGCCCAGCGCCTCGTCGTCCATTTCGATCTGATCGTAGTTCACGATGTTCATGAAATGGTACGTGTCGCCACCCTGATACAGGAACTCCAGCTCCACGGTTTCCATGTCCGCTTTCACGATCGTGTCCGCCGCGCGGAACCGATGATCGAAGTTCGACCCGGTGCGCAGGTTCTTGAGCTTCGCCTGCACCATCGCGCGCAGGTTGCCCGGCGTGTGGTGACGGAATTCGACGATGCGGCACGGGTCCCCCTCAAACACGAGGACCATACCACGACGGATCTGAGTGGCGGAAAGGGCCATACGACCAACACCTGGGCAGACGAAGAGATCGGGATGCGGCAGCGCGCGACCATGCGCTGGACCACAGCCTCAAAACATAACCACTCGAAACGGCCGCTGGAAGGGCTCGCCGCATTGAACGCACTGGCTCAGGGGAGTGCCCGCAGCTGCGCACCCAGGGAGCGCCACATGGTATCGGCCACGCGCTTCGATCCCTCGATGTTCGGATGTATCCCGTCCGCCTGATTGAACCGCGCATCACCCGCCACCCCGTCCAGGATGAACGGCAATAACGGCACCCCGGTAGTGGCCGACGCGCGCAGGTACGCCTCGTGAAACCGCGTGGTATACGACGTGCCCAGATTGGTGGGCGCCTCCATCTGCACCAGCACCACCGTGGCCGCCGGCTGGGTGCGCTGCACCACCTGCACCAGCGCCACGAGATTGGCATACGTGCTGTCAGGGTCGACGCCCCGTAACCCGTCGTTCGCCCCCACCTCGAGCACCACCAGCGCCGCCGGCTGGTCGAGCACCCACGCCGCCCGCCGCAAGGCGCCCGCCGACGTCTCACCGCTCAGACCAGCGCTGACGATCTGCACCCGCAGTCCCGCCGAATCCGCTTTCTCCTGCAACAGGGCCGGATACGCGTCGCTCGGATCCAACCCGAGCCCCGCCGTCAGACTCGTGCCCAGCAGGACGACCCGCGGCGCCGACTGCGGGGTACGAGCCCCGGTTGCCGAATCCGCCCCCGGACGGGTTGTTTCCACGGCAGCGGCTGCGCCGGAATTCGTGGAATCCGGAACGCGCCCTGCCTCGTTGGTGCTACAGCCCGGTCCAACGGTTCCCAGTGCCACCAATCCTGCCGTCACCAACAGTCGGCGGATCCTCTTACTCTGTCGCAATCGCATGCTTGTTGCCCGCGGGTTGTCCAAGGAATACCAAAGCGGCGCTCAGCGCCTGACTGTCCTGCACGATGTGTCGTTCGAGCTGCCCCAAGGCGCGTTCGTGTCGATTGTCGGTCCCTCGGGCAGTGGGAAAACTACGCTGTTAGGGCTGCTTGCCGGCCTTGATACCCCCAGTTCCGGCACGGTGTCCCTCGATGGTGTCGAATTCGGCAGCCTCGATGAAGATCGTCGCGCCAAGCTGCGTGGGGAAAAAGTGGGATTCGTGTTCCAGAGCTTTCAACTGATCCCAACGCTCACGGCCCTTGAAAATGTCCAAGTGCCGCTCGAACTCTCCGGCGCCGCCACAGCCCGCGAGGCCGCCGAACGCGCCACCGACCTGCTCACGCGCGTCGGACTCGGCGACCGCACCCACCACTTTCCGCAGCAACTCTCCGGCGGCGAACAGCAACGCGTCGCCCTCGCACGCGCCTTCGTCAACGAGCCCCGCATCCTCTTCGCGGATGAACCCACCGGTAATCTCGACGGCGCCACCGGCGAACGGATCGTCGAACTGCTCGAGGCGCTCAATCGCGAACGCGGGTGCACCATCGTGCTCGTCACGCACGACATCGCACTCGCCGCGCGCACACAACGCACCATTCGCCTGCGCGACGGCGCCGTAGTGGAAGACATCCACCACACGCCGGTCACAGCATGACCGCGCAGGCCCTGCTCCGTCTCGCCTGGCGAGAAAGCCGCACGGCGCGCCGTCGCCTCGCGCTGTACATGTCGTCGATCGCGTTCGGCGTGGCGGCGCTGGTGGCCATCGACTCGTTCGCCGGCAACATCACCCGCTCCATCCGCGAGCAATCGCGCACGCTCCTCGGCGGCGACATGGCAATGCAGGCACGCGCCGCATTCCCGGCCGTCATCGATACGCTGCTCGACTCGCTCGCCACGCAGGGCATCGAGCAGGCGAGTGTGACCACCTTCGCCTCGATGGCGCTGGCCGAGCCCTCTGGAGGCACGCGCTTGGTGCAGGTGCGCGCCGTCTCGCCGGGCTATCCGTTTTACGGAGAAATCGAGACCGTCCCCGCTAACAGCTGGCGCACGGTGCACGACGCGCAAGTGGTCTTCGTGGACCCGTCGCTGCTCGTAGCGCTCGACGCGACCATCGGCGACTCACTACGGCTCGGACAGCTGCTGTTCACGATTGCCGGCACACTCGGCAATGTGCCGGGCGACGCCGGTATCACCGCCGTGATCGGGCCGCGTGTGTATGTGTCGGATCGCTGGCTGGAGGCCACCGGGCTGCTGCGCCCGGGGAGTCGCGCTGAATACGACGCGGTGCTCAAGCTGCCACCGAACCTCGCCACGCCAGGCGCAGCGGCCAAAGTGGCGCGGGATCTGCGCCGCCGCATCGATCCGCGCGCGGCGGCACGGCAAGAGGCCGAGGAGGCAAGTGGCGACACCCGCCGCGGCCCTGGTGGCGCCGGCGGCGGCGAGGAAGACGCCGACGTTCGCACCGCGATTACTGCGCGCGCGGATTCCGCGGCACTCGGCACGGGGACCGATTCCACCACCCGCACCGATTCACTGTCCGCAGCGGTCGTTGCCAGCACCGGCCTCACCTCCGCGCAGCCGCGCACCCGCGTACGGGTTCGCACCGTCGCCGACAGCGAACGCGACTTCACGGAAGCCGTGGCGCGTCTCGCCGACTTCCTGAGCATCATCGGGCTCATTGCCCTGTTGCTCGGCGGCATCGGCGTCGCGAGCGGCATCAATGCGTTTGTGTCCGCAAAAATCGATACGGTCGCGGTGCTCCGCTGCCTCGGCGCCACGAGCCGTCAGGTGCTCGCGTTATACGTGGTGCAAGCGGGCATGATGGGCCTCGTGGGCGCAACCGCCGGCACGCTGTTGGGCGTCGCCATTCAGTTCCTGCTGCCGGGCGTTGTGAGCGATTTCCTGCCGCTTGATGTCACCGTGGCGCTCGAGCCGCGGCCGCTGTTGCTGGGTCTTGCCACCGGTGTCTGGGTGTCACTGGTGTTCGCCATGCGACCGTTGCTGGCGCTCCGCCGCATTTCGCCGTTGCAGGCCATCCGTCGCAACGCCGACCCAGCCGCCATCCCCAGCGAGTGGAACGATCCCGCGCGCCTCACGGTGGACGGGCTGCTCGTGGTCAGCATCGTCGCGATCATCGTGACTCGCGTGGGGGATCTCAAGCAGGGACTCGGCATCAGCGCTGGTATTGCCGGCGCCGTGGCGGTGTTGTGGGTGGCGGCTACACTGCTCATCAAGGGCGCGCGCCGCAGCACGCGCCCGTCGTGGCCCTTCGAACTGCGGCAGGGCATCGCCAACCTGCATCGCCCCGCCAATCAGACCCGCGCCGTCACGCTGGCGCTGGGGTTCGGCGCGTTCTTGCTCACCACGGTGTACCTCGTGCAGGCCAACCTGTTGGGGATCGTCCAATCCACCGGCGCCGCGTCGTCGGGCAATCTGCTGTTCTTTGACGTACAGGACGATCAGGCCGCGCCACTCGACTCGCTGCTGCGAGCCCGTCAACATCCGATTGTGCAGCAGACGCCCATCGTGACCATGCGCATCGATGCAGTGAACGGACGCAGTGTCACCGAACTCATGGCCGACACACTGGTGCAGCGCGCAGGATGGGCGCTGCGCCGTGAGTATCGCTCCACCTACCGCGATTCCTTGGTCAACTCGGAGCAACTCTTTGGCGGCACGTGGTTCGCGGCCGGCGAACAGCGGGCGGCAGCACGAGTCGCGTCACCCGATGCACCGTTTCCGGTATCCTTCGAAAAGGAGCTGGCCAAGGACCTCGGCCTGCAGATCGGCGACACGGTCACGTGGAATGTGCAGGGCGTCCCGGTGCGCACCATTATCACGTCGTTGCGCACGGTGAACTGGGCACGATTCGAAGCCAACTTTTTCGTCGTGTTCGTGCCCGAAGCTATTCGACGGGCGCCACAGCAGTACGTGATGGTGGCCAACGTGCCCGCTGGTGACGCCGTTTCGGCGGTACAGCGTGACGTGGTCAGGCGCTTCCCGAATATTTCGAGTCTCGATCTGTCGCTCGTGCGCTCGACGATCGGGGCCATTGTCGAGCGCGTGACCTTGGCGATCCGCTTTCTCGGCGTCTTCTCGCTGGCCATGGGCGTGCCGGTGCTGTTCAGCGCGGTCGCCGCCACGCGCCGCGCCCGTCTCCGCGAGGGCGTGCTCTTGCGCACACTGGGCGCATCGCGGGCGCAAGTGGCACGGGTACTCTTGGCCGAGTATGGCGCACTCGGTGCACTGGGAGCGCTCACGGGCATGGTGCTCGCATTCATTGGCGCTTGGGGGCTCACGCGCTTCGTGTTTGACGATCCGTTCAACCCCGCGATCGGTCCGACGCTGCTCATTGGCGGCGGCATTCTCACGCTCACGATGACGATTGGCCTTCTCACCAGTCGCGATGTGTATCGCGAAACGCCGATGGCGGCGATTCGCGAGGCGTAACGCCGTCTCGCGTTGTGTCAGCGTCGGGTGATCACGCCGTAGCCATCGGCCGTGGATTGCCCGGCGGGATAGGCCACCCACACCCGAACTCCGGACACGCCACGCAGAGAAGCAGGAATCGACGGGAGCCGCTTCGTCCCCGACCCGTCGGTGAGCCGCAAACTCCCGCCCTCCGTGAGCACTCCGTCGAACGCGGGATGTCCGTTGTACCCACGCACCACAAAGTCGGACACGACGATATCGCGCGGCGTGATCTGTACGCCGCGTACCATCAACTCGGTGCCTACCAGCCGCGACAGCCCGGTGGTCGCCATGCCGCTCAGGGCGATGGTCTGGCCGTTGGCCACCAGCACGATCTGTTGCGACGGGGCGGTACCGCGCAGCGTAAGAATACCCCGCACCGAATCGCTACGTGCGCGATCAGCGGTGCGGGCGATGTCCGACGTCGAGAGCTGGGGTTGCCCACGCGCCATGGCTTTCGACGTGGTCGACCCGGCGGCCATCACGGTGCGCTGTTGCGCGTCGAAGGCCGCCCTGATGGAATCCAGCACCAACGGCGTTCGATCGGCCTCGGCCAGTAATGAATCAGCGCGAAAACCGAGCGTGTCGAGCCCCATCACGTCGCTTCTGATGGTGATGTCCCGCTCGGTGGCGCATGCCGTCAGCCCGACGGCCAGCAATAGCGCGTACGGCGGGCGCCAGGGGCGGCGCAGCGCGCGCGTATCGGCCGTGCCGCGAAAAGCACGTTGACGAAGCGCCGGACGACCTACGGTGAGCGACATGAGGCAAGAAGCTACGCGTGGCGCGCCGTCCGTCAACTGATGAGAAACGCTTGTGTCCGCCAGGTTCCGACCACGCGGGGCGGCGCGGCGCCGTGTCCGGCGGGCGCGATTTTCCGAGAGACGTGACAGAGTTGCGCAAGTATCACGCCGCTGGCACAGTATGGGGACACGGTGACTATCATTCGGAACGGTGCGTCAACCTCACGCGATGTATGACTCTGCGATGAAACAGCAACAGCCGCGCGACCTGCGCGAAATCTGGTCGGCCGACAACGCACGCGGGCTCGCTCTCGCTGCCGACGGCGATTGGCAGGAGGCCGTCGAGGCATTCGAGGCCTCGGCCGATACGATCGCACGCGCCACCGCCGATATCTCCTCGCATGAGGCGCTGGCGCTTGTGCTGAGCAATTTGTCGCAGGCCTGTTTCCGCGTTGGCCGTACGGCGGATGCCATCCAGCACGCGCAGCGCTGCTACGCGCTTCGCGTGGCGATCGCCGGGGAGGACGCAATGGTCGTCGCGCGCACGCGCACCGATCTCGCGGTACTGCTCGGCTCGGTCGGCCGACTCGACGAAGCACAATCGCTGGTTCAACGCGCCATCGCGGGCATGGAGCACGGTGTCGGCGACGACGATATGCGCCTCGTCATCGTGCTGGAGAACGCCGCGCGATTGGCGCTCGCCGCCGGCTCGTCCGCCAGCGCGGAACCGCATCTGCTGCGCCTTCACGCGCTCCTCGAGGAACATCGCCTCCCGACAACGCGCGCGGATGATCTGCTCGAGCGGGTCGCGCAGTCGCGCCGCCCGTCGATGTCGAGCGCGGAGACCGCCGCTGATGTGATCGCGCAGCAGACGCTGATTACGGAGCCGGATCACGACGAGGCGGCAGTCTACGAGCCTGTCTCGATCCGTGAAGCGGACGAGTGGGAGGATCAGCCACTCCGGGACGCGGTGGTGATGACGGATATCCTGCTGCGCTCTACTCCGTCCGGTGTGCCTATCATCCAAAGCGGGCCGGGCGCGGTGGAGCCATTTACCGACGAGTCGTTCGAGATAGAGCTTCTGCCACTCGATGCGGCTGTTGACGAGTCAGAGCTCGAGTCCGTCTCGCTGTTGGACGACATCGGTATGGGCATGGACTTTGAGCTCGCCGATGACATCGGCGCGGCACCGACCCCGACACCAACACGGCCCGCCGATACGCCCTCGACCTCGCCCCCGCCCATGCTACTGGGTTTCGAGGTGGAACACGGCATCGGCAGTATCCTGGCGGACTCGCTGACCCCGCTCGGCTTCCCCGCCGTCGCGGAGCCGCCCGCACCAGGGCGCGACGTGCTCGATCTGATGCCGACGACGGTCGACCGGTTCGCGGAACCGCCAGCATCGACGGAGCCGCCCACACCGCCGGTCACTTCGAGTACGCCCCCAGCAGCACCGGAGGCCGCACGGCTCGACCCAACAAAGGCGGCGCGTGAGGTTGTCCACGACGCGCCGGCCGCGAAACCGGTGTCGCGCACGGTGACGACGGAGCACGTGACGCCAGCCCCAACCTCAACCGGCGAGAAGAAAACCGGACTGATCGCCGGTGTCGTGGCTGCGGCCGCGGCCGCCGGCGCCGCCGCGTGGTGGTTTCTGCTCCGCTGACTGGCGCGACGCCTCGTTTCCGTCACCGGGACGGATCAGGGTCGATGACGGAAGGTGCGTCAGCCAGTGACACGTCTTTCCATCTCAACTGCGGCTTGCCCCATGACCCTCAGCTCCATCCCCCCTCTCACTGCGAGCACGGTACTGCTCGTGGGCCCCGGATGGCTTGGCGCGGCCGCCGTGCGCCACCTGCGGGCGGAGGGCGCCGTAGTGTTTACCATGTCGCGCTCCGCACTGGGGCCCACTTCCGATACGACCGACCAAGCGTTCCATATCCGTGGCGATATCGCCACGGCGGCCACCGATCCGACGGTGCGCGCCGTCTTGCCTCCGACGATCGATCACATGGTGCTCTGCGTGGCCCCGTCACGAGCTGCCGGCGATAGCTACGCGATGTACCCGCACGCCGCAGCGGGAGCAGCGGCCCTTGCACAGGCGGTGGGTATCCAGTCGGTGTTGTACACGTCGAGTACAGGCGTCTACGCCGTCGACGACGGTCGCGAAGTCACCGAGGCCACGCCGATCGTGCCCACCACGGCCCGCGTGGCGGCGCTCGCCGAGGCGGAACAGCAGTTGCTCGCGCTGAATGGGAGGGCCGTGCAGATCCTCCGCGTTGCCGGCCTGTACGGACCTGACCGAGATCCGGCCGCGCGCTTTGCCGTCACCGATCCGCGCGCCGATCACTGGTGCAATATGGCATGGCGCGACGACGTGGTGCGCGCGGTGGCCCATCTGCTGGGACGTGCGTCTGCGGGCGACCACCACGTCTTCAACTGTGCCGACGGCGTCCCACTCCTCGCGTCGACCATCACGCACGCACTCGGCGGGCTCGTGCACGAGACGGGCCCTGCCCCGGCTGTCACGGGCCGCAGCAACCAGCGAGTCTCCGTGGCGGCCCTACGCGCAACCGGGTGGGCGCCACAGATTCCAACCGTGGTGGCCGGCTTGCGGAGGTTGGGACACCTCGTGATCGACCCGGTGCTCTCATGACGGACGGGCGCAGCACGTCGGCCTCACCGTACGGCCCCGCCACGCCCGCGATCCGCCGTTTCTTCATGCACTTCGCGGGACTCGGCGCATCCGATCGCGCCGCCGTGGTCGCCGCGTATGCCCGGATCGTGGAGCTCCCCGCCTACGCGGCCATCGATGCCTCGTTGGGCGATCTGGTGGCACGAAGCGGCCGCGACGAGGCACGCGCGGCGCTCAGTGGACCGCTGTTCCAACTCGTGCGGCGCCGCGACGCCACCGCCGAATCTGCCAACGCCGAGTCTCCCGCCACCGCGTCGACCGACGACCCGTGGACCGAGCTCGAACCGGTAGCCGAACCGACGCTGGCGGCGCTGCTCGCGCTCTTAGTGCGCGACCTCTTGCCCGCCGAAGCGTTCGACCTGCTCTATGGGCCGTTTGATCGAGTGATTCCGAGATAGGAGCTAAGAGCTAAGAGCTAAGAGCTCAGAGCTAAAGCTCAGCGCTGAGAGATTGAGGCAGATAGCTCTTAGCCCTTAGCTCGCAGCTCTTAGCTCTTAGCTCTGAGCTCTGAGCTCTTAGCTCTTAGCTCTCAACTAACCGTCCCCTCACGAGGCTCGGCCGCCAGCGTGAACCGCGGGATGACCGCGTCAAAGGCCGTGTCGTCATCGCGCACGAATTGATAGGTGCCCTCCATCCACCCGTTCGGGGCCTTCAGCACGCAGAACGAGCGGTATTCGTGCACCTGTCCCGGCAGCAGGTGCGGCTGTTCTCCCACCACGCCTTCGCCTTCGACGACCGTGTCCCCCACCGCTTCGTCGTGAATGAGCCAGCGGCGAGTGCGCAACGTCGCCGCCTGCTCCCCGACGTTTTCGATGCGGATGTGATAGGCGAACACGAACTGCCCCAACATCGGGTTGGAGCGGTCGCGGAGATATGAGGGACGCACCGTGATGCGGATGCCCGCGGTGTGACGATAGAAAAACAGGGAGCGCTCAACGGACATCAGCTTGGCCTCGGCGGGGCGCAGTCGAAGAAGGAGGGGTCGTGGTCGACGACGTACGAAGTCCCAGCGAAACAGAGACCGGGGCGCTCTCCGTGCCCACACGATTCAGTGCGGTCACGCTGATCACGGACGGTGCACCGGCCCGCGGCACCGGCCAGCTCGTGGCGGTGCCAGGGAGCAGCACGGTGGTCCACCCGGTGTCGGCCCGCGTACGCACCACCCAGCGCCACGGCGTCGCGCGCGCCGGTGCGCTGAGCTGCAGTTCGCGCGTGGCTCCGGTTCCCACCACACGCAACAATGGCAACGCGGGGGCTTCGACCCGGAGCCACGGCGTCGCCGGGACCAACGCGGGCGCGGCATACGGACCAATCGCGAGGGAATCGTTCATGCCGGCCTGATTGGTGAGGAACGACTTCATGCTGAAATGCACGTTCCCCGTGGCGCCGTCCTGGCGCCGCGTCACGGCGATCTGCTCGACCAGTTCCGAGACGGGAAACGCACTGGATCCCGTAGCGCCGGCACGCGAGGTGAAGTTGCCCGGCCACAAATGACGCCCCTTGACGTTCTCGTTTGCCCACCACGCCAGCAGCGCCGGATACGCCTGCGCGACCTTGGTGGTCGGCCAGTACAATTGCGGCGTGAAGTAGTCGAGCCACCCTTCACGCAGCCACTTCCGCGCGTCGGCGTAGAGCTTGTCGTAGGCGTCTAATCCCCGCACTTGCGCGGGATACCCGGGCCGCCAAATGCCGAACGGACTGATCCCGAAACGCACCCACGGCTTCGCGACATGTATACTGTCGTGCAGCGCTTGCACGAGCAGATCGACGTTGCGCCGACGCCAGTCGCCCCGATCCAGCGCGCCGCCGCCCGCGCGATACTTTGTCCAGCTCGGCTCATCGGGAAACGGAATCGCCGCGCCGCGCTTCGTGAGTTCAGGATACGGATAGAAGTAGTCGTCCAGATGCACGCCGTCCACGTCATAGCGACGCACCACATCGACCACCACCTGCAGCGTCCGCGCGCGCACCGCCGGCTCTCCGGGATCCATCCACAGATAGCCCGCATACGGCTTCACGAGCGACGGATCGGTTTTCCCAATGTGCGACGCGGCCAACGGTGACTTGGTGCCGGTGTGTCGCGCCCGGTAGGGATTGAACCACGCATGCAGCTCGAGATTGCGCGCGTGAGCTTCGCGGACCGCGAACTCCAGCGGGTCCCAGTACGGGTCCGGTGCCTTGCCCTGCGTCCCGGTGAGGTACTCCGACCACGGCTCGATTTTCGACGCGTACAGCGCATCGGCCGCCGGCCGCACCTGAAAAATCACCGCGTTCAGCTTCAGCGCAGCCGCCCGATCGAGCAACGCTCGCAATTCGGCCTGCTGTTCGGCCGTAGTCAGCGTGCGCTTCGACGGCCAGTCGATATTGGCAACCGATGCCACCCAGACCCCGCGGAATTCGCGGGGTAAGGGTGGTGCGTCGGCAATGATACGCGGCGGCGTGGGCGCGGGAGACCGTGGCGCCGGCCGCCGAGCGGGTGTGGATACGGACCGCCCGCTGTCCCCGACCACCGCGACGCCGGCTCCGCCTACCGGGCCCGGCTCCTCCGGTAACGACGCGCGCCCAGCCACTGGTCCGGCCACACGACACGCACCGAACACCGCCAGGACCACGAGCGCCACGGCGATCCCGGACCAAGCGCGCGACAACGTCATGCGCTCGCTCCCGCAAACGCCGGCCGTTCGGCCAGCTCCTGCTGCATGAGCCGCAGGATCTCTCCCGCACGACGCGCGGCCTCGGCGATCCGTTCGCCACTCTGGATGAACGAAATGCGGAAGAACCCTTCACCGCCTGCGCCAAAACCGGAACCGGGCAGCACGATCACGCCAGCCTCCTCACGCAGCCGGTCAGCGAATGCGGCGCTCGGAATTTCCGGCGGCAAGGGCATCCAGAGATACATCGTGGCCTTGGGTACGTCGGCGGTAAAGCCGTGCGCGCGGAACGCGGCCACCGCCGCATCACGACGTGCCTGAAAGGTGGCAAGGTTGCCCGGCACAAAGCGCGACCAACTCTCAAGCGCGGCCACACCTGCCGCCTGAATCCCCATGTACTGCCCCGTATCGGTGAACGACTTCACTTTGGCGAGCGCCCCCGCGATCTCAGGTTTGGCCACCGCCCAGCCGCAGCGCCAGCCGGTCATGTTGTACGTCTTGGACAACGAGTGGAACTCGATCGCAACCTCACGCGCCCCGTCGATTTCGAAAATGCTCGGCGGCACGTAGCCGTCAAAGCCCATCTCGGAGTACGCGTTGTCGTACACCAGCAGGATATCGCGTTCCCGGCACACCCGGACCACGTGTTGGAGATAGTCCCGCGGGGCGATTGCCGCCGTGGGATTGTTCGGATAATTGAGATACAGGATCCGCGTACGCGCCATGACGTCGGCAGGAATCTCGTCGAGGTCTACCAGAAAGTCCGTGCGCGGTCGCAACGCGTACACATACGGCGTCGCGTCGCTGAGCAACGTGCCGCCCAGATACGCCTGATACGCCGGATCGGGAATGATGCTCACATCGCCAGGGCCCACGTATGCGAAGGCCACGTGCGCGAGCCCCTCCTTGCTTCCTAACAACGGCACGATCTCGGTCATCGGATCAAATCGCTGTCCGAAACGCGTCTGCATCCAGGCCGCAATCGCTTCACGATACGGCACGTGACCCATCCCGAAGCCATAGCGTTGCATCGCCGGCACCTCCGCCGCCCGCTGCAACGCCGCCACTGCGGCCGCCGGCGGCGCCAGGTCGGCGTCGCCGGCACCCAGATCGATCACGTCGACGCCGGCGGCGAGCAACGCCTTCTTACGCGCCGGAATGTGCGCCAGCGGATAGGCGGGAAACGCAGAAAAACGCGTAGACAGACGCGGCATCGAACGCTCGTTACGACGTGGGAGGGTTGAACGGCGCGTGCAGAGCATGCTGCGCCTCGATCCAGCTCCGGTGATACGCCGGATCTTCAATCGGCATCGCGGCCTTGGCCACTTTCAACGGACGGAAGCTATCCATCATCACGGCTAACTCGTTGGTGTGCGTGGCGCCGATGCTCGCCTCCGCGCGTCCCGGGTGCGGCCCATGCGGGAGACCGTCGGGATGATGCGTGATGGACCCGTACTCGATGCCCTTCCGGCTCATGAATTCGCTCGAGGCGTAAAAGAGCACCTCGTCGGAATCCACATTGCTGTGGTTGTACGGCGCCGGTAACGCCTGCGGGTCGAAGTCATATGGACGCGGGCAGAACGAACAGATGACAAAGCCATCGCCCTGGAATGTCTGATGGACCGGCGGCGGCTGGTGAATGCGCCCCACGATCGGCTCGAAGTCATGGATGTTGAAAATCCACGGATAAAAATATCCGTCCCAGCCGACCACGTCGAACGGATGATGATCGAGCACCAGTTCGTTCAGCGCCTCGTACTGCTTGACGAGAATGGGGAACTCGCCGCGTTCGTCGCGCGGCGCAAGCTGCACGGGGCGGCGAATGTCACGCTCGGAGTACGGCGCTCCCTCCAGCAACTGTCCCACGTTGTTGCGATAGCGCGAAGGGAAGCGCACATGGCCGCGGCTCTCCATGACCAGGAACTTCGTTGCGTCCCGCGAGGCATCGAGACGCCAGCGATGCGTGATGTTGCGATGAATCACCACGTAGTCGCCCGCGCGGTACGGCAGCTCGCCGAACACCGACTCGAGCACGCCGCTCCCCTCGACCACGTATACCACCTCATCCGCTTGCGAGTTGCGGTAGAAGTGCGCGTCCTGCACGTCGGGCTCCACATACAGCATGCCGATCTCGCTGTTGAACAGCAGCGGGAGTCGGTCCAGCGTGGGAGACCCGCCCGTGGTCACCCGCGACGTGAGAAAATGGCGATGACGCAGCGAGGTACTCTCATCGGCCTCCCACGCCAGATCGCACACCTTCCGCGCCGACAACACCGTAGTGGGCGGGTGCGTGTGATACAACAGCGACGACGTCCCCACAAAGCCTTCGTGTCCCATCAGCTCTTCGGCGTACAACCCACCGTCGGGACGCCGGAACACAATGTGACGCTTGCGCGGAATCTCACCGAGCGCATGATAGATCGGCATGGTGACCTCAGAGGTTGCCGCGGAGCGACTGCTCGCGTTCGATCGCTTCGAACAGCGCCTTGAAGTTGCCCTTGCCGAAGCTCTTCGCGCCCTTGCGCTGGATGATCTCGAAGAACAAGGTCGGGCGGTCTTCTACCGGCTTCGTGAAGATCTGCAGCAGGTACCCGTCCGGATCCCGGTCCACGAGAATGCCCAGCGCGGCCAGCGCATCCATGTCCTCGTCGATCACGCCCACGCGATCCTGCAGCTCGGCGTAGTACGACGTGGGCACCGAGAGAAACTCCACGCCCCGGTCGCGCAAGGCCGTAACCGTGGCCAGAATGTTGTCGGTGGCCAGCGCCAGGTGCTGCGCCCCAGCGCCACGGTAAAAGTCGAGATACTCCTCGATCTGCGACTTCTTCTTCCCCGAGGCCGGCTCGTTGATCGGGAACTTGATCTTGTCATCGCCGTTCGACATGACCTTCGACATCAACGACGAATACTCAGTACTGATGTCGTCGTCGTCGAACGTGATCAGATTGCGAAACCCCATCACGCTGGCGTAGTAGTCCACCCAGCGGTTCATCTGACCAAGCTCCACGTTGCCTACGCAGTGGTCCACGTACTTGAGCCCCACGTCAGACGGCTGATAGTGCGGCGTGACCGCCACGAAGCCCGGCAGAAAAAATCCGCGATAGTCACGTCGCTCGACCAGCGAATGAATCGTGTCGCCGTACGTCCCGATGGCCGCGATCACTACCTCGCCGTGCGCATCGGCGAACCGCACCGGTTCCTGAATACCGATCGCACCGCGCGCTATCGCCGTTTCATACGCCACGGTGGCGTCATTTACCCACAGCGCGTAGTCGCGTATTCCGTCGCCATGCTCGTGCACGTGACTGGCAATCGGCGATTCAGGGCTTAGCGCAGTGGTCAGCACCAGCCGAATCTTGCCTTGCTGCATGAGATAGCTGGCGCGGTCGCGCACGCCCGTCTCGGGGCCGCGATACGCGACCAGTTGGTAACCAAAGGCCGAGCGGTAGTAATGGCTCGCCTGTTTGGCGTTCCCGACGTAGAACTCGACATAGTCGGTTCCGTTGATGGGAAACGCGTCCTGTTCGACGCCCGGTTCGGGGGCGGTTAACGTCGCCATGGGGCACTCCTGAAAATGAGGGACATCGATGAACCAAAGCCTGCGTGGTTACAGCGATTCCCTGATCAGATGTGCGAACGCGGCAGCGCGCCGATCCAGGCCCGCTCGCGAACGTCCTCCCCGTTATACAGGATCATCTGTGAAAGATAACCTAACCGGCGCCGCCTACGGCGCCCGCAGCTCGGGCAACTCCCGGAACAACGCCAGCGCCTCAGGATTGGCGAGCGCGTCCACGTTCTGTACCGGACGCCCGTGAACAACCTCCCGCACCGCCATTTCCGTGATCTTTCCGCTGATGGTGCGAGGGAGATCGGCCACGGCCACGATCACCTTGGGCACGTGATGCGGACTCGCGTGCTCCCGGATCCGGCGCCGGATGGTGTCCTGCAGCGACGGCGTCAGCTCCTCACCGGCCCGCAGGCGCACGAAGAGCACCACCCGGGCGTCCGTCCCGCCCGCCCCACCAAACGTCTGCTCCACCACCAGCGATTCGAGCACCTCCGGGATCTGCTCCACCTGCCGATAAATCTCGGCCGTCCCAATGCGCACACCACCTGGATTGAGCGTCGCGTCACTGCGGCCGTGAATGATCAGCCCGTCGTGCGCGGTCAACTCGGCCCAGTCGCCGTGCCGCCAGACCCCGGGAATCTGCGCGAAGTACGCTGCCTGATACGCCGCGTGACCGGGGTCATTCCAGAAGGCCACCGGCATGCTCGGGAACGGGCGCGTGCACACGAGTTCACCCGGCACGCCCACGACTGGCGCCCCGTCGTCGCCGAAGATCTCCACCGCCATGCCGA
>Ga0105045_10001062_pt1 | contig 21860 bp, 17 predicted proteins | sample MAT02_FD_78089 | JGI IMG/M metagenome (GOLD analysis project Ga0105045, IMG submission 78089) | Freshwater microbial communities from Lake Fryxell liftoff mats and glacier meltwater in Antarctica - MAT-02 (megahit assembly) | ecosystem: Environmental > Aquatic > Freshwater > Ice > Liftoff... | reverse complement strand
TTTACGACGGCCAAGACCTCGGTTGCGTATCGCTAAAGTTGTGTTACCTTCTCGATATTCCTTATGGTGATGACAAGCTGTTTTTAGCTCATTTTCAAGAGCACTCCCAAGCTCTTTATCCGGGCCATCCCTCTCGGCATAACTTCGAAACTCTCTAATAAGATGAGCTGAGCAATACTGATGTACTTTAAAAATTGAATAAACTGCATACCTATCTGTCACAGCAGCAATCTTATCCGGATCGACATTGAGTAGTTTATGAAAAGATTTTGCTCTCCTGTGTCGATCAATCATGTAAACGCTTGCGTGCTCACAAGCGGCAAGCCATACATAATGGCGCTTTCCACTGTCTCGCCAACCTGTTTCATCGAAATGTTTACATAAGCTGCTTCCCATTACAAAACCGTGAATTCGCTGATAGATGGGATCCAAAGCATCCGAGACTCTTTCTTCAATGTTTGGCACAGAGCCTATGCCTACGTCAATTCCAAACAACTCTTTTACAAGTTGAACGGCTTCTCTTTTGGCAAGATGAAATACTCCTGTCAAAGTAGCCATTAGTCCCATCAGTTTTGGGCCAAAGGCCGAGTCGGGAACACCTAACGGCAGCGCTTGCAATAGAATTTTTTCTACAGGATAAGCAATTGTACTTCAGCAATTCATATTCTGTAACGATTGCTTCAACTTTCGGAAGCTCCACTTGTTGTAATAACTCGGAAGATCCATTCCATTGGATATAGACGGAGCCACAGTGTGGGCAATTATCTAAGGCACAGTCAATGTGGTGGTTAATACGCTCCTTAGGATAAGGCGTTCTAACCTTGCCTTTTCTTCCCTTTCGCTTCTTTTTAGGTTTGTCGGGGTCTGTATTCCCCTTCCGATCAGTAGAGGGAGGCTTAGAGCTGTTCTCAGAGTTTTTATCGATTTTTTCTTTGAGCTTAGTTACCTCACCGACAAGTCGATCAATTTCTACAAACGCTTTCTTGAGGAGCTCTTGCGTTTGAGTTAACTCGGCTCTTGTTTGATGAAGTTCTGATTCAAGTTCGTCGTATGTTGGTTTCATACCGCAGAATAATAAAGATTATGCTATTCAATTTTCAATACTTTTTTATCTCCGGACGAAGGAGGGAGATGAACATTTACGCTTGAATTCCATTTTCTAATAAACTATTTTTTATTGTCATTTTTAAACCTTTTTCAAATATTTTAGTTTATTATATAATGATTTATTATTTAATTCAATTGTTTTTTATATATTAAAGATAAATTAAAAATATCTATTTGTGAAAAATTCTGGCTTTTCGTCGATTCGTGTGGTGAATAATTATTTTAAACAAATTAACTTTGTTAAAACCCTTCTCAATCGGCAAAATCCTATTTTAAATTATTTTACTAAACGTTTAACAAGTGGATTTGTAGAAGGCGTCAATAATAAAATTAAGTTAATTAAAAGAAAAGCCTATGGTTTTAGAAACTTTAAAAATTTCAGAATAAAAATAATTGATGCTTTCAATTAAAATAATTATTAATCACACGAATCGGCGAAGAGCTCGAAGAACCTGTTTATTAATTTTTTAATGGCTTTTTATTAAAAAAACCTTTTAAAATTAATTTATTAGGAGTTACGCATTTGATCTGATTCTTTCTCTATGAATATGAATTGTTTAATCTAACTTCTAGAAGAAAAATAACTTCAACTGCGTAACTCCTATACGTTAAATTTTTTTTTAAAAAAAGGTTTCTTATGTCAATTGTCAATGATTTTCCAATCTTAAACATCTATAGTAATAATAATTATAAAAAAGCAGCATTATTTTGTGCACCGCTTGTAAATATTATACTATTAGTAGTTTTACAAGAGCAGTTTAACGTAATTAGTAAGCAGTATTTGGATCGTGTTAAAAAAGATCTTCCTGATGTTAAAGAAATAGACACTAGCCCAAAGAAATTTCAAAATTTGGGAGTTCAACTACATGACGATTTCAATAAGATAGTAAAACCTTATAATAATCTAGTCTATCCTGTTACTTTTGGATGTGTTTTTCAAATGTCTATAGCTATATCTGCATTAGCACTAACACTGTTATTTTATCCTATATTGCCGCTTGCTGGAATTTTAGCTGCAGCAAGTGTTACGGTTATATTTTCTTTAGGCGCTTCTGCTGGATTATTTCAGTGGAATACTATGACTAAATTACCTCGTTTATTACTTAAAGCTGACACTGAAGTACAGGGATTCTTTCAATTACGTTCTCATGAATTAATTACGTAAAGGATATTGGATTTTGAAATTGTGGGCTTTCTCATCCCCTTCCCCTGCCTTACGAAGGAGATGGGAATCATGCCTTCCTTAAGCGGAAGAAATAACGTCTGCATCCTTGTTCCCTGAAACTTTCATTTGTCAAAAGTCCAGTTACTACTATTGTCGGATAAATGTCCAATTCAAGGGATCGCCATCTTTGTAAGGCATATATCCGTGAAAAACACGCGGATCGCCATCAAACACCAGCGGCAAAAAATAGCGGTCGCCTTTCCACATAGGCAACTCCTCCATTATTTCCAAAGGCACCCATTCTAGTAATCCTTCATCGTTTTGCTTATAAGGAGTACCCGCAAAGCTTTCAATGAGAAAGATAAAGCCAAGCCAATCTTCACCAGCGGGACCAAAACCTGTCCAATTAATCGTACCGCGCAATTTCATGTGAGTGCATTCGATACCAGCTTCTTCTCTTATCTCGCGCTGCATACATGTCACCACATCTTCGTTGGACTCCATTTTACCACCAAGGCCATTGTACTTGCCGTGGTGGTGATCGCCTTTGCGAGCATTGCGGTGCACGAGCAAAACACGCTTATGATCGGGTGACAAGATATATCCAAGCGTTCCCAAAATAGGCTTATAAGGCATAATAATTCCTTATAGGGAAAACAATGACTTGACCAATTCCCTGGCCAGCTCCCGTAATGATAATTGTCCTTTTTCCATTTTTAGTCATCAAAACCTATATTCGTTGCGCTAATTTTTCTTCTTTAAAAAATCACTTACCATAAAGGCAGTGATATTATTCAAAATTATTAAGTTTGCTTAGACTCTAAATTTAAATAATGTCCTGTTAACGAATCCTTATTTTTTGTTATTTCGTCTGGCGTGCCTTGTGCAATGATATAGCCCCCTTTTTCGCCAGCTTCTGGTCCAAGGTCAATAATATAATCAGCATTTCTGATAACATCTTGTTGATGTTCAATAATGATCATTGTATTGCCTTTATCGACCAATTTCTGTAATACTTTTAGCAATTTTTGAATATCATCTGCATGCAAACCGGTTGTAGGTTCATCTAACAAGTAGATTGTTTTACCGGTTGACCTTTTAGCAAGCTCTCGACTGAGTTTCAGCCTTTGCGCCTCTCCTCCGGATAAGCTTGCTGTTTCTTGACCAAGTTTGAGATAGCCTAGGCCAACATCGATAAGAGTATTTAAAATTCGCAAAATCCGAGGGTGTTCAGAAAAAACATGATGGGCTTCGTTGACAGTCATGTTTAAATAATCCCCAAAATTTTTGCTATTGTATTTTATGCTTAAGCTCACAGGATTTAAGCGCATTCCTTGACAATCTTCGCATTCTACTTTAATTGGAGCTAAAAAATGCATTTCCACTTTTTTATAGCCCATCCCCCAACATCCTGTACACATGCCTTTTCGTTGATTGCAACTAAAGTTTCGAGGTTGCATGCCTTTGGCTCGCGCTTCTGGTAACATGGCAAAAAAATCACGCATACGAGTAAGTACATCTGTATAAGTCCCTACATCTGATCGAGCGGTATTTCCAATGGGATTTTGATCGATAGAAATGACTTTATCAAAATGCATAATACCTGAAATATCCGCACCATCGATCACGACTGTGTCAACTCTTGAAGCGACTCCCCTTTCTAAAGCAGGTAAAATCAATTGCTGCAATAAAGTTGATTTTCCGGACCCTGAAACTCCTGTCAAACAAGTTAATAAACCTGTCGGAATTGTCAATGATAAATCTTTTAAGTTATTTTTGTTTGCAGACTTAACAGTGAGATAGTTTTTAGTTGCTTTTCGTTTTTTTACCGGAACAGAAACTTTATTTTTTCCTGATAAATAAAGGCCAGTCAATGATTTAGGATTACGCAGTATTTGCTTGTACGATCCTCGAGCAACTACATGTCCTCCTTGATTGCCTGATTGAGGACCAAAATCTAAAATATAATCAGCGATTTTTATAGTCAGAGGATCATGTTCCACTAAAATCAGCGTATTATCTAATTCTTTTAATTTTAATAAGGCTTGATTCAAACGTGTATTATCATGTGGATGTAGGCCAATTGTAGGTTCATCCAATACATAAAGCACTCCCGTCAGTCCGCTTCCCAATTGACGCGCTAGGCGAATACGCTGAGACTCTCCTCCACTTAGAGAAGGGGCTCGTCTTTCTAGCGCCAAGTATTGTAATCCCACTTCGCATAAAAAATGTAAGCGACTGCGTAACTGAGAATGGACTTCTTCTAATAATTTTAGCTCCTGTGCGTCCATTTTCAACTTTTCTAAAAAATTCAGTGCTTCTGAAATGGGTAAGCGGCAAAGATCATGAATCCCTAAATTTTGAATGGTTACATGTCTAGCCAGAGGATTAATGCGCGCACCTTGACACGAAAAGCATGTTTGTTCTTGCAACAAAGGAACGATAGCTTCTTTCAAGTGCCCATAAGCATTCTTGCCCATCTTTGCTAAGATTTCATTGATTCCGATCCAACGAAAGCGCATTCCTTTAGGAAGCGGATACCATTTATCTTCAGGACTTCCTTGCATAATTAATTGAATCATGTCGCTGCTCAAATTACGCAAAGGAATATAAGGATCAATCCCCTCTGCTTCGCAAAACACTTCCACGCAAGTAAAAGCTTTATGACTAAAGTGTTCGTCCCACAGATAACGTAGTAATCCATACAAGGAATTGGTTAAAATATCGGCTTTCTGGCCCAAATTGGCTCCATATTGATACCCTAAACCTAAACAATCTAGGCACATGCCCTCGGCAGTGTTAAAAGCGAATGTGTGAGGTGTAATTTCAGGATAAGACTTGCCGGTGCTTTCTACTGCAAATGCAAGGTTAAACAAAAGATCTTCATTTTCTCGCATGACAACTAATTTGCCGTTACCTAAAGCGGAAGCATTTTCTACTGCCTCATACAAACGTGAGCGAATCGTTGGATCAACTTTTAAGCGATCAATCACTAATAGTAATTCATTTTTTCGTTTTTTATTAAATACAATTGTATTAGCTTCCGACTCTTCTAAACTAAAGAAATCTCCATTCAAGCGAATTCTTAAAAAGCCTTGACGCCGTAATCGAGCCAGTAAACTTTCAAAACTTTCATTTTTATTGAGTTCTAATGGCGCTAAAATGTGTAGTCGCTCATCTTTTGGAAAAGTCAAAATGCGTTCTGTCACATTTTCTTTGCTAATAGCACTGATAATTTCTCCCGTCTCCGGACAATGAGGGATACCCAAGCGCGCATACAGAATACGCAAAAAATCATAAACTTCGGTCATTGTTCCCACAGTACTGCGCGGATTGCCTGCGTGGGCTTTTTGTTCAATAGCAATGGCAGGCGAAAGTCCGCTAACGTGTCCAACCTTAGGCTTAGGCATTTGTTTCACAAATTGTCGCGCATAAGGCGATAGCGATTCGATATAACGGCGCTGACCTTCGGCATAAATCGTTTCAAATGCTAAAGATGTTTTGCCCGAACCTGAAGGGCCTGTACAAACGGTAATTTTATTACGCGGTATTTCTACGGTAATCTGCTTTAAATTATTTTGTTCTGCATCCGTGACAGTAATTGTTTGGATAAATTCTTTTGCTTTCTGTTTTTTCTTTTTATTTTGTTTGAGGGCCGGGTTACCAGATCTCTCTTTAGGTTGAGCATATAACGCTGGATGTAAAGCTCTACCTGTAGGAGTGTCAAGTTTAGCTATTTTTTCTGGGCTAGCCGACGCAATGACCTGTCCTCCTCCTTCTCCTCCTTCAGGGCCAATATCTACAATCCAATCCACAGTCTTGATGACATCCATGTTGTGTTCAATAACGACAATGGAATTTCCTTTATCGACTAAGGCATGTAAGACTTCAAGGAGATGCTTAATGTCGTGGAAATGCAAGCCTGTGGTCGGTTCATCTAAAATATAAAGTGTTTTTCCGGTAGCAGGGCGTACTAGTTCTTTTGCAAGCTTAATGCGTTGGGCTTCTCCTCCAGAAAGTGTGGTAGAGGATTGACCCAGCTTAATATAATCCATGCCAACATTTTTTAAAGTTTCTAGCTTACGGTATAAGTGGGGAATATCTGCAAAAAATTCACTCGCTTCACCTACTTCCATTTCCAAAATATCGTAAATATTTTTGCCTTTGAATAATACAGAGAGAGTTTCCGCATCAAAGCGTTTAGTTTTACATAAAGGACAATCCATCCATGTTTCTTCCATGAAATCCATGTCAATTTTAATTTGTCCCATCCCTTCACAACGTGAACAAGACCCTTCTTTAACATTAAAGCTGAATCGACCTGGTTTGTAGCCACGTGCTTTACTTTCGGGAAGTTGACTATAGAGATCGCGAATTTCATCAAATAGCTTAATGTAAGTCGCAGGATTAGACCTTGGATTACGCCCAATAGGAGATTGATCAATAGCGATGACTTTATCAATCGCTTCAGTTCCTAAAATACTTTTGTGCTCACCAACAATATGCTCACCCTTGTGAAAAAGATTTGACAAAGCAGGGTAAAGAATGTCGCTAATTAAAGAGGATTTACCTGAGCCTGAGACTCCAGTAATTCCTACAAATAATCCTAAAGGAATTTTCACATCAATATTTTTCAAATTATGATGTTTAGCTCCTTGAATGATTAGCTGCTCTTTGGTGGGTTTTCTTCTTTTTTTGGGAATAGGAATACTTAATCGTCCTGATAAATACGCTCCTGTTAAAGAACGTTTATTTTCCAACAACTCATTTAAAGTTCCATTAACGAGGATCTCTCCCCCATTAATACCCGCACCCGGACCAAAATCCACAACTGAATCGGCTTCAAATATCGTCTCTTCATCATGTTCTACAACAATAACGGTATTTCCCATGTCACGCAAGTGCTTGAGAGTATCAATTAGGCGTTTATTGTCTCGAGGATGTAATCCAATTGAAGGTTCATCTAAAACATACGTAATCCCCACCAGTCCACATCCTATCTGCGAAGCTAAGCGTACACGTTGTGCTTCCCCCCCTGATAAGGTCGGGGCTGTTCGATTTAAACTTAAATAGTGTAAACCTACTTCCATAAGAAATTGAAGACGCTGCCGAATTTCTTTTAATAATTCTTCTGCGATTAGCATCTCTTGATTGGTTAACTGTAAATTGATAAAAAACTTTTGGCATTCAGCCACAGTTAAAGCAGAGATTTGTCCCAGGCGTTTACCTTGTAACAATGTAGCAGCGGAATAGGATTTAAGTCTTTCTCCCTCACATTCCGGACATGTTTGAATACACATCAGTTGCTGCATTTTTTTTCGGTATGCTTCACTTTTAGCTTCGGTATAACGCGTTCTCGCCTCATAAAGCACGCCTTTCCATTGAATATGGTCGGTCCAACGCGCTCCTGTGACGGGGTGCACAAAGCTCATGCGCGTCCATTTTTTTTCTGTTCCATGCAGAAATATCTTCTTAGCTTTTGTCGATAATTTTTCCCAAGGAGTTTGGACACTAAAACCATATTGATCAGCTAAATTATCATAAATATTTCCATAACGCACCGTTTGATAGGAACTGGCAATTTGGCAACAATCTTCTGCAATACTTCGCTTTGAATCAATCACCAGATCCAAATTAAATTCATAAATTGTTCCCATTCCTGAGCAACGTGAACACATTCCTGATGGGCTATTGAAAGAAAAGTCTTGGGGTTCTAAAGATTCGTAATAAAGACCTGACTTAGGAGAATACGCATGCATAGAGAATAGTTGTTCTTCTTGCGTGGTGGCATCTAAAATAATACAGACCCCTTCCCCAATTTGCAGCGCTTGCGTGATAGAATCAGCAAGGCGCGAATGAGCTGAAGGTTCTACCACAAGTCGATCAATGACAACTTCTACATCATGTGCGACATTCCCGTCTAAAGTGAAGTCTTCCGACAAATTGACAATTGCTCCATCCACGCGTACGCGCATAAAACCTTTGCGTTGCAATTCTTGAAAATCTTCGCGAAATTCTGCTTTTTTGCTTTTAGCATAAGGAGCTAAAATAAAAATTTTTGTAGCGGCAGGCAGACTTTGAACACTTTTAATGATACGTTCGCGACTTTGTGGAGTTAAAGGCTCACCGCTAATAGGACAATGAGGAATTGCTACCCGCGCATATAAAATACGTAAATAATCATAAATTTCAGTTAATGTACCCACAGTAGAACGCGGATTGCGGCCAGCTGTTTTTTGCTCAATAGAAATTGTAGGAGAAATACCGCTCGCATGTTCTAGATCAGGTTTTGTTAAATCTCCAAATTGCCTTCTAGCAAATGTAGAAAGTGACTCGACATAACGTCTTTGCCCTTCCATATAGATTGTATCAAAAGCCATCGAAGACTTGCCAGAACCTGAAATACCAGAGAAAACAATCAATTGATTTTTATTCAAACATAAATCGACTGATTTAAGATTATGAACTCTAACTTTTTTCAAAATAATCTGATCTTGATTCACTTTCACCAGCCAACGGTTATATTCTTCAAAAATTCATTAAATTAGCGACACTATTTACAACTGAACTCATTTAAAATAAAACAGATAAGTCATAAAAGTCTTGATAGGAAAGAATATCATAAATAGATCCAGGAGGGAAACTATTTCTACTTAAACACACAATTTTGTAAACGTGCCTTGGTGAGTAATAAATTTTTTAAATTTATTTACCAATAATATAGTTGAATTTGTTATAATAAGGTCAGGAAGTCTGGAGCATCTACCCGCAGCGTTTCGATAAAGCGAATTAGATGCAAGTTTAATCCACATTACCTGGAGGCCCCTATGTCTAAAGATAAGCCAAGGCGGAGTGACAGAAAAAAACCGTCAATGACTTTGAAAGAACGTCGTGCCAGAAAGCACGAAAAAAGACAAATCTCACATGAGCACCGCATAGACGAACACGCAGTTGAGTAATCTATAAGATCATTTACTAGATTACAAACTGCATTAAGCGAATACAAACTTATAAACCTGCGAAATCACTAGTCATCTACTAGGTATAACATAATCATTAAGCTTGTATTCGCTATTTATATTCCCATTATTTAATTTAAAAGATTGCTAATCAAAAATCTTAATTCTCAATTTTTTTTACTTCTACTCGTGTTAAATTAACTCATGAGTTTTTCAGAGCGTTTTTCATTTAAATTCTCCTGAAATAAAGTCATGAGTGGGCTTTGAAAATCCAATTTTATATTTAAAACTTTTAAAACTTTTAAAAGTGTATCTAAACGATTTGAAAGCTTTCCTTTTTCAATATCAAAAATCACTGTTTTACCTGTACCTGCAAATTTTGCAAGTTCTGCCTGAGAGAGCCTACTTTTTTTTCGATGAAAACGAACCATTTTTCCTATTAAATCTTTATTCATTAAATCCAAAATTACTTAAAATTTACTGCCAGGACAGTAAATTTGATTATTATTCATTTATAAACAACATTTTTTGCCAATTCTCACTCAAATTTACTGTTATAGCAGTATTTATATATAACATCTAGATGTATTGAGTTGACAATTTCATTTGATAAAGAGCCGAAGAGATATTTAAAGAAATTTGAATTAGATTTGTCAAAAAAACTCTTACCGTTTAGATTGGTTACATACACAATTAAATGAGAGCTTTATGATTCGGACTAAAATTATTTGCACGATGGGACCTGCTGTTAATCAACTAGAAAAAATTATTGAGTTGATTGATGCAGGCATGGATGTTGCACGCTTAAACTTTAGTCATAGCACTCAAGAAGATCACTTAAAAACAATTAATTTACTCAAGGAAGCGCGCGCGATTAAGAAAGTTCCTTTAGCCATTATGTTAGATACTAAAGGACCAGAAATTCGTTTAGGTAAAATCAAAGACAATTTGGTGCAATTGGTTACCGGTCAAAAGTGGCATCTTTTAAAAGCTGAGGTTACCGGTGATGAGACGAGTGTTTCCATTACTCCCGATTATGTATTAAATGATTTAGAATTAGGAACGCGCATTCTTTTTGATGATGGCTATATCTCATCAAAAGTAATAGAGAAAACTGCTGAAGGAGTCCTAGTAGAAATTGATAACGCCGGCTTTTTAAAATCTAATAAAGGCGTGAATATTCCCAATATTAGTTTGAATTTGCCTGTCATGACCGAAAAAGATATTTCTGACTTAAAATTTGGTTGTTTGCATGGGGTCGATATCATTGCCGCTTCTTTTGTGCGTTGTGCCGAACATGTGCTAGCTATCAAAAATCTTATCACTTCACAGGGCAAAGCTGATATTTTAGTCATAGCTAAAATAGAAAATAGTGAAGGAGTACAAAATTTCGACAGTATTGTGCAAGCTGCTGATGGCATTATGATTGCACGAGGAGATTTAGGAGTAGAAGTTCCTTTAAGTCATGTGCCGCGTTTGCAAAAAATGATGATTCGTAAAAGCTATTTAGCAGGCAAACCGGTAGTAACAGCCACACAGATGCTAGAATCCATGATTAACAATCCTAGACCTACACGCGCAGAGGCTTCAGATGTAGCTAATGCTATTTATGATAGTACCTCAGCTGTGATGTTATCCGGCGAAACAGCCATAGGCAGTTTTCCTATTGAGACAGTGAATATGATGCGCAATATTGTACAAGAAGCAGAAGAAGACTTTAATTATCGCGCTTTTTTTGACCAGCATGCCCCTTTAATTTATCATGACGTCCCTTCTGCCGTGACTCTTGCCACAGTTAAAACAGCCTATAGCTCAAATGCTAAAGCAATTTTTGCTTTTACTAAGGGCGGCTCTACGGCGCGCTTAATTTCCAGATTAAGACCTAAAATGCCCATTATTGCTATGACTTCGAACGAACAATGCTATCATCAAATGGCGTTCAACTGGGGGGTGATCCCTTATCTTTCTGAAGAATCAAGTAATTTGGTAGAAAGTTTCAAACAAATTAGTGAATTTTCTTTAAGCAATCATTTGGTCTCATATGGAGATTTAGTTGTCGTGACAGCTGGTACACCTTTTGGTATCTCAGGTACTACGAATATGATGATTGTGGAAAGTATTGGCGATGTATTAGTGCGCGGACATGTGGGTTTTGGAAAAAGCGTACATGGTAAAGCAACCCTTGTCCTTTCTCCAGATTCCATAGAACCTTATGAGGTGCGAGGTAAATTACTTGTAATCATTAAATGTGATGAAGCTTACCTTCCTTTGATAAAAGAATGTTTGGGAGTCATTTTACAAAACCACATCAATGATATTCCTTCTGAAAAATTTGCCAAAAAAGCAGCTTTAAGCATGAATAAGCCTGTTTTATTGCGCGCCGATGCAGCTTGTAGTGTTTTAAAAGAAGGTCAACTGATTACTTTAGATCCTGAAAAAGCTTTGGTTTATAAAGGTGTGGTTGTTGGAGAACTTCTATAAAATGAGTGAACATAAACTTATTCATGTGGCACGCATTAGTGCAGCAACTCCCTCTCCTCACTACCTTTTTTTAAAACAAATTGGAGATTATCATTATGTTTGGGTGTCTTTAAACGCAGATGGTCACGAAATAGAAACTTCTGTATGGGGAGCAACGATTGAGGAAGCTATTCGTTTAGCTTATCGATATTGGAAGCTAAAAAACTTTTCACCTGTCAATTGTGGTTTTTTGTATACGTTGCCGGAAAGAGATGAACATGGAGTTAATGCTCTTTTTTATCAAATGGTTGAATCTTACCTCTCTTTATCTGGAATTTTTTTTGATAAAGAAAAAGGTCACAATTGTATTGTGCATCATGCTTCGCAAGAAGCTCGTCAAATTATGAAAAACTATCTCACCTAATTTCAATTTTTTTCTTGACTTTCACGACTCCTCTTCTTTAATTTCATTTTTTATCAAGTTAAATAAGTATAAGGAGTTAGAATGAATCCAGTTAAGGATGTGATTTTGATTACAGGATGTAGTGGACGAATTGGTACACGAGTCGTTGACCGCTTCAAAAATAGCTCTTATCAACTCATTGGTTTAGATCTCGTTCCTCCAACAACACCTCAGCCAGCAAATTTTAATTATATTAAAATGGATGTTTCGTCTACGGATAGTATCCGTACGGCTATGGAAGAGATAAAACAACGTTTTGGTAACCGTATTGCTTCCTTTGTCCACTTAGCCGCCTATTATAATTTTACAGGGGGAGAGTGGTCTAAATACGAACAAATTACCGTAAAAGGTACAGAGCATCTCTTAGAAGCAGCACATGGTTTTAATACAGAGCAATTTCTTTTTTCAAGTACAATGCTTGTGCATGAGCCTCAAGATCCCCCTCACAAAATCAATGAAGACTCTCCATTTGTCTCAGATGCTTGGGAATATCCGCGTTCTAAAATTGCGACAGAAGCGACTATCGAAGCCCATCAAGGAGTCATCCCTTCTGTGATTTTAAGAATTGCGGGTTGTTATGATGATGAATGTCATTCAATTCCTATCTCCAATCAAATTCAAAGAATTTACGAAAATCAATTTGCTAGCCACGTGCTGCCGGGTGATATTTCACATGGAGCTTGTTTTCTACATTTAGATGATATGGCCGAAGTTATTTGGATTTGCGTAGAGAAACGTAAAGAATTGCCTAAAAAAACAGTCTTATTAGTCGGTGAACCTGAAACTTTAAGTTATGATCAGCTTCAAAATCAAATTAGCCAACTAATTCGAGGTGAAACTTTAAAAACTTTTCGCATCCCTAAAATTATTGCAAAAATTGGCGCCTGGGTACAAGATCGCATGCCTTTTATGGACGAATCCTTTATTAAGCCTTGGATGATTGATTATGCAGACGATAGTTATATTTTAGACTTAACTCGTATTAACAAGTTACTTGGCTGGTCACCCCAACGCCGTTTAAGTGCAACTTTGCCTATTATGATCGCAGACTTAAAAGCAAATCCCTTGAAATGGTACAAAACAAATAGTTTGAAAGCCCCAAATTGGTTGCAAAAAAGGGAAAGTGTATCATGAATCGATCGCAGTCAGAGTTTCTAGCAATTAGGGATACTACCGATTGGGAAAAAAAACATTCCAAGTTTATTTGGACACGTTACGTTCTTATTTTCTTAGGTTTTTGGCTTTTAGTCAACTTGCCTACTTTCGGCATGAGTTCAGAACGCATGACATGGAGTGACATAATTTCCGGTTTAGGATTAATTATTTTTGGATCTTTGTCCCTCTCTTCCAAAAATATTTGGGCTCCTTGGATCACTTGTTTAATAGGAATCTGGCTGCAATTTGCTCCTCTATTTTTTTGGGCACCCACAGCTTTTGCTTATCTTAATGATACGGTTATAGGAATACTAGTCATTGCTTTATCTATTTTAATTCCCGGCACTCCAGGAATGACTGAAGATAAAGGACCTGCCACGCCTGCCGGATGGACCTATAATCCGTCTTCATGGGTGCAGCGTTTACCCATTATTGTACTGACATGTATCTGTTGGTTTGCTTCAAGATATATGGCAGCCTTTCAATTAGGCTACATTCACACCATGTGGGATCCCGTATTTGAAAATGGAACATTAGACGTGATCACTTCTTCAGTATCTAAAGCTTTTCCCATATCTGATGCGGGGTTAGGTGCAATTGTCTATTCACTTGAAGCCTTAATGGGAGCTAAAGGTGGCATTAGACGTTGGCGCACGATGCCCTGGATGGTTGCATTATTTGGTCTGATGGTTATTCCGGCGGGCTTAGTCAGTATTATTTTGATTATGCTTCAACCGTTACTCATAGGAGCCTGGTGTTTTTGGTGCTTGCTAACAGCAGTTTGTATGTTAACCATGATTGCTTTGACAGTCGATGAAGTTGTTGCCACCGCTCAATATTTAAGAGAAATCACTCAACGAGGTCACGCTTTTTGGCAAGTTTTTTGGAAAGGCGGACCAGCTCTATCTACACAAATTGAAGATTTACATGTTTCTAATGACAAGTCATCTTGGCAAACTTTTACAACAGCCTTTCGTGGGGTATCCATTCCTTGGAATTTAGTCTTAAGCTTGATTTTAGGCTTATGGCTGTTATTTCACACCGGCCCTCGTATTACTGCTGTAAATATCGGTCATATTTTGGGAGCATTAACTATTACTTTTTCAATCATTGCTATGGCTGAAGTCATGCGCACTGCACGTTTTGCAAATACTGTATTGGGCGCTTTTTGTTTTATCCTTCCTTTTCTGATGCATGCCCCAGCTGATGTGATGTGGAAATCTATCTTTATCGGAATTTTATTAGTAGGATTGAGTCTTCCTAAAGGAAAAATTACCGAAAATTATGGAGCATGGCAGCAATCTATTCGATAATATTAAGAATTCATTGCTTGTTTCAAATTATTTCTTTATGTTTAGAAATTACAGGCCAAAAATCTTAGATAGGAGTCGTTCATGGAAAAAAATTCTTTTTACAATCTTTTTTTAGATTTACTTAGAGAAGCATTTGATTTTGAAAATCAAATTGTTGAAAAGTTACCAACTATTATTCAAAATGTCGCTCATAAAGATCTCAAAGAATGTTTAACTGAGCATTTAGAAGAAACAAGACAGCAAGTCCAGCGTTTAAAATCTATTTTTAAATCACTTAATGAGAATCCTACAGGTTTTGACTGCATAGTGATGCGTGACATTTTTGCTAAAGGAGATGATTTTTATTCAAAAAATTTAAGTCCTAGTACAAAAGATGCTTACTTAATTATTTCTTGCCAAAAAGTCGAGCATTATGAAATTACATGCTACGGCTCACTTTGCGCATTAGCCAATTGCTTGAGAGATTGGCAAAAAGATGAGCGTATCGATTTTGATGAAATTATCGATCTATTGCAAGCGTCACTTGACGAAGAAAAAGAAGCTGATGAGAAGTTAACCGAAATAGCTGAAGGCAGTTTCTTTACTACAGGCATTAACGAAGAAGCGCGTTATGAAGCGGCCCAAGTGAATACATCAAATCCGACTATTAATTTATAAAAATTAGAAGTCTCAGGCATAAGCCTTGATAGGTCTTGTTTAAGCAAGACCTATTTCAATTTTTCATAATTTTCACTAAAATGGAGAGCGTCATGTCAAGAATAAAACCTGTAAATGAAGAACAAGCCCCTTCTGAACTTAAAGAAATTTATAAAAAAATTTCAGGCAAATTTGGGAAAATCCCCAATATTTTTTTGAATTTAGGAAACTCAACTCCTGCATTAGAAGGTTTTCTGCAATTTAGCGCTGCAACAGAGAAAATGAGTTTGTCACCCAAAATCCGCGAACAAATTGCTTTAACAGTTGGCCAAAAAAATGATTGCAATTACTGTTTAGCTGTGCATACAACAGTTTCAAAAGGCTTAGGATTAAATGAACAACAAGTGACAAATGCGCGTCGCGGAGAATCAAGCGATCCTAAAACTCAAGCAATTTTAAAATTTGCAAAAATTATTGTAGATAAAAATGGTCATGTTTCCAATCAAGAAGTTGAAGAGCTAAAAAAAGCTGGGATTACTGATCAAGAACTTGTCGAAATCACCTATGTTGTGATGGTTAACATGTTTACAAATTATTTTAATCATATTACAGACCCTATGATTGATTTTCCCTTAGCTCCTGAGCTAGCTCTTAAAAAATAATTTAATCTTTTAATTTTAAGGTATTCTATGCAAAAGTCGCCTTTAGTCATGCAAGCTGCTTACATTGAAAATTTTGGTGATACTGATCAAATAAAAATAGGAAAGCTTTCCTTACCTCCTTTGAATAGTAATGAAGTGAGAATTAAAGTTGCATACGCCGGTGTTAATCCTGTGGATTGGAAAATATGTGAAGGCTTATTGAAAGATCATCTGCCACACCATTTTCCACTTATTTTAGGTTGGGATGCAGCTGGCACTGTAGATGAAGTGGGCAGCGAGGTGACGACATTTAAAAAAAATGATAAAGTTTTTGCTTATTGTCGCAAGCCAACTGTTCAATGGGGTACTTTTGCAGAATATATTTGTGTGGATACAACTCATGTAGCTTTCTCGCCCGAAAACTTAACATTTGCAGAAGCCGCTGCGATTCCTCTAGCAGGCTTAACTGCTTGGCAAGTTTTATTTAACAAAATGCATTTGCAAAAAGGTCAAACTCTTTTAATTCAAGCAGGAGCTGGTGGAGTGGGTAGTTTAGCTATTCAATTTGCAAAACTTGCTGGTGTTACTGTTATCACAACAGCAAGTGAAGCCAATCATGACTATTTGCAATCTCTTGGAGCAGATCATATCATTAATTACCGTGAAGAAAATCTTTTAACAGAGATTGAAAAAATTGCACCTCAAAAATTAGACGCAGTTTTTGATACTTTAGGAGGCTTATCTTTAAAAGAAAGTTATCTATTTTTGAAAAAAAACGGCAAATTAGTGTCTATTGTAGAGCCTCCCTCTAAAGATTTGGATCAGAAGTATCATGTCCAAGGATTTTATCATTTCGTAGAACCCAATGGTCAGGAGTTACAAAAAATTTCTGATTTATTTAAAGATAAAAAGATGCAACCCATACCTGTGCAAGAAATGGCTATGGAAAAAGTTGCTGAAGCTTTAGAAATCAATCAAAAAGGCCATGTACGTGGTAAAATTGTTTTAAAAGCATTTTAAAGAGCCTAACTTCTAGGTGGTATTGACAACCACAGAGCCTATACAAAAAAAGCGATGCATTCTTTTTTTTATGGGCTCTGTGGTTGTATTATTTTTAGGCTTTGCGCTCGGGTTTTTGAAACCAGATGGGTTGCATAGTAAAATAATCTGGCCCAATAATTTCTATCAAACGATCTTCTAAATAGGAATGCATTTCAGGATAATGCTTGGCAAGCCATTGTTTGAAACGAAATGTTTTAGTAAAAAATTCTTGCTTATACTTTGCTGGGTTTTTCATTTCCTCATCTACTTCGAAACGGCCCACATCTATGTGAATAGGTTTGTCCTTTGCAACACCTGTGTTCTGCATAAGAGCATGATCATTATCGGCCAGTCCCCGTGCATATTCTGACAAAATTAATGCCAATAACTGATCAATAAGTAGCTGAGCTTTAGCACCCTCTTGCCGATTTTTATATTTCAATAAAACATCACATAGCATATCTGCACGTCTTTGGACGCAAAATTCCATTTGATCCAAATCTAGTTTGTGCTTCATTCCAATTTTATCGCTAATTTCTAAAATTTTATTCAGATGAGTTGTCTTATTTAAATGCACATAAACTAGTCCAGATTCGTCTCTTAATTGCTCGGCAACTATTTTCCAACTAACTATAAAGCTGTTTAATTTCTGCCATTTCTTTTCTTTTTTTTCTTCTCGATAAGCCACAAATGCTGGCAAGGGCGGAAAATATTGCAACCAGGGCTGCAAACGAAAGCGTTGATATTTAAAAAATTTAATGACGTATTGACCATCTTGACTAATAAAAACATAAGACTGGCACCCTTTACTCAAGTAAAAGTAAGGTTGAGCAAGAGCTACTGTTAACTCTTTATTTTCGCTTTCGTTTAAAGGCTTAACTTCCCAATCAGGTTGGTAAGTAAAATCTGAAGAGATATTTTCAATTGTAAAACCTGCTGTGACATGAAAATAGAGACGTCCCAGTCCATACAAGAAAATAATAAAAAGTAAAAGGTAAAGTAAGCGTAGTAAATTCTGTCTAAATTTCATAAAACTCATCGTGATTTAAAAGGATAGCTTATCGCAGTTATTGAAAAATGTCTAGGTCTGTTGACTTCTTCTGAAACAATTTGATTTGCAATAAAGCGTCTAAATTCTAAAATAATGATTCAAAATTTTTCATTAAGGACTGCTATGTTACAGATTAATTTGAAAGGTAAAAAAGCATTTATCGCGGGTATAGGTGATGACCAGGGATTTGGATGGGCAATTGCTAAAGCTCTGGCTGAAGCTGGCGCAGAAATTATTGTAGGAACTTGGACACCTATCTTAAAAATTTTTACATCCAGTTTAAAAGCAGGTAAATTTGACGCATCAAGGCGTTTATCTGATGGTTCTTTAATGGAGTTTGCTAAAATTTATCCATTAGATGCTTCATTTGATACTCCTGATCAAGTACCTGAAGAAGTGCGTGAAAATAAGCGCTACAAAGATGTTGGTGGTTATACAATTTCTGAAGTTGCTCAATCTATTGCAAATGATTTTGGTAAAATCGACATTTTAGTTCATTCCTTGGCAAATGCACCCGAAGTCAAAAATGCACTTTTAGATACTTCTCGACAAGGCTATCTAGCGGCTTTAAGCTCTTCTAGTTATTCTCTTATCAGTTTAGTTTCGCACCTAGGACCTCATATCAATTCAGGGGGCTCTGTACTTTCTTTAACTTATCTTGCCTCTGAAAAAATTATACCAGGTTATGGTGGAGGCATGAGCTCAGCTAAAGCTGCTTTAGAAAGTGACACAAGAACTTTAGCTTGGGAAGTAGGAAGAAAATGGGGATTACGCATCAATACGATATCTGCAGGTCCCTTGGGTAGTCGGGCTGCTACAGCTATTGGTTTTATTGGAAATATGATCAATTATTCCAAAAAGAACGCCCCTCTTGCTAAAAAATTAGAAGCGCAAGAGATTGCTTATACGGCAGCATTTTTATTATCACCTTTAGCATCGGCAATTACGGGAGCCACTATTTACGTTGATAATGGTCTAAATGCGATGGGTGTTTCAGTTGATAGTCCCTGCTTAACTGAACATCAATAGACCTATCTTTTTTAAGCGAATATCTTGTAATAAGCTTAGAGCGTATGTTCTAGGCTTATTACAAAAAGGTTCTAAACATATACCAATACTGTTTTTAAAATCCTAATTTTCAATTCGCCTTAAAGCCTATTTAAACTAAAACATTCACTTCAAATTTAATAGGCTAAAAATTCTTTAAATTATTACTAAATAAAAGTATAAATCTATGTATTTTTAAATAAAAAATTATATTTTATTTTCTATTTAAATAGAAATATGGTAAAATTTTAGATTAGCAAAATAGACAAGTTACTACTAAGTTCCAAGTTATTTCTTTCTAATATAAAATTAATAAGGGTTAATATGTCGTATGCCACATCAATTTTTTTCGGTATAAATCTAATAAACTCTTTTATGAATGCAGTAGAAAACCACCTACCCCATTACAACTGGGATTTATATGGAAGAGACTTAGCTCGTAAATTACCGCCAAAACAAGCAGATGCATTAAAAAAGATTGAAATGTTAAAAAATAAAATTTGTGAAAAAGCTCAAATTCCTCACGAAGTTGTGTCAATTAGATTGCAAGAAAGAGGTATAGTTGAAAGCCATGGCAACTCTAATCAAGCAGTATTGGGAATTAGTCTGCAATTACTTGCATCATATCAACCTATTGACCCTCCTAATCAACTTTTAACTGCCCCTATCACAAGCCGAAATCGTTTTCGAGAATTTATTCAGAGCTTACCAGATCATCCAGATGAATTGATAAGCACCATAAAAAAATTGCCAGCAAAAGATTTACAAGACTATCTAAGTCTTGCCAAAAACTATGCTTTAGACTTAAAAGAAGAAGAAATGCAATTTGTATTAAGCCATGAGATACGAGGACATATAAGATCAAATGATGCGGCACAAACAAGTTCATATTCTAATTTGTTGGGCTGGGGCACCTTTAGTATTGCAGAGTTGGCAAATGCTTATTTACCTTTTACTTATTCAAAATTTGTATGGCATTCAATTTTTTATTCGATACGTTGGATAAGTTTAAGCAAAGCTATAAACTTTAGGCAGGAAAAATTAGCAGATATAGCAGCATTAGAATTACCAGAAAATATTCCAGGCGGAATTCACTACTTCAAAAGACTATTAGCGATCAATTTACTTTATAAATACACCCCATTTGAGATAGGCACACCTGAACATACTTACCAATTCCTATCAGATTCAAATGGTGAAAGTTTTTTTAGGCTAACTTATGAAACAACTAAAGCACGACTTTTACGCTGTTGGCAAGCAGCTCACATACCTATTAAAAGTTAATCAGTTAAATCTTAGTTGATTTCGTGTCTTTTTCATTAAAAATACTTTTGAAATGATCTTATTAAATTTACCTACACAAAAAGAAAGGATTTAAGATTATCTCAAGATTTTATTGGAGATAGCTTTCCTATCCATGTGTGTAGAAATATTAGGATTAATAGGAGTCGTATTGATGAAGGAGAAGAATTTAGAGGTTACAATTCGAGCAAGCGAGAGTATTTTATGGTTTGAAGGTGAATGTTGTTGCAACAGCTGAAGGTCAACCTTTTGAAGTGAGACTTAGACCTGGTCAATATCATGACAGTGAGCCTTTTAAACTCATGAATTTAAACTTCCCTAAGGGAAGTAGCTTGTACGGGGATAGTACATATACAGATTATGCAAAAGAAAAAGAGCTTAAAAAGCAAGGTGTTAGAGTAATCATGCAACGCAGAGCAAACTCTCAACGACCACATTTGCTAGAAGATGGGTTCGATCTTAAAAGATTTAGAAGAACAATAGAAACAACTTTTAGTCAAATTCGTGCTCTTTTACCGAAAAAATTCCATGCGGTTACAAGTTCAGGCTTTGAATTGAAAGTCATGTGTTTCATAATAGCTATAGTAATAAATTTTATTATAAATTAGTAATCCGAAACTTGAGTGAAATAGACATGGTATAAGAAAATTTTAGCTCTATTTCACATTCAATGTTTAGCTTTTCTAAAAACACATCTATTCTCAGACTTTTTTAAGCTCGAAAAAGCTTACTACCTCATTTCCCGAAAGAATTATAACTAGGTATACCACAAGTCATTAAACAACAATGCTTTGACACTTAAATACTAAAGTTCTTTCCTTTTTTCATAGTTATAATTATAACTATGAAAAAAGGAAATCGTATGACCTATCGAGTACATCAGATAAACAAGAAAACTGGTATTACATATGTTTACGAGGCTGTTTCATGCTGGGATAAGGAAAAAAAACAAGCGCGCAATAAACAGGTGTGCATTGGCAAACTTGATCCTGCTAATGGAGAATTCGTTCCGGCTAAGCGTTTTGCACCTGAACAAGCTGCTGTTAGAGATCCGATTGTCACAGCATCTGCCGAGGTGGTAGGATCTTCAATTATTCTCGACGCGATCACCGATATGTTAGGGTTGAAAAGCATGTTGAAATCCATTTTTCCTAATGAGTATCGCCAGATTTTAACGATGGCGTATTATCTCGTTTCCCAAGGTGGCCCCTTAAACCATTGCGGGACGTGGTGCAAAAGTCATGCACATCCTCTTGGAACACCATTAACAAGCCAATGCATCACAGAGATCCTTCGTGCAATTAACATCGACAAAAAACAAACTTTTTTTACGAAATGGATGGACAAGGTTTTGGAAGACGATTATCTTTGTTACGACATCACTTCCATCTCATCGTACTCAGAACTCAATGAATACATCAAATACGGCCATAACCGCGACTTAGACAAGTTACCGCAGCTGAATCTTGCCATTCTTTTCGGTCAGAAAGGACGCTTGCCGGTTTATTTCGAACGGACAC
>Ga0105045_10001061_pt1 | contig 21882 bp, 18 predicted proteins | sample MAT02_FD_78089 | JGI IMG/M metagenome (GOLD analysis project Ga0105045, IMG submission 78089) | Freshwater microbial communities from Lake Fryxell liftoff mats and glacier meltwater in Antarctica - MAT-02 (megahit assembly) | ecosystem: Environmental > Aquatic > Freshwater > Ice > Liftoff... | reverse complement strand
TCGAGTAAACCAAGGCGAGTACTCCGCAAATCTACTATCTCTAAAGTATAGTATCAAGGCATAGACAACTCCTAGAGCCAGACATAAAAACACATACCACCACGGATAAGAAAAACTAAAAGTATTGATCACAGGAATATTTATTAGACTGCAAATATTATAAAAATTACTAAATTATCAGAAATTATTAAAGGAATTATGACAATTTTAAATAAATTTGCTTTAGTTATATTTATGATTATTAAATTATTTGGGCTAAAGCCAATCTATATTAAAAGACCTAAAAGTATAATAAATACTTAAAATGTCATGGCTTTTATAACAAAGCATCTCTATAAAAGGTTATATATCTGTATTAAGAAATTTTTGTTACCATTCTTTTAATCAATGAACACGCTTTAAATGAAGAAAATATTATTTGTAATCTTGTTTTCGACTACGGCCTATGTTGTCAATGCAACCTATCTTCTGATACCTATGGAGCATGACAAACAAGCCAATCACCTCAAGGCTTATGGCATTACTTATTGGGTCATCAATCAAGGGATAGAAGCTTATTGGTTGCTAAACTATCGCGGTGGTAGTTTTGCATTTCCGCACACAGCGGGCCTAGAATCCGAGTGCAAGGTCAGAGGCGTATCGTACAATGTTATATCTGACGCACAATGGATCAGCATTAGAGAGGCGATCAGCAATCCTGAGGTCAACCAAGAAGCGATCAAGTTAGAGAAAGCACCCAAAATAGCTGTCTATACTCCAGATTTTAATCCTCGTGGTTCCAGGATTCAGCCTTGGGATGATGCAGTGACGCTAGTACTGACTTACGCAGAGATACCTTTTGAGAAGATTTATGATAGAGAAGTTATGGAGGGCAAACTTGTGCAATACGATTGGTTGCACTTGCATCACGAAGACTTTACAGGTCAGTTCGGTAAGTTTTATTCGAGTCAAGGCGGAACGCCTTGGTACAAGCTCAATCAACAAAAAACTGAGGAATTGTCCACAAAACTTGGCTTTGCTAAGGTATCGCAGTTAAAACTATCTGTAGCCAAAAAGGTTAAAGAATATGTGGCGGCTGGTGGTTTTATGTTTGCTATGTGCTCTGCTACAGATACTTATGATATAGCTCTAGCAGCCGAAGGTCTAGATATATGTGCAGAGATGTACGACGGTGACGGATATGATACCAATGCTAATTCTAAATTAGATTACTCAAAAACGTTTGCTTTTAGAAATTTTGAACTCAATCTTAATCCATTGCTTTATGAGCACTCTGATATTGACAATAAGGCGCGTACCATAGATGCTGAAATGGATTATTTTACACTTTTCGAGTTCTCTGCCAAGTGGGATCCTATACCTACTATGCTGTGTCAGAATCATACACTGACGCTTAAAGGATTTATGGGTCAGGCGACGTCATTTAAAAAATCACTAGTAAAATCCGATGTACTTGTCCTCGGTGAGACTAGGTCACAAAATGAAGTGCGTTATTTGCACGGTTCTCATGGTTTTGGAACGTGGACCTTTTATGGTGGACACGATCCAGAGGATTACAGGCACTATGTGGGCGATCCTGAGACGGATCTCAATCTACATCCCAATAGTGCAGGTTATCGATTGATTCTCAACAATATACTTTTTCCAGCTGCGCAGAAAAAGAAAAGAAAGACTTAGTACTTTTTTATCTATGTAGAGGTTTTGATAAATGAAATTATTTTATGCGTATATCAATTATTGGTTTTGTAAGTGTGTTGGTTTTGGGTTGTAACCCAAAGGAAACATCCAAAGTAAGTACTGATTCAAGTCAAAAAACAGAAATTACACAGCAATCTACGGATTCAATCATCAAAGAACATCTAGAGCGAGGCGCGTGGACCAAAGGTCTATTTTCTAAAGAATGGCAAGAGGAAATAGATAAAGGGTTAGCCAAGGATTCGACGATAGCTTATCTTTGGCAACAAAAAGCTATGCCACTGTATAAGCAAGGGAAATATGAGCTCGGTCTATCGTATCTAGACAAAGCTGTAATCTATGACCGCAATGAGTGGCAAGAGTATCGAGCGTTTATGAAATGCATATTTGCAAAAAATTATCGAGATGCTATCAAGGATTTTGAAGATTGTAAGCTTAAGTATGGCAATAGAATCGTTATGGATCATAACTATGATTTCTACATAGCTATCAGCAAAATCCAACTCAACGATTACGCAGAGGCTGAGACATTGCTCGCTGACCAAATAGCCGAATTAGCTAACCAAAAAGGGGAAGAATGGCTGCATTATCTCGATCTTTTTTATCTAGGAATCGCCCAGTATGAACAAGGAAAGTATGAAGCTGCAATCATAAATTTTGATAGGTCGCTAGCCTTGTATGCTAATTTTTCGGAAGCACTCTACTATAAGGGCAACAGTCTAGGTAGGCTTGGCAATGTGACAGAAGCAGCTCGGCTGACTGAGGAAGCTAGGAAATATGGACTCAAAGGTTATACCATCAATGACGATAACGTCAGATATGAGCGATATCCCTATCAGATAATATGGAAAAACTGGTAAAAGAAGTTAGCACCATTACGAGCATTAATCCTTATTTGTCTCTGTTGTTATTTTGGTAAACTCATATTCGGAGGTTTTGATTTCTACTTCTTTGTCAGATATTTTTTTAGTTTTCCAACTGGTTTTTTTAGCAGATTCTTCTTTAGGTATATTTGTATATTCCATCAAAATACCGTTTGCACCTAGTGCTTTGTTTTCGCTATATGATTTTGGAGCAATTTTGCTAAAGTAGTTAGTAAACGATTCAGACCATTTGACTGGCAGGTTGATAGAACTGTACATCGTACCTGTTTCTTCTGCTGTAATTACAGTGTATTCATCTGCATTATAACCTGCTATTTTTTTTGTTTTACCAGTTTTAGTGATGCTCGTTTTGGCTTCATCGTTGGTAGCAGAACTGGTCATAGCTGATGCAAATTTCATGACTGAAGGAACAGTTTGACCTGTTTTTTTACCATTTTTGTCGGTAGTAAAAAGTATCATGGCATCACGTTCTATATCCATGACTACTACTTGATTATTTTTGTCATCGTTCAGTTGTTCCATACCGAAGTAGTTACCATTTTGGGAGTAATGCAGACGATTGTAAGATTTGTCACCATTATAATCTACAACTTCTACTTCTTGCGTCATCTCAAATACATAGCTGTTGGGCAAATCAACTTGCTTGTTTAGACCATTGAGAAAATCTGCATAGGCACTTCCTGCTTTATCCCAATCCACTTTACCACCATTTTCTTTTTCGTAATTAGCCCTATTGATACTATCGATAGAGTTTTCTATAGGTTGGAATGCACGTCTAGCTATCTCATCTGAGATTACTTCCACCAGTTTGTCAGCAAGCCTATTTTCTACTTTTCGAGTGGCTCTGTCCATGATACTTCCTAGGATTTGAGCTTTTAATGACATGTTAAATGCCGATGTGAGTACTAACGTTAATATTATGTTTTTCATGTCCTTTAACTTTTAAGCGTTATATATTATTATGATAAGGGTGTAAAGTGACTTTTGAATTGAGGTTATTAATTTGTTTTCTATTGACAAAGTTATAGTAAGATAAAAAGTAGAGGATTTTAAGGGGATTTTTTTTTAAAATTATCTACAAAGAAAAAACAAATTTTTAAGATAAATCTATTTTTTTTTGATTTAATGAAAATTATAATACAAATTTACACAATTTTTTATTAATTACCAAAAATAAGTTTGTTTTGTTAGAAAAGCATATTGATATACAAGCACTAGAAGAAAAGATTGAGTTACTGTTTGATTATAGATTATTTCCTCAGTTGTTTTTACTGACAGGTGAGGGGGAATCAGTTATGGACAGCTTTAATCAAAAATTAACGAATCTACAGAAGAGTATTTATTTTTTAGATGCACACCTAGAAGCCAACTGGCAGATAGATGATGATAAGCTAGCTTATCATTGGCATGGCATAAGCAATAGTTTTTTGCCTTTTGGAATCGCTGATTTTAATCCTTACGTCAGTCATATTCGTAGGTATCAGATGCACGAGCTAGATCTAAGAGCAGGGAAGTCTCCATTGAGATTTGAGATGGAGTATTTTTATTTTTATAAGTCTTGTGATGTCAAATTGTTGCGAAGGTTGATTTATGAGTATTTCGGCTTGGCTAAGTATTTAGGTTCATTGAGTGCATGGCGATATTATGATTTGATCACTGAGGTCAATGATGATGTGGAGGATCTATATGAAGATATAGATTTTTATAATGGCAATAGTTTTTTGCTTTCGATGCTCACTCACGGCAAAGAGAAGACGATGCAAAAATTCACTAGATTTATAGATGATATTGCACTGAAGTCTGCTCATCAAAAGATTAAAAAAAATACTCAAGTCGATATACAATTATTGACTATACAAAGGATAGAAGAGACGCGTGAGCTATTGTACGAGCGCATCACAAATTTAAACCTTTCTGAAATTGTAAGAAGTAAAATGAACCAAGTGTTGGTATGATGCGCTAACTGATTTGTTTAGTTGGGTTAGATTAATAAAAGTGACTGCCTACAATGTCTGACCTTAACGTATCATAGTGAAACTATCATAATCTGTATAGTCTTCACCTCTACATCTATACCTGATTTTGTAGAGATACATACCTCCACTGCTAGGCGAACCAAATGCATTTCCGTCCCACTTTTCTAGTGCATTTGTGGTTTGCCAGATTACCGCGCCAGAACGATTATATACCTCAAAATACTCTAGCCCAGAGATGATAAAAGGATTGCTGATTCCATAAGTATCATTAAGTCCATCATTGTTAGGTGTGAATGCTTTGGGCAGAAGAAGCTTGCTGCAATCTATGTTTTCAGGATCTGCTACAAAGATTGTTAAGGTATCTGTTGACACACAACCAGCGTCATTGATAGTATATGCGTAGGTAGTCGTCTCCTCAGGTGAGGCAATCGGATCAAATGATGTAGCATCGTCTAGACCAGTGATAGGAGACCAACTTGGCAAATTGGAGCAAGTGAAACCAGTATTTATCTGTACGGTCTCGCCTTTGACTATGGTAGTGTTATTGTTGATGATTTGATCTGGAAATAGATATAGATCTTTGATTTCTTTAGGGGTAAGCGCTCTTCTGTAAAGCGTTATTTCATCTATTTTGCCATTAAAGCTTCTTAAATTGTTTCCTTGACATGAACTATTGGAAAAAGAAAGTACCGCATTTTTACTAAACTCAACGGTCTCTTTAGATTTAAAGGTTTTTATAAGTTCATTGTCTAAGTACACTTGGTAATCTAATCTAAATTTGACCAATGTGAATCGATGCCAACAGATATTTGGGTTCAATGCTGCGCGTACTGAACTGTAATTATTGACTTCACTTCCGATCTCAAAAAGTACTCTTCCTTCACTTGGAACGTACTTGAGTGAAACCAATGAATCTAAGGTATTGCATCTATTGATATGAGAAAAGATATCTTGATCTACTGTACCTGTTAAGGGGTCTGCACTAAAATAGAAATCCAAAGTAAAACCCTCTGCTTCCATGATGGGAGTAGCCTGTGGCGAGGCTGTGAGTCCCGTTCCCGATCCATTCATTCTGATTGCTTGGCCCCCTGGACCACATACACAAGTCAAAGGACCGAGTGGTGTCAAACCTGGGAAATTAGCACCATCGGATTCGTAAGTACAGTCGTTGAAACCATAGTTAAAAGCAATTTCTTGTGCTGATAGCTGCGTAGTTATAGCTACAAAACTAAAAACTAAAGCAGTAATTATGTTAATTTTTAAACTCAAAACATCTATTTTTTATATAAAAAAGTATTAATCCTATTTGCAATTATTTAAATAAGTCTCCGAATCCAGGTGGAAGCATATTTTGCATCATTTTTTGAGCTTCTGCACCTTCTATTTCACCTGATTGTGTTAAAAATCTATTGACAGCAGTTACCAGCAAATCCTCTATTTGATCCTTATCACCAGCAGTCATGAGGTCGTCTGAGATACTGATATTAGTAATTCGTCTAGCAGCATTGCCTTCAACGATTATACCGTCTAGTGATTCGGTGATGACAAATTGTGTAAGTTTGTCCTGCATCTCTTTTTGCTGACCATCCAGGTCGCCCATGAAATTATCTATCATTCGATATTTTTATTTTTGTTGCCGCAAATTTAGTTATTTAGATTGTAAACGACGGATTATGGAATTGTATTTTGTCAAACTAGTTAAACTAATTATAAATATAGTAGTTTTTTATAGAGATTCATAAGCACTTTGGAATAATTATTGTTCACTAAAGTGACGATGCTTAAGGATTAGTGCTTTTAATCTTATTTAAGTTGGATAAAATTTACGATTGTGGTGAGATATTTATAATTTTACACCCAAATGATAAAAGTAATTTTTTAGATAAAAAATACCAAAAGAAATGGCTGAAATAATAAGAATGCCCAGATTGAGTGATACTATGGAGGAAGGTAATATCGTCTCATGGTTAAAGAAAGAAGGTGATGCAGTAAAATCTGGTGATATCCTAGCAGAGGTGGAGACGGACAAAGCCACGATGGAGCTGGAGAGCTTTTTTGATGGATACCTCATACACATAGGGGTGCCTAGTGGTCCAGTGGCAGTCGATGGTATCATAGCGATCATCGGTAAGAAAGACGATGACTACAAAGCTATACTTGCAAGTGAAGGTGGAGCATCTAAGAAACCTGCTGCGGTAGAAGAAGAATCCAAACTCAGTCCTGAATCAGAGGCAAAAGTGCCAGAGGCAGCAGCACCAGAAGCACAAGCATCTGAAGCTGCACCTGCGCCAAAAGAAGAACCTACCGCTCCTGTACCGACGGAGAATGCTAGGGTGAAAGCTTCACCACTTGCTAAATCTATAGCGGCTGAGCGTGGTATCAGTATATCAGATGTGAGCGGATCTGGAGATCATGGTCGTGTAATCAAGAAAGATGTAGAAAACTATGTCAAATCTCCAGCTACACCACAGTCAGTGGCAGCTGCACCTATAGCAGCTCCTACCAATTTTACGTATGGAGATGTACCTGTATCACAGATGCGAAAAACAATAGCGAGACGATTGGGTGAAAGTAAGTTTACTGCACCACATTTCTATCTAACCCTAGAGATCAATATGGATAATGCTGTAAAAGCACGTACGCAGGTAAACGAAATCAATCCTACAAAAATATCTTTTAACGACTTAGTGATTAAGGCATGTGCAGTTGCATTGCGTAAGCATCCGACGATCAACGCATCATGGTTTGGAGATAAGATCACCTATCATCAAGAGATAAATATAGGCGTAGCAGTTGCAGTAGAAGATGGATTGCTAGTACCTGTAGTTAGAAATGCAGATGCAAAAACACTGTCATACATCAATGCTGAAGTAAAAGATCTAGCGGGAAAAGCAAAGACTAAGAAACTGACTCCTACAGAAATGCAAGGCAATACTTTCACGATTTCTAATCTAGGAATGTTTGACATAGAGGAGTTCACTGCGATCATCAATCCACCTGATGCTTGTATATTGGCAGTAGGTTCTATCATCAAAAAGCCAATCGTTAAAAATGACGAAATAGTAGTGGGCAGTATGATGAAAGTAACTTTGTCATGCGATCACAGAGTAGTAGATGGTGCTTCTGGAGCACAGTTCCTTCAGACACTCAAATCAATGCTCGAAAATCCAGTTTTGATGATGGTATAAAAATCGTCTCGAATATAAATAAAAAGCCTTCGCTGTCAGTAAGATAATGCGAAGGCTTTTTTAGTTTTATTGGGTTTTAAATTAGTGCTTATTACTAACTTCTTTTTTTAGTAATTCGGGATGCTTTGCCAAAAATTTGTTTAATCTAGGTATTGAAACTGCCTTTATATATCCTTGATTGGGATTTCTTTTTTCATAATCTTGGTGGTATTCTTCGGCAGGATAGAATGCTTTGAGTGGTGACACAAGCGTCGTTATTTTGGCGAAAGCCTGATTATCTAGCAAATGTTTAATTTTAGTGTTAGCTATATTTTTTTCTACATTATTAATATAAAATATCTCTGATCTATATTGTTTTCCTGCGTCTGGACCTTGTCTGTTGACCGTCGTTGGGTCATGACTATCAAAGAAGACAATCAATAAGGTTTCATAACTGATCACTTCTGAATCATAGTATATCGCTACTGCCTCCGCATGGTCAGTGATTCCAGCACTTACGTCCTTATAATTTGCGTCATCTGCGTCTCCACCTGCATAACCAGAAATGACTTCTGTGACACCATTGACGGATTCAAACACTGCCTCTACACACCAAAAACATCCACTGGCAAAATATGCGATTGATTTGCCTGTCGTATCTATAGGTAAGTTTGATACTGATTCGCTTACAGACTTATCACTAGATTGGCTATTAGAATTTGACTTGGATCCACACGAAGCTAGTAGGGTAGTAGAAAGGCAAATCATTACTAAAAAATTTATTATGGACTTCATTTAACGTACAAGTTAGGGTGGATTAAACAATTTAAATAGGCAATGTCAATTATTAATTAACATCAATTAGGCTGTAGTGTTGGATAGCGTGGGGTATTTAACAAATGTTTTTATTTGTAAAATTTTTTATAGACTTCTCTAAAGGAGTTTTACAAAGTGATTTTTGCAAAAGTACCACTACTTCCTACTAACAGATAAGATTGATTCTCTGACTTGACCAAATCATAAATATCGATAGCATCAGGAAGCTCAATAAAAGTCCAGTTTTCTCCATTATCGTTGCTTTGCCAAAGTTTGCCTTTATTTCCAAGTATAAATAGTGTATCATCTATATAAACGATAGATCTAAATGAACTAAAACTTGCACCACCGATTTTGGAATTATGTATAGACCATGATGAACCTCCATCTATGGTTTTGAGTATAGTTCCATTAGCACCGATGGTAAAGCCAGTTTTTTCGTTTATGAAAAGTCCAGAAACAAAAAAGTCTCCTTTTATATCAAGTGTTTGCCAACTATAGCCACCATCATCCGATACGTCTATTTGTCCCCATCCAACAGATATTAACCTACCCGAATCATTATGAAAAATCTTAGAAATTTCGTGACCAAAATATAATATACTATCTGTCTCAAAATCATGATTGAGGTGATAAATATAGCCTGTTTCGTAAGCTTTACCACCATAAGCTATAAAACCTGTAGCTGTTACAAAAACATGATCAAGAATGTCCCAATTGGTTAATCTATGGAATTTCCATTGAAGTTCATTTTTCTTTTTTTCGAATAAATATCCGTCTGTTCCTACGGCGATTTTGTCACCAGATGAAGTTACACATACGTCAAAAAGTCCTTTATCAGAAAAGGTGTCCGTAGAGATTAAGTTGAGAGCTAGATCGTAAGTTTTTTCGTATCCATGAGTCCACACAAAACCACCGACGACTGAGATGCTTTGATCATTTTTTATGACTTTATATAGAATGTCGTGTGTATTGGTAACTAATCGTTGGTAGGTTTTCGGCTGAGCACTTTTGGTACAAGCCGAAATAACTAAAAATATGGAAAATACTAGAAGTCGGTACATTTTATTTTTCTGGACCTATCAGGCTTCTGCTAAAGATGGGGAAGTTTGCACTACCGTAATGTGAAAACTTGCTACTATACTTTAACGGTGATTGATAAGTTTTTATGAAGTTGGCAAAACAACTTCTTACAGCCTCGTAATCCATGTTTTTTGAGTCAGGCTTAGGATGAAATACGATATAGTCTATATTTCCATTGCTAGACCAAAAGACATTGATCCACACTTTTACACCTTTGATATCTATATTTGATTTGGTGGAAAAAGCTTCTATATCTTTCATCAGATTGGTCCATTCGTCAAACGCTAGATTCATATCATTGTCAGCAACGGTAAAAAGTAAGGTTTTGTAATTGACTACCAATTTTTCATACTCTTGCTCATGCTCTCCGACAAAAAATACACTTTCTAAGGTTGCTAAAGTTCCCTTTTTAGACTGTGCATTAGCTTCAAAAAGTACGGTAAACAGTAGAATAATCAACAAAGAAAACTTAATACTTCGCATTATTATTTATTTGAGGATACAATGTATGTAAAATAATCGAAATCCAAATAGGATTAACTAAAAATGTGAATAAAAATTATAAAAACACGTCAATACGGACAATGTCTGCACCCATTGCCACAACAATAGCCTCTAGATAAGAGATAACCAGACTTAAAAATATATAATTCGTTCTCGATATAATAATCAGGAAAGTCTCGTATATTTTTATCTTTTAAGGTTGGTGGATTATCCTTTTTGGGTGGCTGTTTTTTTGATGCCATAGATCATAGATGAAATTAAGTGAAATGATCCGAAAAGAATACCACTAAATAATAGTGTACTCAACATAGAGGTGGCAAAAAACGGTAAACCTGCCATATACGAAGCCATCAAGCCACTGAAATCTCTAGTGTAAAAACTAGCTCCATGAGCCCAAGATCCAAAGTTAGTTACTAAAAAAAACATGATAGAACTAGTAATGCTTGCTAAGACAACATTACCTGCTGTAACTTTTTGCAATAACTTACGACCTAACAATACGATAAATACTATTGCTACTGCATTGTAAATCATATAGTTAGAAAACCAAATAGTACCCTCCGTCTCAGTATAAAATGATCTCAAAATAGTATTGTTAAGGACAAAATCAGAAATATACCATAAAAGTAATGGCAGTAATATTGCCAGATATCGCTTGCTCAAATGAGCTGCACCAAATAAAGCCAATGCCTCTGTAGGAGTAAAGTTAGGTAAATGAGGTATCCATCTAGCACAAGCACCGATGATTAAAAAAAGTATGACTAAAGCTATGTTTTTATTGCTTTTCATGAGATTTGATTGATATATAGTTGAACGATATAGCGCAAAGGTAATATTTTTTATTGAAATGTAGGAAAGAGCTAATTGCAGTATTTTAAAAAATTGTACAATAAGTAGATTTATTACTTTCTTCTTAATGAAAAATAATTTTTTTTGGGATAGTTCATTAATTTTTGATATGATAGTCCGAATTAAATAGAACTATCATGCCACATTAAACTTTATACAATCGATAAAATATTTTATTAAATGAGAATATTTATAATTCTAGCTTAAAAGGGATAGCCAATCGCTAAGTTGATCACCATTCCTCTGTCGGGTGGTGATGCAGCATAAGGCACTTTTAAGGGAAATGCAAAGTCAAATCTGAGTAGTAATATCGTAAAATTTAATCTCATACCCAGACCTGCATCCATTGCCAACTCATTAAGAAATCTACTTGAAAATTGTGCTCCTGGTTTTTGTGGGTCATCATTTAGTAACCAAATATTGCCTGCATCTGCGAAGATTGCTCCTTCGAGGATGCTAAAGAGTTTTATTCGGAATTCAGTATTTACCTCAAACTTTATATCACCACTTTGGTCAGGCAAAAATAATGCACCTGCATTATCTGCATTTCGCGATCGATAGGTTCCTGGTCCGACCGTCCTACTTCTGAAGCCTCGTAAACTATTGTTGCCTCCGGCAAAAAACTGTTTAACAAAGGGAATCTGCTTGCTATTACCGTAGGGTAAGCCCAGACCAAAAATCATTCTACTTGCCCAATTCGTTTTTTTGGATAGTTGTTTATAGTATCTGATATCTACTTCCGTTTTTACAAATTGAGAAAATGCCGATCCTAAAAAATTGATGGTGTCATTCGTCATCCAATTGGCACCTGTAGCTAATCCTAAGATATTGCCTGCAATGTCAAGCAAACCATTAAAATACAGTCCAGTATTATTGTTACTACCTTGGAGTTGGTCATAGTTGTAATTATAAGTCGAACCTACGATAAATTGTCTATCCGTAATTCGAGCCAAAGTAGGATTGGTTAGTGTACTGTCTCTATATAATTGCGTAATGTTGATCGGGTTCACATAGCTGATAGAAATAGGATTCAACTGGTGTTCCTTTCGTTTGTTTTCTTTCCACGAATATCCGTATTGAGCTTTAAAGCTATTCAATGTATAGAGAGTGCTTCTATTCAGCTGTTCATATCCTATGAGCACATTTGTTCTCGGCACGAACTCTCCAGGACTTTTAACTTTGATTAATGGCACCACGAATCTCGGTACACTAATCGATGCTTCGCCACCAATCCGATAGGTATTGGTATTGGCAAAATTTCCATTGATTTGAAGCTCTATGCCGGCAAAGAAGTTGATTTTAAATTGCTCGGCACCTCTGAATGCATTGCGGTGTCGCCATCCGATATTTAATTGTGAACCAATTAGGTTATTTGTTTTAGATGTTCCTAATAACTCAAATCTAAGTGATTTTCGGGGCATGGGAGTCAGATAATAAAAAGCATTAAGTTTTAGATTATTACTGTCAACGACGGTCTCAAACCTATTTTTAACAAACTTGAAATTGCCTAAACTGATCAACCTGCTCAATGTTGCGTTGTGATTTTTTCGACTGTAGAGATCATCTGGTCGGAACTGCATTGCTGACTCAAACACTAATGGTTTGAATAGCTGTGTGCTATCTATGATTAGAAAACCACTTTCCATTTGCACCGATGTACTATCTACCTTTTGCCTAGAGCTGGAGAGTTCATAATTGGGGTAAATGATTACTGATTTGATTCGGTAGGGATGTTTGGCTTCTTCTGGCGTTATTTTTTTGATATTGATGTACATAGCGACACCATTTTCGCCCACGGTAGTGTCTGACTCCATCATTAAATAATCATCATTGAAGAAGTAATAACCAAGGTCTGTCAATACTGAATTTATGCGTGTACGTTCGTCAATAATTGCATTTAGATTAAATGGTTCGCCTTGTTTTATCAAAGTTTCCGTTTTTGTAGCTCTTATCGCATCTGCTAATTCTCCAGTGTCCGAAGGAAAAGAAAGTGAACCAATGCGATATTGAGGACCTGTATGAACGTCATATTTTATAAACGCCTTTTTGTCTTTTTTAGTTATTTCATTCTCTGCTTTCGCTTGAAAAAAACCTCGATTTTCTAGGTAATTGACCAGAATGTTGCTGTTCAGATTTTCATTGACCTGACTAAGTAATACAGGTGGCTCACCAAACTTATTGCGTATCCACTTTCCTATCCCTTTTTCGTTGCCGAGATTGTACATCCACAGCTTAAAAGGCATCCATAGGATTTTTTTATTTGGTTTTGGGACAGTCAAAGTTTTTAGTTCTTCTAGTATATTTTTTTTATCTTTAGAAGATAGTTGTGTTTCAATAATTTTTATTTTTGAACCCGTGAAGAGTGCATCATTATCAGGAATGTTTTTAGTAGTGCTACACCCTGATATAATGATCCCAATAACCAATAAGAATAATACGTGTATAGTTGCTCCTCTTATCATCTCTTTTTCTTTTTTTTATTTATGGAAGATGACGTTTTAGTGCTATCTATAGGCTCTTTTGATGTTTTTTCAGAATCTTGCTGGCGATTAAAATCTCGATAAACCTTTCTTTCTTTCTTTCTTTGAAATATCTCTTTGAACTTATCGTATTCTATTGACAGTACAAAACCAAAACCTGTCTCTACCACAAAGCCTTCCACAACTCCTTCAAATTCATTTTTTCTGTATGCCCTGAGCAAATAGCGACCATCTTTGGATAGCAAATATTCTATGTTAATATTGGGTGATGTACTATTGCCTGCGTTAGATGCTTGCTTGTCATTTTGTCCACCTTCTAGCGCAATGTTGGTACCAATGGTGACATTGAGTCTTTCATTAAATAAGCGCTTAGAAATTCCCACATTAAGATCAGTTCTATTCTCCAGGTTGCCTGAAGTATAATCTTCAGAAGATACTACATCAAAATCAAGTTCGACACCTGTTATAAGATTAGTAGCTAGGTTATTGAGCTGCTGCGAAAGGATTTTACTTACACTCTGCCTTGCCATAGACGCTGCATTGAAGCCACCTGATGCACTTGTAAAAGGGTTTTCAGCCACAAATCGGTTCAATATCAAAAGTGCATATACTTGTTTGCTTAATTCTGAAGGCTCTGCATTAACTTGGTTTAATCGCATTTCTACCTGACCAGCAATTTCACTATCTACACGAACAGTTCTTTCTTTTTTAAGATTAATTTTAAAGGTTAATTGTGGCCTAAGTAGCGGACCGTCCATGTTTAACTGCACCTCAAAAGGCAATCGTTGCCTATAGCGTAAGTCAGTTGCTGCAGCGGGAACTTGATCTTGTACAAGGTCTGCGGCATTAGTATTGGCAATGTATATGGCGGTTACATCCATGTTGCCATCTGTGGGTTCTCCTGCCCAAGTGATTTTACTACCTTTCTGAATGATAAACTTTCTTTTTATCAAATTGAATGACATTTCGTACGAACCTTCATCTAGTTCATAAGATCCAGTAAGGGTGATTTTCCCACTCTTATCTATGCCACCATTTAATTGTGCTTCTCCTTTTAGTTTTATAAAATCGCCATTTGCTTCATCTATCACCATAGTCAAAGTGGCTTTTTTATCTACTTCGATATTAACCGAAACGTCCATTCCAAGTATTGATGTCTTGTTTAGTGGATCTACAGTAATTAAAAAAAGTGAGTCATTTTTTGGTGCGTCTTTATCTACAAATACGACGATGCCTTCACGATCTAGAATCCCTAGTTGCTCATTTGGCAGTACGATAGTCATTTCTGTATCCTCATTAATCCTAAGCGTTCCATCTACGACAGGAAGGGTTTCTGTTCCTGATATATTAAGATTCGTATCAAAAAACAACTTTCCATAATAAAGTTTATTATCAATGCGACTGCTATTCAATCCTTGGAAGTTGTTAGCCATGATATTTAAATCAAACTTATAATTGATATAGTTGGTCGTAAGTGCTGAACCATTGATGGTAAGTCGGTTGTCAGATGCGTCTCTTACCGTGAAACGGTCAAACTTCAATCCTACATTGTTAATGGCTACTATCTGTTCGTTTTCAATTTTAAATTTATTATTAAGCATGGCTATAATCATACTAGCATCAGTAAAGCCTATCGTTCCGTCTATGTCGGGGGTCATCGTTTTTTCCTTTAGTGATACTTTGCCACTAATAAACCCTTTCCCTTCTCTGATAGCACCCATACTCAAACCTTCGATGGTGCTCATTTGAAGCTTTTTGATATCGATAATGATGTCTATTTCACTTTTACCTTTCGGTTTGAGGTAATATTTTCCATACAGCGTTGCATCATTATTTCTTCCCTTGAGGCTTACATTTGCGTCAAATGTATTCTGGATATTATTGTTAACAGTAGCCAGCAGATCACCAACGGTATCTCTATTAATAGACAAATATGTGATGCCGATGTCGGCATTTATGTTTGGTTGAGAGGCCATGTCTTTGACCAATATATCGCCATTGATCGTACCATCTATGATCAAAGAATCCTTTTGTAGAAAACCAGTTAATGTCCCTAATCTAAAATTGTCAAACTGTACTTTTAGCGGACTATTATCGGATTTTACATCACTACTGAGCCTCAGATGCTGCATATCCTTGCTTAGGTCAAAGTCAGTTGCAGCTAGTGTATTTAAACCAAATCTAACTGAATTGTTCTTGCTAATGTCCCATTTATCATAATTTAGCATCAAACTATCAGCATTAATCTTCAGATTGAAAATATCATTTTGTTCACGGATGATATTGCCTTTTACAATATATCGATCTACATCACTTTTATCACCTATTCTAAGGTTGTAATTAATGTTTTTGAGATCCACTTCTGCATAAAAACGTGTATTGATCAGGTTTAGACTTTCACCATTTTTAATTTCAGCAGCATCTAACTTTACGTTGAGTTCATTGTCTTTTTCTACAGCTTTAAATTCTAGATTTGACACCTTGCTGATTCCATAAGTAAGGCTTGGTAGCGTACTAGATACATTCCACCCATCAGGTGCAAAAGCACCCTCCAGAGTAATATTGGACATCCTAGTCAAGTCAGGCAAAAATGCTCTAATAGCAGGATGGTCTGAAATATTGCCCGAAAGTTTGAAATCATAATCGCTTGCCACCACATTCGCAGTATCTCTTTCCATAGCATAATAGGGTTCAATCGCATTCATAAAAATATCTCCTAATTGTGCCAAATTATACCGACCTTTAATCATAATATTTGCAAAATCTGCCTTGGCGATTAGCGACTGTGCTTCATTTTTATACTTTGCTTCCAGCATGATAGTGTCTAAAGTAATCCTACGATTATTAATGACTATCAAAGATTTGGTGATATAAGTGTTACCTTGCAATGAATCCAAACTTAAAACTGGAAAATCAGCTTCTACATGACCACGATATATAATAGGATTTTGAGTAAGATTCAGGGGCCCCGTCTTGATGCTGTCAATCTCAGCAGTCACCATAAAACATGGATAATTTTTGTTCAATTCTCCTTCACCAATAAACGAAACATGTATATTGGGATCCTTTATAAAACCGCTTGTTTTTATCTCTTGGTGGTTCAGGTTGGCTCTTAAGGTTATATCTTTATAGTTATAATTTTTGTAAACGACACTTTTGATAATTGCGTTGATATCTGCTTTTGCAATGTCCGGATCGTACCCTTTTCCAGAAATAGTCATTTGAGTAGTGATATTTCCTATATTTTCTTCTTGATGAATTATTTTTCCTGCTTGAAGTGAGGAAATCATCACATCAGCATTATAACTCGCTAATACAGGCGATCTCAACTCTTTTATAGTTCCTGATAATATGGCATTTCCCAAAGAAGTGCGGATGTCTAGATTTGCCACTAGATCATTCATGCCACCTTTAATCTTACCAGAAAGAGAAACGGAACTTGGTAAAACTATATCCTTAGGAATGACATTGGGTGGCGTTAGTGTTTTGATATCTTGCAGCGATGTACTGGCATTATGGATATTTAGAACTGCAAAAATCTTATTAGTGTCTAGTACATTGGTGATGACACCATCGACATCGAGTCGAGTATTATTAAAACCTTTGAAAATAAATTTTTTAATATTCAATTCAGCTAGGCTTCCGTCTATATTCGCATCGATTTGGAACACATCTTTGGAGTTTTTAAAAGCAGGTTGTTTGGAAAGTCTAGGTACAAAAGCCAAAATATCAGCTACTTGGATCTTGCTATCATCAATGCCCATATTGAGCTTGATGAGAGAAAAGTCGTTCAATGCCTCTAGCAATGATGGATAAGCAACTTGTATGTTTCTCTTGATTTCAGAGCCTGGAGTTTTTAATAGGAGGTTTTTTAAAGTTATCCCTTTGTCGGTATAGAAAATATAGGATTTCAATTGATTTAGGACAAAACCACTTTTTTCGACCGCATCAGCTTTTGTAACACTTAAAGCTACCGTATCGCGAAATAACATAAAATCTTTTGCTTCAAAATTCAGTTTTGACAAGGTGAGGTGGCCAAAATCCAACCCTTGGGACAATATTGGTTTACTATTATTGTTAAAAACCAATTTATTGTCTTTCAACTTAATCTTATCTACTATCACCTTCCACGGCAGGTAATCCATTCCAGTATCTTCCCCTTTTGTGGTTGTTAACTTTATCAGGTCCGAATCATTATCGCTATTAAGTGCCACTGAAGCATCAAGTTTAACAATATCTATTTCTTTAATTTTTATTAAACTCTGCTCTATATCAATCTCATCGGGATATACATCGGCACTAAGCATCATAAACCTGGTGTCAAGTCCAGACACCTCATTTTTATAGCAAAGGTCTATGTTTTTGAGATTTATTTTCTTATTTGATAACCTTAGAAATCTTTCTGTAGTATTTTCAGACGCATCATCTTTTACCATCATTTCCAATGCTGCGGACTGACTGATTCTTCCTTTGAGGCCATCGATAGTAATTTTTGGAATATCAAAAATCATGTTGGTAGGATCAAAAGTAGTCATTTCGATTTCACTATTAGCTAAGTAAACATCGACATCATTACCAGTGACTATATCTTGATATATCAGTCTGCTATCTTTGATAAAAATCTGGTCAAGTGCTATTTTCATGGCTGAGGTAGTATCTTTATCTATTTTTGGCTTAGCACTTGCGAATGCATTGATGATAAACTGAAAATTGAACAAAGTATCAGGTTCTAGTCTCTTGATTTTAGTAGTTATACCTTCCAACTGTAATTCATTAATATTGAGTTCACTCTTTATCAATCCATACATCTCAACATCTACTTTTATGAAATCTCCATAAAAGAGTGTATCCTTAGTTAAATCCTGAATGTAAAAACCTTCTAGAACGATAGTCTTTGGGAAATCTACGTGCAGTCCTTGAACTTCAACTTTAGTATTTAGCTTTTTATTGAGGTAGGAGACTATCTCTGTTCGAGCTATATCTTGGACATAATCTGTCTGAATAGCCACTAATAGAAATACGATTAAACCAATGATAAATGCTACCAACCAGCCTAATACACGAAGTGTTGTACGAAAATAAGAATTATTATTTACAATTTTTTCATTTAACGGCATACAAAATTGGTGAATTTAGTGAATACAGCATCAATGATTTATGGAAGCTATAAAAGTAGTTGAAAAATATAACGTATTCTATAAATGAATAGTTTCAAAGTCTTAAAAATGGATAATAGGGGATTTGAAGATGTTTTTTTGGTTCAACGCACTCAGTTTTTAATTTTTTTGATATTTTGACAACAAGGCGTTTTGTCCTGAAATAGCTGCTAAACTTCACCCAGTCACTAAGCCTACTTTTGTGCTCAAGGCGTTTTAATGGTAGTTTTTTATTTGTTGACCAATATAGTTCAATGCCTTGTCATGTGTTTCAATTCCGTGGCCAACATTATTAAACACTTTTACATCGTTCAATTTTTTTAGCTGATTTTTAGCATTTTCGATCGATTTTTCAAACGGAAATAAGAGGTCTTTATCGCCTACTATCAAAAATGTTTCCACTTTAACTTCCTCAAGTTGTTTGTCCATATAATAAGGTTTTTGTGTATTGTCCTTATAACGACTAATAGCGAAAACTTCATAATCCACGAGCATTTTTTCAGAGTGTTCAGATAGTTCATGATTGGGTTTTGAGAAAACTGCTTTATCAAGAAATTTTAATACATTTTTTTTACTTGGTTTTATTATTGGCAGAAGATTAAAATAAAGATTTTTTAGCGTCAAGGAAAATGGTTGCAAGCAACCAGGATTTAGCAAAAATGCAGCTTTAATTTTTTCAGGTTTTACTATCCCTAGTTTCATGCATATTAATCCTCCAAAAGAAGCACCAGCTATAAATGCTTTTTCAATTTTTAATTTTTCTAAAACTTCGTCTGCCCAATACCCATAATCCAAAGATTTAATGTCTGGCGTTTCTCCACTACTCAAATTTGGGAGTCCGTTGGTCTCCACCATAAAAATTCGCATTTTGTGATTGAAGTTGTCAAGTCCTTTGTCAAAGTCCCAAATTAAAGCCGTTGTTCTTGCTCCAGGAAAAATTACAAGGGTATCAAAGTATTCTTCCTTTGTGTAAAGTCCATAAACTTGTGTTTTACCGAGTGAAGTTTCAATTTCATAACGTTCATATTTTCGACCATTATTTTTCTCTAATTGCAGTACCCAATTCTCAAAGTATTCTATGTCTTTCTTTTCGTCTTTGAAGTACGATTTACTTTTTATTCTCATGTATGTTTTTGTTGTTCGTTTTATTTAATTAGTCTTATAAATAATAACGATAAAATTATATTTGCGTCAAAGTTAAAAATAAAATGGAAGCAAAGTTTAAAAGCCTATTATTTTTTGAGTTTAAAAGTAGATTTCCTGACAATGATAGTTGCTATGCATACTTAAGGTTTGCTGATTTATTGATAATATCCTTAAGAACAGAGATTAATGTTATTTTATTCCTATTTTAGTGCATGGATTTGAGTATTCAAATGCTCTGAACCATGCACTAAATTCTGGTACTGCCATAAGCGGGCGGCAGTTACTTTTTTTTATTGCCTTAAAAAGTAACCAAAAAAGTCTATTTCAAAAAAAGACGATTGCTTCGCACAGTTTTATCTACCTTTTAGGAATTTTTTACATCATAGCATCCTAGTAGCTCTTTCGAGTTTCTTCGCTTCTCGTATTGTCATACTCGACCTTACAGGGTCACTCAGTCTTATGCTTTTTCTATCGCAAATGTTAGATAGCTTATGAGTTTGCGGTAGTTTTGCGCTAGACGCACTTCCGATTCTTCATTCACATATCGCTATTTTATGAAGGGTTTTGTTTCATTTTGAAGTCATTCTGACTTTTTCGGCAGACCCTAATTAAAAGCCTAATTTATTAATATTATTACGGCCATACTAAAACCAAAACTGAGCTAAAAACACACGCTATAAGTTAGGCTTGATTCATTTATTTTTAACTCAATAATTCATGAGATAGCAACGTTTTATTCTGAAGTTCTCCTTTGTACTTAACACTATCAACTATCCTTCTGATTAAATCTGAAATATTGACTTCATGATGTTTACATATTGCTGGCATCATTGATTTAACTGGGTCCATATTAGGCATAGCATTGACATCCAATACATAAATATTATGATCATGATCAACCCTAAAGTCAGTTCTAGACATTCCTGTGAGTCGGATATTTTTATGCAATTTTTCCGCTGCAATCATTAGGCCATCTGAAAGAGACTCGTCGATAGAAGGACTAAAATCTTTAGTTGTAGCACCAAATGATTGTCCTGCTATATAAATATCAGCATTTTCTTTAGGTTTAATTTCAATGGGAGGAAGTGCAAAATGGTATTTTCCTCCTTGCGAAGGAATCACTGCTACAGAAAACTCTCTACCCATAATATAAGGTTGGATGATAAGATCTTCAGTGGAGGTATTGAGATGAGATTTCATCCATTTTCCTGATTCTATGGTGATGTTTCTATGACAACTGCCTTTTCGAGGTTTGGAAATGTAAATTACATCATCATCTAATGTATCAGTCTGTGTCCAAAGGGAAGGAGTGCATAAATCTAATCGACCACAAATACTAGGCAAAAGCGATTTATCCTGGGCTTTTACTAATGCATCAAATGTCGAAGCAGTGTGGCTTATCCCGTTATGTTCTAACCAACCAGCAACTTCAACTTGACCTACGTCTTTAAATCCATAACATAGATTAAAAATAATATCAAACTCTCTTATTTTCATCAATATCTCTTCAGTGAAGCCATCGAAACGGATAATTTCGGGTGTAAATTCTATAGGAGTTTGCGATAATAAGAATGCTAATGTCTCTGCATTTACATTTTCTTTCCATGGCGTCATTTCCGATACTGTATAAAGATATCCTAACTTCATTACTGCTTTTTTTTTTATTGAGGCAAAGGTAATTTTTATCCTATAATTTTTCAATTTATTTGACATTAACTCTTAATTAAGTCAATATAATTTTAATATAAATTTTGGCATCTGAAAAAGTAAAAATTATTTATTGTATTATGTCTATTACAATAGTATGATAACGTTTAGATTACATTACGAAAAATTATATATATAAAAGTAAATGCCAAATCAGCCCTTGAGCCAACATGTAATCAAATTCTCTTACCAACATGATTACACAAGAAAATATATAAGCGAGTATTCAAGAAGTTATACCAATATGAAGAGAAAGTCGTAAATGAAGCTTAAGTTTATTCAGTTAGTTTGAAGATAAACATAAAATTAGCGCTCACTAAATATCTCACCGATAAAGGGAAAGAAGAGAATACCGTTTTGTACTTTGATAACAACACATCACGTTGTGCAATACATATGGTAAGATATTATAAAGCACG
>Ga0105045_10001060_pt1 | contig 21890 bp, 17 predicted proteins | sample MAT02_FD_78089 | JGI IMG/M metagenome (GOLD analysis project Ga0105045, IMG submission 78089) | Freshwater microbial communities from Lake Fryxell liftoff mats and glacier meltwater in Antarctica - MAT-02 (megahit assembly) | ecosystem: Environmental > Aquatic > Freshwater > Ice > Liftoff... | reverse complement strand
CATCGCCGGTGACTATCGCGTCGAGTTTGTCATCCCGCCCGGATTGCGGCTGACGCAGCCCAATGTGCCGGGCGATGATGCGATCGACAGCGATCCCAGCAGTGGCGCCGGCATTACCGGCATCGTCTCGGTCTTCCCCGCGGCGACCACGCGCGATGTCGATGCTGGCGTCTATGTGCCGGCCTCGATCGGTGATCGCGTGTGGCACGACCTCGACGCCGATGGCATACAGGACGGCAATGAGCCTGGCCTCGCCAACGTTACGGTCCAGCTGCTGGCGGCCGATGGCGTCACGGTGCTCGCCACCGATATCACCGATGGCGGCGGCATGTATGGCTTCGACGGGCTGGCGCCGGGCCAGTATGGCGTTCGGGTGACGAGGCCAGCGGGCTTTGAACTTTCGCAGCGCGACCGCTCGCCCAACGATGCGCTCGACAGCGATGCGAACAGCGTCGGCGTAATTGCGCCGATGATGGTCTTCTCGGGTGATGTGCGCACCGATCTCGATGCCGGCCTGTTCCAGCGCGTGGCGATCGGCGACCGTGTTTGGCTCGATACCGACCGCGACGGTGTACAGGATGTGGGCGAGCTGGGCGCGCGCGGCACCACGGTTCGGCTGCTCGATGCCGCTGGCGCTGTCATCGCCTTCACGGTCACCGACACCAATGGCACCTACAACTTCCGTGACTTGCTGCCAGGGACCTACAGCGTTCAGTTCATGGCGCCGGTCGGCACGGTGTTCACCCTGGCCAATCGCGGCGGCAACGACGATGCCGACAGCGACGTCAACATGGTCACGGGTATTTCCCAGAAGGTCACGCTGACCTCCGGGCAGGTCGACAATTCGCTCGATGCCGGGCTGCTCATCGGTGGTTCGATCGGCGACCGCGTCTGGGCCGACCTTGACCGCGATGGCCAGCAGGATGCCGAGGAGCCTGGCATCGCCGGCGCCACGGTGCGGCTGCTCAACCGGGACGGCTCGGTGGTGATCACCACCACCACCACCGATGCCAGCGGCTTTTACACCTTCGGCAATCTCCGTCCGGCCGGCTACATCCTGGAGTTCGTGACGCCAGCCGCGCATGCGCCGACAGGTGTCGATATCGGCCCCGATCTGACGGACAGCGATGCCGGTGCCGGCGGGCGCTCGGGTGTGATCTCCGTGCTCGGAGGGCTGCATGTGCGCACAGTCGATGCGGGCTTCATTCCGAGCGTGGTCGATACCTGCGACCTGCCGACCACGCTGCTGACCCCCGGCAATGACGGCCATGTCGGCACTGCCGGTGGCGACCAAGTCGATGGCCTCGGCGGCAACGACAACATCCACGGGCTTGGCGGCAATGACTGCCTGATCGGCAATGACGGCGACGATGCCGTCATCGGCCATGACGGTGACGACAAGATCCAGGGCGGTGCCGGTAATGACAACCTGCATGGCAATGACGGGCGCGACCATGTCTTCGGTGGCGACGGCGACGACGTGATCGAAGGCGGCAACGACAATGACTGGATCGAGGGCGGTGCCGGCAACGACAACATGCAGGGCGAAGCCGGCGACGACGTGGTGCTCGGTGGTGCGGGCGATGACATCGTCGTGGGCAACCAGGGCAATGACACGGTGTTCGGCGGCTCGGGCAACGACACGGTGTCGGGCCATGAGGGCAATGATGTGATCGGCGGGGGCACGGATAATGGCCGCGTCAGCCTCGTTGCAGGCAAGATCACCGGCCTCGTGCTCGGCGATACGGTGTTCGGCGATGGCGATGCCGATCGCTTCATCTACCAGCGTGGCGACGGCGTGGATTGGCTGGTCGACTTCAACCCCACCACCGGCGATACGCTGACCATCCATGGCCATGCCGGCTTCACCGCGGTACAGAACATCAACGGCCAGACCATCCTGTATCTCGGCGTGAACAGCGCCATCGTGCTGAACGTGGCCTATCCGGCCAGCAGCCTCGTGGGTCCCTTCCCGGGAATTACCTTCGTGCCTGGCACGCTGGTGGCGCCGGAGGTTCCCGCCGAGCGTGGCGCCATCCAGGGTGGCATCGGCAATGACAGCCTGGTCGGTGGTAGGGGCAACGACCTGATCGAGGGTCTGCAGGGCAGTGACACGCTGGTCGGCAATGGCGGCAACGATACGTTGCGGGGGCAGGCCGGCAATGATTGGCTGCTTGGTGGCGCCGGCGCCGATGCGCTGGATGGCGGCACTGGCATCGATACGGCCAGCTACGCCAATGCCACGGGTTCGGTGGTGATCTCGTTGGCCGGCGGGCCTAATTCGGGTGGCTTCGGCGTGGGCGATACCATCGTCAATGTCGAGAACCTCGTCGGCTCCAACTTCACCGATCGACTGACCGGCGATGCGGGCGCAAACCGGATCGTCGGCGGTGGCGGCAACGACACACTTATTGGCGGCGGCGGCGGCGACCAGCTGGTTGGCGGCGTCGGGCAGGATTCACTGATCGGCGGCCTGGGCGCGGACCGCTTCATCTGGGGCGGCCTGGCCGAGAGCGCGGTCGCCATGCCGGATGTGGTTGCCGACTTCTCCTGGGCGCAGGGCGACAAGTTCGACCTGTCGCTGATCGACGCCAATCTGGCGCTGGGCGGCAACCAGGCCTTTCTGTTCATGGGTGGCGCGGTGTTTGCCGGCGGTGGCCAGGGCTCGATTCGCGCCACGCATCAGGGTGGCGATACGGTGATCGAGATCGACCAGGGCAATGGTGGCGCGGCCGAGGCGGCGATCCGCCTGGTCGGCCTGCACACCCTGGCGGCGAGCGACTTCATCCTCTGAGCGTCAGGGTGGCCTGCCGCGGGGGCGGCGGGCCACCCTTTCAGGCGGGTGGCCCCGGCTGAGCGATCAGCCGCGGGTCACCCGCGGCCTTCCCCGGCGCACGACTTTCGCGCCCCCGCCGCGCACGGCGCTGCCCTCGGCTTCCATCTCGCGCGCCGTGCTCGCATCGGCCTCGGCAGCCTCCTGTGGCGTCTCGAGCGGTGGCGGGGGTGCTCCGGCAATCAGCGGCTCCAGCGTGCCATAGGTTTCGAAGAAGCCGGAGCCGGGGCGACGCACCAGATGCGGCGCGCCCTCCACCATGAAGACGCGGCGTTGCATGGTGAGCCGGGCCACCTGGTCGGGGGTGGCGGCGGTGAAGGTGCAGCCCGCGGCGCGTGCGGCGCGAACCTGTTCTGTCGTGAGTTCCATGAGCGCGGTTTAGCACGGGTGGCGCGCGCGGGTAGGGGGCGGCTCATACCATCCCCACCGCCATGCCATCGCGCTGCGGGTCCGCGCCCCCCTCCAGCAAGCCGTCCCACATCGCGATGCCGTGAGGCGCGGCGAAGGGGTAGGAGTGGAAGGCGCGCTTCACCGGCTCACCTTGCGCCACAAGCTGTCGCTCCACGGCGCGGGGAATACGGTTGGAGATGTCGATGGCGGGCCCGGTGGCGCTGAAGCGCGGCGCCTGCACGGCTTCCTGCATGCCCATGCCGAAATCGAGCAGATTCACCAGCACCTGCAGCAGCGCGATGCCGATCCACGCCCCGCCCGGCGCGCCGAGCGTCGCCACCGCGCGGCCCTCCTGGAACACGATGGTCGGCGCCATGGAGGAGAATCGCTTCTTGCCCGGCGCGATGGACCCGGCGCGGCCGGGGCGCGGATCGTACCAGTTCATCGCGCCGTTCAGCATGAAGCCGGTGCCCGGCACGATGACGCCGGAGGGCACGCCGAGCGTGTGCGTCAGGCTCGCCACCATGCCCTGCGCGTCGATGCAGGAGATCGTGGTCGTATCCTTCGCCGTGCCGGTGATGGCGGGCATCTGCGACGTCGTGCCGGCGCGAATGCGCGCGGCGCACTCGGCCGTGTGGCCATCGGAGAGCAGCCAGTCGAGCGGCGGCGGATGCGTCGCGGGGTCGCCGATATGCGTCTCGCGTTCGGTCAGCGCGATTCGCATCGCGGCGGCCAGCGTTCGGATATAGGCGGCACTGTTGTGGCCCATGGCGACGAGGTCGAACGGCTCCAGCATCCGCAGCAGCTGCGCGATCACGATGCCGCCGGAGGGTGGCGCCGGCAGCGATACCTCGAGACCGCGATAGGGGATGCGCAACGCCGCGCTCTCCGTCACGCGCAAGCCGGCGAGATCGGCGGCGGAGAGCAGCCCACCCTTTGCCTGCATGTCGGCGATGATGCGCGCGGCGAGGGTGCCGGTGTAGAAGCTTTCCACCCCATCGCGCGCCAGGTCGCGCAGCGTGGCGGCGAGGGCCGGGTTGCGCACCGTCTCGCCCGGGCGCCTGGGCGTACCATCGGCGCGAAGGTAGAGCGCCGCGCCCTCCGCCGTGAAGGCAAGCTTGGCGGGGTAGTCGAGCCGCCCATAGGCGGCCTCGTTCGCCGTCATCATCGTGTGGACATGCGGGCGGATGATCCAGCCTTGTTCGGCAAAGTCGATCGCGGGGGCAAAGAGCGAGGTCCAGGGCAGGCGCCCCCAGCGCGCATGTGCGCGTTCGAACAGCCGCAGGATGCCCGGCGTGGTGACGGCGCTGTGGCCGACCTCATTGGCGCGGTTGGCGAGGATGAAGCCGTAGCCATCCGCCGCGTCGCGCAGGTACTCACCCTCCCACATCGCGGGCGTGCAGGCGCCGGGACAGGTGGAGAGGCCATCGAGCACGGTGGTGGCGCCGCTCGCGGGGTCGTGCAGTTGCAGGACGCCAAGACCACCGATGCCACACATCAGCGGGTCCACCACGCCTTGCGTCAGCGCGCAGGCGAGCAGCGCATCGATTGCGCTGCCACCCTTGGCGAGCACCGCCCCCCCGGCTTCCGCCGCCTCGGGCTGGGGTGCCACGATCATGGCACTGGGGGCAGGCAGGCGGCGGGGCGGGCGGGGCATGGCGGTGACTCCTCCACGCCAAGCCTAGACCCGTGTCGCGGCGGATGACGAGCCTTGGCACCAGTGCCGCCTGGCCGCACTGGATGGCGAAAGCCGTGCGGCCACAGCTCCAGCCGGCCTTCTGGGGGAATGCGCTGTTCCGCCGGGATATCAATGTGCGGACGAGCGCCGGACCGGGTCTGGCGGCGCGGGGGGCATTGGCGTGGTGCTGGGTGACGCGATCAACTTCTTTCGATGGAAAAGGCCGGCCTCCGTGCTGGTCGCCATCCTGGCCGAGGGCTCGGTGGCGGCGACCATCGTCCCGCGGATCCGCTTGCGGCTGATATGAGCGACCGCTACGACCTTCTCGTCATCGGTGGCGGCATCAACGGCGTGGGCATCGCGCGCGACGCGCAGGGCAGGGGCCTCGCCACCTGCCTCGTCGAGCGCGGCGACCTCGCCGGCGCCACCTCCTCCAACTCGTCCAAGCTGATCCATGGCGGCCTGCGCTACCTGGAACAGTATGAATTCCGCCTGGTGCGGGAGGCGCTGGCCGAGCGCGAGGTGCTGCTGCGCATCGCGCCGCACATCGTCTGGCCGATGCGCTTCGTGCTGCCGCACCGGCCGGAGATGCGCCCGCGCTGGATGATCCGCGCCGGACTGTTCCTCTACGATCACCTCGCACGCCGAGTGAGCCTGCCAGGCGCCGAGGGGCTTGACCTTCGCAGCCATGCCTTCGGCGCGCCGCTGAATCCGGCGATCACCGCCGGCTTCGCCTATTCCGATTGCTGGGTCGAGGATTCGCGCCTCGTCGTGCTCAACGCCAAGGATGCGCTGCGTCGCGGTGCTGCCATCCGCACGCGCACGGCCTTCATCGGAGCCGAGCGCGATGCCGAGGGCTGGACCTGCCACCTGCGCGACGCCACGGGCCATGAGTCCACGCTGCGCGCTCGCGCGTTGGCCAATGCCGCCGGCCCCTGGGTGCTCGCGGCGCAGGACGCCGCCCATGCGCGCCCGGCCGGCAGCGTGCGGCTGATCCGCGGCAGCCACATCGTGCTGCCGGCGCTCTATGCGGGCGAGCAGGCCTATATCCTGCAGAACGATGATCGCCGCGTGGTCTTCGTCATCCCCTACGAGGGCCGCTTCTCGCTGGTCGGCACCACCGACGTGCCGCATGAGGGCGATGCCGCCACCGCGCACTGCACGGCGGAGGAAGCGGCCTATCTGTGCGAGGCCGTCTCGAAGCAGTTCCGCACGCCGATCACGCCGGCCGACATCGTCTGGTCCTATTCGGGCGTGCGGCCGCTCCACGATGACGGCGCGGACAACCCCTCCGCCGTGACGCGCGACTATGTGCTGAAACTCGACACCGAGGCCGCACCGATCCTGAGCATCTATGGCGGCAAGATCACCACCTACCGCAAATTGGCGGAGGAGGCCGTGGACAAACTCAGCGCGGCCCTTGGGCGCCACGGCCCGTCCTGGACCGAGTCCCCGCCGCTGCCGGGCGGCGAGTTCGCTGGGCTCACGTTGGCGGCGTTCGAGGCCGGCTTCGCCACGCGCCATCCCTGGCTGCCGGCCGAGCTGCGCGCCCGATTGCTGCGCGCCTATGGCGCCGAGACGGCCGAGCTGCTCGGCGACGCCCGCAGCCTCGCCGATCTGGGCCGCGATTACGGCGCCGGCCTCACCGCGCGCGAACTCGATTGGCTGCGGCGCGAGGAATGGGCCGAGACCGCCGAGGATGTTCTCTGGCGCCGTTCGCGCCTCGGCCTGCACATGACGATCGGTGAGCGTGAGGCCGTGGCCGCCGCGATGGGTGCTTGAACGCTGGCATTTCGCGCGCCCGTCGCGCTAGCCTGTCTGTCTCGTATCCAAGGGGCATCGACATGGCTTTCCCGCGTCCTCTGGCTCTGCTGCTGCTGGGTGGCAGCGCGTTGTGCCTGCTGCCGGCTGTGGCGCATGCGGATGCGATCGACGGGCATTGGTGCACCGAAGGCGGGCTGCGCATGACCATCCAGGGCCCAGCCTTCGTCTCCCCGGGCGGGCGCACGCTGCAGGGCGATTACGACCGCCACGGCTTCTCCTACGACGCCCCGGCGGGCGAACCTGGGGCTGGCGGGCGGGTAGATCTGCGCCTCCAGAATGACACCCTGGTGCGGGCGCAGGCGAGCGCCGGCACGATCGAGCCGATCTGGCGCCGCTGCGGCCCGCCGGTGAGCTGACCGGTTGCGCCCGCTGATCTAGCCCCTAGACTGTGCGCGAAGCGACATCATGTTCGCATCGCGGACTCGGGAGAATGGGGTGCAGAGGCGGCTAGGGGTCATCGTGAACCCCATCGCGGGCATGGGTGGGCGTGTCGGGCTGAAAGGCACCGATGGGGCCGAAACCCTGGCGTGCGCCGTCGCTCTCGGTGCCCAGCCGCTGGCTGAATCGCGGGCCATCCGCGCGCTGCGGCGCTTGGCCGAGAACGTCGTTTGTGCCGTGCTCGCCGCGCCAGGGACGATGGGCGAGGACGCCGTCAGTGCTGCCGGGCTGGCCTGCGAAGCGCTGCCAGGTGAAGCCCGCGGCACGACCTCCGCCGCCGATACGCGAACGGCGGCGGCGCGGCTGCTCACAGCGGGCGTGGACCTCATCCTGTTCGCCGGCGGCGATGGCACGGCGCGGGACGTGCTGGCGGCCGTTGGCACCGCGGTGCCTATCCTCGGCATCCCGACCGGGGTGAAGATGCACTCCGGCGTCTTCGGCACGAGCCCCGAAGCGGCCGGCGACGTCGCCGCGCAATTCCTGCGCGAAGGTTCGGGCCTGGTCGAGGCCGAGGTGATGGACCTCGACGAGGCGGCGCTGCACGAAGGCCGCGTCGCCGCGCGCCTGTTCGGCACGGCGATGATCCCCCGCGCACGCGCCGGCGTGCAATCCCGCAAGGGCCCTGCCATGCCCGGCGACGAGGATGCGCTGGACGCCTTGGCGCGGCGCCTCGCACGTGAATGGCCGGCGGACCGGTTGCTGATCTTCGGCTGTGGCACCACCACGCGGCGCCTGAAGCGCGCGATGGGCTTCGATGGCACGTTGCTTGGCATCGACGTGGTGCTCGCCGGGCGCCTGATCGCCGCGGACGCGACGGAACGGCAATTGCTCAACCTGCTGGATCGCGCCGAGGGTGCGACCATCGTGGTGAGCGCCACTGGCGGGCAGGGCTTCCTGTTCGGCCGCGGCAACCAGCAGATCAGCGCGGAGGTTTTGCGGCGGGTCGGGCGCCAGAACATCATGGTGGTGACCGGCGCGCAGAAGCTGATCGCGCTCAACCCGCCGGTGCTGCATGTCGATACCGGTGATGCCGAGCTCGACCGAAATCTCGCGGGCTATATCGGCGTGCACACTGCGCCGGGCCAGCGGATGATGATGAAGATCGCATAGGGGAGAGGGATCGATGACAGTCGAGAGCGCGCATCCATGGATGGCGAATTCAACGCCAGAGGCGAAGGCCGCGATGCTGCGCAAGATCGGCGCACCGAGCATCGAGAGCCTGTTTGCGCAGATCCCGGAGGATCACCGCTTCCGCGGTACGCTCGATCTGCCGCCGGCGCTCGCCTCCGAGGTCGCGCTGAAGCGGCACATGCTCGGCCTGCTCAAGAAGAACGCGGATTGCGAGACCAACCTCTCCTTCCTCGGCGCTGGCATCTGGCAGCATCATGTGCCGGCCGTGGTGGATGAGATCGCCGGGCGCAGCGAATTCCTGACGAATGTCTGGGGCACTCCGATGTCCGACCACGGCCGCAACCAGGCCTGGTTCGAATTCTGCTCGCAACTCGGCGAGCTGATCGGCCTGGAGTTCGTCGGCCTGCCCGTCTATTCCTGGGGCTGCGCCATCGGCTACGCCGTGCGCATGGCGGCTCGGATGAACGGGCGCCGCGAAGTGCTCGTGCCCGCGAGCATGGACCCCGAACGCCTCGACGTACTGCGGCAGTATGCCGAACCCGACGGATCGGCTGGGCATATCGCGGTGGTGCCGGTGGCCTTCGATGCGGCGACGGGACTGCTTGACCTTGCTGACCTCAAAAGCAAAATCTCCGCCAAGACCGGCGCCGTGTATTTCGAGAATCCGGGCTTTCTCGGCGTGATCGAAACGCAGGGTGCCGCCATCGCCGCGATGGCGCGCGCGGTGGGGGCGGAGTGTATCGTCGGCGTCGATCCGATCTCGCTCGGCGTGCTCGCACCGCCCGCCGAATATGGCGCCGACTTGGTGGTGGGCACGATCCAGACGCTCGGGGTGCATATGAGTTGCGGCGGTGGCGCGGGCGGCTTCATCGCCTCGCGCGACGAGGAACGTTATGCGCGCGAATATCCCACGCTGAACATCTCGATCGCGCCCACTGTGAACCGCGGCGAATGGGGTTTTGCGCTCAGCCTCTCGCATCAGTCGAGCTACGGCATGCGCGAGGAAGGCAAGGACTGGACGGGCAATTCCGTCTACCTTCACGCCATCGCCGCCAGCGCCTACATGACGCTGATGGGGCCGAAGGGTTTCGCCGAGATCGGCGAGCGGATCCTGCAGCGCACGGCGCATGCGGCGAATTTGCTCGGCAGTGTGAAGGGCGTGCGCCCGCGCTTCACGCAGGGGCTGTTCAAGGAAGTCGTGCTCGACTTCACGGCGACCGGCAGGAGCGTGAGCGCGATCAACAAGGCGCTGCTGGCGCAGGGCATGTTCGGCGGGCGCGACCTGTCGGACCTGCCGGGCTTCGAGGGCTGCGCGCTTTATGCCTTCACGGAAATCCACACGGCCGAGGATGTACGACGCCTCGCCACCGCACTGACGGAGATCGTGACATGAGCCCCGCGCCGCAGCTTTACCGGCAAGCGAGCTGGCATGAACCGGTGGTGATGGCGCTCGGCGCGCCAGGCCGGCGGGGGCTCCTGTTCCCCGCGGTGGAATCCGAGGTCGCCGCGCTTGGCGACACGGCCTCCCTGGTGCCGGCTTCCATGCGCCGGCGCAACGCGCCCGCGCTGCCGGAGATGACCGAGCACGACACGCTGCGTCACTATCTGCGCCTGTCGCAGCAGATCCTCGGCATGGTCGGCATCAGCCTGTTTGGCACCTGCACGATGAAGTATAATCCAAGGGTGTCCGAAGCATTGGGGCTGCGCCCGCAGATGGCCGCGCTGCATCCGCTTCAGGACCCCTCGACGCTTCAGGGCGTGCTGGAGATTCTCTGGAACTTCGACAATATCCTGCGCGCTCTGTCGGGCATGGACCGCTTCACCTTCCAGGCGGCGGGCGGGGCGGACGCGGCCTATACTCATGTGTGCGTCACGCGCGGCTGGCTGGCATCGCGAGGCGAACTCGGCGAGCGTGATGAGATCATCACGTCGATCCAGGCACATCCCTGCAACCCTGCCACGGCGGCCGCGGCGGGCTTCAAGGTCATCACCCTGCCGCTCGAAGAAGGCGGCTATCCGAGCCTGGATGCGCTGAGGGCCTCGTTGGGTCCGCGCACCGCGGCGCTGATGATCGGCAACCCCGACGACATGGGCATCTACAATCCACAGATGAAGGAGTGGGTGCGGCTGACTAAGGAAGCCGGCGCGCTCGCCTTCTACGACCATGCAAATTTCAACGGCGTGATGGGCAAGATTCGCGCCCGCGACCTCGGCTTCGATGCCTGCATGTTCATGCTGCACAAGACTTTCGGTGGGCCGAAGGGCGGTGGCGGCCCGGCCGTTGGCGCTTACGGTTGTTCGGCCGAGCTTGAACCGTTCCTGCCCAGGCCGCTGGTCGCGAAGCGCTCGGATGGCAGCTTCGCGCTTGACGTGCCGGCGCACAGCGTTGGCAAGGTGCGTGAGTTTCTCGGCAATGTTCACATCGTGATGCGCGCCTATGCCTGGGCACGCGGCATGGGTGCCGCTGGCATCCACGAGGCATCTGACCTTTCGGTGCTGGCGAACAACTACATGCAGAAGGGGCTCTCAGCCATTCGCGGCGTCGCCGTCTCCAATCCTGATGTCGAAGGCCCGCGCATGGAAATGACGCGCTACGGCGTCGGCCCCTTGAAGCAGGATACCGGGATCGGCGTGGTCGAACTCGGCAACCGCATGACCGACTACGGCATCGATGCGCCCTGGCTCTCGCATGAGCCCTGGGTCGTGCCGGAACCCTTCACGCCTGAAGCCGGGGAGCTTTGGTCCAAGGAGGACATCGACACCTGGGTCGCTGTCGTCGCCAAGGTTTGCGAGGAAGCCTACAGCGATCCCGATCTCGTCCGGACCGCGCCGCATCATGCCGCGATCGGCAAGGTGCTCGCGGAGGGCTGCGAGGATCCGGCGCGCTGGGCCACCACCTGGCGCGCCTTCCAGCGCAAGCATGGTGATGCCGCGCGCCAGGCGGCAGAGTGAGCAGCTTCCGGTGGATGAGTGCGGCGGGCACTGTCGAGGTGCCGCTGCGCGAGGGCCAGAGCCTCGCCGCGGCACTCACCGCAGCCGGCATCCGCAGCTTCCGCGAGACGCGGCGAGAGGGGCCGGGGCGTGGCGTGTTCTGTGGCATGGGCGTGTGCCAGGACTGCCTCGTGGTCGTGGAGGGCGAGCCCAACCAGCGCGCCTGCATGACCAAGGCGAAGCCCGGCATGGAGGTGGCACGCCAGACTTTCCCCGGCGTGCCTGCGCTGCCGCGTGAGGCTGCGACGCGGCCGGGCGAGGCGCCCGCCATGCCTCGTGTCGAGCCGGTCGATCTGCTGGTTTTGGGCGGCGGCGCCGCGGGGCTGACCGCCGCCATCACGGCGCGCCGTGCGGGCCTCGATGTGCTGCTCGTGGATGAGCGCGTGGCAGCCGGTGGGCAGTACTACAAGCAGGCGGCGCCGGGCCTCGTTGCGCCGATGTTGGATGCGCAGCAGCGTGAGGGTGCAGCGCTCGTGGCAGCGGCCGAGGCTTCTGGCGCGCACCTCCTGCGCGGTGCGGAAGTTTGGGGTGCCTTCGCGCCCGACAGCCTCGCAGTTTTCGATGGCAACACAACCAGACTCTTCGCGCCGCGTGCGCTGATCGTCGCCACTGGCGCGCAGGAACGTGGCTTGCCGCTGCCCGGCTGGACGCTGCCCGGCGTGATGACGGTGGGCGCTGCGCAGACGCTCTGGCGCAGCTACCGCGTGACGCCAGGCAAGCGCGTGCTTGTCGCCGGCAATGGCCCGTTGAATCTGCAGGTCGCGGTTGAACTTGCCGAGGCGGGATGCGACGTCGTGGCCGTCGCCGATTCCGCGTCGATGCGTTCGATCCGAGCGGGCTTTGCGATGTTCGCGGCCGGTCCTTCACTATCGCTGCGCGGCATTGGCTACCTGTCTGCACTCCTGCGCCACCGCATCGCATTGAAGCGTCAGGCGCTGTTGGTGCGGGTGAGTCAGCAGGATGGCGCGCTGCTCGCCACCTTGCGTGGTCCGGGCGGCGAGCAGGATTTCGCCGTTGATGCGGTGCTGATGGGCTATGGCTTCCTGCCCGCGAACGAGGTGCTGCGTGCGCTCGGCGCCGCGGCCGATCACGATGCGCGGCGCGGTCATCTCGTGATTCGGCGCGACGCGGAGGCGATGACGAGTCTCGACGGCGTCTACGCCATCGGCGATTGCGCGGGCCTCGGCGGCGCGCCTGCGGCGCGTGAGGAAGGCGTGATCGCGGCTCTGGCCGCGGCGCGCCGGCTCGGGCGCAGCATCCCGGCAGAACTCGATCGCGAAGGTGCAGCGGCACGAGCACGACTCGCGAAGCATCGCCAATTCCAGAAGGCGCTGTGGCGTTTCTTCGATGCGCCTCGCCCCGGGCTTGCGCTCGCCGAAGACGCCACGCTGATCTGCCGTTGCGAGGAAGTGACGAAAGGCGAGATCGCGGCCGTCATGGCCGACGGCGCCCCGGCGATTGGCGAGGTGAAGCGCCGAACGCGCTGCGGCATGGGTCGTTGCCAGGGCCGCTATTGCGCGCCGGTGCTCGCCGAATGGCTGGCCGAGGCACAAGGCAGGCCGCTCGATGATCGCGCCCTGTTCGCACCACGCGCGCCGGTGAAGCCCATCGCCATCGCGGACATCGTGGCCCTCGGCCCGCGATGAACCAGACTGAGGTGGATGTCGCCATCATCGGTGGCGGCATCGTCGGCTTGTGCACGGCGCTGGAGTTGGCGCGTGCGGGGCAGGGCGTCGTCGTGCTCGATGACGGGCGTCACAGTGGCACCACGGCTAATGCGGGCAGCCTGCATGTCCAGATGCAGTCGCGCTTCATCCGCATGTATCCTGAGCAGGTCGCGGGACTTGAAGCCTCGCTGCCGATGTATGTCGCCGCCGCTGCGTTGTGGGCGCAGCTGGCGCAGGATCTGGGCGCAGATGTCGAACTGCGCGCGAGCGGCGGGCTGATGGTGGCGGAGGACGAAGCGGCCTATGAATTCCTCGCCGCCAAATGCGCGCGCGAGGCTGCGCTGGGGCTGCGCGTCCATATGCTGCGCCAGGCGGAACTGGAACGCATCGCGCCCTATCTCGGTCCCGCGGTGATCGGCGCGGAACTCTGCGAGCATGAGGGCAAGCTGAACCCGTTATTGGCGAACCAGGCGGTGCGGCGCGCCATGCTCTCGGCCGGCGCCGTGCATCGCCCTGAGACGCGGGTGGCGCGCCTCACGCGCGAGGGCGCGTCCTGGCAGGTCCAAACGGCGCAAGGTACGTGGCGCGCTGGTCGCGTCGTGGTTGCGGCGGGCGCGGGTACGGCGGCGTTGGTGGCACCGCTTGGCTTGTGCGTGCCGACGGTGGCCGAGCCGCTGCACATGAACGTCACCGAGGCGACAGGGCCGCTCGTCGGCCATCTCGTGCAGCACGCGGAGCGCATGATCACGATGAAGCAGTTGGCGGCCGGCCAGGTGGTGATCGGCGGCGGTTGGCCCGCGCGTCTCGCCGCCGACGATGGACATCCACAAATCCAAGCAAGCAGCCTGTTCGGCAACCTCGGCCTCGCGCAGCATCTGGTACCGAAGGTCGGGCGGCTGCGGTTGATCCGCAGCTGGGCGGGAATCAACACGACAGCTGACGGACAATCCATTCTTGGCGAATCGCCGCAGCAGCTCGGGCTGTTCTTCGCCGTTCCAGGCGATGCGGGTTACACGCTTGGCCCGCTCGTCGGCAGGCTCGCGGCGGCGGCGCTGCTCGGGCGTGACGGCGGTTTTGACATCGCGCGATTCACGCCCGCGCGCTTCGCCTGATCAGTCGAGCGCCGCCTGGATTCGCGCGGCAGCATCGAGCATCTCGGCAACAAAGCGCGTGCGCAGCTCCTCGATCGGCACGCGGCTGGTCGGCCCGCAGATGTTGATGGCGCCGACCGTCACGCCATCGCGCCCGCGCAGCGGGACGGAGAGGCTGCGCAGGCCGAGCTCCAGTTCCTCATCCACCACTGCCCAGCCCTGACGGCGCGCCTGTTCCACCTGTTCGCGAAGCTTCGACTTGGCGGTGATGGTACGCGGCGTGCGTGGCTCGGGCTTGATCTCCTCCAGCGCGCGCTCCACGGCCTCAGGTGTGAGGCCTGCAAGCAACACACGGCCGACCGAGGTGCAATAGGCCGGCGTGCGGCTGCCGACTCGCAGATCGACATTCACCAGGTGTCGGGCTGAAGGAATGTGCAGCACGTACAACACCTCCGCCCCATCGAGCACCGCGCCGTAGCAGCTCTCGCCCAGCCGGTCAGAGATTTGCGCCAGGATGGGCCGGGCAACATCCCAGATGCGCGCCGCGGCCAGCACGGAGTGACCGAGCTCCAGCAGCTTGGGCGTGAGGGCGAAGCGCTTGCCGTCCGATTCGGCGTAGCCGGCATGCACCAGCGTCAGCAGGAAGCGTCGGGCGCTGGCACGGGTCAGGCCCGAGAACTCCGCCACCTCGCTGAGCGTCATGCGTGGCCGGGCGCGGCTGAAGGCGCGCAACACCTCGAACAGGCGCAGCACGGAATGCACCATCTCACGGTCGGCGCCGCGGGCCTCATCGGCTCCGTGCAACACGAGGTCGCGCGGCAATTGCATTTCGACAGGCGGGCGGGGGTGATCCATGCTGAGGCGTCCGTTGGCTTGGGTGACATCCTGCGGCATGTTCGTCCTGCGAACAAGATGCTGATTATCTGCCCGCGATGCGTCCGCAGCCTCTTGCCGGGCCGGCAGTGTTCCTGTTCACTCTGCGGCAGTTGTTCGCAATTCGGCGCTGCCCGGGGGCAGCGCCAGACGGGGGAGAGCGTTTCATGTCCATCCTCACTAAGGGCGACCTTACACGTCGCGCGCTTGGCGGGCTTGCCGCGGCAGCAGCCGTTGCGGCACCTGGTGTCGCCAGCGCGCAGGCGCGGACGACGCTGCGCTGGTGGTCGCCGCAGACCGCGCCGGCCCAACGCGAGGCTTACAATTTCCAGATTCGCACCTTCGAGGAAGCCAATCCGGGCGTGCGCGTGGTGTTCGAAGCCACGAGCGATGAGGGATATCCCGCGCAGATGGCGGCCGCCTTCGCTTCCGGCCAGGTGCCGAGCGTGGTGACGCATCTGCCCTCCTTCGCCGTCTCGAATTATTGGCAAGCCGGGCTTCTCGAACCGTTCAACGACGTCATCGACATGATCGGACCGCAGAATTTCTACGATGGTGCGAACCGCGTCTATGAGATCACGCCTGGCCAATACGCGGGCACTGGCATCGGGAATTCTGCGGCGAATGCAATGTGGCTGCGGCGCGATCTGATGGAACGCGCTGGGATCTCAGCCACGCCGCGCACCTGGGACCAGCTTCGCGACGCCTGTCGCCGCATGCAAGGTGGCGGCGTGTTCGGCGTACCGCTGCCCTATGGCCGCAACTCGATGACCAGCCTCGTCTTCATCTGTTTCGTGCATGGCGCGGGCGGACAGATCTTCACGCCGGACCTCCAGGTGGCGGTGAACAGCGACGCCTTCCGCAACTCGCTAGAGTTCTACAAGTCGATGCGCGAGTTCGCGCCACCTGGCGCCACCAGCTATTCGTGGGGCGAGAGCCTGACAGCCTTCGTCTCCGGCGCCACGGCGACGGGCATCTATACGGGACGTGTGCTCGCCAATGTCGCGGCACAGAATCCCCGGATCGCGCCTTTCATCACCGCGCATGAATATCCGACCGTCTCGGCCAGCGTGCCGCATTGGACCTTCAACGACTTCCCGAGTGTGATGATCCCGAAGGTCGCGCCCAACATGCCGATGGCCAAGAGGTTTGCGGCTCATCTGTTCCGTGCTGATGGCTACATCCGCCAATTGCATGCCGCGCCTGGCCACGTACTGCCGGTGCTCAAGACGATCTCGGCGATGCCAGAATACCAGGCGAATCCAATCATCCAGGCGAACCGCGCGGCGGTGGATCTGATGAGCACGATGGCGGCTTCCGGCCACAATCTTGGTTGGGAAAGCCCCCGGCACCGTCCCAACACCAAGGCGGGCCAAGTCATTGCGAGCCACGCCATTTCGGAGGCGGTGCAGCGCTTCGTGATCAACAACGAACCGATTGCGCAGGTTGTCAGCACTACGGCGCAACGTCTCGAAACCTTGATGCGGGCCTGAGGCAGGCGCATGGCGGCGCAGCACGGAACCGCGGCCGGGCGGGGCAACCCGCTAGATCGCAAGGACGCGCTGCTCGGTGTCATGCTGATCGCGCCGACGGTGCTGATCTTCTGCGCCGTCATCGTGTATCCGCTGGTCAGCGCGCTTTATCTCAGCCTCTTCCGCATCTACACGCCCACACTTCAGGGCAATTTTGTGGGCTTCGCGAATTACGCGGAGCTTGCAGGCTCGCCGGAATTCTGGCGCAGCCTGCTGAACACCGCGGTCTGGACGGTGCTGACGCTGACGCTGCAGATCGTCTTTGGCATCGCAGCGGCACTGATGCTGAACCAGGCGATGCTGTTCCGCAGCCTGGCACGCAGTCTGATCCTGTTCCCGTACTTCGTCTCTACCGTGGTTGCGGTGCTGGTGTGGCGGTGGCTGTTCAATGACCTGTACGGAATCCTGAACCACGCCGCGATGTGGGCGGGCATCCTGGACATGCCGCTCGATTGGCTTGGTTCCATGCCGAATTCGATGATCAGCATCGTGCTGGTCGGCGCGTGGAAGTATTTCCCCTTCGTCGTCATCGCCGTGCTGGCAAGGCTCCAGACAATTCCGGAGCCGCTGTACGAGGCCGCCCGAATCGACGGTGCCGGCGCCTGGAGCCGCTTCACCGACGTCACGCTGCCGCAGTTGCGTGAGGTGCTGGTGGTGGTCGTACTGTTGCGCGCCATCTGGGACTTCAAGGAATTCGACCTGATCTATCTGCTGACCGGTGGCGGCCCGGTCATCGCGACGCAGACGCTGCCTCTGATGGTCTACAAGGAAGCCTTCGGCCTGAACGAGATGGGCCGCGCCAGCGCCGTGGCGGTGGTGATGATGCTGGTCATGCTGGTGTTCATGCTGTTCTATCTGCGGGTCAATCGCGCGCAGGATCAGCGATGAAGCGCAGCATCCTCGGCGGTATCGCTTTCAACCTGCTGGCCTGGACGGTGGTTTTCATTGTCGCCTTCCCGCTGGTCTGGATGGTCATCACCTCGGTCAAGCCGCAATTCGAGCTGTTCCGCATCCCGCCGACCTTTTGGCCCGAGCAGATCACCTTTGAGCATTACACGCGCCTGCTGTTCGAGACTCCCTTCCTGACCTACATGCGCAATTCCCTGGTGCTCTCAAGCGCGACGACGGTGCTGGTCGTGGGTGTGGCGACGCTCGGTGCGCACAGCCTGGTACGCTTTCGCTACCGGGGGCGGGAGGTTCTGGCGCAACTCGTGCTGTTCACCTACCTGCTGCCTTCGGTTGTTCTGCTGCTTCCGCTCTATCTGATGATGGTCTGGCTCGGCGTTGCGAATTCGCTGTTCTCGCTGGTCATCGCCTATACAAGCTTTGCGCTGCCCTACGCGCTTTGGTTGCTGCGCAGCTTCATGCAGGGCATCCCGGAGGACCTCGAATCCGCCGCCCTCGTTGACGGCGCGACGCGCATGGAGGCGTTCTTCGACGTCATCCTGCCGCAGGCACTGCCGGGCATCATCTCGACTTGCCTGTTCACCTTTATCCTGTCGTGGAACGAGTACCTCTACGCGCTGGTGCTGGTGAACACGGATGCGGCGCGGCCGTTGACCACGGGCGTCATGTCGATGCTCGTCAGCGCCTTCAACATCGAATGGTCGCTGCTGATGGCGGCATCGGTGATGATGAGCATCCCGCTCATCATCATCTTCGCCTTCCTGCAGAAATTCCTGACCAGGGGCTTTGGCGCGGGGGGCGTGAAGGGGTGAGCAACCCGGATTACCAGGTGCGGTTCGACAAGGTGCGTAAGGCCTTCGGTACTGCCGTGGCGGTGCGTGACCTAGACCTCACCATCGAGGGCGGTGAGTTTGTTTCGCTGCTCGGCCCCTCGGGCTGCGGCAAGACCACCACCTTGCGCATGCTCGCAGGCCTCGAATTTCCGACCGATGGCGCGATCTCGATCGGCGGGCGCGTTGTCAACGAGGTGGCGCCAGGTGCGCGCGACATCGCCATGGTGTTCCAGAGCTACGCGCTCTATCCGCATATGACGGTTGCCGAGAACATTGCCTATCCGTTGAAGAAGCGCGGCGTGGGAAAGGCAGAGCGAGCGACCCGTGTGCAGAAGGTGGCGGAGACCCTGCAGCTTGGTGCGCTGCTCTCCCGCAAGCCGCGGCAACTCTCCGGCGGGCAGCAGCAGCGCGTGGCGCTGGGCCGAGCTCTCGTGCGCGACCCGCGCGTGTTTTTGCTTGATGAGCCGCTGTCGAACCTGGACGCGAAGCTGCGCAGCCACATGCGCGCGGAGCTGATCGAACTGCATCGCCGCATTCGCCGCACCTTCGTCTACGTCACGCATGACCAACTCGAGGCGATGACGATGTCCGATCGCATCGCGGTGATGCATGACGGCGCGTTGCAGCAATTTGGAACACCCGCCGAGGTGTACAACCAGCCGGCCAACCTGTTCGTCGCCGGTTTCATCGGATCGCCGGCGATGACGCTGCTGCACGGCGAGGCGCGTGACGGCGCCTTCCACCATCCCGCCGTGACCATGCCCTTCGGCGCGCCAGTTTCCGCCGGAAAACTGGTGCTCGGCATAAGGCCAGAGGATGTGACGCTGGGGCAGGGGCCTTTCGAGGCTTGCATCCGCCTTGTTGAGCCGACAGGGCATGAGCAGATCGTCGCGCTCGACCTCGCCGGCGGCGCCTCGTTGATTGCGCGTGCCGTACCCGACATGGTGCTGCGCGCTGGCGAGACCTTGCGCTGGAGCGCGCGACCGCAGCGGCTGCATGTATTCGATGCCACCACAGGCCAGCGACTGGCCGTCACGATGACCGAGGCCGCGGCGGCCTAAGGCTGCGGCAGAAAATGAGGGAAGTGCCGACGATGGATCGCAACAGCGTCACCTGGTCCGGGCCCATGCCGGCCGTGACGACGCCCTTCGATGCCGAAGGGCATCTCGACCGCGCGGGCTTCCGCGCCAACATCACGCGGCTGCTGGATGATGGCGCCACCGGTGTCGTGGCCTGCGGCTGCACCGGCGAATTCTGGTCGCTGAGCGCCGAGGAACGTCGCGCGCTCTACGCCGACACGGCGGCGACGACGAAGGGGCGTGGGACCGCCATCGTCGGCGTTGGCTGTGTCGGTGCGGCCGAGACAATCGCCTTCGCGAAGATGGCAGCCGAATGCGGTGCGGATGGCGTGCTGGTGTTGCCGCCCTATTTCGTGAAGCTGACGGATGATGAGATTTTCGCGCATTTCGCGGCGGTCTCCGCAGCCTCGCCGTTGCCGATCATGGCCTACAACATTCCGGGCAATGCGGTGAACGCGATTTCGCCCGCGCTGGCGCTGCGCCTCGCCTCGCTTGAGCAGGTGGTGGCGATCAAGGAAAGCAGCGGCGACTGGAACAATTTCTACGCCACACTGCTCGCGGTGAAGGACCATCTGCGCGTGTTCTGCGGCCCCTCCTCTATCTTCGGCGTGCCGGCAGTGACGCTCGGCGCGGATGGGACCGTCGATTGCTTCCCGAATGTCTGGAAGGGCTGCACGGACATCTACCACGCCGCCAAGGCCGGGCGGATGGACGAGGCCGAGCAGTTGCAGGCCACCTGCCGCCACTTGACGGATCTGTTCGTCACTGGCGGACGCACGATCTATCCTTCGACGAAAGCGGCGATGGATTTCCTCGGCTTCCCGGGCGGCGGGATACCACGCATGCCCCTGCAACCTTGTGTCGGTGAACCGCTGGAGGGCCTGAAGCAGGGCCTTCGCGACCTTGGGATTGCGCGCTGATGGACCTCGGCATTCGCGGCCGTCAGGCCATTGTCTGCGCGGCGAGCAGGGGGCTCGGCCGTGCCTGTGCGGAGAGCCTGGCGCGCGAGGGCTGCGATCTCACGCTCATCGCTCGCACGCCGGGGCCGTTGGCGGAGGCGGCCGCCGAGATCACGGCAAGACACGGCGTCAAGGTTCAGACGATCGCCGCCGATGTGAACACCACTGCCGGGCGTGAGGCGCTGCTCGCGGCGTGCCCGGCGGCGGACATTCTCGTCACCAGCCCTGGCACACGCCAGGTGCCAGGCGATTTCCGTACCTGGGACGAGGCCGAATGGCGCCGCTGGTGGGATGAGCACTTCTTCTCCGCCGTCGATCTCATCCGTCGCACCACGCCCGGCATGTCCGAGCGGAAGTTTGGGCGGATCGTCAACATCTCGGTCAGCTTCATCAAGTTCCCGCAGGTCGGCTTTGCGCACAGCCACTCGGCGCGCGCCGGTCTGGCCGCTGCCATCGCGTCCTTTTCGCGCGAGTTGATCGGCCACAACGTGACGATCAACAGCGTCTGCCCCGGCCTGTTCGATACGGATGCGCTGCGCACCAATCTGCATGGCCATGCGGCGCGCGGCGGCGTGACCTATGAGGCGATCGTGCAGGATCGCCTGAAAAGCTGTCCCGCGGGCCGCTTCGCCGACCCTTCCGAGAATGGCGATCTCGTCGCCTATTTGTGCAGCGCGCAGGCGGGCTTCATGACGGCGCAGAACATCGTCAATGATGGCGGCGTCTATCAGGGCCTGTTCTGAATGAGCGAGGCGATGCTACCTGCCGACAGTCGGGTCGTCGCGCTGTCGGGGGCAGGGCGCGGACTTGGCGTGTCCCTGGCGCGACGCCTGCACGCCGAGGGGTTCGCGTTGGCGCTTGGCGTGCGGGACCCGAAGGGCGCAGCATCGCGACTCAAGCTTGTGGGTGGCGCTGCGGTCAGCTTCCATCATTTCGACGCGACCCAGCGTGAGACGGCAGCGTCGTGGATTGCCCAGGCCGTCGCTGCGCATGGCAGGCTCGACGCGCTGGTGAACAATGCCGGCATCCTCGCGCGCGTGACGTTCGACGATGAGGATGAAGCGGCGCTCGATGCAATGTGGGAGGTGAATGTGAAATCGCCGCTGCGGGTCACGCGCGCCGCGCTGCCGCATCTGCGCGCCTCCGGTCATGGCCGCGTGGTGAACATCGCCTCTACCGATGGCAAGCGCATCCGCGACATCTCGGTGACACTCGGCTACGCCATGTCGAAGCATGCGCTGATGGCGCTGACGCATGCCACACGCTTTGCCGGGCATGCGGAGGGGTTGCGGGCCACGGCACTTTGTCCTGGCGCGATCGACACCGAGCTCGTCGCCAACCTGCCCGGCGTCACGCCCGGTCCGGGACGCCTCCAACCCGATACCATCGCCGAAATCGTCAGCCTTCTGCTGCGCCTGCCCGACCAGGCGCATGTCGCGGAGCTGATCGTGAACACCCGCCTCGAATCCATGCTCTGAGGAGACACCCCATGGCCGATTTCCGCGTTGCTGCCTCGACCTTCCCGTTCCTCTATTCGCATTCGGGCCTTGGCGCGCTCAAGCATCTGGCGAGCCAGGGCTATCGCAACTTCGAGATGATGATCTTCCCGCCGCATCTGTGGCCCTCCTCGATGACGCCGGCCGAGAAGCGCGAGGTGAAGACCTG
>Ga0105045_10001057_pt1 | contig 21919 bp, 23 predicted proteins | sample MAT02_FD_78089 | JGI IMG/M metagenome (GOLD analysis project Ga0105045, IMG submission 78089) | Freshwater microbial communities from Lake Fryxell liftoff mats and glacier meltwater in Antarctica - MAT-02 (megahit assembly) | ecosystem: Environmental > Aquatic > Freshwater > Ice > Liftoff... | reverse complement strand
TCGCGCACAGCCGTCGCAGGTCCCACTCCCAGGCCCCGGGGTGGGCTTCGTCGAAGTCGTTGAGGTCGAGCACCAGCTCGCGCTCGGGCGAGCCGTAGAAGCCGAAGTTGCCGACGTGGGAGTCACCGCAGATGACCGGCGTGATCCCCGTCGCGGGCAGCCCGGCGCAGTCCGCCGCCATCACGACGGCGCTGCCCCGGAGGAACCCGTACGGCGAGGCCACCATCCGCCCGACCCGGACCGGGACCAGCCAGCCCTCGCGGCCCTCGTGCGACTGACGGACCAGGTCGACGGGGTCGACACGGTCCGCCGGCGGCTCCCACGTCCCCAGCGCGGACCGCTTGACCGTCTTGCGCAGCGCCTTGCCCATGGCGAGCCGCTCGGCCCGAGGCGTCGGCCGGTCCCGCAGCGTCTGGTACGGCTGAGCGGGCGCGTCGGCGTGGATCGTGTGAGCGGATGAGGACGTTTCGTCTTGATCGAGCGTGGTCACGGGACGAGTGTGCCCGTGATGGTCACCGCCGGGAATGCGTTGCGGCTCAACGCACGGTGACGGCCTTCACCGTGGACAGGCCCTGGCCGACAGTGGTCGTCGCGGGACGAAGCACACGGACCTGCCACACCCCGGCCCTGGAGAACGACGTGGAGAACGAGGCGGTGGCGCTGCTGGACGTGGTGGGGACGACCTTGGTCGACGCGGTCACCCACGAGGGGGCGCCGGGCGCCTTGACCTGCAGGTGGACCGAGGAACCCCGTTCGGCTGGGGAGACGGCGACGGTGTACGTGGTGCTACGTCCCTTGGTGGCGCTGCCAGGAGCCGCCGTCCAGCCGACCCTGGCCAGGGCCCGGCTCCCGTCGACGGGGCTGTACCAGTTGCCGGCGCCGTTGTTGGTGATCACACGCCACTGCATCGGTGTGGCGGACGCGGTGAAGGGGACCGACACCACACCCTTCGGCCCGGACGTGTGACGGCTGTAGGTCGACCACGCCTGCGTCCCGACCGGGCGGCGCTGCACCGTGACCGGCGCCTGGGCCACGCCCACGGTTACGCTCCCGACGTCGCGACGGTCCTTGATGGTGACCGAGGCCGCGCCCTTCGCGCCGACGGTGACGTCGGGGACGGCGATCGTCGCGAGCCGCTCCGCGTGCACCGTGACTGCCTGGCGCGCCGTCGAGTCGTGGCCGTCCTTCGGGTTGCTCGCCATGTAGGCGATCCAGTGGTGGCTGCCGGCCGTCTGGGGTGTCATCGTGAACGTCCGCGTCCGCCGGGGTGAGGGCGGGAGCGTGGCCGCGTCGGGGCAGAAGCCCCATCGTCCGACGAGACCGGTCACGTCCTCGAGCTCGAGAAGGCACGAGCCCAGGGTGCCGAACGGGTACTCGCCCGCGGCCGTGACGGTCGTCTCACGACCGACCGCGAGAGGCGGCGCGGTGATCGCTACGGTCGGCCGGGCCACGTCGAGCCGCGTGACGAACGGGTCTCCGATCGGGAGGCCGTCGTCGCCCTGCAGCTGCCAGGAGTACGTGTAGAGGCCCGGCTGGTCGGTGACGTAGAAGGAGGGGCCGAACGCCTTGGTGGGGTCAGGCGCGAGGTGGGCCGACACGACGTTCGGACCGCTGCGGTCGACGTTGTAGTGGTAGGGGTACGACACGGCTTCGACGGGCGCCTTCCGGGTCGTCGTGCCCTGGTGGACCCGGGTCTCCGTGACCACGACCCGCAGCCCCTCCACCCAGGGGTTGAAGAACCCCGTCGCGGTCACGTCGGCGAAGGGCGCAGCGCCGACCCGCTGGGGTCCGACCGGTTGGGACGGCGCGGTCCAGGTCGTGCTGACGGGGCGGTGCGTGACTCCCAGGTAGCCGCTCCAGCTGTGCGACCCGTCGACGACCGCGGCGGTCCTGACGACCGCTCCCTGACGTCCGGTGGCCGGGTCGGTCAGCTCTCGGGGGTCGAGGACGACGTCGGCGTAGCGCGCACCGGTGGGCCCGACGGCCGCCACGCTGCGGACGAACAGCTCGGTGTCGGCGCCGTGGGAGACGCGGACCGTGAAGGAGTCGGCCTCGCTCGCCCGTACCCGCAGGACCGTCGGACCGTCGAACCCGATCCCGGCCCCGCTGAAGGCTCGCTTCTCACCGACACCGGTGACGAGGTAGGTCAGGGGCGGGCTCGGGACGGGGACCTTGATGCTCCAGAAGTGGGTGCGAAACGTCCCGTCCGACAGCGTGAGCCGACCGGAGACGGTCTCCGACCGTGGACCGCTGCCGCTGACCCCGGCGGGGATGGGTGTCGTCCTCAGGCCGCTGCTGACGGTGCACCCGTCGACGCAGCCACCAGCGGGGACGTCGGAGGTGACGGGCTCCTGGGTCCCGACCCGGAGGCTGTAGGTGCCGGCCAGGCCGGAGGGGATCCTCAGGCCTGAGGTGACGGCGAACGCGCCCGCGACGGTGCCGGGCCAGGAACCCACCCGGTCCACCGCAGTCGTCGACGTGTCCGGCGGGGTCGGGTCCACGGTCGACGTGACGTCGGTCGTCCCGGCCAGCTCGCTGACGGCGCTCGCGGGGGCGTCACCACCGGGTGCGAGGAGCAGCGCAGCCGCCAGGACGGTGCTGAAGGCCACCCCGAGCGTCCGGTGGAGCAGGGCGCCGACGCGGTCTTCGTCGGCGCTCCGGTGACACGGGAACATGTCTCGCCTCTCGTCCGGGCCGGCACCCGTCCGTCGGACCAGCCCTGAAGTCGACCACCTCGGAAGCCGGGCACGCGCCCGAGTCCCCGGACAGGCACCCGGTTGCTCGGACGGGGGAGCCGTCCGCCCGGAGGGGCCTCACCGGCCCCGCCGGGGGAGATCACCAGAGGTGCGCGACGTCCACGACCAGACGCGACGTGTTCCCGGGGCCGGTGATCGTCAGGACTCGGAACGGCAACCGGGCCCGTACGCCCAGCCCGACCGTGGACTGGCCCTCGAGCGTGCCCGCCCAGGTGACCTGCCGGAACGTCCGGTACCCCCGCACGTCGGTGAGGTGGGCCTCGTTCGCCGGGTTGTAGGTGGAACCTCGGTCGTCGTAGGCGGGGGCCTTGGCCACCACCTGCAGCCGGGCGCCGCCCGCGGTCGGCACGACGAAGCCCGAGCCGTCCTGGCGCACCGCCGAGACGTAGCGGACGTCGTAGCCGTCGAGCTCGCCGTCGACGTCGAGCACGAGCCGGTCGTAGCAGGTGTGGCGCCCGGAGCGGACGTCGACGAGGTGCCCGGGGGGTGCGGACGGGTTGACGGCCGTGGAAGAGGACTTCGCGAGCGAGCCCCACGTGATGCCGCAGTACGGGGCGGCCTGCGCGGAGGTGGGTGCGAGCAGCACGGGCAGGACGAGGGCCAGGGCGGCGAGCAGGGGGACGAGCACCCGCCGGGCACGGCGCGGCGAGCGGTGGGTCGGGACGGGGGTCATGACAGCTCCTCTGGTCTAGGGGCGCCGTCGCGGAGACCGGGCGGTGCCGGGTGAGACCAGGAGAGTCAGGTGCGACGTCTGGTACCTGCACCGGGCGCGTGCCGGTGCAGGTACCAGGCCTGACGGTGCCGTCCGGCCCGCCGGACCACGCCTCACCGGTCACATGTCGCGGTACCGCTTCGCTGCCGCAGCCTTGTCGGCGATCATCGCTGCGGTGACCTGCTGCGGACCCTTCGAGGGGTCGGTCGGGTCGACGAAGTAGATCTGGCCGTAGGCGGCGGCGTCGCGCTGGGTGCGCCAGCCCTCGGCCAGCGCGCCCAGGTCGAAGGTGTCGTAGCCGACCGCGTCCAGCAGGGCGGTGGCGGTCGCCTTGGCCTCCGCGTCGTCCCCGGCGATGGCCAGGGCGCTGCGGTCCGCGGCGCCGGCGGGGCGGGCCAGCTCACCCAGGTGCGCGAAGTGGATGTTGTTGAACACCTTCACCACGTGGGAGTCCGGGAGTCGGGCCTGGAGCAGCTCCGAGGTCGTCGTGGACTCCTCGTCGAGGCCGGCGATGTGGCCGTCGCGCTCGGGGTAGTAGTTCATGGTGTCGAGGACGACCTTTCCGACCAGCGGGGTGACGGGCACCTCGTCGCGAGCCTTGAGCGGGATGGTCACCACGACCACGTCGCCGGACTCGGCGGCCTCGGTGCTGGTGGCGGCCCGCGCCTGCGGCCCGAGCTGCGAGACCAGGTCGGCCAGCGTCTGCGGGCCGCGACTGTTGCTCATCACCACGTCGTGTCCGGCCGCGACCGCGAGCTTCGCGACCGTGCTACCGATGTTGCCGCTTCCGATGAAACCCCAGGTCGTCATGCCGGGTCCAACGTCGAAGGAACGCGATCATTCCGCGCGCGCCCACGCGGCCGACCTCGCGGTGTCGGTGCCTGCGGGCACAGTGGGGCCTGTGGCTGAGCAGGCGCAGGAGCTGACCGTCCCCGACGTCGAGGCGTGGCGGGCCTGGCTCGCAGAGCACGTCCACGAGCAGCCCGGCGTGTGGCTGCTGCTGGCCAAGAAGGGCACGACGACCCCGACCAGCCTCAGCTATGCCCAGGCGCTGCAGGAGGCGCTGTGCCAGGGCTGGATCGACGGGCAGGCCAAGAGCGTCGACCAGGCCACCTACCGGCAGCGGTACACCCCACGTCGCGCCCGCAGCCTGTGGTCGGCGCGAAACGTGGGTTACGTAGCGGACCTGACGGCGGCCGGACGGATGCAGCCCAACGGACTGGCCGAGGTCGAGCGCGCCCAGGCCGACGGCCGATGGAGCGCCGCCTACGCCGGTCCGTCCACCATCCAGGTGCCGGAGGACCTCGCGGCCGCGCTGGCCGCGGAGCCCACCGCCGAGGCCATGTTCGCGACCTTGAACGGGCAGAACCGCTACGCCGTGCTGCACCGGGTCACCACGGCGCTGCGGCCGGAGACGCGGGCGCGGCGGATCGCCCAGCACGTCGCGATGCTGGCACGCGGCGAGACGGCCTACCCGCAGAAACAGGCAGAGGGCTGACTGGCGTCGCCGTGAGCGGCAGACTGCTCCCAGACGCACGGGTGGACCGGACGAGCAGGAGATGGCATGCGAGCTCTGGTCCGGGTCCACGCCGCCGCTCCGCCGGACTCCGGTCTCGGGGTGGTGGACGCCGTCGTCCTGCTGGTCGCCCTGGCCCTGACCTGCCTGGTCGGTGCGGTCGCCTTCCGCGCCACCGCACGGTCCCGGGTCACGACGCCCGGGGGGCCGACGTCAGGGTTCACCCTGATGAAGGGCGCCGGGTGGTTGCAGACCGGGGCGATCATCCTCAGCGCGGTCGCGGCCGTGATCCTGCTGTGGACCGTGGTGCTGCGGGTGGTGCAGCTGGACTGACCGACCGGACGCCGTCGCGGGCGTCGTGACGCCGTGCAGTCGTGGTGCCGGGTCAGTAGTCGGTGCCGACGGTGTTGGTGGGGCGCTCGCCGCGGGCGAGCATCAGCAGCTGCTCCCGGGCGACGCGCCACGCCCGCTCCCCGGACCCGGCGGTGTGCCCGCCGACGTGGGGGGTGAGCAGCAGGCCGGACGCCGACCACAGCGGGTGCTCGGGCGGCAGCGGCTCCGGATCGGTGACGTCGAGGCCGGCGACGAGTCGTCCGGCCTGCAGCTCGGAGAGCAGGGCCTCGGTGTCGACCACCGGCCCACGGGCGGCGTTGATGAGGGCGGCGCCGTCCTTCATCCGCGCCAGGAACGCCGCGTCCACGAGGCCGCGGGTGGCGTGGGTGAGGGGCACGACCAGGACCACCGCGTCGGCGTCGGGCAACAGGTCCGGCAGCTCGTCGATCCCGTGCACCCCGTCGCGGGCCGTGCGGGCGACCAGGGTCACCGTGCAGCCGAACCCGTCGAGCCGTCGGTGGGTCTGCTCACCCAGGTCTCCCGCGCCGATGACGAGCACCTGCGCGCCCTGCAGCCCGGGTGAGCCGACCTCGGTCCAGTCGTGCCGGTCCTGCTGGCGGACGAAGCCCGGGATGCCGCGACGCAGCGCCAGCAGAACCGTGACGGCCCACTCCGCGGTCGAGCCGCCGTGGGCGCCGCGTCCGTTGACCAGCGACACCCCCTCGGGCAGCCGCCCCAGCCACTCCTCGACCCCGGCGGACAGGGTCTGCACCACCTCGACCCCGTCGATGGTCTCGACGAGGTCGAGCACGCCTTCGGTCGACTCGCCGGCGGTGACGACGGCGCGGGCCTGGTGCGGCCAGGTGGTCCGGTCGGAGGCGTCGACGAGGACGGGCTCGAGCTCGTCCAGCCCGGACAGGGCCCGCAGGCCCCGCTGCGTGAAGACGACGACGGTCGAAGGCATGACGTCGAACGTAGGCCCAGTCCCGGGATCGGACAGATGTGCAGTGTGGACACGTGTCCGAGAACTGGTGGGGGCGACCTCAGCGCCGCCAGCGCCAGGCGGTCACCGTGACGGCGACGAGCAGGACGACCTCGACCGCGCTGCCGATCAGGTAGTAGACCCAGGTCTCGCCCACGCAGAGCGCGATGATGCTCGCGGCGTACAGCGGAGCCAGGACCAGGGTCGTCGTACGCAGGGACCGCGCCGGCAGGTACAGCGACGCCACGACCATGGCGATCGCCGGCAGGACGTAGCCGAGTGCCGCGACGAGGAAACCCTGCCCGATCGCGATCCCCGTTCCCGAGACCTCCCCGTCGAGCGCCGCCTCGAGCAGGTCGGCCCGGAAGAACCCGAACATGTCGACGTAGGCGACCACCAGCAGCATGGCGACCCACAGCAGCGCCAGGCGCACCCGGACCGGCACGGGTGGGTAATCGAGCCGGGTCGACGTCGGTCGGCCGATCAGCCCGGGGGCAGGGGTGGTGTTCGGGCTGGTGGTGTGACTGGTGCTCATGTCGTTCCTCCTGGGAAGTGGGTGAGGTCCCAGGTTCGGGCCCGGGTGGCTCCTGGCGCCCCCGTCGCCCGGCCGGACCTGACCTGGCCGTCCGGCCAGGGTCGTACTGGTCCCCGGACCGGTCCTGCCGCGGCCCTGGCCCTCCTACGCTCGGCCCGTGACCACCTCGCGCGCACGGCTGCCGGCCGGCGCGCTCCTGCTGTCCGGCGTCCTGCTGCTCGCCACCGTCACCGAGCTGCTCGTGCGCGATGGGGCGTGGCTGCGGGTCGCGGTCCGCGTCGTCGGGGTCGCGATAACCGCGGCGGTGCTGCTGTGCCGGACCCGTCCCCTGCTCGCGGTGGGGCTGGGGTTCGGCACGTTGACCGTGGTCGACCTGGTGACGCTCGCCGCGGGGCGACCTCCGGTCCTGGTCTGGACCGGCGCGGCCGTGCTCGTCCTGCCTGGCGGCCCTGGCGCGATGGGGTGGGCGGACCCAGCTGGTCGCGGGCACTGCGGTCATCGTGGCGGTGTGGGCGCTCACCGTGGCGCGGGACCCGTCGGGGGCCACGGACGCCGTCGGCGGCCTGGTCGTGCTGGCCCTGTCGGGCGCGATCGGCGGCCTGGCCCGCTACCGCGCGGTCGCCCGGGAGGCGAGTGCGGCGCGGGTGCGCGCCCAGGAGCGGGAGCAGCTGGCCCGTGAGCTGCACGACACCGTCGCGCACCACGTCAGCGGCATCGCGGTGCAGGCGCAGGCCGGGCAGGCCGTGGCCGCGACGGGCGACCTGACCGCGGCCACCGCGGCGCTTCAGCGCAACGAGACCGAGGCGTCCCTGGCCCTGACCGAGATGCGCGGCCTCGTCGGCACGCTCCGTCGCCGCGACAGCAGCCGTAACGACCCGGCCCCTCGGGGCCTGGCGGACCTGTTCGCCCTGGCCGACGACAGAGGTGAGGGTCGGCCCCGGGTCGAGGTGGACGTGTCCGTGGGCGACGTCGCCCCCGCCGTGGCGGCCACGCTGCACCGCGTCGCGCAGGAGGCCGTCACCAACGCCCGACGCCACGCCCGCGACGCCGCGCTGGTCCGGGTCCGGGTGAGCGACGTCGCCGCCGACGTGTGCGTGCAGGTCGTCGACGACGGCCGTCGGGCGACGCTGGGCCCGCGGCGTCCCGGGTACGGGCTGGTGGGCATGGCGGAACGGGTCGCGTTGCTCGGCGGCACGCTGCAGGCGGGGCCGAGCGGCGAGCAGGGGTGGACCGTGGAGGCGACATGCCGAGGGCTGCGGTGCCCTCGTGAGCATCCGGGTCCTCGTCGCCGACGACCAGGACATCGTCCGCACCGGGCTGGCGGCCATCCTCGACGCGCAGGACGGCATCGAGGTCGTGGCGCAGGCCGCGGACGGTCAGCAGGCCGTGGACCTGGCCCGTCGGTTGCGACCCGACGTGTGCCTGCTCGACATCCGGATGCCCCGTCTGGACGGCATCGCCGCGACGCGGCTGCTGGCCGGTGCCGACGTCGAGCAGCCGCTCGCGGTCGTCGTCATCACCACCTTCGACACCGACGAGAACGTCGGGGCGGCGCTGCGGGCGGGAGCACGAATACTGCTGCTCAAGGACTCCGGACCCGACCTGCTCGCCCAGGCGGTCCGGGCCGCCGCCGACAGGGACGCCCGGCTCGCCCCCGCGTCACCGCCCGCCTGCTGGCCACGCTGACCGACCGCGCGACCCCCGCCCGCTGGACCCGGCCGGTCGAGGCGCTGACCGCTCGCGAGGAGGAGGTGTCCGCTGCTGTCGCCCGCGGGCTCACCAACGCCGAGATCGCCGCCGACCTGCACCTGAGCCTGAGCACGGTGAAGTGCCACCTGACCGGCATCCTGACCAAGACAGGAGCCCGCAACCGGGTGGAGATCGTGATCTGGGCGTACGAGACCGGGCGCGCGGGTCGCTGAACCCTCAGACCGCGGCGGCGAGCGCTGCCAGCAGCCGGTCGACGTCGGCGTCGTCGGTGTACGGCGCGACGCCGATGCGCAGGCCGCCCTCGTCCCCCAGTCCCATCCAGCGGCTGGCCTCCAGGGCGTAGAAGTGCCCGGCCGGGGCGTTGACGCCCGCCGCGGCCAGCGCGTGCATCAGGTCGGCCGCCGGTCGGTGCGCCGACGTGCACAGCAGGGTCGGGGTGCGGTTGGCCGCGCGTGAGCGGACGGTCAGCCCCAGCTCTGCCAGACCCGTCTCGATGCGCTCCCGCAGGGCGTCCTCGTGCCGCTCGACCACCGTCATCGCCGCCACCAGCCGGGCGCGTCGGTCCTGGTCAGCGGCCGGGCCCGGGGCCAGACCCGCGATCAGGTCGACGGCGGCGGTCGTGCCGGCGATCAGCTCGTAGGGCAGCGTGCCCAGCTCGAAACGCTCGGGCACGTCGTCGGAGCTGGGGGCGAGCTTGTCGGGACGCAGCCGCTCCAGCAGGCCGGCGCGACCGGTCAGCACGCCGAGGTGAGGGCCCATGAACTTGTACGGCGAGCAGGTGAAGGTGTCCGCGCCGGTGCCGGTGAGGTCGACGGGGGAGTGGGCGACAAGGTGGACGCCGTCCACGTGCACCAGCCCGCCGACCGCGTGGGCGAGCGCGGCGATCGCCGGCAGGTCCGGTGCGGTGCCGATCAGGTTGGACGCCCCCGTGATCGCCACCAGCCGGGTCCGCTCGGTCACGACGGGGGCGACGTCGTCCGGCCGCAGCTCGCCGGTCGCGGGGTCGAAGGGCGCCCAGCGGACCGTGGCCCCGACGGCCGCCGCGGCGAGCACCCACGGGCGGATGTTGGCGTCGTGGTCGAGCCGGGTCACGACCACCTCGTCGCCCGGACCCCAACCGCGGGACAAGGTCCGGGCCAGCTGGAACGTCAGCTCGGTCGCGCTGCGACCGAAGACGACGGTCGAGGCGGGCACGCCCAGCAGGTCGCCGACAGCGGCGCGGCCGGCGCAGGTGATGACGTCGGCGTTGCGGGCGGCCTGCGTCGCGGTGCCCCGGTTGGCCAGCGGCGCGAGCAGGGCGTCGCGGATGGCGTCGGCCACGACGTCGGGCGTCTGGGTGCCGCCAGGGCCGTCGAAGTAGGCCGTCCGGTCGCCCAGCTGCGGGAAGTGCCGGCGCAGGGCGGTGACGTCGAGGGTGTCGGGCGTACGCGGCGATGTGGTCACGAGGCCGATCCTGCCCGCCTCGCGACCGCGGTCCACAACGCCTCCTCGTCCGAGGCGTGAAGAGCGTGGGCGATGACGGCGGCGAGGGTCGTCGCGTCCTGCTCGGCGCGCACGGCGATCCTGTCCCGCAGGTCCCGTATCGCCGAGGCCGGAGTGCGCTCCTCCAGCAGTACCCCAACCACACGAGAGGACCGTGAGAGCGATGCCCTTCCTCCTGAACCAAGAGGTCGACGACTACAAGGTCGACATCTTTCAGGCGAGCACCCTCAACTACGACCGTCAGATCAGGCTGTCGCTGAGCAACGGCGACACGGTGTCGATGACGTTCCCGCCGTCCACGCCGGCGGACAACGTCACCATCGGGGCGGCGTTCCACCAGGTTCAGATGGCCGCCCACCGCTTCGACGAGGTCTACCACCTGCTCCAGACCGAGAAGCCGGTGTACTTCAGCGCCTACGAGACGGGAACGCCGGCGATCCGCTTCGTCGGCCTGTCGACGTCGTCGGAGTCGGTGGGGGAGGGGCTGGCCGACTCCGACGCCTGAGTCTGGAGTCACCAGCGATGGGCGACGTCCACGACGACCCGTGACGTGGAGCCCGGGCCGGCGATGGTCGACACCCGGAAGGGCAACCGGGCGCGAACACCGAGGCCGGCCGAGGACTGGCCCTCGGACGATCCGGCCCACGTCACCTCCCGGAACGTCCGGTAGCCGGAGACGTCGATCATGCGTTGACCGGCGGGCGGGGCGAAGGTCTCCATGCCCTGCTCGTCGTAGGAGGGTGCTCCCACGACTACCTGGAGCCGGGCGCCCCCGGCGGTCGGGACGACGGCACCTGAGCCGTCCATGCGGACCTGGTCGACGTAGCGGACGTGGTAGCCCTGGGTCGAGCCGTCCACGTCGAAGACGAGACGGTCGTAGCAGGTGTGGCGACCGGACCGGATGGCGATGAGGTCGCCCGGGACGGAGGCGGGGTTGACGGCGGCGGTGGAGGACTTCGGGAGTGATCCCCAGCGGACGCCGCAGTAGGGGGCGGCGTGCGCGGTGGCGGGGATCAGGAGAGCCGGCAGGACGAGCGCCAGCACAGCGACGATGCGAGAGATGGCGGTCTTCATACCCTTACCACGCGCGAGGCGGGTGGACGGTTGACAACCGACGCCGCGGCACTGCTCTGCGCGCCCCCGGGAGCATCGCTGGTGCGGCGTGGCGAGGTGCCTCTCACCTGGCCTCCGGGAGCGACGACCCGGACGAGCTGCAACGGCGGCGCACAGCGAAGGCGCGGAAGGAGACGATGAGCCGGGCGGACCTGGCGCAGCTCCTGGCGATGGCCGGGGACGGTCGCCTGGAGCAGGGGCTCAGCTCGGTGCAGGGATTGCGCGCGGTGCAGGACCGGCCCCGGCACGAGCGACGGGACGGGGCCGTCCGTTACGTGCTCCGCCTCGAGCTGAGCGAGGTCACCCGGCCCGTGGTCCGTGACCTCGAGCTGCCGTCGGACCTGTACCTGGACGAGGTCAGCGACATCGTGCTGGCCGCGTTCGGGTGGGCCGGCTACCACCTGCACCGCTTCGCGATCGGTGACCCTTTCGGCCCTGGCGTCGAGCCGTACCTGTGCCCGTTCGAGGTCGACGACGGCGAGGTCGGGGTGGACGCGCGCGAGGTACGTCTGGACGAGCTGTTGGCCGAGCCGGGGGAGTCCTGCACCTACGCCTACGACTACGGCGACGGCTGGGAGGTCGAGCTGCGCCTGCGCGAGGTCCGCCCCGTGGACCCCGCAGAGGCGAGGGTCGGCTGCACCGGTGGCGAGGGGGCACCGCCGCCGGAGGACTGCGGGGGGCCCGGCGGCTACGACGAGCTGGTGGTGGAGGGGGTCACGCCCGACGGTGGACGGTTCGACGCGGACGACTTCGACCCGGACGAGACCGCCCGTGATGTGGTCCTGGCGTTGGGGTTGCGGCACGGTGCGCGCCCCGGTGAGCGGCTCGAGCGCTACCGGTGGCTGCTGGACCACGTGGGCGGTGACGGGCTGCCGCTGACCGCCGCCGGCCACCTCAAGCCCGCCGACGTCCGCGCCGCGTTCGACGCCTGGGGCCTGGACGAGGGGTGGGTCGGCGCGGGCAACCGGGAGTCCTGGACCTACCCGGTGCTGGACGTCCGGACGGGTGCCATGACCCTCGAGCTGCTGCGCCGCTACAAGGGTCGGTTGCTGCTGACCCGGCTGGGGGCGCAAGCGCGGTGGGACCCGGACGTGCTGCGCGCACAGCTGGCCCTGCTGGTGGACTGAGCGTCGCCCGACAGCAACTCTTACGGCGACCACGACACCGCAGCACGTCGGCGATGCGCCAGGCGGCCACGTCGCCCCGCCCTGCGGCGAGGCGCACCTCCTCATTCTTGGAGGGCTGTTCCACCTGCACGAGTGTTCGAGAACCGACGTGGCCCCTCCCGGGCGGAGATTGGCCGGCGGTCGAGGAGTCAGGATGATGAGGTGTGCCAGTCACGCGAGTCGAGCGTGAACAGACTGCTCGCTCGGCGTTCTGCGGTCTCGGTCGTGCCGCTGACACAGCAGGGCCTCCCGCTGCGAGGGCGGAACACGGCGGGCCGCCTACGGCCTCGTGTACTGCAGCTCCCGCCAGGACGCACCGCCCTTGACGTATGCGTCCTTGTCGGCGAGGGCGAGGGGGCGCAGCGAGAGGCGCTGGTCCCCCAGCTCACGGGAGCGGCCGACGACGTCCAACATGCATAGGTGATACCTGCATCTATGCATGGTTCGCCGGCGCAGTCTGCGGCGGGCGTACATCCCGGTTCTTGCGCGACTGTCCGATTTGCGCGCGCGTTCAAGAATCGAGGTGAGCGCTGCTGGGCGCAGATCCGCGTCCGTCTCGAGGGGATGTGGACGCGGTAGCGGTGGCTCAGACCTCACGTCCTGCCGGCGAGCGGTCAACCATCGGTGGGTCCGGACGGTGGTCCAGTCCAGAGCCTCCTCGCCGATGGGGAGCTCATTGGGCCAGGAGCGGTGGCCCGGGCCGGCGTGAGCGCTCACAGCAGCTTGACCGCCTCAATGGGCGTGAGGCGAGGTGACGTCAGCGGGCGGCGACGACCACCCGCGCGCCGACCGCCTCGTAGGTCGAGCGGGCCCGGACGTCCCGGGTGGCCAGAGTGGCCTCGTTCTCGACCGCGGCCAGGGCGACCATCGCGTCGTACACCGCTCCGCCGGACACGCCGAGCCGGCTCAGCAGCGAAGGCAGCGAGCCGGCCGTCTCGTGGCTCATCAGGAGCGGGGCTCCGAAGCGTTCCGCCAGCAGGTGCGCTGCGTCCGCCGGGTCGTGGCGCAGGTCGCCAGGCAGCCGGGTCAGCACGGAGTAGCACTCCGCGAGCGCGTGCCCGGGTAGGACGACGTCCCGACCGTCCCACCACGAGACCACGTCGCGATGAGCGCGGTGGGTTGTCACCAGCAGGGGGACCGCGACGCTGGTGTCCAGCGCCAGGCGGCTCAACGGCGGCCGGCGTCGATCAACGCGAACACGTCGTCGTCGTCGATGGTGGTGTCCCCGGTGGCCACCAGCACGCCGTCCTCGTCGACCAGTCGCGCCGTCCGTCCCGTCGGCACGACCTGGAGCCCGGCGCCGTACCTCGAGATGTCGACCCGTGCTCCCGCGGTCAGCCCGAGCGCTTCACGTAGAGCCTTCGGTACCAGCAGCCGGCCGCCGGAGTCCATGGTGACTTCCATGGGAGAACGCTACCAGTTGACTCCCAGAAACTGCATCGGAACTGATGCGGTCTGGCCGTGTCTGACGTCGACGCTCGTCTCGCGGAGCTGGGGCACCGGATCTCCTTCGACCGCGACCACGTGGTGGCTGATCTGTCGTCCCGATACGCGGAGGTGCTGGAGGCGGTGGAGGCGTCGGACGGGTGGGTGACCACCGTCCGGGCGAGCTCGCCCCCTCTGACGATCCTCGGTTCGTTGGCCGGGGTCGAGGCGGGCCTGCGTCAGCTCCGCCGCGCACGCCCCTCGAGGTCGAGCACCTGCTCCTCGCCGGCCACGAGCTCCGCGTCCCCCGCTGCAGGAGATGCTCCGGATCAAGTCCTATCTCGCGGTCCAGCGCAACCAGGTCCGTGACTACCTCGACACGGTCGCGCTGGCCGAGCGGCTCGGGGACGAAGCGGTCGACGTCCTCGTCGACATCGACGCGTACTACCGGGACCGCTCCGGGGAGGGTGACTCCGTCCTGACCTCCCTGGTGCAGCTTCTGGCGGAGCCGAACCCTCGCGACGTCCGTGTGACGACCCAGCTCGACCGCTACAAGGGCATCGCGGAGCGTTGGTCGAGCTGGGACGAGGTTCGCCGGTTCTGCGCCGAGCTGTCGGACTCGGTCCTGGACCGGTTGGACCCGAGGGCACGCCCGCCATGACCGCCACCAGGCCGCACGGCGTGGCGCCGCTGCTCGAGCGGGCGATCGCCCGGGCCCCACAACGGCAGGCAGCCCGCGAACGTGCGGCGGTCGCCGCCGAGGTGGAGACGCTCGCGCGAACCTGCCGGCGCGTCAACGACGCCTACGTCTGGCTGGAGGCCTACGGGCTCGTGGCTCAGGTCACGCACGCGATCGCCGCGGGGCTCCACAACGTCGAGGAGCTCCTGGACGACCTGGATCAGCCGGCTTCGACCCACGGCATGCGGGAGCTGCAGGCGGAGGCCGCGATGCTCCGGGTCACCGCTGTCCGGGCGCGCCCGCCACGCCGCAGACCTCAGCGTGCGTCGTCGACGTTCTCGAGATGGCGCTTGAGCTCCTCGTTCATCACGCCGAAGCCGTAGGCGACGTCATCCACGTCCAGGAGCAGGCGCTTGAACAGCGGGGCCAGGACGCCGCTGAACCGCTCCGCGTTGACCAGGTGCGTGCCGCCGTCCTCGGTGGGCGACAGCTCGAAGAAGTGGGCCCCGTCGAACAGGCCGGTGACAAGGGTGGTCCCGAGCCAGGCAAGACGCCGGTTTGGCTCCAGGTCAGTGACCGTGGGTGTGAAGGAGAAGCTGCGACCGCGCGGCGGGGTGAGCCGCAGCCTGATCCTGCCGCCCAGGGACGGGGTTCCGCCGAGGTGATGCAGCACCGAGTTCCAGCGCTGATAGCCGCCCAAGTCGGTCAGCGCGTCCCACACCTGTTGGCGCGGCGCCGCGATGTCGACAGTCGTCCTCACTTCGAACATGCATGTCTCCTTCTGGCGAATCACATGTCTCGGTACCGCTTCCCCGCCGCGGCCTTCTCGGCGATCATCGGGGGCGTGACCTGCTGCGGGCCCGTGGTCCAGTCTGCTGGGTCGGCCAGCCCCCGGCCAGGGCGCCCACGTCGTGGCCGGCGGCGACCGCGAACCTCGAGACCGTGCTGCCGATGTTGCCGGTACCGATGAATCCCCATGTCGTCATGCAGCAATCGACGCGCTGCGGGACTCGGCATTCCACAGCCGCTGCGGTGCCACGTCGACTGCCTCGCGGGCTGCAGTTTGTGGCTCTCCCAGGCGCCACTCCGAGATCCGGGGATCGAGTAGCGGCGGGGATGGTCACCCGCCTGACCCACGACGAGCAGTCACCAGTCATCGGACATGTCGTCGTGCGATGAGTCGTCGAACCCCTCGTACGGCTCGTCTGCACCGGACCACCCGTACGAGGTGTCGACGTTCTCGGCGTGGCCGTCGCGAACAGAGGCTGCGGCCGGGGCGTCTGCATTGTCGGCACGCTCGGTCAGTCGGCCCATCACGTACCCGTCCATGAATGCCCCGTCGGCGTCCTCCGTATCGGTGGCCCGGCGCAGCACTTCGGCTCCCAGCCCAGCCGCGCCCATCCCGACGGCCCTGGTTGGCGCGCCCGGTGGGGAGGCCGAGGACGGGACACGCCCGAGCCACCAGAAGGACACCAACGCACCGACGAGGACGAGCACCCACCAACCCATATGACGACGGTAGGCAAGCCCCCGGACACAAGTGCTCGGAATCGGACAGCCCGACGAGGGGCCGGGTGCAGTTGCGACCGGGAGGTCACCAGTAACGGGCCACGTCGATCACGATGCGAGAGCTGTCTTCCGGTCCCTGCGAGCGTGAAGACCCGGAAGGGCAGTCGCGCGCGGACGCCGACCCCGAGCGTCGTCCGGCCCTCGAAGGAGCCCGCCCACGTCACCTGCCGGAAGGTGTGATGCCCCGTGACGTCGGTGAGCTTGGCGCGGTCGGTCGGCCGGTAGGTCGCGCGTCCGGCGTCGTCGTAGGCGGGTGCCACGGCGATCACCAGCAGTCGGGCGCCTCCGGCGGTGGGGACGACGGTGCCGGAACCGTCGGCGCGCACCTGGTCGACGTACTCGACCCGGTAGCCGTGGCTGGAACCGTCCACGTCCAGGACGAGCCGGTCGTAGCACCCGTGCGTGCCCGAGCGGACGCCCAGGAGGTCGCTCGGAGCGGCACTCGGGTTGGCGGTAGCGGTTGAGGACTTGGCGAGTGAGCCCCACGTGGTGTTGCAGTACGGGATGACCGCCTGGGCGGACGTGGAGACCAGGAGAGCTGGCACGACAAGCACCAGCGCAGCGACAATGCGAGTGAGAGTGGCCTCCATGTCCCTACCACGCGCAGTGGACGCGGGAGGTTGACACGGGTGACAGACCGCGCACCCCGGGCAGCCCGGAGCGGAGGATCTCGTCGACGTAGCCGGTAGGTCTATCTCCGTGTGCACACCGACGGGTGCCCCGGGTCGGTGCAGCAGGTCCCTCAGACTCACGGTGGGGACCTCGACCTGGCGCTCGGCGAGCGTCATCGGTCGCATCTGAAGCCGCGCGATCCGCAGAAGGTGAGCACTACCGTCAGCGGCGCCCCAACGCTACCTCTGGCGGGCCGGCGCTGGCTCAACGAGGTGCTGTTCGGGCGCGGTCAGAGCCCGAACAGCTCCCGCAGGTCGTCGCCGTCCAGGCTCGCCGGTGCGCTCCCGCCGTCACCGTCCAGCACCGAGGCGACGAGCTCCTGCTTGCGCGCCTTGAGCTCCATCACCTTGTCCTCGATCGTCCCCGCGGACACCAGCCGGTAGACCATGACGTTCCTGGTCTGCCCGATCCGGTGGGTGCGGTCGACGGCCTGGGCCTCCACCGCGGGGTTCCACCACGGGTCGAGCACGAACACGTAGTCGGCCTCGGTGAGGGTGAGCCCGGACCCGCCCGCCTTGAGGCTGATGAGGAACGCGGGCGCGCCGCCGGTGCGCCACCGCTCGACGCGGGTGCCGCGGTCCCGGGTCCGGCCGTCGAGGTAGACGTGGTCGACCCCGGCGGCCTGCAGCCGCGGGCGGACGCGGGCCAGGAAGCCGGTGAACTGGCTGAAGACCAGAGCCCGGTGCCCTTCGGCCGCGATCTCGACCAGTCGCTCCACGAGCGTGTCGACCTTGGCGGAGCGGATGCCGTCGTGGGCCTCGTCGAGCAGGGCGGCGTCCAGGGCGAGGCGGCGCAGCAGGGTGAGGGAGCGGAGGATCTCGAAGCGGTTCCGGTTCGGGTCGTCGATGAGGCGCAGCACCTTCTGCTGCTCGCGGGCGAGCTGGCGGTCGTACAGCCGGCGGTGGCGCGGGTCGAGCTGCACGTGCAGGACCTGCTCGGTCTTCTCCGGCAGCTCCGGGGCGACGTGCTCCTTGGTGCGCCGCAGCAGCAGCGGTCGGATCCGTCGCCGCAGCGTGGCGAGGCGTTCCGGGGCGCTGCCGGTGGCGATGGGGGTGGCGTAGTGCTCGCGGAACCGGGTGGGGTGGGGGAACAGCCCCGGGGCCACGATCGACAGGATCGACCACAGCTCCATCAGGTCGTTCTCCATCGGCGTGCCGGTGATCGCCACGCGCAGCCCCGCACGCAGGCGCCGGACGGCCTGGTGGGTGCGCCCGTTCCGGTTCTTCACGTGCTGCGCCTCGTCGAGCAGCACCCCCGCCCATTCCTGGGCGACGTAGGCCTCGTCCTCCAGGCGCAGCAGCGTGTAGCTGGTGACGACGACGTCCGCGTCGGCCACGACCTGCTCCACCGTGAGGCCGGACTTCGTGCTGGTGCGGTCGACGCCGGCCACCCGCAGCCCCGGCGCGAAACGCGCGGCCTGCTCTGCCCAGACCGGGACCACGCTCGTGGGCGCGACGACGAGGAACGGCCGCTGCTCCGGTGCGGTCTCCAGTCGGTGGCAGATGAGGGCGAGGGCCTGCACGGTCTTGCCGAGGCCCATGTCGTCGGCGAGCACCCCGCCGAGGCCGAGCGCGGCGAGGCGGGCGAGCCACTCGTAGCCGTCGCGCTGGTAGGGGCGCAGGTCGGCGTGCAGGCCGGCGGGCAACGGCGGCGGGTCCGGTGCGGGGCCGGTGAGCGCGGCGACGGTCTCCCGCCAGCGGTCCGCCTGCTCGGCGACGACCCCGAGCTCGACGAGCTCGGCCCACAGGTCGGCCTGGAACACGCTGAGGCGCAGCGGGCCCCGTTCCTGCTCCTGCAGGGCGCGGGCCTCCGCCAACAGCTCCCGCAGGCGTGCGAGCGTCGGGGACGAGACGTCGACCACGGTCCCGCTCGGCAGCATCACGTGGCTCTCGCCCAGGGCGAGCGCCCGCAGCAGCAGCTCGTTGGGCACCGCCTCCCCGTCGACGTGGACGTCCACCTGCAGGTCGAACCAGTCCCGCTGGTCGTGGGACTCCGTCGCCGACAGCCGCACCTGCGGCTCACCGGTGGCCTCGCGGTAGGGCAGCGCCGTGCCGGTCTCGGTGAGGTGCACGTCGTCGCGCTCGCGCAGGTCGGGGAGCACCTCGGTGACGAAGCGGGCGGTGTCGAGGCCGACGAGCGGCAGCAGCGCGTCGGGACGCAGCTGGGCGCGGGCCAGGAGCGCGAGCAGCGGCGGGGGCAGGGGACGGGTGGAGGTGACGGCGTGCAGCAGGGCCTGCTCGGCGGCGGGGTCGCGCGCGACGGCGTCGGTCTCGGCCGGGGCGAGCGGGACGGTCTCGTGGCTGTCGCCGACGGGGTAGGCGAGGCCGACGGTGACCGTGAGGCGGTGGTCGGGCTCGTGGTGAACGTTCAAGTGGAGGACGGGTGGGGCGACGGTCGGGACCTCGACGGAGGCGTCGGAGGACACCAGGGGCAGCACCTGCCGGACCGCGCGGTGGTAGCGGTCCAGCAGCGGTCGCACCTGCTCCGTGGGCACCTCGAACGGGCCGTCGCCCAGCAGGCCGGCGACGGCCTCGTGCGCGTCGGCGGCCAGGGGCACCAGAAGCAGGCCGCCGGCGGGGACCTCGTGCCGGCCCAGGCGCAGGCCGTCGGCGGGGGCGGGCAGGGCGATGCCGTGCGCGGGGGAGCCGAGCAGCAGCGGGACGGGCTGGTCGGGGTCGACGGGGCGGGTGGACGACACGTCGAGCAGGTCGCCGTCCAGGTCGAGGACGGGCACGAAGCGGGTGCGGCCGGTGGCCTCGCCCGACCTGCTGCCCGAGGTGCTGCCCGAGGTGCTCAGGGTGCGGTCGGCACGGCGGGCGTCGAGGGCGATGGTGGCGGCCGTGCGTACGAGCCGGACGGGCCGGGCCGAGGCGTCGGTGAGTCGTCGGCCCTTGCCGATCTCGCCGGTGATCAGCGGGATGCCCGCGTCCTCGATCTGCGCGAGCAGCGCCCACAGCACCCGGCCCACCTCGTCGGCGTGGACGGCGGCGTCGCTCGCGCGGTAGCCGTAGGAGTGCCGGGCGGCCATCTGGTGCAGCGTGGTGAGCGCCTCCCGGTGCGGTGCCGTGACCTGCCGGGCGGCGTAGAGGTTCAGGTACTGCAGGTCACGCCAGCTGACGCCGGAGCGCACGTAGCGGCCGTCGTCCTCGCGCGCGAGCGGTCGCATCGCGAGGCGGGGGACGGCGGTCCCGCTGCGCCGCTGCTGCGGCGTGGGGCGGGTGAGGCGCACCTCGAGCGCGACCGTCGCCGGCCGAGGGGAGGCGGTGCGGGGGATACCGCGCAGCTGGAGCAGTCCGTCGTCCGCGGGGTCGCGGACCGCGTCGGCCAGCGCGGCGAAGCGCTGACGGCCGACCTCAGCGTTCCCGCCGGGCTCCGCTGCGGCGGTGGGGGTGCCGGCGCGGGCGACGAGCAGCAGGGCGACGGCGTGCTTGCAGCCGACCGTCACCGGGCACGAGCACGCCCCGCGCCAGCCCCCGTCGCCGTCGAAGGTGACGAGGGTCTGGTAGGTCCGGCGCCCGCCGCCGCGGACCGTCCCGAGCAGGGCGTCGCCGCCGCGCCCGCTGACGGACAGGACCAGGCCGTCGGTGGCGTACTGCGCGCCCCGGGCGTAGGTGCCGGCGTCGACCGCGGAGCGGATGGCGTGCTCGTCGAGGTGATGGGTCCACCGGCTGGCCACGGGCAGCGACTCTACGGCCGGCCCGGACGGATCACGAAGACGGGCAGGACGTCGCCGTTCACCCGGGCGTGGTCGTGGACCAGGATGTGGGCACGTCGAGGTCGCTGTCGGCGCAGGCAGACCCCGGGACGAGGCCAGCGTGGACGTAGGCGAAGGCGGCGCCCTGGACGGTGAACCGGACGAACTGTCGCGCCGCCGGGCGGCGAAGGAGAGGGCGAGGCCGGAGGGATGCTCGTGAGGTCCGAGCCCCCGATGCCCTCGGCGTGGTCAGGGCAGCTTGAGGATCAGACGCAGCACCCGCTCGACCCGTATGAGGTCGACGCCCCCCAGGGTGCCCACGTGGCGGTCGAAGCGGCGGGTGGACACCGTGCGTACCTGTTCGACCTGCACGTAGGACGTCGCCGTGAGTCCGCCCGTCCCCTGCTCCACCTCGACGTTGCTGGGATAGCCGGTCCGGGTCTGCGTGATCGGCAGCACCGTCGCGAGCCCGTAGCGGTTCTGCTCGTCGCCCGACATCACCAGGCCGTAACGCCTGCTGCCGGACTCGTGACCGACCGGGGTGCCGAGGTCGATGGACCAGACGTCGCCTCGGCGCGGTGGGTCGATCGCCACGTCTCAGCCCGCTCGCTCGGCAGGCTCGTCGTCCAGACCGTCTCGCAGGGTGTTGTCCCAGAGTGCCGTCTCGTCGTCGACCTGGCGTCGGAGGTCTGGGTTGCTCGCCAGAGCAGCGTGCGCTTCAGCTGTACGCCGCCAGAAATCGGCTTCCTCGTACCTGTCCAGGGCGGCGCTCAGCAGTTCGTGATGCAACCTGCATGGATGTATCTGGGTGCTCCCGGAGCCGCCGCGAGGTCGGCGAGGTCCATAGGCTTGGCCCATGAGCGAAGCGGAGGAGCCGACGGACGAGCTCGCGAGACGGCGGCAGGCCAAGGCGGTGGGGAAGTTCGGTCGCGCCGGCCTCGCACAGGTGCTGGCGATGGTGCAGGACGGCCGCCCGGTCGAAGACGTCATGGCCGGTGTCGTGGGGAGCCTCGGGGTGAGCGCGCCGCGAGAGCGGTACGAACGCCGTGAGGACGCGGTGCGCTACCGCGTCCGCCTGGAGCTGGCCGACGTGTCCCGTCCGGTCGTGAGGACAGTCGAGCTGCCGTCGGACATGTTCCTGGACGAGGTCAGCGACGTCGTCCAGGCGGCCTACGGCTGGCTCGGCTACCACCTGCACCGCTTCGCCACCGGTGACCCGTTCGCGCCGGGCGCCGAGGTCTACCTGTGCCCGTTCGAGGTCGACGACGGCGAGGACGGCCTGGACGCGCGCGACATCCGGCTGGACGAGCTGATCGCCTCGCCGGGGGACACCTGCCGCTACGCCTACGACTACGGCGACAGCTGGGAGGTCGAGCTACGACTGCTGGACGTCCTACCCGCCGACGCTGACGGACCTCGGGTGCGGTGCACGTCGGGTGAGGGTGCACCGCCTCCGGAGGACAGCGGCGGCCCCGGTGGCTACGACGACCTCGTGGCGGAGCGGATGACGCCCGACGGGCTGCCGTTCGACCCGGACGCGTTCGACGCGCAGCAGGTCACGAGCAGCATCACCTC
>Ga0105045_10001056_pt1 | contig 21925 bp, 13 predicted proteins | sample MAT02_FD_78089 | JGI IMG/M metagenome (GOLD analysis project Ga0105045, IMG submission 78089) | Freshwater microbial communities from Lake Fryxell liftoff mats and glacier meltwater in Antarctica - MAT-02 (megahit assembly) | ecosystem: Environmental > Aquatic > Freshwater > Ice > Liftoff... | reverse complement strand
TTACCCATCAATCCATAAAGATCGTAGTGAAAGAGCGGACTGTTCAACACGTAACAGTACATGTTAGGGCCTGCTTCAAACCCTAACGGATCAGGTGTCATCCATGTCGAAGATAAAGGATCATAGTATCTCCTTCCAAAATTCACAAGTCCTGTTTCAACATCCACGCGCTTACTACTAAATCGCCATGGACTCCGTCCTCGTATCTTGTTGCCTTTCTGGTCAAAGCATTGCTCTATACCAAAGGCTGTGTATCTATACGTCTCAACTGCTTTAGCTGTTTTAATATCGAGCAAACTGGTGATGTTGCCGTTATGGTCATGCATCGGCACGTAAACGTGGCCTGCTATCTCCATACTGATTGTCGCGCCAATCTCAGCGCCTTTCCCCGTTCCAAGCACGCGCATGTCAAGAATCTTTCCGGCGGCATCAAAGGAGCCGACTTCATTCTGTCCTAAATAGATGTAATGAGTCACATCAACAACCTTGCCTTTAAGGTCTCGGTGGGTTTTACTGAGCCTGCGATTAAACGCGTCGTAAACGTAGGTATATTTAGCGTTTGAGGTGATCACCTCAATCATCCGGTCAAGGGCATCATAACGGTAATGCTTGATGCCTTCTGCGTTTTGTTGCGAAAGACGGTTGCCACTTGCATCGTAAGTGTACGAGCTGTCTTTGCTTGTCAAAAGCTGGTTGAGGGAATTGACGTTCTGTGGTGTGTCATCCTTAACAATACAGTTGTAGAGCGAATCGTTGGTATAGTTATGGTCTGCAATGCCCGCTTCTGATTTGATTTGATTCAAATCGTCATACTGGAATTCTGCTTTAACAGAAGGTAGCCCATCTTCAACGCTATAGGAGACAAGATTCCCCGCTTTGTCATAGGCAATCTTTTCCGACCAGTGCTTTGAATCGATCGCAGAGAGTCTTCCTTTGATGTCATATTGATAACTGACTTCACCAAGGATGCTTGGGAGAAGCATCTTAGTGATTTTTCCTGAGAGATCAAATGTTTCATAGGAGTGTGCGTAAAGCAGGTTTTTCTTAGAATTAAACCGCTGAATAAGCTTCAATTGATTGACTGCATAGTGATAATGAATCGAACTTCCATCTTGCATGGTCGTAATAACAGGTCGACCCATACGGTCGTAGCTGTACGCCACTGCGGAGCCGTTCCCCAGCTTTTCCATCGCAAGACGGTTATTCTCATCGTAGGTTTTGGTCAACACAAGATGATTGATCGTATCTTCTACAAGAACCGGCAAGCTATTCTTGTTGTAAGTGTAGGTGTAAGCAAGGGATTCATCACCTGTAGTCAGTGTCTTTAACCTACCTAGAGCGTCATATTCATGGTAAAGAACGACTCCGTCTGGTTTGACGATGGTTTGCTTTTGACCGAAACTGTTATAGGTGTAGCGTGTGATTTTTTGCTCTGGCTCTCCTACCGCCTCGGTGAGAGATAGGATTTCTCCCATGGTGTTATAGGTCGAGCTTGTGGTCGCTTTCCTAAGGGCTTGATCGGGTGTCATTGCCGTTTCTACTGTGTGCGCTAGGTTTTCAAGCACATCATAAAAAAACTCTTTATCCGCAATTAATTGTCCTGCGACGTTTTTCTTTTGGACCCGCCCTGGCTTGCCAATGACGTTCATGGTGGTGATGGTTTGAATGCCTATAGGATCAGTAATTGTTGTTTCAAGTACGCGTTGTCCGTAGGCATCAACCGCTTGATAGTTGTAGTGATACCGCGTCGCATGGCCTTCTGCATCCGTGGTCATAACCGGCTGGCTAAGGGAGTTGTATTCTGTGACAATCATCGATTTCCCCGATTGATTGTAAGTGATTTCCTGAGTTTTGTTACCATCAACATCGTAAGCGTACTGAACGCGTCCGTAGACGGTTCCTTCCATGTCTTCAACGCGCTCGTCGATAACTTGATTTAAGACATTATAGAACTGGATTGTGGTGATATAATTCGATTGATCTGTCCATTGACGGGTTTTGTCTACACGACCAGCCGTGTCATAGAAATATTCTGTACGGGAGTCTCCCCTAGTTGTCACGCTCAGACGTCCTGCAAAGTCATATTGATAAGACGTGATGTAACCTTCTGCATCGGTATCCGATGTTTTATGGAAAGAGTTATAGGTCGAGCTTGTGGTGCTTAAATGCTCACCTGAGGTGGAATACATCTCTTTCTTGAGCGCGCGTCCAAAACAATCATAGCTAAATTCGCTGCGTGTTCCATTTCTATCGTAGTGCTGAAATAGCGTCCCGTCGAGATTGTAAAAAAAGTGCTGGATCGAACCATCACGATGGGTTGTTTTAGTGATCTGTCCACGCACGTTGTAATCGTGAAACTCATTGCGACCGTACGTGTCTGCTTTAACGATAACATTGCCTAATACATCGAAGCCTTGAGCAATCGCTGTTTCAGAATGTCCTTGATAGCTTTTAAATTTAGGACCGTTTGTGAAGACGAGTCGTCCAAATTCATCGTAGGTATTGTTTGTTTCGTAACCGAACGCATTGATGGTTTTAACGGTTTGGTGCAGGTAGTTGTAGTGATTAGCTGTTGAGAAGACAATTCCGTGGCTATGTTGCTCGTGTGCTGCAACAAGGCGGTTAGAGTAATCGTAGCGATAGGTTTTAATGCGATCTTTACGGACGCCTTGTTCTGAAATCAAGTTATGGTTAGCATCGTAGGCTCTTAAGAGCGTATTTCCAGCAGCGTCCCGTGTGAGAATACAGTTACCTTTGGCATCGTATTCGTATGACAAGTCATATTGATGTGCGCCATCTGCACCATAGTGTGCTTCTTTGAGAAGATTCCCTGTAATGTCATGTTGCGAGAAAATCCGCGAAACGAGGTGTTCTTGACCGGTTGCCACATCGAGATAGCACTCATCAACACGTTCAGGAACCCCTACTGGGCACACTTTAAGCGGCCAGATCCGGGTAATTTTGCGCTGTGTCACATTTGTTAAATCGGCTCTTGCAGCCCCGTCACCATCGTCTACAATGAGATTAACTAAAATGGCATTCTCATCGTAGTCGTAAAAATAACGGGTTTTAGTGATGCCATGATCGCATACGCGTTTTTCCTGAATGAGCCCTTTTTCGTTATAACTATAATGAGTGCTGTGACCGTTGGGTTTTCTTTCGGTGAGCAGTTCGTTTCTGCCATTATCGCTGTAAGTGTAGGCAACTTCCCACTTGTCTGCTGTGCCTGGACTGAGGCTGCCATCCGGAAGGAGTACAAGTTTGACAGGATGTCCTGTGAGTTTTCCATAAAAGTCATTTTTAATAATGTTGCCTTTGTCATCATACTCAAACTTTCTAGCCCCGTGTGCAACGCCGTTGACATCTCTCATGTGAATTCCAGTCAAGTTACCTTCAGGGCTCCAACTGTAGTATTCTGATGAGTAAAAGACATGTTTCGTTCGCCCTGTGTATTTATGAATGTAGGTCAGACGTTGATGCTCGGAATAGCCATAGCTGATTTTATGGTCATGCGCATCGTAAACGTCTGTTACACCCCCGAAAAGCTCCTTTTTTTTGTAATAGGCTTCGTACTCAAAACGATGAGAATTAATTGCTCTGTCATCATGACCAATAGGTGCTTGCAAGTGGTGCACGCGATCTGCCATGAAATTTGTTTTTAACTTCCCGTAAGTATGATTATAATAAAGGACCCCTTTGAATCTGCCTTCAGGATTGCTCTTTTTTGTTAAAGCAATGGTGTTGTCAGTGGAATTTGTTTGGTATTCATAGGTTTGATTAGGAGCGTTGGGCCTAATCACCTCATTAATGCGATAATGACTTGCAACGCTGTGGAGTTTATCCTTGTCAAACTTTTTTAATTTATAAGTGACTGTTCTGCCATCGCACGCTCTTATTTCAATGGTGGGATTTTTCTTTTCTTTTTTTGATGGAGGTTTGATCGATAGCCAACTATAAACAGAGGTGCCATTTTGATTGGTGACATCGATCCGAGATAAATTGATTGGTTCTTTTTTTTGATCATACCGAAACGTTGTACCGGTTGGTTTTATTTCTGTTTGTAGCACAGGATATTCGCTGCTCGTTCGACTTTGCAAAAACTGCTTCGTCCCGCAGCCTAGGGTCACATGCGCTTCACGCTTACTTTTCTTGATATAAGCAAACTGCGTATTTCTAGGATTGTTCTGGCCGCTGATTGTGCCGCTTCCACAGTTGGTATACCCCTTGGCATCTTTCTCTGAAAACTTGAGCTGATACTTTTGGTTTTTTTCACGATGATGAAAGTGGGTGGTGCGTCCTCCTTTTTCCACAAACATTTTGCGCGTATCTCCATCACAAGCGTAAACCCTCGAAAAATGATTATGACGCCATTTGCCGGCCAATGCTCCTTTTTCTATATCATGGAAATTGGAATAGGAGCGTGAAAAAACAAGGGGCTCAGGACCTATAATGACAAGGTCTACCTCTTGATCCATAAAATCGCCCGAGATTGCACTCACGCATCCATCGACGATGGAAGACGGGGCGCCATCTGTTAACGAAAATGGCAAGCCATCCTCTTGTTCGTTGGCGATAAGTGAGCTGGCGAAAAATAAGAGAGTTAGAAGGCTGTAAAGTAAGGCCCAAAAGTAGCGTTTCATCGTGTTTTAACTCGTGGTTTAAAAAAACTATTAGTTTTATCTAAAAATTTTAATAAGGTCAATAGTAAAAATTAGAAAACACGAAAATAAATAAAATAATATATACTGATTAAAATTTTATTTATATATCAGTTGAGGGTTTTAATTTTTTTGTCATGTGGTCATGAAGTAATTAAGTTGGCCGTAGGCCTTTGGAGTCCCCAAAAATTTGTAGCATAGACTTTAGTCTGTGCTTGTTGATCCGGTTTCAACCGGGATGAGTGTTTACGCCCAACGTTTTCTAATACCAACGCAAAGCTGCCGATTGAAACCGGCTCAACAAACACAGACTAAAGTCTACGCTACAAATTTTCGCCTCCAGCCAATGTCTGGTTACGTAGAGTGTCTGAGCTTTAAACGTTGTTGATGTAAAAAACTGTGGGCGGAAAGCGGCAAAAAAATTGCCGCGCTCCGAAGACTTCGTCCGGTCTGTGAGTTATTATTCTTCCGAATCGTAAATCCCAGTGTTTTTTTTTGAACATTTCCCTACCATTTTCATACCCCATGGTTACGCAATAGATAGAATTTCTTCATCACAACAACTTTGAACTGTGTATTCTGCTGTACCATCATTGCATTGTGCTGTTGAGCCGTGTTGTATTATCGCATGGTATTCGCCATCTTGAATGAATAATACTTTTCCACCAGATGCTATAGCCTCTTGTCGTACATTTTTGTAATGCCCGACTTGTAGTTTTTGATGATTCATGTCTTTCCTGTTTAAAAATCGATAACATCCTTTGACCGCACCACACGATTCGCATCTCTCTGGTATACTACCAGTAGGAAATCTCATGCAAGCTTGAGCTATAAAAATAGCTCTTTCTTGGATTCTTGGATCCGTAAACATTCTAGACGGTCGTTGTTTCTCAACCCATTCTTGTTAATTAAGCATATTCAATCATCCCTTATTTTAATTAGCTCACACACACCTGTGAAGGAATATAATAGTGGAATTATACGAAAAACAATTATTTTGTAAAGATAAAAATACACTTACATTATGATTTAAGATCATTTTTTGTTTTTCTGTTTTTTGTTATAAAATTAAGAGCAAAGCAGAAGGAAAAAGAGTGGTTTGTTAATTTAAATATTTATTTGATACTTGTGGCTAACAACAAGGCCTATAGGACCTCGGACGGCCATTCAAACAAGTCTTTTAAGTGGAAGAAAGATCACTGTTATTGAAAAGTATAAAGAATATCAACGCGCTCAGATTCGTCTAAGCATTAACTCTCTTCATTAGGTGGAATCCCTGACTACAAACCCCTAAAAGCACTCGTCACAAAATGGGACGACAGAGCTGTTCCTAATGAAGAAATGCGAACTGAGCTGACAAAGGTGGCGCGTGATTTGGGTATTACAATCCTGACAGAAAAAACTGTGGGCCCAAACAAGTTACAGGAGGTATTTCCTAATGCTAAGGTATTTATTGGAGCTGATGGCGCAAAAAGCGGGATAAGAAAAGAGATTTTTGGTGATCAGTATCGCTTCAAGCCCCCGATGCAGCATTTGGTTCAAGTCCAATACACGATCGATACTCCACAGGTGACAATCGAATGGAGGGTTCTCTTCGAAAATTTAGAAATGCGATTAATACGTACAAAAAAAAATTTGCAGAGCATCTCATTACCGAAAGCATTGTGCCTGCATTAGAAGGGCGTTTTCAGATAACCTTGCGTGTTTTTGTCGATAAAAGCACATACGATACAATGGAGGATGCTAAATTTAGTACTCCTTATTATTTTGAAAAAGATGTAGACAAGGTCCCTGAATCCTTACGTAATGTATTGGTTAAATGGTGGGGAACTCAGAATGCATTCAAAGTTACTCCAGAAGATGGAAAAATCAATAAATTGACGGTTATTCCTTGAGTTTCATCTGCAACGGAAGAGGTATACAAGGCTAAAGAGGAAAAGGTAATCTGTTTAGTAGGAGATACTTGTCAATCCTACCCTTTTTTTCGTGCCGTCAACAATGGACTGCTTTTAGGGACAAGACTCGCGCAATGCGTAGCTCGTGCTTTTAAACGCTAGAAGAAACAGATAGGAGGAATGGTTCGCAAGACGCATCAGAAGCAAGGCTACGATTTACCGCTTGTTTTGATAACTATCCTCAATATGCTAAAGAACGAACCTTTCGAGAACGTATCTGGGAACCTATTGAAATTTATTCTGGGTAATTATCCCAAACTTCTGGATCAAAATCAGCGTCGCTGTGCCCTGGTAAACAATTAAATTAACGGATGTAGAACAGCAGGCGTGTTATGCGCGAGGAGCTGTTATTTGGGAACAACTTTCAGGAAAAGCCCCTCTATCAATAAACGTTATTAGTACTTAAAACTGTAGGCGGAAAGCGGGAAAAAAAATTGTCGCAATCCAAAGACTTCGTCCAGCCTGTGAGTTTATTGGGGCATGCAGTGGAATGTCTGTTAGCTGCATTTTACTACCGAGAATTAATATTTACATTTTGTGTGAAATCTATGTGCGTAACCTGGGCTAATCAGAGTATGATCACTACCGCAATCATATTCTGAGGCAGTTTGTCTGAAAATAACGTGGTTACTCAGGATTGTCTGGGCTTTAGCTCCGCTTTGCGCTCGGTTGCTTTAGCACCGAATGCCTACAGAGTTAAAAACACCTTATCCTTTGCCGTTACCAGCTGCGATAATTCTCTTGTATTTTATAGAAAATACGGTCTATACACAAGTCATGGACACGTTTATCCCTTTCCTTTGTCAGTATGCCGATTATGCGCACTTGATCATCTTTATCCTTCTATTAATAACCGGCTTAAACATCCCTATCAGCGAAGATCTCATTATCATTACCGCAGCGATTTGCATGGGTGTTTTTTGGGGCGTGGCTCTCTTCATGGATTGCTTACTGGATAGGCCGAAAACTGGGCCCTAATCTTTATCGATTGCGTCGGTTCAATCCGGTGCTCCTTAAAAAACGCATCGAAAAGCTTTAGCATTATTATGAGAAATTTGGGATTTTCACGTTATCGGCCGTTTTTGTCCAGGAGGGATTCGCAATGGCCTGTTTTTGTCCTCCGGACTTGGCAAAATGCCCTTTTTAAAATTTATTTTGAGAGATGGGCTAGCTTGCTTAATTTCGACAAGTGTTCTTTTTTCGATTGGGCTATATTTTTGGACAAAATTACCCCACATTAATCACTTATATTAGAAAGTATGATACAATTCTCTTAATCCTAATAACAGTTGCGGTCGCCGTCATTTCTTTCTTTTTTTGGCGTCGTTCTAAAACAAAATAAATAAGTGATACAACATGATAACGTTGCCTAATTTTATTTCTTTGCTCAGATTGCCACTCGCTTTCTTGTTCCTTCAAGAAAATATCCTCTACCGTGCAGTTGCTCTTCTTTTAGCGATGGGAACAGATGCCCTGGATGGATTCATCGCGAGACGCTACAAGCAAACAAGTAAACTTGGCCTTGTTCTCGATCCGGTCATGGACAAGTTTTTCGTGGTGTTCCTTCTGACTGTTTTTTTGCAGGAGAAGCGTTTAGAGACGTGGCAAGCAGCGACATTTTTCTGCCGTGATCTGGTTGTCTTGTTCTTTGGTTTGTATATGGTGATGAGCAAACAATTGATGAGCTACACGTTTAAACCGTTTTGGTTTGGTAAGATCTCGACAGCGCTGCAATTTGCGTTTTTATTTGCCCTTACAGCTGGCTTAACTATTCCTGCTTTTGTCTATGGGCTTTTCGGAGTATTAGGTTTTGCTGCTAGCTTAGAACTGTTTTATCCGGCATTAGTGATTGTAAACAAAAAAAACAGGGTGGATTAGAGCGTTGTGAGCGATTAAGCGAAATTCAACGCAAAGTCCCAAAGCAAAAAACGAACAGGATATGGAGGATCGGGCGGGATACGCAAGACAAGTTGTTACAGTTATCCTGCGCATCCCGCCCCATCCTCCATACCCTGTTTTTTTGTTTTACAACTCTAATGCTTCTTGCCGATGGTGATCAAGGCTTCTGCTGGCTCACTCGACTTCACAGGCAGTAATCCTGGAATTGCCTTTTCATCGACTTGAGAACGTGTCACATCAACACCTAATGCTCCCAATTTATCCACCAAGTTCTCATAACCGCGGTCCAAGAAGTGAAGACCACTCAAGACACTCTCCCCTGTCGCGACAGTGGCTGCCATCACATAAGCAAAGCCAGCACGTAAATCGGGAATCGCAATATGCGTTCCTATCAGCGGAGTCGTCCCTTTCACAACAATACTGTGACAGAAGCTTTGTGAAGCAAATCGACATGTCTTACCACCCAAACATTGCCTGAAGAGAGTGATATCGGCTCCCATCTTATTCAATGTCTCAGCATAACCAAAACGGTTTTCATAAACCGTCTCATGTACAACGGAAGATCCTGTGGCTTGCGTTAATAACACAACAAAAGGCTGCTGCCAATCGGTCACGAATCCTGGATGCACTTCTGTTTCAATGTGTACACCACCTTGTAGAGGTCCATCATAGAAAAATTCAATTCCATTCGCTTTGACTTCAAAGCCACCGCCTACTTCACGAATTTTATTTAAGAAAGCAATCATGTTATGGTGTTGAGCACCTTCGACAAAAACACGTCCTTTGGAACAGATTGCAGCCATGCCCCAGGAAGCACTTTCTAAACGATCTGGAATCACTGTATGTTCCACTTCATAAAAACGGCGTGTCCCTTGAATGCGTATCGTACGGTCGACATCTAGCGTGATATTTGCTCCAAGTTTTTGGAGGAATAAAATGAGTTCAACAATCTCAGGTTCGGTCGCAGCATTTTTAATGACTGTAATGCCTCTTGCTGTGACGCCAGCGAGGATAGTGTTTTCTGTTGCCCCAACGGAGGGATAAGCTAGTGTAATTTGTGTGCCTTTTAACCCATTATGAGCACGTGCAAAGTAAGCACCTTCGCGTTTCATGCCGCGGTATTCGATTTCTGCTCCGAGCTTTTGCAGGACTTCAATATGAAAATCAACAGAACGAGGGCCGATATCGCAACCGCCGACTGTTGGAACGATGATATCTTGCTCAGTACGTCCGAGAAGCGCACCGATCATCAAAATAGGAATTCTGTTAGCACCTGAAAAGCGTTGTGGAATATAGGAGGTTTTAAGTTCGCGTGTGATGACTTCCATGATACCAGCTTCGCGGTCCCATTTGACTTCCATTCCAATTTCTTCACATAAAGCGACAGTCACGTCAACATCCCCGATGTTCGGGACGTTATAAAAAGTACACTTTTTGTCGGAAAGAAGAGAGGCGACAAGCAATTTTGTCATAGCATTTTTGGCACCTGCTGCTTTCACATGACCTTTTAGAGGGGTTCCGCCTTTGATTTTTAGCACTTCCATTATATTCACTCTCAGTTAATTTTATTATTAATTTTCGACCTTTTTTACGCTCTCAAAAGATACCCTTGTGTTAGCAAAAATGAGATTTATATAACAACTTAAATAACATAATTTTTATTGTAAACATTTATTTAAAAACAAGTTTTTCACATTTTTTTGCATAAAAAGACAATTTCTGACAGAATCACCCCTTCAACCGAGGTATACTAGTATGAAAACGAAAATAAGAACCGGGATCGGACAAGACAGCCATCGCTTTTTGCCCCCGGACTCATCTAAGCCTTGCGTGATCGCTGGATTGGTCTTTGAGGAGGTTTCGGGGTTTAATGCAAACTCCGATGGAGATGTTGTTTTTCATGCGATCTCTAATGCGATTACATCGGTGACAGGAATCCCGATGCTAGGAGGGTTAGCGGATGATCTTTGCCTTAAAGATGGGATTACGGACAGTGAAGTGTATTTAAGGGAATCGATGAAGACGCTTGGGAAGCAAGTCGTGTCGCATGTGGCGATTACAATTGAAGGCAAAAAACCGCACTTTAAAGGACGTGTCGATGATATGCGCAAGAATATTGCGCGTGTGATGCACCTTAATAGTGCGGATGTTGGAATTACAGCCACATCGGGTGAAGGATTGACGGATTTTGGTTGTGGTGATGGAGTGCAATGCTTTGTGATCATTACGACTTATGAAGAAAGATAAAAAATCGCTCAGACCGACCGGTCTGAGCGACATTCCTTCTTAAGGTTTATAAAAGAGAGAGTCCAGGTATTTAATTCTTGTATGCGAACATATCCCCTATTCTCGAAAAAATTCTCCATCTTGATTGGGTCTGAGTTCGGATCACTGGAGAGATGGCGATGGTCTGGGCAACGGCATTCCCTTCAGCTTTTATGCGTCTGCGCGTGGCTATTGTTGCTGCGTCTTGGAGGATTTTTTCTTTTATTTGCCGCTGGTCCTCGATATATATCTCTTTATTTTTAGAATCCAAAGTGTCAATTTCTGTGATTTTTGCGGCTATACGGGCTAAAATGATTCCCTTAAATATTTCATCATGACAAGGATCTTCAACATACAAGTTAGGTTGATCCATAATTTCTTTGATGCCTTTAACCCTATCCATTAACTCGATTGATAATTGATAACCATCATTGGGATGAATAATAGAGCTTAGGGCTTTTCTTACAACCGCAAAACACTCGACGTTGTCTATTGGAATGCGATCCAAATAGTGATTTGCTAATTCAGCATAATCCGCCTCTAATTTCGAAGAAAAAACCATAAAACCTCACAAAAAAATAATTTTAATTAGAGTCGTAAAGAGAAAAAAAGAGGGGACTATTTAGGTTAGTTTCCTCTTTTTCTCTCGTTTTCTTTTTTCTCCGCAATCTCTGTGTCTCTGCGGTGCAAAAGTCAGCCCACAGCATTCCCACCACCGATTACTTCATGAAACCGCCTAAAAGACGGCTTAGATCGTTATAGGTCAGAAAGATAAAGAATCCTATCATCAGCACAGCAAAGGGAAGGATCACCTTCTCCATCGTTTTTGGATGCATACGCTTCCCGGTAATCATCTCGATAAACGAAATCATAATTGTACCGCCATCCAACATCGGGATCGGCAATAGATTCAGGACTCCCAAATTCAAGCTAATTGCTCCCATCCAGAAAATGACTTCTTTAAAACTCACCATCCAATTATCTGTCATCACCTGAACAATCCCTATCGGTCCTGTAATCCATTTTGGATTCAAAGCCCCAGTAAACAAAGCTGTCAATGTGCGCCAAATCTCTCCAAATACATTGCTGAATTGTTCTGTCGGAACGGGATTGTAGTTCACTTTTCGGTCTTGCACATTCGGCAAGCCTAAAAGTAATTGCTTTTCATGCTCATCGAGTAAACGTAGCGCTTGCGCTCGTTTATCGGGATCTTCAATCGCTTCGATTTGTTTTCTTTGTTCACCAACTTCTTTGGTAAAACGCGCTTGTTTCTCTGCTGTTGCAGCAAATTCAACGCGCATTTTAGGAGCTACCGGCTTTAGTAGAAAGAATATGCCTTCTGATTGAACCGGCTTCGCTGTTCCAATCGATTGGGCAATTTTTGCAATCTCTTTCCACCGCACTTGATGATCAAAATACGCGTCAGCATCTTTCCAAGAGATTTTTTTCAGATCATTCGCATTGCGTTCAACAATAATATTCACACGATTTTTCTGTAGTCTATCCAAAAGTTGTGATGAGTGCTTGATTGGCGTTCCATCCAAAGCGATGATTTTATCACCTGCTTGAAGGGGCTCTTCCATCGAAGAGTACAACTGTGTCGGAAATGCTTCATTCTCATTATCTTTATCAATAAATTTCAAGCGTTCTTCTACAGCAGCGTCATTCGAGAGATCGTATGGGATCGTATAGAGATCTCTCACTTTAAAGGCATTTAATCCGGCTTCAAACTGCCAATCAACAAGTTCTTCCCGATATTGAAGATCTAGCTTGAGCTCTTGAATTTTCACGCGGGGAACACGCACCAGCAACGTTTTGTCGCCACGTTGAATGGTGAGAAGGGCGCGGCTTTCATTCAAAATGCGGTTAAGCTGCGGAAGGGAGAAAATTTGTTCGCCGTCTACCCAAACAATCCTGTCACCGTATTGGATGCCGCTATCAATGAGGGGTGAGCCTTCTGTCAAGGGATTTTCAGAGCCGTCTGGCATGCGATTATAAATAACGAAACTGCCGCTATTGGTAATCCCTGCTGTCAAAAAGCCTTTTTCCATCGAGTAAGGATGGGGATAAGAATGGACGTTGTAATCAAAAGGTATTTTTTTACCGGCGGCATAATCCACTTTAAAGCCTTTCACATCAATTTGAGGCGATCCGCTTGTCATAGGAGCATAAATATGGTCTTTAGCACTTTGAAAGGCGCGGTCATTATATTCAGTGATTTCATCGCCCGGTCTAACGCCATGGGCGTAAAGTTCCGATTTAGGATCTACCCAGCCGAGTTTACCTGTAAACTCGGAGAAATTTTTCTCTCTTCCTCCACCGACCCAAAGTAAGCTGAACAAACCCAGTGCAAACGCTAAGTTAACAAAAGGTCCCATGAAAGCGACTTTCAAGCGTTCCCAAGGCGTTTTAGCAAAAAAACCATCTTTGACCGCATAGGGATCTTGATCCTTTTCAAGATCAGTTCCTGCAATTTTGACGTATCCGCCGAATGGGAGCCAGCCGATCTGCCATTTCTCGCCATTGGCTCTAACCCATGAGAAGATGGGTTTACCGAATCCGATAGCAAACGTTTCCACGCGCATGCCCACCTTACGAGCCATGTAATAGTGACCCAACTCGTGAATGAAAATTAAGAAACTTAAGCCTAAAACGGCTAGGATGACATACAGTAAACTATCCATAAATATATTGCGTCCTCTTTAAAATTAGGATTATGCCAAACTTTGGGCTAAATCGCTAGTGGAAAGTTTAGGATTTGATTTCAGGCTGCGCCACTGACATCTGTTCATTAATCTTGCCCAATGTTAAATTCCAGATGGCAAGAGATTCAGCATCAAAAGAAAGTTGACTAAATTCTGCAATCATCTGGTTAATAGCATTATGGTTAACTATTTTCGTTCCCTCGTATCTAAACCACTGGATAAACATCTTAGATAAAGACATCGCCCAATCATCAGCATTTTCCAGGGGTGTTGGTTCCAACGATGGATCGATGATAACAGGCAGCCCTCCGGTGGTCGGTTTAAAAACATTATCCGGCTTGAAATCGGCAATGTGTAAACGAAGCGGGTTTTGAATCATTTTTTTAATGAATTCCTTTACGTCAGCAAAAATAGCTGGTTTTCCCTCGACAAGCTCGTACTCAAAATATCCATCAGTCGTACAGTTGGCTCGATTTTTCATTTCAACGACCCTCAGATAGTGTTTCAGCGAAATTGGGCCCTCTTGAGACACCATGACTTGGAGACGATCGTATGCATTTATCGTTTCCTTAATTGACCTTCTAATCGTTTCGTTGTCATTCGAATTCAATACTGTTTTCAAAACGGAACCTGGCTTCTCTTTTACTTTCCAAACCTTATGAAAACACCCCTTAGCAATATAACTTAAATGAAATTTTATCTTGCCACCAAATTTATGTACGGATTTTTCATACATAATTGCACTGCCATGATCATCAATGCTTACCAGGACGAGGTCTTTTACAAAAGGATCAATCATATCAGGAGAACTACAAGATTGAGGATATAATCTAGACGTTTTCTTTTTCGAAACAGTAGGGGGTGCGCTCGAAGTTGCAGCTTGTGAAAACTGACTACTTAAATTCACTGGTTTTACGAACATGTCCGTTGGACCGACTGGCAAAGGATAGAAGCGACCATTCAAATGAGGAGCTAGTCGAGAAACTTTCTTTTTCGAGTCAAGAGAGCCTGTTGTGCTCAGAGTTGCGGCAGAAATACTACTTAAATGCACCGCTGCTACTTCGGGAATTTGCCCTGAACTGGCTGGCAGGAGAGAAAAGCGAGCAGAAGATCCTTTTGCTGCTGGGCTCCTCGGCGAAAGGCTGTTGCCAAAAGAAGAAGGAGAAGAAGGAGAAGAAGGAGGAGAAGAAAAAGAGGACGACGAAAAAGATCGAGAAAAATCTTTGCTTGGAGAACTATCTACTGAAAACATAAAAAACCTATAAGGGTATTAAATTAAAATTAAATTATAAAATATTAAACACTAAAAATTAAAATCATTTTAGGAAATTAAAAGATTAATAAAAAGTAAAATAAATACTAATAACCAACTAATTAAATTTTAATTACCTCTCAATTTTGATCATTATAGAATCTTATAATAGACTGCTCTCTGCCCTCAGGATGGCATTTCAAGGGATTGAATTAATGCAAGACATTGATTACTAATCGTGCACGATTGGTACCCTCATCCAAAAGTCTGTCTTGTTTTTTTTTTGATCATCTAATATGATTTCTCATTTCTCGTTCAAAACCCCGCATTGGAGTCTTTATGAAACGCATTGCTATTATAGGAAGCACGGGCTCGATTGGTGTAAACACGTTAAATGTTGCCAAAAATCTCCCGGAAGAAATTTCTGTCGTTGCCCTTGCTGCAAAATCCAACATCGACCTCCTCGAGAAACAAGCTAAAGAATTTTGCCCTCGAATCATTGGTGTTTTTGATCAAGATAAAGCTCTCGAACTGAAAAAACGACTTCCTCATATAGAAGTCGTCGGTGGCATTGAAGGAATTCAAGCGGTCGCAGCTTATGCAGAAGCTGATTTTGTTGTATCTTCGATGACAGGAACGCTAGGATTGATCCCTACAATGACAGCTATTCAAGCAGGCAAAGATGTGGGCCTTGCGAACAAAGAGGCTTTGGTTTCGGGTGGAGCCCTTGTCATGTCTTTGGTGCGTGAAAAAGGAACGCGACTACTTCCCATCGACAGTGAACACAGTGCCATTTTTCAATGTCTCAATGGAGAAAATCCAAAAACGATTCAACGGCTCATTTTGACTGCTTCCGGAGGCCCCTTTCGCTCATTTAATGAGGAACAATTGCGTCATGCCACGCTGGATCAAGCGCTTTGTCACCCCACCTGGAAAATGGGTCCGAAAGTCACTATTGACAGCTCGACATTAATGAATAAGGGCTTAGAAGTCATTGAAGCGCATTGGCTATTTAATATTCCCCTCGACCGGATCGATGTCGTGATTCACCCCCAAAGCATTATCCACAGCATGGTTGAATTTATCGATGGTTCAACGATGGCCCAAATGGGTGAGCCTAGCATGATTGTTCCTATCCAATATGCGCTGACCTATCCTGAAAGAAAGAAAGGAATGTCCGCTCCCTTCAATTTTGCTAAGCACAACACCTTGCAATTTTTTATTCCAGACTTGGAAAAATTTCGCTGTTTAAAGCTTGCTTATCAAGCGGCGAAAGCGGGAGGCAGCTTGACGTGTTACATGAATGCCGCCAATGAGGTGCTTGTGAATCGCTGTTTAGATAAGCAGATTGACTGGCAAAATATTTCTTTAAAACTTGAGAAATTGATGGGCTCCCATGCGGTTAGAGATGTGAGATCGATTGATGATGTTGTGGAAATTGATGCCCAAGCGAGACGCGAAGCCTTGTTGGCATAATTAAAAAGACATAAAAAGTGTCTTTTATATCTTTTACAGACATTTTTAATTGTATTTAAAAAAATTAAAGCATTATCTGTCATTACTTTAGGAGAAGTAGTATGAATGCAGCGATCAGCTTTTTAGGCCAACAGGGCCCCAAATTTATTAGCTTTGCAGGACAGCAAGGCTCAAAATTATTTATGGGTAATAGCGTTGTTCAGGCGGGACTAATTTATTTGGAGACCCACCATTCAAAACTCTATAGCCAAATGAAAAAAAACTGAGCGCGTTTTTAAAGCGCTTAATATCGGATTGATCATGCGGCAAGTCAAGCAGGTTTTGGACGTCATTGATCAGCATACCGGTCTTTATGCAGGCCCTGTTACGCTTCTTTTCAGATATCAGCCCCCAAGCACGACAAGCAATAGGTGGAATAAGTGTTGCGGTTCCTCTTTTGATCACACTATCATGGTGCTTTACTGCTGCGAAAATAGTGAGATGACTTAACCCAACTTAAAAAGATCCCTGAACAAGAACATCACCAGGTGAAACTTTTTTGGGATAACATCTCTCGTCAACGTCGGAAGCAAGGGATTCAAGTCACTCAAACCATTCTTACGCGTGGCGCTAGTTGCTCTTTCTGCAAACCGCATCCTTTTTGCAGCAAACGCTGTCATTCAACTCTACAGCTTAGCTAAAAGCACTCAATGGAAATTTATTCGATTCGATCGTACACACCTGACTAACCTTAATTCATTTGACGAGGGTCCTCTAAAATACGTTATCTTCTACTTCGCTCGTATTATACCCGCTGCGAAAAATCATGGTAGTTCTGACGAAGATTCTTGCAGCATCTGTAGTGGCGAAAAGTCTGATGTTCAATTCTGCGATAGCGGCCACCATTATGGCATAGCCTGTGTTGCTGGACATATCTACGCTCAAACGCAACGTATTATAAACAACATAAGTAATATTAGCATCAACCTCGTTGCGAAACGGCAAATGGCGTTGTTACAAAACGTTGGGTTGAATACAAAATGAACGTCAAAAAAAACGCGCTCCCCAATTGTCCATCATGTCGAGGACCTCAAACTCAAAGTCATCTAGAAATTCAAGTCGAGGCTCGACATGACAACACAACATCGACTAGATATGCAGACATCGTTTTTGTATAAACTGTCGCCGCATCACAATTAACTGGTCTTCTTAAGCCTTTTTTTATACTGTTCGATCATGGATCAAACACCTGTTCTTCAAGTCAATCATTTAACAACGCGTCTGACTATCGACGGCAGGGATTATCCTGTCGTCGACGATGTTTCATTTGAGCTACATAAGGGCAAGACGCTCGCCCTTGTCGGCGAATCCGGCTGCGGGAAATCCATGACCGCTTTGTCCATCATGCGCATTCTTCCGACCCCTCCTTCTCTCCCTTCTCAAGGCGAAATCCTCTACAAAGGCCAAAACCTCCTTACGCTCTCCGAAAAAGAAATGCGCAAGGTCAGAGGGGGAAAAATCGCTATGATCTTCCAAGACCCCATCAGCGCACTCAATCCGGTCTATCGCATTGGTGATCAGCTGACAGAAGCAGCCGAACTGCACCTAAATCTTTACGGCGATGAGGCGATAGAACGCGCTGCCAAAACCCTGACAGAAGTGGGTTTTGCCGCTCCTTATGAAAAACTGAATGACTACCCGCATCAATTATCTGGAGGCATGAAACAACGGGTCATGATCGCGATGGCTTTAATGTGCGAACCCGACATTTTGATTGCGGATGAGCCCACAACGGCGCTAGACGTAACCATTCAGGCGCAAGTGCTCGACCTTATTAGAGAGCTGCAGCAGCGCAAACAGATGGCTGTTCTTTTAATCACGCATGACATGGGTGTTGTCGCCGAACTTGCAGATGATGTGATCGTGATGTACGCTTCTCAAACCATTGAAAGAGGCTCGGTCCGTCAGATTTTCGATCAGATGGCTCACCCTTACACACTGGGGCTGTTTAATTCGCGTCCCAATCCGAAGAATATGAAGGATCATTTGGAAGCCATTCAGGGATCTGTGCCACCATTGACAAGATATCCTAATGGATGCCGTTTCCATCCACGATGCCCTTATGTAATGGAACGTTGTCTTTCAGGTCAGGTCCCCGACTTTACGATTGGCAATCAACAGTCTCAACAGGCCAAATGCTGGCTTTGGGATAACCCGCCGGAAAGCAATAACACGTTAAACATAATCTGCCAGACTGCTGATGAGTGAAGAAATCCTTAAAGTGCGCAAGCTGAAAAAATATTTTCCTGTTGTGGGAGGCATCTTCCGTCATCACATTGCCGATGTCAAAGCGGTTAATGGCGTGGATTTGACTGTCCACAAAGGAGAAGTTGTGGCGGTGGTGGGAGAATCAGGTTGCGGCAAAAGCACGCTTGCACGTACAGCCATCCGTTTGATCGAACCCACTTCAGGGGAAATTGAATTTCTTGGAAAAGACCTGTTGAGCTTGAACAAGCAGCAGCTACTTGATTTCCGCAAGGATGTTCAGATGGTTTTTCAAGACCCCTACGCTTCATTGAATCCTCGAAAACGCATTGTGGATTGCATTGGAGAAGGACTCCTCTATCATCACCTTGTTCGTAACAGGAACGAGCAGTATGAGCGCGTCGCAGAAATTCTGCAGGCTATCGGGTTACCGACAGACATTATGGATCGCTATCCCCATCAGTTTTCAGGAGGCCAGCAGCAGCGGATTTGCATTGGCCGCGCGATTGCCATGAATCCGAAGCTTGTGATTTGTGATGAAGCGGTTTCAGCATTGGACGTTTCTGTGCAAGCCCAGATTTTGAATCTTTTGGAAGATTTGAAGGCGAAATTAGGGTTGAGTTATCTTTTTATCTCGCATGATTTATCGATTGTGCGCCATATAGCAGATCGCGTGGTGGTGCTTTATCTTGGAAAAGTGATGGAGTCAGCCTCGACGGAGGAGCTGTTTAGCAACCCCAAGCATCCTTACACGCAAGCGTTGCTGTCTGCGACGCCTAAATCAAACCCTCGGGAGAACAAGCAGCGGATGATCCTTAAAGGGGAGATTCCTTCGCCATTAAATCCACCGAGTGGCTGCCCTTTCAGGACGCGTTGTCCCTATGCGCAGCCGATTTGCGCGCAGACGCCGCCTGACAAAGTCGTGAGAGACGTGAGTACGGGACTAGAAGATCATCATTACCACTGCATTTTATGACAGCTCAGGAAAAAGGAACAGGATACAAAGAATAAGTATCGAAGACCTGACTGAGCGAAGCGAAGTCTTTGAAGTGCGGCAATTATTTGCCGCTTTTCGCCCGCATTTTTAGTAGCTAACAGCGTTTAAAGATGAATTGTGAGCCGTTTCCCCCTACATCTTTAATTTAGCAAACATAGAGGAGAGGCTCATTGATCAGCTTGAAACGATGTAAACGCTTGAAAATGTCGGCAGAAAGCGGCAACTAATTGCCGCGCTAATGAGTAACCAAACTAGGTGATTGCTGGTGAATTCACTGGTTATTATGGGGTATTCGTTTTCAATCGATCGCAATAGCGATCATAATCTGAGTAGCTCAGGGTACGCGATAACTACCACGGGTACATTGAAAATAGGTTTGTATGGCGGTAGCAATATTACTAGTGGTAGCCTTTTTCAGGACAAATTTTTTATTGCAGAACGTTGTGATTTCCATCGCCTCCCGAAGCGGTATTGCTACCGCCATACAAATCTATTCTCAATGTACCCAGGATAGCTATCGCGTACCCTGGGCTATCCAGAGTTTGATCGCTACCGCGATCAGTTGGACGAGGGTTTCGTCTTGGATAAATAAATTTTGTTCTACCAAAAAAATTCATGTTACTTTCTAGCACGGGGGACGAAGTTGCCGGGAGGGCTCCAAAGATCTTCGATTAAGTCTGTTAGTTATTGACAAATGTGGGAAAAACACTCGAAAATCAGCTTTAAACGCTGTTGGTTGCTAAAACTGTGGGCAAAAAGCGGCAAATAATTGAACATTCCAAAGACTTCGCTGCGCTCAATCAGGTCTGTGAAACTACCCTGCGTATCCTGCCTGATCCTTCCTATCCTGTTTCTTTTTCCCTAAACTTACAGACAAAGCGGATTTGCTATCACGCGCTAACTTTATGGTCGCAAGCAGGCACAGTGCCGATCCCAAAAGAATGATCATCGACGGACTTGTCATCACACATAAAAAACTGCCTATAGCGGGAACAATGGCTCCGCGTATGCCAACCATCAACACATTCACACCACTGTAAATGGAACTGTCTTCATCTTTAGCAAAAATCGGTCCGGATAGATTCCAACTCAGTTCACTCCCCGCTTGCATTACTCCATAACTGATATAAGCAAGATAGAGCCATAAAAGATTAAATTGAGAAGCGAGCAAAAAGAGGGTGAATAAACAGCCTAGTGCTGTCACCCAACTACTCATTTTATAGAGATCGACTTTTTGCATCAGTTTCGCCCAGGTGGAAGAGGTGACGGCACACCCAATTCCTTTACATAAGGTAAGTGCAATCGACATCTCCGTATAAGATAATTTGAGCGTATCCACAAAAAATCCAGGCAATGCAGGCTGCATGATCATGAGACCCCCACCGCCGAGCACCATAAATCCTATTTGAAATTTCAGGAAGTCCAACCTTGTCGTCAGAAGCTCCCACGCATTTCTCCAAGGCAATAGCAATTGTTTTTTTAAAACAAACGCTTCCGGTTCTTTTTGTAAGCAATCAAGCGCAATAGGGATTTGCGCCTGAAAATAGACTCCAAAAAAAGAAACGAGTGCGGCGATCGGAAAGATCCAGCGCCAGGCCTCAAAATAGCCGTCTAAGAGAAATCCTAACACAAAAGGCAAGATGCCATCCCCCAAATAGCCAATAGCGGTTCCGTTGGCAAACACTTTTTCTCTGGAAGCACTAGGAAGATTAATTTTGAGAATTTCCATCCAAGCGGGTACGACTCCGCGATGGAGCATCATGTAGACACCTGAAGAGAAAATGAGAAACCAAGCATTGTCAAAAAAGGGAAAAAACAAAAAAGGAAGGTGTTTGATTACATTTGCCCAAATCACATTGGATAGGAGGCGATCGCGGCGTTTATTGATAGCCGAGCCCCAGTAGGCAGAAAAAATCGAGACAAGAGGCTTTAAGGTGATCATTAGTGTGACTTGAAAAGCGGAGGCGTGCAGGTCTTTATAAATGATGAATGGGAGGATCCCAAACAGCGCCCAAAAGGGAGTGTTAAGAATGCGCGTCCAAATGAAGGCATCGCTTGTGCGTTTTAATGCTAAGGATTCACTATTACTCATTGAAAACCAATTAAATAATAAAGTTCGATGATAACATAAACAGAAATTGTTTTAAACAAAAAGGATAGAATATGGAGCTCAGCAGAACACACATCCACCAGGATAAAAAAACAAGATCGGCAAGATACGCAAGACAGATTTAACCGCGTTTCTCTCAAAAAAAACATAGACAATTTTTGAAAAAACGCATTTCAACCTATCTTGCGTATCTTGCGTGTCCTGTTTTTTTATGTTTTTAATTTGTAGAAGGAGATGTAGAACTCAGGGCAATTTCATGAAAAAGATTTGACACCTATAATCTTAAGCAGATATTCATTATCCCAACCAGCTGCTTGACGTTTTATCTCTATTCCAACTTTAATACTTTTTTCTTGCTTCAGTA
>Ga0105045_10001055_pt1 | contig 21935 bp, 20 predicted proteins | sample MAT02_FD_78089 | JGI IMG/M metagenome (GOLD analysis project Ga0105045, IMG submission 78089) | Freshwater microbial communities from Lake Fryxell liftoff mats and glacier meltwater in Antarctica - MAT-02 (megahit assembly) | ecosystem: Environmental > Aquatic > Freshwater > Ice > Liftoff... | reverse complement strand
GCCAACCCCCGCATCGTCGACGACGTTGCGGCGGTGACCGAAGAACTGTGCGCTGCTGCTGGGCTGACCACGTTCGACCGTTGGCAGGCCGAGGTGCGGGGTCTGGCCGACCAGCTCGATGCCGACGGAGGCCATGACCCCGCCACCGACCCCGAGAGCAACCGCTTGTCCGTGCACCGTGTGGGTGGCGTGACCTCGCTGAACGGCCAGCTCGTCGGCGAGGGTGCGCTGACCGCCGAGACAGCGCTGCACGAGGTCGCCGACGATCTGTTCCGGCGCTACACGCGCGACTCGAAGCTCACCGGTGACTCGGTGCCCCGTCGGCCGCAGCTGCTCGCCGAGGCGTTCGTCGAGCTGTGCCGACGTGGGCTCGCGGTTGATCAAGCGACGTCGACACCGCCGCGCACCGAAGCCTCAGTCGTGTTCAACGCCGTCGAACCGGACAACGTCACCGACGAGCTCGGCATCCGCCTCGACGACACGCTCACGTTGTTGTGCGATGCGCGACTCCGACCGATCGTCGCCAATTTCGAAAGCGTGCCGCTCGCTCTCGGCCGCGAGCAGCGCTTCGCCGCACCGCCCCAGGTTGCAGCCATTGCGTTGCGCGATGCCGGGTGCACCTTCCCCGGCTGCGACGCACACATCGCCTGGCTCGACACGCATCACGCCGATGAGTGGGCCGACGGTGGCAACACCGACGTGGAACGGATGTGCGGGCTGTGCAGGTTCCACCACCGCATTGCCCACCGCAGCAGCTGGAGGCTCGAATTGACCGAGGACGGCTGGACGCTCTGGACCCGGCCCGACGGCTCCAAGTTCTGGGGCCAGCGACGCCACCGGCAGCGGGCGGGCCCACCCCCATAGCTGTAGCCGGACCGGACTCTCCGGCTGACTGGTGGAGTCGGGCTGCTGGGTCAGTCGGTCCGAGCTGCTCTACCAATGGAATCGCTCTGGATGATCGCGGGAATGGGCTACTTGGCCAGTTGGTCCGAGCTTTGTCCGTGAGGTGACGCGTTCGGTCACTTCACGGACAAAGCTTCGACGGGTTGCGATCGCGGCGCGCCCGGGTTCCGTAGTGTGGGGGCCATGCAGATCGTTTCGGCCCTGTTCATCGAAGAGATCGAGCTCCGGCAGGTGCCGGGTCCGTCGACGCGGATCGACCTGACCGGCATCCAGTTCTCGGCGCCCGCGCCCGGGCCGTTCCCGGTGACTGTCACCCCGCACATGGTGGTGCTGGTGCGCAACGGGGAGGGCGAGGAACCGAATGGCGCGCTCGAGGTCGTGTTCTTCCGCGACGGCGAGCAGATCGCCCGCAACGTCCAGCCGATCGACGTCGAACCCGGCAAGTTCGCCTACCGCCTGGTCCGTGCGGAGTTGGAGTTCCCCGACGCCTGCACCATCGAAGCGCATTGCCGCATCGACATGGGCAACGTGACCGTCGTGCCCTACACGATGCTCGCGCCGGTGGACTGAACCGTTGCGTTGCTGCCCGCTGGTACCGGTGCACTGAGCGACGTCGAGCGCGTGCACGCGGCCGCTGCCCTCTCCGAGCATCCCCTGGCAACGCACGCTCTGGGTGAGTGCGTCGGACAACTCATGGAGTCCGGCGCGACCCACCCCGACCTTCTCGTGGTGACCTGTACCGCCGCGTACCAGGGCGCGCTCGAGGACATCGTCGCTGCAGCACGCCAGCTGTTGTCGCCGTCGGTGTTGGTGGGGTCGAGCGCTGTCGGCGTCCTGGCGGGTGGTCGAGAGGTCGAGGAGCACGCAGGGCTGGCCATGTTCGCCTGGTGGAGCGGTGCCGAGAGTGCCGGCAGCGCCGACCCGGAGCGGCTGGCTCGTCCTGTACGTCTGGAGCCTCGGGATCTGACACTCGTTGGGCCGACACCCGGTGAGCTTCACCCGGCCGAAGCAGCCCCGGCGAGTGGACCCACGAGTGGGCCGGCCGAAGCAGCCCCGGCGAGTTGGCCGGCAAATGGGCCTGGGGGACTCGATGGCGCCGCGGGAACGTTGGTGCTTCTCGCCGACCCGTTCACCTGCCAACCCGACGAACTCCTGGCGGCCCTGAAGGTTCACGCCCCCGAACTCGCCGTGGTGGGTGGTTTCGTCGGTGCGGCCCGCCACCGTGGCGGTAACCGACTGCTGCTGGACGGCGAGCAGTTCGCGAACGGTGCGGTGGGTGTGTTGCTCGACCCCTCGGTCCCGGTGACGACACTGGTGTCCCACGGCACCCGGTCGATCGGCCGACCCATGACGGTCACGGCTGCGGAGCGTCGAGTTGTGCGCGGGCTGGCGGGGCGACCTGCATTCGAACGGCTGCGTGCAGCGATCGACGCCTGCCCACCCGATGACCAGTTGTTGGCAGCTCAGGGTGTGCTGCTGGCATGGGTCCACGATGGTCACCGCAGTGCATCCGGCCGCAGCGATGCCGGTCCGGAGCATGAGGTCACGATGACCAGCGTGCTGGGCGCCGACCACGAGGTCGGTGCGCTCGTGATCGCCGAGGAGATCCCTGTCGGAGCCGCGGTCCAGTTCCACGTCCGAGGTCCGAGCGCCGCCCACGAGGACCTCCTGGCCCATCTCGCAGCGGCCGGGCCAGCGACAACGGGGGCCGCGTGCGGTCGTGGTTCCGCCGGTGCGCTCGTGTTCACCAGCGCGGCGCGTGGTGCAGCGTTCTTCGGCCACCCCGATCACGACGCTGCGACGGTGGCCGAGCACCTGGCGTCAGGTGCAGTGGCGGGAGCGTTCTGCTCCGGCGAACTGGCGCCGGTTGGCGGTCGCAACGCCGCCCACAGCGCCAGTGCAGTAGTGCTGATGCTGGGCTGACGAACCAGCGTTTCGGGCCCCGGCGACGGGTCGCTACGATCGCCCGGTCGTCGTCGCGTCCCGCGACCGCGAACGTCGTCGAGGGAAGTTGGATCACATGGCTGAGGCAACCGCCGCGGGCACAGGCACATCGGAGCTGGAGCACCGGGCGATCAGCGTCATCCGCGGCCTGGCGATGGACGCCCCGCACGCCGCTCGTTCCGGCCACCAGGGCACTGCGATGGCGCTCGCTCCCCTCGCTCACGTCCTGTGGACCCGGATCATGCGGTACGACCCCACTGCTCCGGACTGGGCCGACCGCGACCGCTTCATCCTCAGCTGCGGCCATGCCTCGATCCTGCAGTACGCCATGTTGCACCTGACCGGCTACGACGTGTCGCTCGACGACCTGCGTCAGTTCCGCCAGTGGGGTTCGGCCACTCCCGGCCACCCCGAGCGGGGCCACACTCCCGGGGTCGAGGTCACCACCGGCCCCTTGGGTCAGGGGTTCGCGAACGGTGTCGGCATGGCGATCGCCGAACAGTCGCTGCGTGAGCGTTTCGGCTCCGAGGTGATCGACCACCACATCTACGCGATGGTCTCCGACGGCGACCTGTCCGAAGGTGTCAGCCACGAAGCCGCGTCTCTCGCGGGCCACCTCGGTCTGGGACGGCTCGTCTACATCTACGACGACAACCACATCTCGATCGACGGCCCCACCGAGTTGGCGCTGACCGACGACGCCGTGGGTCGCTTCCGTGCCTACGGCTGGCACGTCATCGAGCTGGGAGAGGCCGCCGAGGACCTGGACGCGATGGAAGGGGCGTTGCGTGAGGCGCGCAACACCGAGGACCGACCGTCGCTGGTGGTGCTGCGCAGCCACATCGCCCATCCGTCACCCGATCACGTCGACACCGCCGCTGCGCACGGACTCTCGTTCGACGCCGGGTCCATTGCGCGCACCAAGGAGCTGATGGGACTGCCCGACGAGGCGTTCCACGTTCCCGCGGACGTCGTCGAGCACTACCGCGACGCGGGTTCCCGTGGAGCACTCGAGCGCGCCGACTGGGCGCAGCGTGCACACGCCGCCCTTGGCGGACGCGAAGCCGAGTGGGAGGCAACTCTCGGCTCGGCGGGCCTGCCGGGCTGGGAGGCCTCGCTGCCGACCTTCGACGTCGGTGCTTCCCCCGCCACCCGGGTCGCTTCGCAGCAGGTGCTCAACGCGATCGTCGACCAGGTACCCGGCATCGTTGCCGGCGGTGCGGACCTGACCGGCAACGTCGGTCTCACGCTCAAGGGCAAGGACCTGCTGTCCGCCGAACGACGCGGCGGCCCACAGATCGCGTTCGGCATCCGCGAGCACGCGATGGGCTCGGCCATGGTCGGCGCCGCGGCCCACGGCGGCGTGCTGCCCATCGGTGGCACCTTCCTGGTGTTCGCCGACTACATGCGCCCGGCGGTGCGGTTGGCAGCCCTGGGGGCCACCAAGGCTGTGTTCGTCTGGAGCCACGACTCGGTGGGGGTCGGCGAGGACGGGCCCACGCACCAGCCGATCGAGCAGCTCATGTCGCTGCGACTGATCCCGGAGCTGACCGTGTTGCGTCCGGCGGACGCCAACGAGGTGGCAGCAGCCTGGAAGGTCATCATCGACGGGACCGGGCCGGTGGCGCTCATCCTGAGCCGCCAGAACACCCCGGTGCTCGCAACCACCGCCGAGCGGGCCATCGAAGGTGTGGCTCGCGGTGGCTACGTCGTGCGCGACGCCGAGGACCCCGCGGCGATCATCGTCGGCACGGGCACCGAGGTCGCCGTGGCGATCGACGCCGCAGAAGCACTGGCCGCCGGCGGAATCCCGGTGCGAGTGGTGTCGCTGCCCAGCTGGGAGCTGTTCGCGGCCCAGGACGCCCGCTACCGCGCCTCGGTGCTGCCGGCCGGAGTACCAACGGTGTCGGTCGAGGCCGGCGTCACCGCCGGGTGGAGCCGGTACGCGCAGGTATCAGTGGGCATCGACCGGTTCGGCGCGTCGGCGCCCGGAGCGCTGGTGCTCGACGAGTTGGGCATCAACGCGGCCAACGTCGCCGAGACGGTGCGCGGCCTACTCTGAGGCGCCACCCCGCCGCGTAGGATCGCTGCACATGGGAACCCTCCACGACCTGTACGACCAGCAGGGCCAGAGCCCCTGGCTCGACAACCTGAAGCGTGCCTGGCTCGACTCGGGTGAGATCCAGCGGTGGATCGACCGCGGAGTGCGGGGCATCACGTCGAACCCGTCGATCTTCGCCAACGCCATCGCGTCCTCCGAGGACTACACCCAACAGCTCGCCGAGCTGGTCGGTGCCGGCTCATCGGTCGAGGATGCCTACTGGGAGCTGGTGGTCACCGATATCGAAGCAGCGCTGGCGCTGTTGCGTCCCGTGTATGACAGCTCCGACGGCGTCGACGGCTACGTGTCGGTCGAGGTGAACCCGGCACTCGCCCGCGACACCGCAGCGACGCAGGTGCAGGCCCGCGAGCTGTGGGACCGGATCGACCGGCCGAACCTGTACGTCAAGATTCCTGCGACGTCCGAGGGGCTCCCGGCGATCCGGACCATGATCGGCGAGGGGCGCAACATCAACGTGACGCTGATCTTCAGCCTGGAGCGCTATGCGAGCGTCATGGAGGCGTATCTGGCGGGGCTCGAGGACGCCGTCGAGACGGGGCGTCAGGACCTGTCATCGATCAGCTCGGTGGCCAGCTTCTTCATCAGCCGGGTGGACACCGAGGTGGATCGTCGCCTGAACGCCGATGGCAGTCCCGAAGCGCTCGAACTCCTCGGCACGGCGGCGGTGACCCAGGGACACCTGGCGTACGCGATGTTCACCGAGATGTTCTCGGGGGCCCGCTGGGAGGCGCTCGTAGCGCTCGGGGCGCGGGTCCAGCGACCGTTGTGGGCCTCGACCTCGACCAAGAACCCCGATCTTCCCGACACGCTGTACGTCGATTCGTTGATCGGCCCGCACAGCGTCAACACCCTCCCCGACGTCACACTCGACGCCTTCGAGGACCACGGCACCGTCGCCCGCACCGTCGACGCCGACCTCGACAGCGCCCGACACCGTTGGCACCTGCTGGGTGAACTGGTCGACCTGGCCGAGGTGGCGCGTGTGCTCGAGGCGGAGGGCGTCACGGCGTTCGAGAAGAGCTTCGACGAACTACTGGGTGTGCTGTTGCGCCGGGCCGCCGAAGTCTGAGCCCCCGGCGCCGCAATGAGGCGGGGCTCTGCGCTGCGCCCGGGTTCCGGCCTGTTTCCGGGTTCTGCGCTCCGCCCGGGTTCTGCGCTCCGCCCGGGTTCCGCGCTGCGCCCGGGTTCCGCTCGTGCGTAGGTCGCGCAGCAGGTCCGCGCGGAACCGCTGACGCTGTCCGGTCAGTCTCCGGGCGAGCGCTGCACCACGATCGCCTGGATGTCGCACTGCACGGGTGACGATTCCCGGCAGGAGCCGGCGGTCCAGATGCGCACGGTGTCGCCCTCGGCGAGTTCCTGGGGGCCGAGCGGCGCGCCGTCCGACTGGCGAAGCATCGCGTCGGCGTCGGGCGTCACGGCCAGACCCTGGTAGTAGTCGTCACTGTCGGCGTCGACATCAAGTGCCAGCGCGTCACCGCCAGCACCAGCGCCGTCGGCTCCGGTGGGTGCCCGCAGGGTGCCGGTGACGTCGGGGCCATCTGTGTCGGGCCTCGGGTCGCAGGCCTGTTGCAACCACCTGGGAGCCTCGGCCTGGTTGAGGGCCGGGTCGTCACACGCCTCGGTCGAGGCGCCGACCACCCGGTCGCCCCGCACCGACAGATTGATGCGTCCGGGGACCAGATCCATCGTGGCCATCTGCGGCTCACCGTCGCGCTCGACGACCCGCACGATCACGTAGGTGTTGCGCACCCGGGCTTCGGTCAGACCGACGATCGGGCTGTCGGCCCCCAGCGGCTCTGAGGGCTCGACGGGATCGGGTTCGGGGGGAGCCATCGTGGTCGGACTGGTCGGACTGGTCGGACTGGTCGTGCTGGGCGCGGCATCGGGCTCATCGGTGGTCACCACGTCGCCATCGTCGCGTGCGCCGAACCCGAGCACCGCGACGAGCGCCATCAGCGCCACGACGAGCAGACCGACCATGAGGGAGGCCAGTGACGTCCGATCGGACGGATCCTGGTGGAGCTCATCGTCGCCCGGAGGCAACTCGTCGGTCATTCGGGTCCTCCCATCGCGGTGTCGTTCGGAGCCTACGGCCCGTCCGGGTGCACTGGCGATGGACCGGGATCGCGTCGATCGACAGCTCCATGGGTTCATCTACCGAACTGACTCGGTTCGCCAGATGAACCTGCTACGGTCCCGCCGATGCAGACACCGGGGGCCTCGGTCATGCCCATCGATGAGAGTGAGTCCCATGCCGACGATCGGCGCACGATCGGCGGCGAGTCCCGTGTCGGCGGCGAGTCCCGTGTCGGTGGTTCGGGGCCCGGTGGCTCGGCGGGCGCCGCGTCGGCCTGCTCGATCGCGGCGTCGCTCGGCATCGTCGGTGACCGCTGGACGATCCTGATCCTTCGCGACGCCTTCCGAGGTCTGCGTCGGTTCGACGAGTTCCGCCGCGACCTGGACATCCCCCGTGCGGTCCTCGCCGAGCGGCTCCGCCGCCTCGTGGAGCACGGCGTCATGGTGAAGCGGGCCTACCAGGAACGTCCGACGCGCTACGAGTACCGCCTGACCCGTATGGGCCTCGAGCTGTCCCCCATCCTCGTGTCGCTGATGCAGTGGGGTGACCGCTGGCTCAGCGAGGACGGCGCCCCGACCCTGCTGGTCCACGAGGTGTGCGGGACCGAGGTCGATCTCGGATTCCACTGCTTCACCTGCGAGCGGGACTTCTCGCCCACCGAGATCACCAGCCGCCCCGGCCACCCCGACCGGGGCCCCGACTCGCCCGACCCCTATCCGGCCAGCCCCGGCCCATCCAGCCCCGATTCAGCCAGCCCTGGGGTGGCCGCCCTTGAGTCAGCCAGCCCTGACCACCCCGACCCGATTGCGGACCACGTCCGGGAGAACAACGCCTGATGCTGTCGACCGACCAGCCCTCGCTCCGCGACCAGCCCCCACTGGCCGGCCAGATCTCCGCGGGTGACCAGATGTGGCCGGGTGACCAGCCCTCGCCAGGTGACCAGCCTGCGCCATGTGACTTGTCGGGCATCAGCGAGCTGCCGCTCGCCGAACTCATGGCCGCCGCCCGGGAGCGTCGCGACGCGACCACCGGCACCCGGATCACCTACTCACCCAAGGTGTTCATCCCGCTCACCATGTTGTGTCAGGACCGTTGCGGTTACTGCACCTTCGCCCAGCCCCCGGCCCGGCTCGACGCGCCGTTCCTCGAACCCGACGAGGTGCTCGCCATCGCCCGGAGGGGTGCACGGGCCGGGTGCCACGAGGCGTTGTTCACCCTGGGTGAACGCCCCGAGCTGCGCTACCCGGTGGCACGGCAGTGGCTGGACGACCACGGCTACGCCAGCACCGTCGACTACCTGGTCGCCATGTGCGAACTCGTCCGTGACCAGACCGGCCTGCTGCCGCACGCGAACGCCGGCGCCCTCGATGCCGACGAGCTCGCAGCGCTGCGACGGGTCGCCCCGTCACAGGGAATGATGATCGAATCGCTCAACGGTGAGCTGGAGTGCCACCGGGGCTCACCCGACAAGACCCCCGAGCGCCGCCTGGCCACCCTCGAGGCGGCCGGGGTGCTCCAGATCCCGTTCACCACCGGCATCCTGGTCGGTATCGGCGAGTCACGCGCCGACCGCGTCGTGGCGTTGCAGGCGATCGCTGCCAGCCACGCCCGCCACGGCCACGTTCAGGAGGTGATCGTGCAGAACTTCCTGCCCAAGTCGGGCACGACCATGCACCGTTCCCGCCCCTGCCCGACCGACGACTACCTGGACGCGATCGCACTCGCACGGATGATCCTGCCGGCGGAGGTGCACCTGCAGGCACCGCCGAACCTGTCCGACGACTTCGGCGTGCTGCTCGATGCGGGCATCGACGACTGGGGCGGCGTCTCGCCGGTCACGGCCGATCACGTCAACCCCGAACGTCCCTGGCCCGAGCTCGACCGGCTCCGGGAGGTCACCGAGGACCGTGGCTTCGTCCTCGCCCCCCGCCTGACGATCTACCCCGGGTGGGCGCTCGACCCGCGACGTTGGCTCGACGACGACACCCGCTTCGCCGTGCTCGACCGATCCGACGCCGAGGCCCTCGGCCGTGACGACCCCGGTGCGATGTTCCCCGAGAAGATGACCGCCAACCTCGACGCCGGGACCGGCGCCGAGGTGGTGACCATCTCGACCCGCGGCAACTCCTCGACCGCTTGGTACTCGGGCGCTCCCGTCGACCCACCGGTCCTGGTGCCACCGCGGGCGTCATCGGAGCAGGCGTCCTCGCTGCGCACGCCGAGGGGCGCGGTGCACGACGTGCTGGTCGGCGTGCTCGACGGCGGCGAAGTGGGCCACGACGAGATCGTCACGCTCTTCTCCGCACGTGGGCCCGAGGTGGTGGCGGTCGCCGAGGTTGCGGACGAACTGCGCCGTCGCGCCGTCGGCGACACGGTCACCTACGTCAAGAACCGCAACATCAACTACACGAACGTGTGCACCTTCAAGTGCCGGTTCTGCGGCTTCTCCAAGGGCCCCCTGAGCCTCAACCTCCGCGGGACCCCCTACCTGTTGACCCTCGAGGACATGGCGGAGCGCACACGTGAGGCACGCGACGTCGGCGCCACCGAGGTCTGTCTGGTCGGCGGCATCCATCCGAGCTTCGACGGTGACTACTACATCGACGTCTGTCGGGCGGTGAAGGACGCGGTGCCCGACATGCACCTGCACGCCTTCACCGCGCTCGAGGTCACCGAGGGCGCCAAGCGTCTGGGCGAACCGCTGGAGGAGTACCTACGTCGCCTCATGGACGCGGGCCTGCGCTCGCTGCCCGGTACCGCGGCGGAGATCCTCGACGACGACGTCCGCGCCGAGCTGTGCCCCGACAAGATCGACACCGGGGAGTGGCTCGAGGCACATCGCGTCGCCCACTCGGTCGGGCTGCGCTCCAACGTGACGATCATGTTCGGTTCGATCGAACATCCCGACAGCTGGGCTCGACACCTGCTGGTCACCCGTGACCTGCAGAAGGAGACCGGCGGATTCACCGAGTTCGTGGGCCTGCCGTTCGTGCACATGGCCACCCCGATGTACCTCCAGCGTCGCTCGCGGCGAGGGCCGACCTTCCGCGAGGTGCTGTTGATGCATGCCGTGGCTCGCATCACCTACGACGGTTGGATCGACAACATCCAGGGCTCGTGGGTGAAGCTCGGTCTCGACGGCATCCGCCAGCTCCTCCAGGCGGGGGTGAACGATCTGGGCGGCACGCTCATGGACGAGAACATCTCACGTGCCGCAGGCGCAGAGCACGGCACCGACGTCACGCCGGACGACTTCCGGGCGCTGGTCGAGCCGCTGGGGCGCACCCTCGCCCAGCGCACCACCCTGTACGGGTCCGTGGACGAGCACTCGTCGGTGGGCCAGCACACGCCAGTGGGCGAGCACTCGTCGGTGGGCCAGCACACGCCAGTGGGTCAGCACACGCCGGTGGGCCAGCACGCACCGGCGAGCTGAGTCAACGGTCCGCCGGTGCTGTCGGTAGTGTCGCCGCCGGTGAACTTCCCCGACGAGGATCCGACCCGACGCGAGTGGATCTCGTTCGAGTACGACGACGACACCTACCTGTTCGACGCATCCTTCCTGACCAGCAACTGGCGCTGCATCTTCGGAGAGGGCTGCAAGGGGGTGCTGGAGGACGACGCCACCGACCTGGGCCACGGCTGTTGTTCCCACGGGGCGCATTTCGCCGATGCCGCTGATCGCAAACGTACGCTTCGTCACGCCGCCCGGCTGACCGACGAACAGTGGCAGTTGCGCTCCACCGCCGAAGAGCTCGGCGGTTCGGTCGAACGCCGCGACGACGGTGGTTGGAGCACCCGCACCGTCGACGATGCCTGCATCTTCTTGAACCGTTCCGACTTCAGTCGCGGAGTGGGATGTGCGCTGCACGTCGGAGCGCTCGATGCCGGCGAGAGCTTCCTCGACTGGAAGCCCGAGGTCTGCTGGCAGTTGCCACTGCGACTGTCCCATCAGGTCGACGAGGTCGAGCACACGACCTACACGCTGCGCGAGTGGAAACGACGTGACTGGGGCGAGGGCGGCGCAAAGTTCCACTGGTGGTGCACCGAGTCCCCCGAGGCGTTCATCGATGCTGATCCGGTGGTGGTGACGCTGCGCGACGAGATCATCGCTCTGGTCGGCGAGGACGTCTACGAGCTGCTGCTGGGCCAGCTCCGCGATCGCCCCTCGGTCACCTGGGTACCGCACCCCTCGGTGCGGCGCGACTGAAGGTTCTCAAGCGCCGCTCCCCGCAGGCCGATCCTGACGGCGTGACCAACTTCTCCGCACCTGAGCTCACCCGACTGGCGGAGAGCGAGGGCATGATCTTCCCCGAACACGTGGTCGACCAGCTCGTCTCCGCGCTCGAAGCGGGTAAGCACGTGATCCTGACCGGGCCGCCCGGCACCGGGAAGACCACGTTGGCCTACCTTGCGGCTGAGCTCGCACGTCACGCCATGCTCTGCACGGGCTACCAACCGACCACCGCGACCTCGGAGTGGACGACCTTCGAGACGATCGGGGGCCTACAACCCACCCCCGAGGGGCTGATCTTCCGACCCGGCCTCTTCGTCGAGGCGATCGAGACGGGTCGTTGGCTGGTCATCGACGAACTCAACCGCTCGAACTTCGACCGGGCGTTCGGGCAGCTCTTCACCGTCCTGTCGGGATCAGCTGTCGTGCTCCCGTTCCGTCGGTCGGGACAGATCAAGCCGATCTCATTGGTTCCCCACGGTGTGGAGCCACCGGACCAGACCGATCCCATCCGCCTGCCGGCGTCGTGGCGGATCATCGCGACCATGAACGCGATGGACAAGCACTTGTTGTTCGACATGTCGTATGCGCTGATGAGGCGCTTCGCGTTCATCGAGGTCGGCACTCCGCCGGACCTCGCCTATGACAGGCTGCTCGACGGCTCCGGTGAGGTGGTGCGCCGCCTGCTGCCGCTGCGCCGCCTGAACAATCTGGGCCCGGCCATCTACGTGGATGCGATGAAGTACTCCCAGCGCCGCGCCCGGGACGGCATCTCGGAGTCCCGCCTGTTGTACGAGGTCTTCTACTCGTTCTTCCTGCCGCAGTTCGAGGGTCTGGACGAGCATCGTGGAGTCGAGCTCTACCGGATGCTGGCAGCGCATCTTGAGCCTGCCGAACAGGTCGAGGCCAGGCGCGTCATCGCCGAGTTGCTCGGCGACGAACTCGTGGCATGAGCAGTGCTGCCTGATCCTGATGGTCCGTACATGACCGACTCATCAGCGGCGCCGACATCGTTCGCGGAGCTGCGCGACGACGCCGGCTCGGCGACCGCCCAGCTGTGGCAGCGTCGAGCCCGCGGTGTCCATGCAACGTCGTACGCCGCAGCCCTGATCGGCGACGACGTCGCCACCCTCACCGACGCGGTCAGCATCACCCTGGCAGCCTCGTCGGAGGCCGCAGCGCTGCTGGACGGCATGGAGTTCCGCGTGCGGACCCTCCCTACCACGGTGCACACCTCGGCCGAGCGCTGCGTGAACTCGGTCCGCGGACCGATCCTCTGGTCCGAGACCATCACCGCTCGCGCCAACGCCCTCGGCAACGACGACGTCTTCGTCTGCGCGACCACGAGCCGGAGTTTCGACACGGTGGAGAATCGCGTCCTGGTCGGTGCGCTCGAGGCGATCGCCCGTGCGGGTCGGGCCCTGCGGGGTCCGACCGGGCAGAAGGTGCCGGCCGATGCGGTGGAACAGATCGCATCGGCCGCCGAGGAGGCGGCGCACTGGCGCCGGCATCCGCGGCTGACCGACGTCAGCGCTGGTCGGCTCAGCGGTCGGGACATGAGCAGACTCAGAGGTGGCCACCGGCTCGCCCGGATGGCCGACGTGCTCGCGATCCGACAGCGGGCCGCTGAACCGTTCGTCGCCGAGGACGTGATCGGGCTGTCTGACCGGTGGACCCGGCGCTATCACGCCTTTGCGCTGCACGTGCTCGACGTGCTGTCCGCATCGATCCGCCTGCCGTCGACGTTCTCGTTCTCCGACGAGGGACTGTGGTGCGGTCCCGTGTCATGGCGCCACCCGAAGGCTCCAGGCGGCACCCCCGCAGGCATCTGCTACCGCGGTGTGCCGCTCCTTCCGCCGAACGACATGCTGGTCGGAGCGCCGTGGTCCGGCTCGGTCCCCACCGACGGGGTGCGCATCATGGGCGTCGAGGACATCGACCGGATCGGCGAACAACTGGGTGGACGCCCGATCGGCGGCGGCGCCCGAACCTCGAACGGAACCCAGGCCTCGAGCGGGCCTCAGGCCTCGATGTCGTCGTCCTGGTCCTCGTGGTCGGGGTCGTAGAGCGACGGCTCGTCGTCGAGTTCGTCGTCGAGTTTCTCGTCGAGTCCGTCCTCGACGTCGTCACGAGGCACGTCCTCCACCACGGCTGCCACAGTTGACGGTTCGCCGCCGAGATCGGTGAACAGGGCCTCGATGTCGAGATCCGGACCACGTTTCAGGTTGCGGGCCTCTTCGTACCGCCGGTGCCGACCCTTTTTCACGGTTGACTCCCCGTCATCGACGACTGAATCGAGTATCGTAGCTCACCTGCGAGCCCCTGCCGTTCAGCCCCCCGGAGAAGCCCGGGCACGCCGGAGCGGGCAGCTACGCTCGCCCCGGTGAACAGCGTTGCTCCTCCGCCCATCGCTGGTGGCGATTACCTGCCTGTCGAGGATCGGCTGGAGTGGTGGAAAGACGGGGGGCTGCTCGGTCCCGACAAGGCCCGCATCGTGGCCGTCGGTTGACCGTGGCGCCCGCAGCGCTGGTCGTGCTCGGCATGGTGTGTGCCCTGGCCGGATCCGTCGGTGGCATCGGCGGGGCCACGCTGTTGGTGCCCGCCCTGTTGGCGCTCGGCACGGGGCCACTCGAAGCTGCCCCGTTGGGGCTCCTGGTGGTCGCTGCCGGCTCGCTCGCGGCGGCCGCCCGCCAGGTCGACGACGGGCTGGTTCACCACCGACTGGGACTGACCGTCGAGCTGACTGCGGGGGTCGGCACCGTCGCGGGTGCGCTGGTGTCCACGCAGGTCCCCGCCGAGTGGCTCGCCCGGGTGCTCGGCGTCGCGGCCCTGGTCGGCGCAGCCGCCGCACTCGGCCGGAGCGGCATGCGCAACCAGCCCCAGGGAATCTTCGACTCCGACGCCGGTGGGGAGTGGCCGGGCACCCTCGGAGGTCAGTACTCCCTGCGCGGCGAGATGGTTCCGTACCAGGCCACGAACGTGCCGGCGGGCGTCGCTGCATCGGCGGTGGCCGGCGTGGTCGCAGGGTTGGCGGGAGTCGGGGGTGGGTTCGTCAAGACACCCGCGATGAGTGAGATCATGCGGGTGCCCGTGAAGGTCGCAGGTGCCACGACCACCTTCACCCTCGGGCTCACCGCCGCGTCGGGCCTGTTGATCTACGGCGTACAGGGACGGATGGAGCTGCGCTCGGGTGCGGCGGTCGTCGTGGGCGCACTCGTGGGCGGGCTCGCGGGAGCCCGGCTGCAGTCCCGGTTGCCAGCGACGTCGGTGCGCAGGACCGCAGGGGCGCTGTTGCTGGTCGTCGCCGTGGTCGTGATCGGCCGGTCGTTGTGATGGCGCGAGCGATCCGCAGGGTGCTCGGCCCTGTGCGGGGGTGCACGTGACGGTGGGTGACCACAGCGCCCCCGACCCGCGCCTGGAGCGTTACCGACCGCTCACGAAGTCCTTGCGGGCGGTGCTCGTGATGTGTTCGGCGCTGGCCGTGGCGGCTCTGGTGCTGCCCGACCCGGCGTCGAGATGGATGGGGCTCGCCATGTTCGCGGTCCTCGTCGGTGCACCGATCGCCCGCGTGCTCTGGCTGGTGCGACGCTGGATCCGGCGCGGCGACCGCCGCTTCGCCGCTGTCGGCCTGGGCGTGCTTGTGGTGATCGGCGCCGGCGTGCTGCTGGCTGCACTCGGGGTCTGAGCGGACCTGTCCCGGGTGTTGCTGGCTGCACTCGGGGTCTGAGCAGTTACGCACGCGCCGCTGCCAGCAGCGGCTCAGGAACCGGTGCGGTCCTCCAGGACCAGCCCGATCGATCGATCGAAGGCCAGGGTCGCCTCGCCCTCGACCAAGCGGCGGATCGGCTCGCCGACGATCTCCTGGCGCCAGCCGGAGGTCAACCGTGCGCCGGGAACCCCTCGCAGCAGATCCTCCAGGTCCGACCGGGTCGCGAGCAGCGATGTCTCCAGCTCCAGGTCGCGTGCCCGCTGCGACACCCAGGCGCTGACCAACGGCAGCGCCGGGCGGAGCTCGGCGGGCATCTCGGGCACCTTGTTGGCCGGTGCCCGCGAGGGTGCGGTGCCCTTGGCCTGTTCGACCACGACCAGGAGCTCCTCGGCCAACGCACCGCGCAGGTTGCGCCCGTCCACGCCCCGCAGGGCGCGCAACTCGTCGACCGAGCTCGGCAGCGACCCGGCCACGCCCACCACGCCCAGGTCAGACAGCACGAACCGAGGCGTCTGGTCGAGTTCGACCGCTTTGGTCTCGCGCCATCCGGCGACGGCCTGGGCTATCGCGAGCGCCGAGCTGCGCAGATGGCGCACCTCCTTGATCCGGCGCCAGGCGTCACTCGGATCCCTCGGACCTCGGTGCTCGGTGCGGAGTTCCTCGCAGGCCTCCTCGGCCCAGTCCACCCGATCCTTGTCACGCACGCGGTCCCAGAGGATGTCGTGCAGCTGCAGCAGGTTCGCCACGTCGGCAGCGGCATAGGTGAGCTGCGCAGCACCCAGGGGTCGTCGCAACCAGTCGGTGAGCCGATCCGCCTTCGGAGCACGGACCTGGAGCTCCCGCTCCAACAGCGTGGACAGCGAGGGGCTCGTGTAGCCCAGGAATCCTGCCAGCAGCTGGGTGTCGACCAGGTGCAGCGGCACGCTGCCGGTCGACCGCTCCAGGACCTCAAGGTCCTGGCGAGCCGCGTGCATGACTGCCAGGCCGGGTCCCTCCAGCACCTTCGCGAACGGTGACAGGTCCACTTCGAGTGCATCGACCAGGGCGATGCCGTGCGAATCGGCGATCTGTACCAGCGAGACGTGGGGGAAGTAGGTGCGCTCCCGGTGGAACTCGGTGTCGATCGCGAAGCGCTCCTCGTCGACGAGTCGGTCGAGCAGCCGCCCGAAACCTGCGTCGTCCTCGATCAGTTCGAACTCGATGGGCCCGGGATCGGTCACGTTCAGCCGGCCTCGGATCCGGTTGCGGTGGGGAACCCGGCACCGATCCAGGCCAGGGTGCCGCCGGTGACGTTGACCGACGGTCGCCCGTTCGCCGTGAGGAACTGACATGCCGACATCGATCGGGCACCCGAGCGGCAGATGACGTACAAGGTGTCGGTCGCAGGAATCTGCTCCAGGCGTCCGGGGAGTTCCGGCAGTGGGACCAGGAGCGCACCGGGGACGTGGGCCTCGGCGTACTCGTCGTCCATGCGCACGTCGAGCACGACACAGCCGGCGTCCACCAGTGGCTGGAGCTCGTGCACGCCGACCTCACGGATCGGTCCCTGATCGGTCACCTGGCTCCTCCCATCGCACGCGGCTCCAAGCGTGTCCCGGAGCTATGTGTCGGACGGCACCACGCTACTCGGGTGATCGCCGATTCCCTGCCACGGCACCCGGCGGGGCGGGGTCGGTCGGGGCGGGGTCGGCCGGGTCGGTGGCCACCGGCGGCCCGACCTGGTGTCGGGAGCGCGCCGGTCCCAGGTCCGCTGGCTCAGCTCTGGACGACGCCGCCGTAGACGTGCTCGATGCCCCGCCCGGTGCCGCGCTGGGCCACCGCGTCGGCCAGGTCGGCGACGAAGGATGCCGCTACCCGGTCGTGTCCCGGCGACGCCATCACGTGGAGCCCGCCCTGCTGACGGTCGAGGTTCCAGCCACGGTCGTCCATGGCGTCGCCGACGGCCTCGATGTCGACCGGCACCTCGACGTCGGGGTCTGCACCGAACTCGAACACCGACATGTCGGGGTCCGAGGTGATCCTCAGGCCCTCGATCGACGCGACACCGTCGACGAATGTGGTGGTGGCATCCAGCACCCGTCGCGCCAGGCGCAGATAGCCCTCTTCACCCAGGTGCACCATCGTCGCCCAGGCGGCAGCGATCGGCGCACCGGGTCGGGTTCCGGCCGAGGATGCCGACGCGTACAGCCCGCCCGGCCAGTCGTCGTACATGAAGATCTGGCGCTGGTAGAGCTCGTCGTCGCGGTACATGACCGTCGAGATGCCTTTGAAGCAGTAGCCGTACTTGTGCACGTCGGCCGACATCGACGTCACTCCGTCGACCCGGAAGTCCCACGGCGGGACCTCCTGTCCGAGCCGCTCCCACCAGGGCAGCAGGTAACCGCCCAGGCAGGCATCGACATGGCACAACACGTCGCGTTCGACTGCGATGGCGGCGATGTCGCCCACCGGATCGATGACGCCGTAGGGGTAGCACGGTGCGGAGACCACCAGCAGGGCCGTGCGATCGTCGATCGCCGTCGCGTACGCGTCCGGGTCCGCCCGGCCGTCGGGTCGTACCTCGAGGCGCACCATCTCCACATCGAGGTACTTGCAGGCCTTCGCGAAGGCGGGATGCGCCGTGCTCGAACACACCAGGCGTGGCGCCATGACCCCGCGCGCCCGAGCGTGGTCACGAGCGGTCTGCACCGCGAGGAAGATCGATTCGGTACCGCCGGAGGACAGCGCTGCGCGACCCGCCCCGAACAACCGGTTCGCCATCGTGAGCAGCTCGCCCTCCATGCGCAGCAGCGTCTGGTAGCGGAAGGGGTTGAGCGCGTTCTCGTGCAGGAAGATCGAAGCGACCTCGTGCTGCAGCCGAGCGAGCTCGGGGTCGTCGGTGTTGTAGACGAGGCTGAACGCCTTGCCGCCCGCCCAATCCAGATCGCCGCTGCGTTCGGAGCGGATCGACTCCAGCAGTTCGTCGACCGGTGTGCCCGTCGCCGGAATCCCGTTGGTCTCGTTCCCCGTGGTCATGAGGGGAGACTAGAGCGCCGAGGTTCCTCCAGTGGGAGCGGCCGTGACCGCGGGATCAGTCCAGGTCCGCCGGCGGCCACGAGGGGTCGCACTGTGCCAGGAAGTGACCACACCGTTCGGCCTCGTCGCGCTCACCGATCTCCGCCGCGCTGGCCCGCAGACCTTCGAGTGCCCGCAGGAAACCTCGGTTGGGCTCGTGCTGCCACCGCACGTAGCCGCTCCCCCGCCACCCGGACCCACGCAGGGTGTCCAGCCCTCGGTGGTAGCCGACACGGAAACACGCGTAGCGCTCGATCGGGTCGCGGCCGAGCTGGCCGAGTCGGGCCCATCCGTCGAGGAACCGGGGCCATCGGGCGACCACCTCGGCCACGGCGGCCCGGCGTGTGTCGCGCGGTCCGGACATCGCCGCATCGAGGGCGGCACGCGCCTCGGCGGGTTCGGGGATGATCACGGTCTCGGGCGGACCCGACGGGGTGAGATGGATCGGCGAGTCGCTCATGGCGCGATGGTAGGCGGCTCGGCGCGATCCTTCGGCTCAGTGGGGGCGGGCATCGCCAGGTTCTCCTCGCCGGCATCGCCCGGATGCTTGTCGCCCGGCTGCCGGTCACTCGGCTGCTTGTCGCCCACCGACTCCTCGGTGACCTCGTCGTCGTCACCGGTGATGATGGCGCCGTCGGGCGATGTGGCGGCGTCACGGGCGCGGCGTACCGAACGTGACCGGGCCGACAACACCATGCGTTCGATGGGCCGCAGCAGTTCGGCGCCACGACGCCGCTCCGATATCTCCGCTGCTCGCTCGTCGAGGAACGCAGCGCAGTTCTCGTATCCCTGGCTGACCAGTTCGTCGGTCTGGCTGAAGTCGTCGTAGCGGAGGTCGGGTCGCTGTCCCGGCGGGAGCACGATCGCTTCGACCTTGGGGGGCAGGCTCGCCAGGTCGCGTGCGAAGCGGCTGTTGCGAGCGATCCAATAGGCGAGCAGCGCACCGTCGAGCGGTCGACGGATCTCGGCATCAGGGCGCCCGTGGGAACCGACGTGCAGCACGTAGATCGTCCGACACCCGAGCTCGACCGCCTGAGCGATCGGCACGTTGTCGATCACGCCGCCGTCGACGTAGCGGCGACCGCCGATGCTGACCGGTGGATACACAGCGGGCAACGCGGCCGAGGCCACGATCGACTCGATCAGGTCTCCGTCGACGAACCACTGCTCGGTCGCGGACTCGACGTCCGCCGCGACGCAACTGAAGGGCACCTGGAGCTGGTCGAAGGAGTGGTTGCCCTCGAGCAGTGACTCGATGCTGGCCCGCAGCTTGTCGCTGTCGTGCAGCGAGAACCCCTTGCGCAGCAACTGGACCGCGGAGGGGATCCACGACGTCGGCATCAGGTCGCTCGCGGAGTTGCGCCAATGGCTCTCCAGGCGGGCGACGCCTCGCATCGTCGGGTCGAGCGCGTACCCGGCGCCGTTGAGCGCCCCGACCGAACAACCCAGCACCACGTCGGGAACGATCTCGCGTTCGACCAGCGCTTTGAGCATGCCGACCTGGATCGAGCCCAGGTTCCCGCCGCCGGACAGCACGAACGCCGTTCGGGGACGCCGCCGTGCGCCGTCGCGGCGGGTCAGATCGCGCAGGTGTGCCATGTGCTCAGCGTAACGAGTCCCCGGGTGCGCGGGCTGCGGTCGGTGCAGCTCCCGGCGGTGCTTGCACCGCGGTCGGTGGTGGTCCCCCCTGTGCCTGCACCGCGCGCTCGACAGCAGTAGCGATGTAGCGGGCGAAGTCATCGGGGTGGGTCAGGTGCGCGCCGTGGCCCGCGTTCACGATCTCATACGTGCCTCCTGATCGGACACGTCCGGCCAGACGCCGCGCGCCGGCACGCAGCGACCCGCTGCTCAGGTCGCCCCAGCCGACCAGCACGGGCACCGGAATCCGTTCCGGGTCGAGCGCCCGGTCGCGTCGGCGCAGATCCTCCAACTCGGCCATGAGCGCCGGCCCCTCGGCCCGCCGTGCAGCGCGGTCACGCTCACGCAGACGCGACCACGTCGAGTCGCCCACCATCAGGCGGTAGAAGTGCTCGGCGCCCTCCTGGGGGCCCCGCTCACGCCCGATCTGCACCGCGCCGCCGCCCACCTGGTCGAAGGAGCCGTCCAGCACAGGGAACGGCGACTCGTACGTGGCGATTCCGCGCACGCGTTCGTCGCCGCGCACCGCCAGGGTCGCGGCGACAGTGCCGCCGAGGCTGTGGCCGACCACGACCACGCTCGAGGCGCCCGACCACTCCATGACCGCCGCCAGGTCCTCGCCATGGCGCTCGATGGTCGGGGCGACACCTGCGTCGAGCGACCCTGCATAACCGCGGCGGTCGTACGCGACGACGTCGAGGTCGCCGGTTCGCCGCATGGTGCGACCGAAGCTGGCTGCCCGGTCCATTGCTCCGTGCACGAGCACCACCGTCGGTGCTGACGGGTCGTGGTGCTCGGGGCGCCGGCGGGTGACCGACAGTCCACCCACGGTTGCTGTGGTGCTCGGCGCGGGGCCGCTCACGGGACGTGCATCATCCGCAGTACGTCGGTGGCATGGAATCCCTTGCCGCCAGCGCCTGCGAGCACCGCGACCGCGTCGCCGGAGCGCACCAGACCGCGATCGCGGGCCATCGTGACCAACTGGTCCATCATCGTCAGGTCATCGACACGGTTCGGTGCGAGCAGCGGTGTCGCACCCCAGCTGAGGGTCAGCTGGGCGACGGTGCGTTCCTGGGGGCTGAACGCGATGATCGGCATGCGGGGCCGGAACCGCGCGATGGAGCGCACCGTGAACCCGGACTCCGAGATGCAGATGATCGCCGCCACGCCCATCTCTGTCGCAGCCCGCCAGGTGGCGCCGGTCATGGCGTCGGTCAGGCGGGCGGGCCCCGCTCCGACCGCTTCGTGTCGCAGCAGACGGATACGCCGCGCCCAGCCGTCGTAGTCGAACTCCTGGTCCGCCCGGTCCGCCACACGCGCCATGGTGGCGACGGTGTTGACCGGATCGTGGCCGATCGCGGACTCGGCGGACAGCATGACCGCCGACGTCCCGTCGAACACCGCGTTCGCCACGTCGGACACCTCGGCACGGGTCGGCGAGGGCGAGGTCACCATCGACTCGAACATCTGCGTGGCGGTGATCACCGGCTTGCCCAACGCGATGCAGTCCCGGATGATCTGCTTCTGGACGTGGGGCAGCTCCTCGATGCCCAGCTCGGAGCCCAGATCGCCGCGGGCGACCATGATCGCCCCGGACGCCTCGATGATGCCGTCCAGGTTCTCGACCGCCGCCCGGGTCTCGATCTTGGCGACCAACAACGGTCCACGGGGCGAGGGTTCGGTGCCGACCCTGCGGATGTCGTGCCCGGAGCGCACGAACGACAACGCCACCATGTCGACACCCACCTCGACGAACGCGTCGAGCATCTCGAGGTCCTCGGGCGTCGGTGATGCGATGCCCAGGCGTTCCGACGGGACGTGCAGCCCCGGACGACCCTGGACCGATCCGCCGTGGGACACCAACACGTTGACCGCCGACTCCCCGATCGAATCGACCTCGAGAGTGACGTTGCCGTCCCCGATGGCGAGGCAGTCACCCGGATGGAGGTCATCGAGCAGGTCGTCGTAGTCGACCCCGAGACAGTCTGCGTCGGAGGTTTCGCGGCCGGGCACCAGGGTGATGATCGAGCCCGTCGACAGGTGCGTCGGCCCGTCGAAATGGCCGAGGCGGACCTTCGGGCCCGGCAGGTCGACCATGATGCCGACCGTGCGACCCATGTCGGCCGCGACCTCTCGGATGGTGTGATATTTGCGCAGCGCTTCGTCCACGCTGCCGTGCGCCAGGCCGATACGGGCGACGTCCATGCCCGCATCGATCATCTTGCGCAGCATGTCGGGCGACTCCGACGCGGGGCCG
>Ga0105045_10001053_pt1 | contig 21946 bp, 21 predicted proteins | sample MAT02_FD_78089 | JGI IMG/M metagenome (GOLD analysis project Ga0105045, IMG submission 78089) | Freshwater microbial communities from Lake Fryxell liftoff mats and glacier meltwater in Antarctica - MAT-02 (megahit assembly) | ecosystem: Environmental > Aquatic > Freshwater > Ice > Liftoff... | reverse complement strand
TGTGCCATAGGATTGGTCGGCCACCGATTTCGACCATCGGTTTAGGCCGAACATCAGTTTCTTCTGACAGTCTTGTCCCAAGACCGCCCGCCAGGATCGCAACTCGCATTTTCTTTTTTCCTTTCAATCTTTGCCGACAGTCAACCTCCAGTTGAATGCTTCGGATTACCAGACTTTTAAGGCCAAGAATTCACCCATGTCAATAGAGGAGTACTGACTAATGCTCAAGAACTCAAGGATTTCTTAGTTCTGCTAAGGGAGTGCTTTGACGAGCGATTTTTGTTTTTTAACTAGCCGTTCATATTGCTCTTGGCTTGACCGATATAGACGGCTTAATTCTGACTTTACGTCAGCCACTGCTTTGTCTAAACGCGTTGCTTCGCTTTGAATTACCGCCAGCTCTTTGAGATACTGGGCGAGGTCGCTGTCCAACAATTGGCGCTCGCTCTGACGGACCAAAATTTGCTCTTGCCCAAGCTTGTTGGTTGCTTCTCCTTGGGCGATTTCTCGACGTACTAGTTCCGCGTCTTGCATTGCCCTAATCTGCCGGCTTCGAGCTTCTCGGAATCCGATAATGTAGTCGTTAATTGCTCGAACAAAAATAGGTTCGATGAGTTTGGCTGTACCCGATGCGATCAATTCTTCTGCAGGCTTCTTCGCAAAGACAACTTGCTGTCCAACAACAAACTGAACTGCTCCTTTATCGTCAGGTCTCTTTAGTCGAGCATCGACGGTTCGCCCGCTAGAATCAAAGTAGCCTCCGTCAGACGCGTTGCGCTCTTCTTTGCTGTCTACATCTATCGAGTGCTCTTTCAGAAATTCAATTCTCAGCCAGACGTTGTCAGCGGATTCAGATTCTGATGCACGGCTTCCGTCGAGGATGTAAGCCCTTAGGAGTTTTGCCTTACGCAACTCAGGGCCGTCTTTGAATGAAGAAGGATCCTTCTCGAATCCATCAACCAGTTCCAAAGGAATTCCGAAAAGCTGAGATAGTGCTTGCGGATCCATCCGGCCAAACTCCGCATCATTGGATCGCTTGCTTCCGACGACAGCAAAGGCATCGTGAGAGTCGAGCGGCATTAACTCAAACAGGCTCCAAGTAGCGAATTGACCGCTGTTAGCTGCAGCAAGCTGTTGGGGTAGAAGTGGCTGAAGCGGGCGGAGCACCGCGTTGCCTCCTTGGCTTTCTCCAACAAAAAACTCACCCAGATAAACGCTTGCCATACGTCTCCCGTCTGATCCTTGGCTCTCGCCAAAAGCATAAACAAGTAGTTCGGGCGGCAAATCGCCATTGCCAATCGGCGGTGCAACCGGTGCAGCGCCCGCAGCAGGAATCGCTGCTACGGCTGGTGGAGCGGCAGTCATCGTTAATCGAACGGTATCCGGTTTAAATTCAGTCACTTGGCCTCCGCGCCAGACGCGACCTCGGTCGACCGTCAGTCGACTTAGTTCGTTGACTAGCGGCAGCAAGCTATTCAAGTCCGATGTCGGGCGATTCATTTCGCCATACTTTAACAGCTCAGCTTGCGCGGCAAGTTCGATGGATTCCTTCTTCAATTTGTCATGAACCTGAACCCAAGCGAGCCGTCGCTGGGCAACGTTAGCAGACAAAAAGAGAAAAACAATCGTGAAAATCAACAGAAAACTAAGGGTTACGGTATATAAAATACCCCAGCCAGAGAAGGCTTTGACGGCAAAGAATATAAAGAGCGCCAATACGAGCACTACCAGCACCAGAAATAGGATTCCCGTAAGTTCCATAGGGCTTGTGAAGGTCGATTAAAGAGGGAAATCGCTGGGAAACCGTTTTCACCATCGTGCGCGTACACTCGATACTAAGTCGACACCGTGGGAGTGTCAAGCAATCGCTGCAAATCGAATTCGACTAACGGAAATTGGTTTTCGACGATCTTATGCCAACTTCCGGTTGTTACGATTGTTTCGGCTGGGAGCAAGGGGGGACCAGAGGAGGGTTCTGTAGCCGCGTTTGATTTTCACCGATACGCGTTGTGGCAGGCGTTGCAAGCCTGGTCAATCTGGCCGGCAGCTTCACGCGCAAGCGTAGGATTGTTAAGTTTTACAGCTTGCGTGACTTTCGTCGATTCTTCAATCATTCGCTTTGCGAGAGCCTGATAATCACTGTCCGTTCCGTCGGTCATCCCTGGTTGGCATAGCGTCTCTCCCAGCAGACCAATCAATTCGGCATACTTAACCACTTCCTCGGAGCTTTGCGAAAACTTATCCTCCGAAGCAACAAACCCGTTCAGATTCTCTCGTAAAGCCCACTCCAAAAGCTGCATGCTTGGAATTCGGTCGGCAATCTCGTCCCAGTTGATTTCTGAAATAGGAGCTGTGTCGGTAACCGTCGCCCCCTTGAGCATCGAATTCATATCCTCAAGTCGTAACTTTGCCTCATTGTAGGCTGGTGCTGAGCCAACTTTCGTGTTCGCTGCGACTCTGGAAAACCGGGCTCGAGCGACCGAGGCGGAGGGTTGCCATCGAACTTTTTCAGGATAAATCTCAATCACAGCAAAAAGGGTCGCCAGCAACGTAAAGTCGCGACGTGCATCCTTGAATGCACCTCCACTAAATTTCGCTGGCGTCGTCACGATCGTGTCCAATCGGAGCTTGGTTTCCTTGACGAGATCTTCGACCGATTGTGGGCTAATTCGCTCTTTCCATACGGAATTTGCAGAATTGGAATTTCCACCGGAATCTGCTGTCGCGGACGAAGTCCCTCCGCCGCTTTGAGCATCGGATGGACCTCCCATAGACGGATCGGTTGAACCAGCTTGTGGTGGTTTACCGACCAGATGCTGCGTCACGTCGTCGAAGAAAACGCCTTGAAAGTTTTCTTTCGAGAGCGTTGGCGGCGTGGCGCGTTGCGGCTTACGAACTACCTGTTGTGCATGGGCGTAGCCTGATGAAAGTAAAGCAAAAGCCACAACAATTAACGGCTTGTTGGCTAGAACTGTGCTGCGGGTCATTGGATTACTCAAACCATTTCTCCTGGTCAACAAGGTAACATCACCACTATCATATACTTTGGCAAGCCATTTTTGAATCCAAATTACGTCGCACTCGTTCTATCATGACTAAGCAAGTCTGCAATCAACTTGAGATAGGTCGTTGGTTGATGGCTTGCCAGTTTCATGTGATGCTCAACGCGGGCCTTCCGATTTATGGTGGAGACACAGCTCTTGTCGCTCTAGATCGTATTGAATTGCTTGAAGCGAATTTAAGCATTTATAAACCAGAGAGCGATTTTTCGACGCTCAATAGGAGTGCGGCGTTAAAGCCCCAAAGGGTTTGTCCGGACGTATTATCCATCCTTGAGCTTGGTCGTGAGATATACGATCAAACAGGGGGTGCATTTGATATGACATCCGCTAGCCTCACAGAAGCTTGGGGGTTCGCTCGTCGACAAGGGTATCATCCTACCCAAGAGCAACTCGACTTAGCACTCTCAAAGGTAGGGATGCAGCACGTGATCGTTGATTCGTCGGATCGACGAGTGAGTTTTCGCAAAAGCGGTCTGCAACTGAATTCTGGAGGTATCGGGAAAGGGTATGCGCTGGACCGTGCAAGCGAAATTCTTGAAGGCGATCGAATCGAGGATTTTTTGATACATGGTGGTCGAAGTAGTGTGATCGCCAAAGGGAATCGCTATGACGTAGATTGCCAAATCGGATGGCAAATCGCGGTATCTCATCCAGAGCAACCCAAGATTCAACTGGGCGCGATTCGGTTGCAAAATCAGGCACTTGGTACGAGTGGCCCCGCCAATCAGTTTTTTTACTACAACGGGGTTCGATACGGTCACATCATCGATCCACGGAGCGGGTGGCCGGCCTGTGGAATGCTAAGCGTTACCGTAATTCATCCATCAGCGGCCTGGGCAGACGCACTTGCGACTGGACTCTACGTATTGGGGACGGAACAGGCAATCGCGTATTGCGAGCAACATCCCGACACAGGGATGGTTGCTATTCTACCGACTATGCGGCAAGGCGAAGTCGAGATCGTTACTTGTAATGTGAGCGAGGAGACTTGGACGAAAGCCACAGAAAAGTAAGCTTTGCAGACTTTTCTCACTGATGTGGCGTTCGCTGCAGCACAACGGACTCGCTTCGTCACTCAGATGCAGTTGGGCCCAGTCGATGAAGAATTTTGTCCAACGCATGAATGCCATCTGTTCCGTAACCGCGAGCTTGTGCTGACCGCCAAAGTTGTGTCACTAGAGCAGATCCTGGCAGAACCGCTTGAACTTGTTCGGCTGCATCGAGAATCAGTCGCATATCTTTTTGTTGCGTGTCGACCATAAAGCCAGGTGACCAGTCTTCGACTACCATTTTAGGTGCAAGGTTTTGTAACGCCCAACTCGATGCCGCGCCCCCGCTGAGAGCTTTTTCAAGTAACGCGGGGTTTATCTTCAATCCACGCGCTAATGCGAAGGCTTCACAAACGCCAAGAATGTTCATGGCGCCCATGATTTGGTTGCACAACTTGACCCCCTGCCCTGCTCCCCATGGTCCGCAGTAGGTAATGTTTTTTCCCATCGCAGCAAATATGGGTTGCAATTCTCTAAAATCGGATTCTGTACCACCTACCAGGATGCTAAGGGTTCCCTTCTGTGCACCGATCGTACCCCCGGTAACAGGGGCTTCCACAAAACGAAATGCTTTTTTCTGAAGACGCTCACCGATCTGTATGGATATCGACGGGGCAATCGTACTCATGTCTACAAACAGTGTATTTTTTTTGGCTCCATGGATAGCTCCGTCGATACCAAAGTAAATTTTCTCGACGTCCGGTCCATCTGTAACGCATGAAATCACCACGTTGGCGTTCGATGCGGCCTCTGCCGGGTTACACGCAGCCGTCGCGCCTGCTTCGATAACGGGATCCATTTTAGACGCTGTACGGTTGTAGCAATTTACGTGAAAGCCAGCCTTAAGGAGATTCCGAGCCATTGGAATCCCCATCAGCCCCATCCCAAGAAACGCAATTGATATTTTGTCGGCCATGAGAGTTTGATGAAAAGCGTACGAATTTGTGACACTACAAAAGTGTCGAAGAAGGTCATCTTACACAATCTCAAGAACCTGGAATAACCCTTCGCTTCCTTCGCTCACTCGATTCTTGATTGAACTGGCGTTGATTGAACTGGCGTTGATTGAATAGCTGAGTAATTCCAAATAACCTTTGAGCGAGTCAGGCTCTTGGATGGTACTGTCGATGGATTTTTTTCAACCGCGAGTTGTCTACCTGCGTATAGATTTGGGTTGTCGCAATGCTGGCGTGTCCAAGCATCTCTTGGATAAGTCGAAGATCTGCGCCACCGGCGAGTAGATGGGTGGCAAAGGAATGTCTCAGTGTGTGAGGAGAAACGTTGGGGTCAATGCCTGCCCGTACAGCGTAACGTTTGACTAGCTCCCATATGGCTTCACGCCTGAGTCTTTTTCCTGATCTGGATAGGAGTACCCATGGTGAGTTGAGCGAGTCTTTACCTCGCGCTAACGCCGGCCGCAAGGTCGCGAGATATTCTTGAATCGCATCGATGGCGCGTTGACCGAGCGGGACGACACGTTGCTTGCTCCCCTTCCCTTCCACTATGCAATACCTTTCGTCCATTCGAAGGTTATTCAATGTCATATTGCTAACCTCGCTGACACGGCAGCCAGTCGCGTACATGAGTTCGAGAATCGCCTTATCACGAATCGATAGGGATTCCCATTTCTTCGGCGATGCCAGAAATCGGTCGATAGCCCCGGGTGTCAGCACCTTGGGGATCCGATGCCACATTTTTTGAGTTGCGAGTAATTCCCCAGGGTTTTCTGTGACTGCCCCTTCCAATTGAAGAAACTTGTAAAACATACGAACGGCGACCACATGTCTCGAGATGCTTGAAGGCGCAAGCTTCCGGTCTTTAAGAAACGAAATAAAATCAGATAATTCTCGAATCGTCATCTTGGTCGGCGAGCGTCCTTCAAGCCATTCTTGCATATGGACCAGGTCACGAGTGTAAGCTTGGACGGTGTTGTTCGCTAAGTGGCATTCGCTTCGCAAGTAGTTCGTATAGCGTTCGATCCAATTGGACATGGTCTCCAAGGGAGACTGATCGGTCACGACTGCGGTGCGAAGTTTTTTTAGCTTACTGACAGCCATGAGATTGAAATTCGTTGGTTAATTTAGGGAAAGGTTTCATTCGGGTGGTTGAATCGAAGGATAACAAAACTAGTTGCGATTCAGACCTTGGCTGGACTGTCGTTGGTAGGCGCCGCTGGTTAAAATCGTGTACAAATCGTTTAGGCCTGCGTATGCCATAATGCGTTTTCTATTGAGGAGTGAACTGGTATGAAGATTTTAGTCGTCGGCGGTGCGGGGTACGTAGGGTCTCATACTGTTAAGCTTTTGCTGGCGGAGGGGCATGACGTTTGGGTTTACGACAATCTTTCCCGAGGACACAGAGAATCCGTCCCTCAAGGTCGACTAATTGAGGGAAATCTTTCTGATCGAAGCCTTTTGATGCAGATTATGCGGGATAAGGAGATAGAAGCGGTTATGCATTTCGCCGCTTATGCGCTGGTTGGGGAGTCGATGCAACATCCTGCTATGTATTACCAAAACAATGTGACGGCCACTTTGGATTTGCTGGAAGCGATGCGAGCGGCAGGGGTATGGCGATTCGTCTTCTCGAGCACTACCGCAACTTATGGACAGCCCGAGAAAATTCCGATTGCAGAGTCAACGCCACAGAATCCAATCAATCCTTATGGATTTACCAAGCTGGTGATTGAGCATGCACTCAGTGACTACGCGCGTGCCTATGGCTTTGGTGTCGCGGCGCTTCGCTATTTCAATGCTGCGGGAGCGGCTGAGGACGGTACTATCGGTGAGGACCATGATCCGGAATCTCATATTATTCCCATTGTCCTTCAAGTCGCTCTCGGGCAACGCGACTCAATCTCTGTATTTGGAGAGGATTATCCTACAGCCGATGGAACATGCGTTAGGGACTACATTCACGTCAACGATTTAGGTGATGCCCATTTAGCGGCACTCAAGCAATTGGAGCCGGGGTCTAACCTACAAATGAACCTTGGTACGGGAATAGGTACGAGTGTGATGGAGGTTATCGAGGCATGCCGCAAAGTTACTGGACATACAATACTGGCAAAAGTTGGTCCACGACGCGATGGTGACCCTGCCTGTCTGATCGCAGACTCCACACTCGCTCAAAAGACGCTCAAGTGGAAACCAAAATTTACCTCGATAGACAGAATCGTGGAAACCGCTTGGAATTGGCATAAAAGTCACCCACGCGGATATGCCAAGTAAAAGCAAGTTATTTGCGAAGCCAAATCGACGATGCAACAAATCATTATTGAGAAGCCCTATCAGTTCATTCCTCCTCATCGAGGAACGTGGCTCCCTTGGTTAATTTTGAAGTCCCACATTGTTGATTACTACTTGAGGAAGGTCGAAGGGGTTGCGTCTTATGAAATTAGAGGATTAGATCATTTTCGAGAATCCCTTCGTCTGGGACACGGGATTTTGATCGCTCCTAACCACTGTCGATACGCCGACCCGATGATACTTGGTTGGCTTGCACGCGCGGCCGAAGTACCTCTTTACGCGATGGCAAGTTGGCATCTGTTCAACCAGTCAAAGTTGATGAAGGCCGTCATGACAACGATGGGCGCCTTTAGCGTCTATCGAGAAGGCGTTGATCGCCAATCACTCGATCTTGCAATCGAAATGCTTACAAATGCGGAACGACCACTTGTCATTTTTCCCGAAGGCTCCATCTTTCGAACCAATGATCGGCTGCAAGCGCTTCTAGATGGTGTTGCGTTCATAGCTAGAGCGGCCGCTAAGAAACGCGACAAACAGTTTCCAGGGAAACGGGTTGTTATCCACCCTGTTGCGATCAAGTATCTTTATCAAGGAGCTGATTTGGCGAAGTCACTCGAGCCAGTACTTTCGACGATTGAGCATCGGCTGACTTGGTCTTCACCTTGTCCAGGTGACATGCTGACCCGGGCTCAACGAGCCGTTTTGGGTGTGCTTGCCCTGAAAGAGGTAGAGCATCTGGGGGAACCTCAGCAAGGAACGGTTGCCGAACGCCAACAACGCCTCATCGACTTTTTACTGGATCCTTTAGAATTAGAGTGGCTTGGCAAAAAACAAGAGGGTGGAATTGTTCCTCGCGTGAAGGCACTTCGGATGAAAATACTACCGGACATGACTACCTGTGATGTGTCTGCGACCGAACGCGATCGGCGCTGGAAGCAACTGGCCAACATCTATCTGTCCCAGCAAATTGCTTCATATCCACCAGACTACATTGTTCAGCCAACTACTCCGACTAGAATACTCGAAACGATCGAACGGCTCGAGGAAGACCTTACTGATAAAGCTCGAGTCCATCCGCCTCTTCACGCAATCATTGATATAGGTAAAGCGATACCCATCCCATTGGAAAGAGGGCCGCGCGGAGAAGAAGATCCAGTGATGAAGCAATTGCGGAACGACCTCCAAAGGATGCTTGCGAAAATCTCACCCGAGGCGGGGGGTTATCCCTAAGTTCGAACCGCCCCACAATAGGGCCAATGCTAAGGCGTTAATGCAGGGATCAATACCTGACTCGACCTATCGAAGGAGTCTCTCGTGGCATTGGAAACTGAGCGAACGCTGGCTAGACAAACGACAATGATCAACGAAAGCATGACGGCATATTCGACTGCCGTTGGACCGTCATCCTCACGGACGAGACGCCCAAGATTGCGAAATAGTCTTTGGAACATATCGGTACTTTACCTGTGTGAACGCAGGGCGGGTAGACACATCGAATGTCGTTCGTCGTTAGAAACCTACGATTCTTTCTCGGAAGACTCGACTGTTAGGGCCAAGATTCAATTGGATTTGTCTGCGAGAATGAGATCATCGATTAGAATATTGAGATTAACCCCTATAACCGGATGTCTAATCTGCCTTGCGTTGACGACCGCCTCAATCGATTCAGACAAGTTAAATCATGGAAAGTAAACGGATCGAATCGATAGGTTTCTTCTCGCTGGTCTGTCTCGTCGTCGCCAACATGATCGGCTCAGGACTTTACACCTCTAGCGGGTTCGCTCTGGCTTCACTTCAGAGAACTGATTTGGTACTGGCGGTTTGGGCAGTAGCCGGAGTGATGGCGATCTGCGGAGCCGTTTCCTATGGAGCGATCGCGAGTCGGCTTCCCGGATCTGGCGGTGAATATCACTATCTATCTCAATTACTTCATCCATCGATGGGTTTTTTGGCCGGATGGATATCAATGATAGCGGGCTTTACAGGGCCTATCGCTGCGGCCGCTTTCGTCTTCGCCGTTTATGCAGATTCACCGATTTTCGAACAGTTATTTCTTGATCAAAAAACGATTGCTGCGTTGGTAATCGGAGTCGCAGCGATCCTGCATTCGTTTCGCCTACGCACAGGACTGTGGACACAAAATATAGCTGTGGTGGTAAAACTAGTGGGTTTGGTAAGTATCATGGTATGGGGTGGGCTAGTCCTTCCAAAGTCGCATTGGCCCTCGTGGAGTTTGACGCTAACGAAAATAGAGTATTCATCCTCTTGGACGCTCATTTTCTCGATGCTTAGCTCTTTGGTTTGGATATCGCTTTCCTACACGGGCTTCAATGCAGCTATTTATGTTGCTGGCGAGTCAAAAAATGCGAAGTCTTTAGTTCCGAAAGCCATGCTCACGGCAACCATATTGGTCACCATCATCTACATGACTCTGAATTTTTTGTTTCTCTATGGGAGCAACTTAGACGCCATCTCAGGTGAACCAAGAATCGCAGAAGTTTCAGCCTCGGCCATCGGTGGAGTTTGGATGAGTAGAGTGATGACCGCAACCATTCTTTTGTCCTCGTGGACTAGCGTCCTCTCGCTACTGATGACGGGGCCACGTGTCTATGCCAAGATGGCGGACGATCACATGCTACCTATGTTTTTTACGACGAAAAATGAGGTTCCGCGTTCCGCCATGGTTGTTCAAGCAATACTTGCTATCGTAATTGTCTATGCTTCCAATCTGCGAGATCTGATTGGCTTCCTAGGACTAACGCTCACTGCGTGTGGTGCTATCACCGTAGCATCCGTTTGGCGAATCAAATCGGTCTATCCGGATAGACCGAGCCTGCGTTGGTATGAGCACCTATCAGCTTTTGTCTTTGTCGTCTTGACTATCAGCATGATTGCCGCTGCATCAACATTTCAGCCAGCACAGTTCTATACGATGCTGCTCACGTTTGCTACCGGCCTGCTTCTCTACCTCGTCTGGTGCTGGTTAGGATCGCGGGGGATTAAGTCGACCGCATTGAATGCCAAGGACTCTTTATGAACCTTGATTCGGTAAGAGTGTTAATCGATGGCTATAATCTCTTGCATCAAACACCTGTCATGCAGCGTGGGAGCGGCTCCGAATGGTTGCACTCACAACGCATAAGATTGATTCATTCGCTGGCCAATTTCCTTTCGATAGAGGAACGATCCAGTGTGATGTGTGTCTTTGATGCACATACACACCGTTCTCCCAATACAACGGACTTTGTTCTCGAGCTAATTCGAGTTCGATTCGCGCACGAGTATAGCGAAGCGGATGACTTGATCGAGGAATTCATAGATAGCCATCCATCGCCAAATTCACTTTTAGTAGTCTCGTCCGATCGTCGGATTCAGAACGCAGCGAAGTCGTGTCACGTCCAATTTGTCGATAGTCGGCAGTGGTTTGATGAACTCGTTTCGCGACATCCCAAGCTTAATAAAGCCTCTTCAACTCATACAACCGACGATCCCGAGGCGATCAAAAATTCTTCCATTACTGAAGATGATATTAAATGGTGGGCCGCGTATTTGGAAATGCAAAAAGTCACTGTGGCAGACGTAAACGCCAATCGGACCCGACCGAAGTCGGTTGGGTTTTCACAGCCCCCCAACGAAAGCCGAAATCAGTCCAAGACTAACAAATCCAAGTCCCGAAATACAAATCCTAAAGCAGACGAGCGGGCTTCCAGTAGAAATGGGCCGAACAAAATTCCAAATCCAGGTAGCGTGGATGAAGCTGGAATTGATCCAAAGATTCTCAAAAGAGCAAACCGAAAACTTCCCGACGAGGGGCCACTATTCCCAGAAGACTATCTTGATGGATTTTCATAGGTCATGAACCCATGAGCGCTCAACTACTCTTGCATCTTCAGAACGTTTCGCTCCACTTCGGCCATGACTGGAGTGTTGACCCAGTATTGGACGATATTTCGCTATCGATTCCGCTCGGCCAACATACGGCAATTTTAGGTCCCAACGGTAGTGGGAAGACAACCTTACTTAAACTGCTGATGAGGCTTCTTTATCCAGACCCCAATACTTCCCCCAATACTTCCCCCAATATTTCTACGAAGAGGCGGTCGGCATCGGGCGATGAGGAGACCGAGAGCAAGAAATCGCATGTCTCGATTATGGGCCGTGATGATTGGAACGTATGGGAGCTTCGGAAACAGCTTGGGTACGTCAACAGCGAGTTGGATCATCATTTTTCATACGGTCGTTCCGGCAGGTTGAGCATCATGGAAGCGGTGCTTACAGGGTATTCTTCAGGCGAACTGGCGATTGATTGTGACCAGATTACTCAAGACATGCGAGTTCATGCGGTTGAAGCGATCAAAAAATGTGGAGTCGATTTACTGGTGGAGCGAACGATGGCTCAGCTTTCCACGGGCGAGCGCCGCCGCGTGCTGATCGCTCGTGCGCTCGTTCATCACCCCCTTGGACTTGTTCTCGACGAACCGACCGCAGGGCTCGATATCGCAGCGCGTACCCTGTTACTAGAACATCTACACGATCTTGCCGCCGCCGGTACAACGTTAATTTTAGTCACTCACCACATTGAAGAAGTAATTCCTGTGTTCAACCGAGTGATACTAATGAAAAAAGGGCGCATCGACTTCGACGGGGCACGTTCTGATGCAATTCAATCAGAGCGAATTAGCTCGCTGTTTGGTATAAAAGTAAAGGTTCTTGAAAACGACCGCCAGCATCTCTCAGCCGTTACCACTTAACCTTCTCGGTGGTGGAATCAAAAGCTACAGAGACGGCAAGCCAAATCCAACCGAGAATAAACGATAGTCCACCAAATGGAACAATCCAATGAGTTGGATAAGTCGTAAAGACGATTCCGTAGATTCCACCACTGAACAGCACGATTCCCCATGCCATCCAATACGCGCCAATTCTCAAACCACGCGATTGCGAAGATAGAGGCGAAAAACCAATGCCGAGTATCGCCATTGCATGATAAAGCTGATATCGGACTCCCTTTTCAAAGTTATTGAGTTTCTTATCGGTTTCTTCTTGGGCCTTGTTGGTTTCCGTACCATGAAGTATTTGTTGCGAAGTCAAGTAGTTTGGGAGTGAGTGTGCACCAATAGCACCTAGGCCTACACCGACCGCAGCAAAGCAGGCTCCCGCTACTACCAGCCATTTGCTACCCGACATGTTTGTGCTAATCATGTTTGTGCTCGTCATTTTTGTGCCCATTAAGAGTCTCTCAATACTAAACGAAATCGTTAACGCATTAAATCTGGAAGCGGCTCGTCGAGCAATCGTTTAGTTGTCTGAAGCAATGCATCCATGGCAAACGGCTTGGTAATGTATTCGCTAACCCCCATCAACGAAGCATATTCGCGGTGGCGTTCACCGTCGTTTCCGGTACACATAATAATGCGAATTGGATGAGTGAGTGTTTGGCTCAACCGCTCCAGTACCATGAATCCACTTCGCTTGGGCATCATCATGTCACAAACGATCAAGTCCGGGTGGATTGTCTCGGCCATAGCGATGCCCTCATTTCCGTCATGGGCCACTCGTACGTCATAGCCCTCGTTAGCCATCGCAAACTCGACGACGTCAGTGATATCTCGATCATCATCAATTAATAAAACTCGAGGCTTTCGGTTTTCTGTTTGCCAGGCGGGTGGAATCATCAAATTCTCTAAATCGAGGCGGGGAACGAAATAATGACAATACGATTCTGAAAATCGTGTCGGCGGGAAAAGTTCGACCGACATCATTATAGCGGAAACTACGAAACGAGTAGCATGTCTTCTTAAAGCAACGGGACCGAGGCTGGAATATCAGCCAATGCTTTTTCAAAGTTAAAATGACGGGGTAGCCGAAGGGCGATAGCCAGCGGTTGTTACAAACCTGTTACTAATTGTTAGCCAGTCATCGGGTATTGCTATTAGAAGGTAAAAATCACTTCCTGTTCGTTGGATAGTGCAAAGCTTTTCTCTTCTCGTTATAGGTGCGATACAAAATGAACTACAAGTCGATCAATGTGTGGATCTTTCTCGGTGGACTAATCAGTTTTCCGACACAAGCTTTCATTCAAGCCAGTGAAATTCCTGGATTCGTCGCCTCAGAATCGATGGAGCCATCGAATCCACATATCGTGAAACCAAAAACAAAGTCGGTAGCCGTCTTTAAGAATGGAATGGGGTTTTTTACTCGCGAAGCAGTTGCGACTCTGAGCGACGGTTGGTGCTATGCGGGAGAGTTGCCGAATGCTGCTTTTGGAACCCTTGCTATCTACTCGACTTCTGCTGATCAGGTTGTAGACCTCGTTGGTGCCGGCGCGGGTGAGTCGATTCATTTTGACGGCGTAGATGTTCCCAACACGATTGAATCCAAGATTTTGCGGCTCAATAAGCACAAAGGAATGTTGGTAGAAATCCAGTATCAACATCCTACCGAATTGCGAACTGTTTCGGGGAAACTGATTTCGATCGGTTCGGAGTTTGTTGTCGTTGAAGAGAAGAATCATACTTATGCGGTACCTGTCCAAGGACTGACGAAGCTATCCACTCGCGAATTGCCACTACGTATTCACGTGGTCGATGACAAGAACCAACCGGTAGAGAAGGCTACCCTTGGGATCGCTTATCTCCGTAAAGGAATCTCTTGGATCCCCGAGTACACATTGAGAATACTCGATGAAGAGACAGCCGAGTTGACGCTCCGAGGAACACTAGTCAACGAAGCGGAGGATCTTGTCCACTGTGATGTAAACTTTGTCGTTGGTGTTCCGCACTTCGTTCATAGTGACCTTCTGTCGCCGGTCTCTGTCGGACGAGCCATTCGCGCGATCGGTTCTAGCCTTCCAACACCAAGTGTTCCATCGCAAGTCATGAGCCAGGTTATGAATCGAGCCGCGTTAGCCAATAACTCGATGCAATCCGGACAATTCGGAAACGGTGATCCCGAGTTTCAGGCCGTGGACGACAAAGGTCTGCAGGATTTGATTGGCAATTTACCTGCGATGGAAAACCCTGCGTCGGGTGACTTTACGGTCTACACCAAAAGTGATTTAACCGTTCGCCAGGGGGAACGAGCCATGGTGACCCTCTTCAAAAAGAAGATCCGCTACGGACACCAGTATCGTTGGAACATGCCAAACCCGATCCAGCACGAATTGACCCTTCAAAACGACACCCAAACCCCTTGGACTACTGGTCCGTGCTTGGCGATTTCCGGAAATAATCCACTCAGCGAAGACCTTTTGAAGTACACACCCGTCGGTGGAACTGGATCTTTTGAGGTAACGAGTGCTATCAACGTTGCGAATACATCGAGCGAGGAAGAGATAGGCCGCAAATTGAAGGCTCATGAACCCAGCATGAATCAATACTACGATCTTGTCACCCTTCGCGGTACCATCAGACTCAAAAGCTTCGCTAAACAGGTAACGGCCCTTACCATATCCGCTCCGATTCGCGGTAAACCTAAGAAGTCAATTCCTGAAGCCAAGGTTCACATGAACGCAGATCAACTACGTTTGGTAGAACTTTCCTCTTCGCTCAATTGGCAAGTTGTCCTGAAGCCAGGTGAAGAACTGACGTTAGAATACGAGTATGATCGGTACGTCCCGTCGAATTAAAGTGAACGGCACTTGGTTTTGTAATTCGAGTAACAAGTTCATCCTGTTTCGAAGAAATTCTCATCGGCGTATGACGCATCGAATACTCACTATCGAAGACGACATGGCGATTCGTCGAGGGATCGTCGACGCCTTGAAATTCAATGGTTACCAGACGCTCGAATCAGGCTTTGCTGTTGAAGGTTTAAAGTTAGCAACTTCGAGCGAGATTTCGTTGGTCCTGTTGGATTGGGTTCTTCCGGACGGAGATGGGCTCTCTGTTTTGAAGCAACTCCGTTCAGAAAGGCCGACTTTACCTATCATCGTTCTCACTGCGAAAGGTGAAGAAGCAGATCGTGTAAGGGGCTTATCGAATGGTGCAGATGACTATGTCATTAAGCCCTTTAGCATCCGCGAACTCTTAGCCCGTATCGAAGCCGTTCTACGTCGGTCGCCCCAGCGTTCAGGGAATGTTGAGGTCGTCGAGATACCTGGCGCATCGATTGACTTTCTAAGGCGCGAGATTCGGTTCACCGGTGGACAGCGACAATCGCTTTCGGAGCGCGAGGCGGAATTACTACTCTACCTAGCCATTCATCGTGGAAGAGCAATCTCGCGAGACGAGATTCTCTCGAGCGTTTGGAAACTAACGCCTAAAGGAATCACAACACGAACAATCGACATGCATGTGACTCGTCTTCGAGAAAAATTGCACGATGCAGGGAACTCGCCCGAAGTTCTTTTTACCGTTCGCGGTAAAGGATACATGTTTCGAGTCCTCGACGAAGGGGAACGCCCCCATGGATGAATCGACGTCAAGAAACCTTTCAATGCGTAATAGCTTTTTGGAACGGATTCAGCAACTGAAGTACCCGTGGCTGATCGCCATTGTGTTCGTGGTAGCGACGATCGCGATTCTGTCGGCGTTGTCCGGGATGACTGTGATGGTGATCCGACTGGAGAGATCTGAGCGTGAATCCAACAAGCGAGCACACCTCGAGGAGAACATTCGATTAGCGCTATGGAGGATTGATTCTGCATTGACTCCAATGCTCGCTCAAGAGTCAACAAGATCTTTCAATACGCTTTTGAAGACGCCGTATGTAAAAACCTACTTTCAATTCGGCCAGGATGGCAACTTGCTGTTTATTGGCCAATCCGGGGAACTACCTCTTGCAGCAGACAATAGGAAGCGATCAGCCCAACAACCCGTCGCGCAACAGTTTGCTTCGATGGTGACACGCCAGCGTATTCTCGATGTGATGCCGAAGAAAGCAACAGTTTTAACGCAACAGATTTTCTCCAATACCGCTAGTCTATCGCAGGCTTACATTGCCCAGAACAGCGTTAGTCAATCCAATACCGGAGCGACAAACAGGTCACAGATAGAATTTGGGCAGCGGCTCGGCAATGTATTCAACAATGGTTTACTTGTTCAAAACAACGATTCGATTACCAAGTTGCTAGATGATACAGGCCAACTATGGATGGTCCCCGTCATCGTTTCCAAAGAACTGCTTTTAGCTCGTCGTGTTGTTCGCGATGGACAAGAAATAGTAGAGGGATGTTGGTTGGATTGGTCCAATATTCGAGTTGCGATGGAACAGTTGATTTCGGATTTGCTAATCGATGGACGTCTTGAATTGGTTTCTGAGGCCGCTGTCAGTGGAAAGACTGAGGATGGAGCCAATCTCCTCGCTTCGTTGCCCGTCTATTTGGTCGCATCGCGTATTCAGGAGGAGGCAACGGTTGTTAGTAGCGGTCGATCTGACGCATCCACATGGTTACTAGTGTTGACATGGTGCGGCGTACTTTCGTCTCTCCTAGCTGTAGCTGGACTTGTGATTGGAAGTATTCGATTGGGTGAACGCCGTGCGTCTTTTGTAACTGCCGTGACGCATGAGCTTCGAACGCCGTTGACGACTTTCTTGATGTACACGGAAATGTTGACACAAGGTATGGTTCCAGAAAAGGCCGATCAGCGAAAGTACCTGAATACTTTGCGGCACGAGGCTCTTCGCCTCGAACACTTGGTCGAAAACGTATTGGCCTATGCCAAGTTAGAGCGCGGGCGATCACTCAATCCGCCCCAAGCACTATTTGTCGCCGATTTGGTTGCCCGTACCCTGCCCTACCTTCAACAACAGGCAGAGATGGTATCTATGGAATTAGAATGCTCCAGCGATCTATCAGCGACGTTAAAGGTTTTGGCGAACCCAAACTTAGTGGAGCAAATCCTCTTGAATTTAGTCGACAATGCTTGCAAATATGCTAAAAAGTCGTCGGATTACCGGATTCTTTTGATCGTCGAGGAGCAGGGGAATCATGTTGCAATCACCGTTCGAGACTTTGGGCCGGGAATGCCAATGTCTGGTCGCTATGCGGCTACCACATCGTGGTTGCGACCGTTTCATAAAACGGCACAAGAGGCTGCTCGAACTGCGCCCGGAGTGGGACTAGGCCTCAGTCTTTGTCGCCGATTAGCAAAGCAAATGGACGGGGCGCTCGAGATCGAATCTAATCGTGGATTAGGGACTCGGGTAACGCTGAGTTTGCCTAAAGTATCTTGATGATTCATCAACCAAATGCCGACTTCAAACCCGCTGTTGAGCGATTGCGTAATGCCATCAGTCGCTTGGCAGACTATCAAGGTGTAATCTACCCTTCCCCTCTGTTTGGTCCATTAACCTACGACGAGTTAGTCGCACTACAATTGGCTCATTGTGCGCACCATCTGAGCCTGCTTGTGCCTAAGTGATGTAGAATTGGTTTGGGAGATATCCGACTCGTTGTTTCGCAACGCATTGAGGCGATTTATGTATTCAAAACTTCTTGTTTTCATCTTGCTTTCCGTTGGCACTATTCATGCCGAGGACTCTCGACCGCTTAACGTAATCTTTTTGCTGACGGATGATCAAGGCTACGGTGACATTTCGGCTCATGGCAATCCAATTTTAAAGACACCGAATTTCGATCGTCTGCATCGCGAAAGCGTGAGATTTACTAACTTCCATGTTAGCCCGACTTGCGCTCCGACTCGATCTGCTTTGCTCACAGGGCGGCACGAGTTTCGAAATGGTGTCACCCACACCATCTTGGAACGGGAGCGAATGGCGTTGGATACCGTAACGCTACCGCAAGTGTTGAAGACAGTCGGTTACAAAACAGGCATCTTTGGCAAGTGGCACTTGGGGGACGAAGCGGCATATCAACCTAATCAGCGTGGCTTTGATGAAATATTCATCCACGGTGCGGGTGGTATCGGTCAGACCTTTCCTGGGTCGTGCGGCGACGCACCGGGCAATACCTACTTTGACCCAGCAATTTTGCATAACGGCAAATTTGAAAAGACGTCTGGGTTTTGTACGGATGTGTTCTTTAATCAAGCCTCAGCCTGGATAGCGTCACAGAAGAAATCAGAACCCTTCTTTTGCTGGATCGCCACCAACGCCCCGCATGATCCTTACGTCGCACGGCCCGAGGATCGCGCCATCTACATGAACCAAGGCCTTGGCGAGCAAGTCGAGAACTTTTATGGGATGATTCACAACATCGACCAGAACCTCGGAATGCTACTCGACAAGCTCGATCAATTGGGAATCGCCGAGAATACTTTAGTCGTCGCCATGAACGACAACGGTGGAACGGTTGGCGTGCCGGTTTTTAACGATGGGATGCGAGGGAGCAAGTGCACTCCCTGGCTTGGAGGCACTCGTGCCTTTTCTTTGTGGAGGCTTCTTGGACGCTTTGAACCAGCCGATTGTGATGCTCAGACCGCTCACGTGGATTGCTATCGAACAATCGCCCAGCTTGCGAACGCCACTCTGTCCGCCCAAGCGGAATCGCAAGTAGAAGGATTGAGTTTGGTGCCGCTACTAAAGCAGCCAAGTGCTCTATGGCCAGACAGAATCGCCATCTCGCATTGTGGACGCTGGCCGAAGGGAAGTGACCCAGACGACGCCAAGTTTACCAATTGCTCCATCCGAGATTCTCGGTACACGCTGGTTAGCGACAGCGGCACATCGACCCCGCGATGGCAATTGTTTGACGTGAAAGAGGATCCTGCGCAAGCGAAAAACTTAGCGGAAAAACTACCAAACGAAGTCTCACGCCTGAGTGAAGCTTATGATCAATGGTGGATATCGATTAAGCCTCAACTGATCAACGAGTCCGCAATTGGTCCCAAAGTGAATCCGTTCAAGGAACTCTACTGGCAGCAATTTGGTGGCGAGCCCAGTTCTGAGGATTTGTTTCGGATGGATCCAGATCGAGTCAGTGAGCTCGACGGGCGAAAGAACAATCCTGTTTTGAAGCTAAAGTGACACTTACGAACAACGGATCGCGATGCGGGTTGGAGATTGGAAGATTCTAGGAAGTCTCAATTCGGGCAAGCTACCAAGATACTCGAATGTGATCGAAACGAATCACTCCGCTTGCGTCCGGTTTGTAGCGAAAAATGACCTCGCTAAAAACCGAACAATATTCACATAACGACCTTCTCAGACCGACAAAACTAAACGCGACGTTCACGAAGACGAACCGATTTGCCGCTTCGTTCTCGGAGGAAGTAAAGCTTAGCACGTCGAACAACGCTTCGACGTTTCACTTCGATTTTGTCGATACGCGGCGAATTGACCGGAAACTTTCGTTCCACCCCTTCACCCGCAACAATCCGTCGAACCACGAACATCTCACGAGTACCGCTGCCGCTTCGAGCGATCACAACACCAGAGAAAATTTGAATACGTTCCTTGGTGCCTTCAAGGATTCGTGTATGGACGTCGACAGTGTCACCCACTTCAAAGACAGTAACATCTTTTTTGAGGGACGACTCTTCAACCATTTTCAGGATTTGCTGACTCATGATTTGCTCAACTGTACAATTCGATGTACTAAAAAAACCAACTTCAAAAATATTAAAGACTGATATTCAACTAATTCAGCGATATGCCTCACCGCTTTTTCTGTTTCTTAAAGCACCGCGTTGACTCGGAAGCACTCTTCGTCGGACGAGGGGGCATTTCGCAGCGCCAGCTCTCTCGAAATGGAGGGAGCAACTTGATCTACCGCGAGAACATTTTGCAGTTCTACCGCATGAACCAAGGGCTCGATTCCGTCTGTGTTGACCTGATCTATCTGTTGAAAAAGGTCGACAATTTTCCCAAGTTGGTCAGTTGCCGCGTCCAGTTCCTGCTCACTCAATGACAACCGTGCTAGCAAGGCAATCTTGGCAACTTGAGACCTTTCGAGCGACATTGGGACTTCTTTCCAACATTCGCGATACTAAGCCGACTTAACCGGTATTTTGACCGAAAGATCGAAAGGTTTCTTCCGAACCGCCTTGCGGATGCGACCACTGCGAATGCACTGCACGCAGACACGCATTGACTTGTTCTGGCCATCAGGTAGGCAGGCATTGATCGTCTGTAAATTGGGCATAAAACGGCGTTTGGTGATACCGGTTACTTTCGTACCGACCCCTCCCAAATACTTCGCTTTACCGCGTATTTCGACTTGATTTCCAACCTGCGGACCTTTGCCGCATACTTCACAAACCTTGGACATAATTCACCTTGCGATTATTTCGCTAGTAGAAAAGTTCACGTTCGTCGCAAACATTCCGCCTAGTTTCCTCAATACTGGGTCAGGGAGTATAACGATAGGGCAGAGGAAAGCAACGTCAAAAACTCCCATTGGGCGCGTCCATTTTTTGCGTTTTTGCCGACCATATCCTTCGAGTTATCCCTTGGTCGATAAATTCTAGCGGTGTAGTAACGATGGCAAACCAAACGCGCGTAAAACAGCGATCTGTGAATCAGCCGGTTTTCGAACCTATTCTAATCGAGCCCTATGCCTTCGGGTCCAAGGGCATCGGTGGTGTTGATAGCTCTCCTCGTGCAGACCGCGTTCAAGGGCCTGCGACCGGACTCCCCTGCCCTGCTTGCGGTTCTCCGCGGGATCCTCAGTCAAGATTTTGTGTCTCTTGCGGGTTGCCTTTCGAGGTTCCCGATGAGATTCCCAAGCACGAAACTCTGTCAAGCGGGACAGGAAGCAACACGAAGCCAGCTAAGAGTGCTACTTCCAGAAACCGTTTGGCGATTCCTAGCCAGGCCCAGCTGCCGAACAATTTGTTTCACTGTCAAAACTGTGGTAGCGATGTAGAAACATCGGCTGACCAGCGCTCGTATCGGTGTCCTTTCTGCGATTCTACTTATGTCGCAGAAATCAAACGGGATGCGACGACGCGTCAACGACCCGAGTTCATCGTCGGTTTTTCAGTCACCTGCGAGCAAGCTCAGGAAAAATTTCTCCAGTGGATCGGCCGGAACTCGTGGTTCCGACCTGGCGATCTGAACATGAAGGCTGTTTCGGAAAAGCAAAAAGGAATCTATATCCCGTTTTGGCATTTTTCGATTGGTGCCCAAAGTCAATGGTCGGCACAGATCGGTCAGTTTTGGTACCGTACTGAAACGTATACCGTTACCAATTCAAAAGGCGAAAGGGAAACTCGTACACGGATGGTTCAGGAGACGGAGTGGTGGCCGCTTTCGGGAAGCCATCGTACTTACTACTCGGGGTTCATGGTCTCAGGATCGACGGGGCTTCCACAAAACGAGGCATTGGTTATCCAGCCCTATGATCTCAACGAGTTAGTTCGCTACAAACCCTATTTTCTCGCTGGATGGCTGTCTGAAGAATATTCTATTGCGGCCGAGCAAGCGGTCGAAGTTGCCACGCAGGAGTTTCGCAAACGGGAGGCACGTTCGGTGGGAGCTTCGCTCCCAGGTGATACTCAAGCTGGCTTGAGCGTGGATACCGATTTTGATTTGAGTGGAACCGATCTTATATTGTTACCAATTCATGTTCTCAGCTACCGCTACAAGGATCAAATTTATCGATTTCTTGTCAATGGGCAGACCGGAAAGGTCTACGGTGAAAAGCCGTGGTCGACCATACGTATCGGCATCGCGGTAGCCCTTG
>Ga0105045_10001052_pt1 | contig 21981 bp, 13 predicted proteins | sample MAT02_FD_78089 | JGI IMG/M metagenome (GOLD analysis project Ga0105045, IMG submission 78089) | Freshwater microbial communities from Lake Fryxell liftoff mats and glacier meltwater in Antarctica - MAT-02 (megahit assembly) | ecosystem: Environmental > Aquatic > Freshwater > Ice > Liftoff... | reverse complement strand
TGAGGATGCTGAGGATGCTGAGGATGCTGCGCTCGCAAGCCGGCCTCGCGCCAGCGCACCTGGGCGTCCTGGGGATACGCGACCCGCAGCGCCTGAAGCCGGGTCGCGGCCTCCTCGGGCTTGTCCTGCGTCAGCAGGTCGTCGATGTCGCGCAGCTCCTGGGGCGACGGCCCGGGCCTGTCCTCGGGGACAGGTGGTGGGTCACTCGTGGGGGTCGGGGTCGGAGGGGTCGGGGTGACGACCGGGTTCGCAGCGGTCTTCGTGTCGCTGGCGACCGGTTCGGCCGTAGTGGTGTCCGAGAGCAACCACACCGCGACGCCGCCGGCGAGCAAGGCGAGCACGCCGAGCGCGACGACCACGCGAAACCATGTGCGGCGGTGCAGCGCGTCGGCGTCCATCATCGACTCGACGAGGGTCATCGGCCGCGGCCGGAGCGCGTCGGGCAGCGGGCGGGCGATCGCTGTGAGACCCGAGAGGTCGCCGCCGCTGGCGACGATGTCCATGAGCGGGTCGGAGCCGCCGGACTTGCCGGAGCGCGGGCTCAGGGACTCGCGGTAGCGCTCGAGCGCGATGCGGACGGTGCGGGCGTCGGGGTAGCGCTGCTCCTTCTGCTTGGCGAGCAGACGGAAGATGATCGCGGCGAGCTCCTGCGGGACCGAGGGCGGCAGCGGCGGCGGCTCCGTGCTGACCTGCATGCGGATCAGTGCGACCGGGTCGTCGCTGTTGAAGGGCAGCCTGCCGGTGACGATCTGGTACAGCAGCACGCCGGCGGCGTAGAGGTCGGCGCGGGCGTCGATCTCGAGCCCGAGGGCCTGCTCCGGGCTCATGTATTGCGGCGTGCCGAACACCATGCCGGCGCGGGTCATCTGCTCGAGCGCACCGTCGCCGCCGATGATCTTGGCGATGCCGAAGTCGACCAGCTTGAGCACCTCACGGCCCTCGTGGTCGCGCGTGACGAACACGTTTTGCGGCTTGAGGTCGCGGTGGACCACGCCCTTCCCGTGCGCGTGCTCGAGCCCGCGTAGCACCTGCAAAATGAGGTCGACGGAGCGCTCGGGCGGGGTCGGGCCGTCGACCACGTTCTGCAGCTCGGTGCCCTCGAGCAACTGCATCACGAGGTACTTCATGCCCTCGTCGGTGGAGCCGAACTCGGTGACCTGGACGCAGTTGGGGTGGTTGAGCCGCGCGGCGCTCTGGGCCTCGCGGTCGAAGCGCTTGACGAGCTCGCTGTCGCGGGCAAAGTCGGGGTGGAGGACTTTGATCGCGACATCACGGCGCAGGAGCACGTGTCTGCCGCGGTACACCGCCCCCATGCCGCCTTCGCCGATGAGCGCGTCGAGGCGGTAGGTGCCCGCGAGCACGGTGCCGACCATCTGGGCGAGATCGTTGTGGACCTGCTCGTCACTCATCGGGGAACTGCGTTCGGGGGAACCATACTCGAGATCGCCGGATTAGATCATTGGCGTGGCTCAGCGCAGCGGCTTGGTGCGCACGGTATCTTCGTCGGGGGAGGCCGGCGCGGATTCCGGCTCCTCGGGGGTCTCAATGAAGGAGGTACCCCGGTCGCGTTCGATGCGACTGAGGGCCTCCTGCGCCCACTGGGCCAGCGAGAGCTCACTGGTGGATTGAAAGTCGGCCAGCATCTCCTCGAGCTCGCGGCGCGCTCGCGGGCTCTGTCCGACCATGTGAGCCACCTCGGCGTCGAGCAGGCGAAGCTGCTGCTGGGCGAACTGCTCGTTTTGGATCTGGGCCAGGCCGCGGCGCGCGTCGGCCAGCATCGCGGCGCCCTCCTCGACCTGACCGAGCCGGGCCAGGGTGTAGCCCAGGAAGCCGGCGTTGAGGTGGATGTGATAGGTGTGCCCGTGCAGGCCGGCCAGACGCAGGGCCTCCTTGAAGGCGTCGGCGGCGGCCTCGAGGTCGCCGCTGCGCAGCAGGAGGTCGCCGATGTTGTGCAGCGGGCTGACGAGCATGCGGGTGATGTTGACGGCGCGCAGTTGCTCGATCGCCGCGCGGGTCTCGGGGATCGCTCGCTCGGGCTCGTTGCCCAGCACGGACAGGTAGGCGATGCCGGACAGGTAGCTCTGGCGCTGCAACACGGACACGCGGGCGGCGACCGGCTTGGCGAGCTCGTGCAGCCGGCGGGCCTCCGCGAGCTGGCCGGCGAGCGAGAGGCAGCGCAGGCGGGTGCCGATGATGTGACAGGCGTGGGTGTCCTGCGCCTCGGGGATCTCGAGGATCGCCATGGCGTCCTTCGAGCAGGCCACCGCCTGGTCGATCTCACCGGCGCCGAGCAGGATCTCCGCGCGGCGGTTGGCGATCCGCAGCTCGAGGATGCGGTCGCGGGCCTGCTTGGCCGCGACCGCGGCCTGTTGGAGGCGGGTCAGCGAGACCTCGGCGTCGACGTTGCCCTCGAGGGTGTAGCGGTCGACCAGCCCGAGCCAAAACAGCGCCTGCGCGCGGTGGTCACCGAGCAGCTCGGCGACCAAAATGCCGGCCTCGAAGTGGGCCGCCTCGCGCCGGGGGTCGTTGAGCGCGCCCGCGGCCCGCTCGACGAGGTTGAGCTGGGCCTTGAGCAGGCGCGGCAGCCCGCCGACCTTGCCCTGCTTGCGCAGGCGAAGGATGATGCGCTCGAGCACGCTCGCGGCCAACTGCGGCTGACCGGCGGCAAACAGGCTCTCGACGGCCTTCTCGAGCTCGCCGATGGCCTCGAGCGACTCGGCGGCGTCGTCGAGCAGGCGGGCGCGCAGGAACACCAGGCTCGGGTCCTTGTTGTCGACCTCGGCGATGCGTTCGGCGAGGTCGAGGCGGGTCTCGTTGAGCGAGTCATCGTAGCGGATGCGGACCGCCTCGCGCACGCTGGCGTGGGCGAGCGCGACCTGTCCCTTGCCGGAGATGGCGCTACAGAGGATGAGGCCTTCGCCTTCGAGGCGGTCGAGGGTGCGGCGGAAGCGTTCGCGCCGGAGGTCGGTGAGCGCGGCGAGCTGCTCCTCGTCGATCGGCGCCTCGATGAGGTAGAGGATGCTGACGATCTCCCACGCGGAGACGCCGAGCGTGTCCAGCCGCGCCTCCGACCGCTGGGCCAGGGTCTTGTGGAGCTGCTCCGCGGCGATCGAGGCCGAGCGCAGCACCCAACTGTCGTTGTCGCGGACCAGGATCGACTCCTCGATCAGCACGCGCAGGGTCTCGCGGAAGCTCAGCGGGTGGCCGCCGGTGAGCTTGTCGAGCATCGATACCAGGTCCTTGAGCGCGGGCGCGTCGCCGAGGATGCCCTGGAGCACCTCCAACATCTCGCGGGCCTGGAACGGACGCAAGTTGAACAGCTCGGCGACCTGGTCCCTGCGCAGGGCGTCGAGCGCGGGGCGCAGCTTGGGCTGCGGTTCGGTGCTGACACACAGTAAGATCCGCGACTCGTTGTGGTCGACCGCGCGGGCCAACTGCTCGACCAGCGAGCGCGTGCGCTCGGACCCGCGGGCGAGGTCGGAGAGGTGCAGCACGTACGGGTGCTCGGCGGCGCAGCGGACCAGGAACTCGAGCAGTTGGGCGGTCGCGGTGGTCTCGTGGCTGCGCTCGCGGGCGGCCCGGACCAGGTCGCCGTACTGCTTCACGGTCGGCGAGCGCTCGCCGAGCGCAGTGGCGAGCTGAAGTACCACCGGCGCGAACGGGCCGAGGCCGTCGCCGTCGCTGGTCCAGCAGTTGCCCTCGACGAACACGCCGTCGCCGAGCTGGACCTCGCGCCGCAGCTCCGACAGCAGCCGCGCCTTGCCCATGCCCTCCGGCGCCTCGACGAGGATCGTGCGGATCGGCTTGCCGCGCTGGCCAGAGCGCGTGTTCTCCGGGCGCAGCACGTCCGAGGCGCGCACCAGCAAGATGTCGAGGTAGTCGGCGCGGTCGACGAAGGGCAGGTGCTCGACCAGCACCCGCGCGAACTCTCGGCGGTCCTGCGCGGTCTTCTGGCGGTCGCGGATGTGCACCGACTCGCGGCGCAGCAGCTCCAGCACGATGCTGCGGGCGCTCTGCGGGCGCAGGTTCGGGTCCGGGCTGAGCATGCGCCCGACCAGCTCGGCCACCACGGGCCCGGCCTGTTGCAGCAATGCGCCGGCGAGCTCGGGCCGCCAGTCGATCTGGTTGCGAAGCGCCTCCTTGAAGGTGCGCGAGGGGAACGGCCGGGAGCCGCGGACGGCGGTGTAGATCGTGGCGGCCAGCGAGTAGATGTCGCTGCGCGCGTCGGTCGGCTCGCCCTTGAGTTTTTCGGGCGCCGAGAAGCCGGGCGTGCCGAGCACCGCGAATTCATCGTCGAGCTTGCTGGCGACCTTCTGCCGGCGAAAGATCCTCGCCAATCCAAAGTCGATCAGCTTGGCCTGCGGTTGACCTCCCTCGGTCTCGGCCTGACACACGATGACGTTGCTCGGCTTGATGTCCTCGTGCACAAAACCCAGCGTGTGGATGTAGTCCAGCGCCCGCGCCAGTTGCACGAAGATCTCGACGATGTTCTCGCGTGGCGCGGCGCGCAGGTAGTCCTGCAACGACTGGCCAGACAGCAGCTCCTGCGTGAAGTACACGACCTCGTCGTCGCTGCGACCAAAGTCGTAGACCGCCGCGAGGTTCGGGTGGTGAAGCTGCGTCAGCAGGCGAAACTCCGCCTTGAACGCGAGCGTGATGTCATCTCCAGGCGTCCCCTGCGTGTTGCCGAAGCTGCGCGTCACCTGGGCCTTGCGCAGGCTGTCGAGGTGCCTGCTGCTCGGCGCGTGCGACCCAGGTGCTCCGGGTGCCCCGGGTGCGATGGTGGCAGAAGGCAAGTCGCTGGAGCGCGAGCCGGGCGGGTCGAGGCTGGCGTCGCGGCGGATGACCTTGAGGGCCACCGGGCGGTCCTCCAGTACGTCGTAGGCCTCGTAGACCGCCCCGAACCCGCCGCGCCCGAGTAACCCGCGGATCTGGTAGCGACCCGCGATGCGCTCCGGCATCGGCTGCTCCGCTTCTTCCCCCGCCGTGGACTTGTTATGGGCGTCGGGAAAGTTCATGAAAGCTCGAGCGGCGGGCGGCCGGGACTGTAACGGCGAATGCACACACGGACAACGGGCCTCAAGGCTGGCCCAGGCGCCCACGTTGCGCGCGAAGGCCGAGTATTCCACATGGCCGCCCGCGTCAGTGCGAAAAATCGGCGCCATGCGACCCCCAGACCGCCCTCCGCGGGCCTGCGCGCGAGCCTGGCGACTCGGGGCAATCTCGCGTCTAGATCCGGGGTTTCATGCGCTGAGCCGCGCGACGCTTCGGCGGCTGGACGGCGGTCTAGATGCGACGGGGGCCCCAGGACGGCCCGTCGGCGGGCGCATCCCCGGCCGCGCGTCTCGCGCTAAACGCCGCGCGACCGATCGCTGCCTCGCCGGTGTCGATGCATTGCTCGTAGGCGGCGCGCTCGATGGCGAGGCGCTCCTCCTCGGGGCGGCCGAGGGCCGCCAGCAGCCCGCGCTTGTACGCGGCGACGGCCGTCGGCGAGCGCGAGCGCAGGCGCTGGGCGACGTCACGGACGCGGTTGAGGCCGGCCTCGAGGTCAGCGACGGTCTCGTGTACGAGGCCGATGCGCAGGGCCTCGTCGGCCCCGATCTCCTCGCCGGTGCAGCCGAGTCGCAGGGCCTGCGCCGGCCCGATCAGCGACGCGAGCTCGGCCGTACCGCGGGCCCCCGGGAGGATCCCCAGACCGGTCTCCGGGAGCGCGAAGCGGGCGGTCGGCGTGGCCAGGCAGTAGTCCGCGGTCAGCACGAACTCGGTGCCCCAGCCGAAGGTGACGCCGTGGGTGAGCACCACCGTGTACAGCGGCGCGTGGCGCAGGCGCTGCATGATCGCCCGCTGGCGGATCACGTGCAGCTTGACCCGCTCGTCGGTCCAGCCGAAGCGCTCGCTGACGTTGGCCCCGGAGATGAAGATCGGCGTGCCGCGCCCGCTCACCCGCCGGCTGGTCGTACACAGGCAACGCACCGCGCTCTCGCGCTCGAGCAGCTCGCACAGCGCCTCGAAGGCGTCGAGCTCGACGCCGCCGATCTCGTTGGCCTTGCCGTGCTCGAGGTCGAGGCGCAGCAAGCCCAGCGCGGGGTCGAAGTCGGGGTGAAGAGGCGCGATGCGCTGCAGGTCCATCGGCCGCGAGGGTAACCGATGTGATCCTTCGATGTCAGCGCAGGCGCTCGAGGTCCGCCGGGCTGTCGAGGTTGTCGTGGATCGCAGGGTCGTCGACGGTGACTGTGCGGCGCAGGGCCTCATGGGCGCGCAGCAGCTCGCGCGGGTCGGCGCTCACCGGCAGGGCCGCGAGCGCGGGCAACAGGCCCCGCGGATAGATCACAGGATGGCCGCGCCGGCCGGCGTACGCGGGCTGCCAGGAGAACTGCGGCGACGTGCGAAACGCGGCGACCAACGTGACGACGGTCGTGACTCGCAGGTGCGGGCGGTCGACGGTCAGCACCAGCACACCTGCGGGGTCCTCCAGCGCCGCGAGCCCGCGTTGCAGGCTGCCGAGCTGGCCTTGCCGCCACTGCTCATTGTGTACGAGGCGCGCCACGAGCCCCTGGTCCGCGAGGTCCACCGCCCCGGTGACGACGACGATCGGCGCGCAGCCGGCCCGCGTCGCCAGCTCGACCGCGCAGGCGACGAAGCTGCGCCCGTCGTGCTCGAGCAGCGCCTTGGGTCGGCCCATCCGCGTCGAGGCGCCCGCCGCCAGCACGACCGCGGCCGGCGCGGGCGTGGCGATCATCGGGCTCCTCGAGATGACCGCAGGGACATGTCCTTACGGACAGGCTCACGGACAGGCTTCACTTCGCACGGCCGCCGCTCAGCGGCTTGTCCTCGGCGGTCGGGGGGGCAGGGGCCATGCTCTCCCACAGCTTGCCGACCTGGGCCGCGTCGGCGGGCGAGAGCACCAGCAGGCTCTTCTTGAGGCCACCTGCGAGTGCGCCCTTCTTGGCCTCGAGGCGCAGGCCGAAGCCGAGCGCGCCGCCGAGGCGCGAGACGACGGCCGCGGCGGCGTCGAGCTGCTTGTTGCGGGCCTTGTCGTTGCGCAGTTCTTTGTCGGCGAACACGGCCACGCGGGCGAAGCCGACGGGGTCGATGCCGACGCAGAAGTGACAGCCCTTGGAGGCGGTGCGCGCCAGCACGAGGCCGCCGTCGCTCGCCAGGCTCGACCTGCGGGCGGTCTTGAGGCCGCCGGCGACGTCCCCGGCGAGCTTACGCGCGTCGAAGCCGATCGTGACCACCGCGCTGCCGCCAGCGACCACCGCGGTCAGCTCGATCTGGTCCTTGCTGGTCAACAGCGGGCGCGCGTCCTCGAGGTCGTTCGCCATGTTCTTGGGCAGGCCGAGCGTGAACAGCTCGCCCTCGACCGCGCCGGACTTGATGCCCTTGTCCTTGAGCGTGACCGTGAAGCTGGCCTCCTTCTTGTCGCCGCCGAGCGTGTTGAAGGCGGTGACCGCCGCGTTGGCGGTCGTCAGGATCTCGTGCGCCGCCTTGCGGGCCGCCGCCTCGTCCTTGACGTCCGCCGCGATCAGCAGGGTCACCTCGCCCCTGGGGCCGGGGTAGACCGCGAACACGACGTCGTTGTGCAACTGGTCGAGGATGCTGTGGCTGGCCGCGATCACCGAGCGCACCGGGGCCTCGAAGGCGCCGCCCAATTGGCCCGCCTGCTTCGCCATGTTGTCGACCATCTTGTGGAGCAGCTCCGGCGTACCCCACGGCATCGCCACCACCAGCGCCGCGCCGGCCGGCAGCCGACCCTCGAGCGCCGTCGGCTGCGTGCGCGCGGCGCCCAGCGGGCTCAGACCCAGGCGCTCGAACGGCGCGTCAGCAGCGAGCTCGAGGATCAGGTCGCGGTCGGTGCCAGCGTCGAGCTCGAACGAGGCGCTGGTCGCCTCGCGTAGCACACCCGAGACCTGACGCCGCAGCCCAGCCGGTAGCGCCTGAATGGTGTCCGCCGAGAGCATCCCCGCCGGCAGGTCGCTCGCGTGTACCTTGAGCCGCCGACCCCCCGCCGCCGACTTCGCAAGCGCCCCGGCGCGCTCGAGGTCCGACTGCGTCAGCGCGAACTCGAGGGACTTCGGCTGCTCGCGCAGCAGCATCCGCAGGTCGCCGTGGATTAGCTCCCACATGCCGTTGCCGAGCGGCTGGGGGCGCCGATTGGACGGCATGCCCTCCATGATGCTCTTGGGGTTCTGCGAGGCGACGCTGCCGATCACGCGCAGGTCGGCGGTCGGGATGTCGGGATGAAACGCGGTGTCGACCGCCATCACGCCGGTCAGGTCGAGGCCGTTCCACATCCCCGGCCCGTAGCCGAGCTGCAGCAGCGCCGCCTGGATCCACGCGCTGGCGTCGATCGGGTTCTTCGGGTTCCACGCGGTCGTCGCCTGCTTGACCAGCGCGAGCAGATCACCGAGCCCCTCGACGCTCGCGCGCACCTGGATCGGCTTGCCGGTCGGACGCTGCGCCGACGAACCGTCCGCCGGGTCGGCCACCACCCCGCTACCACCGTCCTGCGACTCCCCGCCGTCATCCACCACGACGGTCGTCGGCGGCGGCTTCTTGTGGGTACAAGCCGGGGCGGTGAGCAGCAGGGCCGTGACGGCCACGATCTTCGCGGGGAGCAGGCGGGACATCGGCCGCGAGTGTAGACGACGGGGCGCGGCGCTGTCGCGGCCCGCGCCACCTGGACCGCCTTGGGCGTGCACAGACCCGCCAGCGCCCCGCAGCGACCGATCCGCGCCCGCCGGGACGCAGCCAGCGCCGTCACCGGCCGCGGACTTTACTCGGCCGCCTCGTCCGGGGCCTCGTCCGGGGCGAGCTCGCGGTCGCTGAGGCCCATGCGGTCGACGCGGTCGATGCGGGAGATCGCCTGCGACACGACGTTCATCGGCGCCCCGCTGCCACCGTGGCGGTCGGCCAGCAGCTCGGCGACGATCGACACCGCGATCTCGGCCGGCGTGCGGCCCCCAAGCGCCAGCCCGACCGGCGCGCGTAGCCGGCCCAGATCCGGCGCCCCACGCCCGAGCTCCTGCTCGCGCCGGACGATCCTCGCCACGATCGCGTGAACCTTCCGGCGGCTCCCGATCATGCCGATGTAGCGGTGCGGCCGGCGCAGCAGCGCCGCCAGGGCCTGCTCGTCGCGGGCGTGGTCGCGGGTCGCGATCACCAGATAGTCGCGCTCGCCCAGGTCCGGCAGCACCGCCGCGAGCTCGTCCACATCGGCCAGCTCGCGGCGGTCCGGGTCGAACGCCGGGTGGGCCAGGATGTCCTCGCGGTCGTCGACCACGACCACGCGAAACCCCACGCCGCGGGCCACCGGGGCCAGCGCCTGCGCGACGTGTCCGCCGCCGACCAACACCAGCCGCCTCTGCGCGTCGAGATACTCCACGAACACCTCCATCGAACCGCCGCAGCACATGCCGAGGTCGCGGACCAGGTGCGCCTTGACCACGCTCGGGTTGCCCTCGCGCAGCGTGGTCCGGCACGCCTCGAGCACCTGGGCCTCGATCGCCCCGCCGCCGACCGTGCCCACCATCGAGCCGTCGGCCCGCAGCAACAGCCGCGCCCCGACCACCTGCGGCGCCGAACCAGCGCGAGCGATCACCGTCGCCAGCGCCGCCGGACCCCCGCGACCTACCAGTACCTCGGCCGCCGCCTGCAAGACCTCGAGCATGGCAGCCGGGCTGGACATCGCGCCGCGAGTGTACCAGCCCCTCCCGCCGAGCCCGCTTGCCGCCAGACGCCAGCCGCCGTAAAAGAGTCCCGCCGTCGGCCACCACCGGCGTAGCCGGAGCGAGCCATGCGTCGTCCCGCGAGCCTCGCACTGACCGTCCTCGTCCTCTCCGGAGCCTGCAGCGAGCAAAACCCCGGCCGCGCCGTCGCCCGCCCGCAGCCGGCCCGCGTCGACCCGCCCGCGCCCCCGCCGATGACCCCCGAGGAGCTCGCCGAGGCCCGCCGCAAGTCCGGATTTCGCGACGACGACCTCGCCGGCGAGAAGGCCCACGCGCGCGAGCAGGGCGGCCGACAATATGTCCGCGAGCACCTCACGGCCTACCGCGGCATGGTCCGGGCCCTGCGCCGCAGCGTCGACGACATCGACCGTTCGGCGCGTCGCTGGGCCAGCTCGCGCGACCCGCAGCGCGCGTACCGGCGCTGGCGCGACGCCCGGGACCGGATGTTCGCCGACCTGACGAAGCGCTATCGGGAGCTGCGGCGCGAGGGTGTCGACGCCGGCAGCACCCAGGCCGCGATCGAACGCATCTATCGGGCCTGGGAGGACCTGCACAACGACCTCGGCGGCGACGCGGCCGACCAGGACCGCTTCGCGGCCGTCATCATCGACCTACGCGACAGCCTCGACGCCGCCGAGCTCGCCCTCGACGAGATCGAGCACGACGAGGACCTCAGCGAGAAATAGAGGTCCGCCACCCCCCATCTGTCGGGCGGCACGGCCTGTTAGGCCACAGATTCCAGCGACCGACGCGCGTTGCACCTGGTCGCAGGGGGGCATGCGACCAGTTCTGGCAATCTCCGCGAAACTACGGTATCTGCGTTGGCCCGCTTCGTCTGTCGCTAGCCGACGCCCCTCTTCCAGGGGATTTTTCCCGACGAGGGGGTCGAACAGGAGATCGTTATGAAGAAGGCCACCATCGCGTTTGTGTTCGCTGCGCTCTCCATCGGCACCATGGGCTGCAACAAGTCCAAGGCCGACACCGCCACCCCCGAGGACGGCACCAAGACCGAGACCCCGCCGCCGTCCGACGTCGCCGCCCCGCCGGCCGACGGTGAGACCCCGCCGGCCGACGGCGCCGGTGATGACGCTGCCGCAGACCCGGCCGCCGCGCCCGCCCCGTGAAGTCGACGGGCCTCGGCCCCTCGATGGACCCAACCTGAGCCAGTCCGGCATCCGCCGGCCTGGCTCTTTTCATTGCGCTGCTCCCCGGCCTCGCGCGAGCTGGATTGTTCGTCGGGTCCGGCGAGCGTTGCTGTATGTTCGCGCCCCGGTTGCCCTGTGAACCTCGTCCTGCGATTCTTCAAGCGCTACGTGCGGAGAAACCTCCCGCAGTACGCGCTCGGTGCGGTGATGCTGGTGATCACCAACTACGCCGTGGTCCGCATCCCGACCCTGATCGGCGCCAGCCTCAACGCGCTCGGGCCTGACGGGGCCGGTATGGCCGCTGGCCGCTCGCTGGCCGTCGAGCTGATGTTCTGGGCGCTCGCGGTCGTCATCGTCCGCACGCTCTCGCGGGTGCTGTTCTTCAACCCCGGACGCGACGTCGAGTTTCGCCTCGGGGTCGACCTGTTCACGCACTTGCTGGTGATGCAGCGCCCGTTCTACCTCAAGCGGCGGATCGGCGAGCTGGTCAGCATGGCCACCAACGACACCATGGCCGTGCGCCTGCTGGTCGGCTTCGCCGGCCTCCAGGTGTTCAACGTGGCCGTGGCGATCCCCATGCACCTGCTCCAAATGTGGTCCACGGATCCCGTGCTCACGTTGTGGTGCCTCGGGCCCATCGCGCTCGGCGCCTTCTACACCCAGCACATCGTCCGCCAGTTCTACGCGCTCATCCGCGTGTCCTTCGAGCAGCTCGCGCGGCTCTCGGACCGCGTGCTCGAGAGCTACGCCGGCATCGGCACCGCCCGCGCCCACGCGGCCGAGGACGCCCTGCTGCGCCGCTTCGACGAGCGTAACCAGCCCTACGTCGAGCTCCAGCTCAAGCTGTCCTCGCAGCGCGCCTTCGCCATGCCGGTGCTCGGCCTCTCGGGCATGGTGGCCACCGCACTGGTCCTGTGGGTCGGCGGCGACCGGGTCATTACTGGCGAAATGCAAGTCGGCGCGATCGCCACCTTCACCACCCTACTCGCCAGCCTCGTCGCCCTGCTCATGGCCCTCGCCTGGGTCCTCGCCTCGATCTCCCGCGGCCTCATCGCCGTGTCGCGCATCGACGAGGTCATCCGCACCCCCGACGATCTCCCGGTCCCGACCGCGTCGCTGCGACTCCCGCGCCCGCCCGCGCTCACGCTGCACCAGCTCTCGTTCACCTACCCCGGCGCCGACGGCCCCGCGCTGCGAAATATCGACGTGTCCCTTCGGCCAGGTCAGACCCTCGGCATCTTCGGCCGCACCGGCGCCGGCAAGAGCACCCTCATCAACCTCCTCTGCCGCGTCTACACCCCGCCGACCGGCACCATCCTCGTCGATGGTCAGGACATCACCACCGTCCCGCTCGCACAACTGCGCACCAGCCTCGCCGTCGTCCCCCAGGACCCCTTCCTGTTCTCGACCACCCTGCGCGACAACATCCGCCTGAAAGGCGAGCGCAGCGGCCACGTGCGCGGCGAGGACGGCGAGCCCGACCGCAGCGGCATGCGCACGCAAGACCCCACGCCCGACGACCCGCTGCTCGCCACCGTGCTCGCCGCCGCCTGCCTCGACGACGACGTGCGCGTCTTGCCCGAGGGCCTCGACACCGTGGTCGGCGAGCGCGGCGTGACCCTCTCGGGCGGCCAGCGCCAGCGCGCCGCCCTGGCCCGCGCGCTCTACCGCCGCCCCGCGCTGCTGCTGCTCGACGACGTGCTCAGCGCGGTCGACCAGGGCACCGAGATGAAGCTCGTCGCCGCGATCCGTCAACTGCACGACGCGCCCCTCCCGACCGGACGGCGCGCCCGCTCGAGCGCCGACCCTCCCGGCCTGCCGCCGACCACCGTCATCGTCTCGCACCGCACCTCGGTGCTCGAGCACGCCGACGAGATCCTCGTGCTCGCCGACGGCGCCGTGGTCGAGCGCGGCACACATCACTCGCTGCTCGCGCAAAACGGCCTCTACGCCGAGACCCACCGCCACCAGGAGGCCACCCGTGAGTGAGGCCACCAAACCCGGCCGTACTGCTGCCGGTACAGGCAGTACATGGGCCGCGCTGCGTCGGTTCTGGCCGTACGCCTGGCCGCACCGGCGGTGGTTGTGGGTCGGCCTGGCGATGATCCCCGTCGTCGCTGCCGTCTCCGCGCTGCGGCCCTTGTTGGTCAAGTGGGCGATCGACGACGACATCGCCACCGGCGACGCGCTCGGCCTGCGCTTCACCGCGATGTTGTTCCTGGTCGCCGTGATGGCCGAGTTCTTCGCCTCCGCCGTCCAGGTGTACGCGCTCCAGCGCGTCGGCTACGTCACCATCTCGGACCTTCGGCGCGCGATCTTCCGCCACGTCATCCGCCTGCCGGCCCGCTTCTACGACCGCACGCCGATCGGCAGCCTGCTGTCGCGCAGCACCAGCGACGTCGAGGCCCTCAGCGAGACCCTCGCGTTCGGCGTGTTCACGATCCTCACGGACGTCGCCGTGATCCTCGCGATCGTCGCCGCGATGTTCATGCTCGACGCCCGCCTGACGCTCATCAGCCTCGCCGTCGCGCCGCTGCTCGCCGTGGTCGTGCGCTACTTCTCTGGCCGGCTGCGCGCGCTGCAGTTCGAGATCCGCAAGGCCCAGAGCGTGCAGAGCGGCTACCTCGCCGAGCAGCTCGCCGGCGTCACCGTCGTCCAGTTGTTCGACCGCGAGGCGGCCACCGCCGCCGAGTACGAGCGCCTCGGCGGTCGGTACCTGCGCGCGAACAAGACCGCGAACTGGTACGACGCCAGCCTCTACTCGTTGATGGACGGCATCAGCGCCCTGTGCGTCGCACTGCTGATCTACTACGCCGCGCCCGAGCTGTTCCCGGCCACCCCCGCGGCCACCGGCGTCACGCTCGGCCTGCTGTTCGCCTTCATCGACTATCTGCAGCGCGTGTTCGTCCCGATCCGCGAATTCTCGGCCAAGCTCGCCACGATCCAGCGGGCCGTCGCATCGCTCGAGCGCATCTACTCGCTGCTCGACGAGCCAGCCGAGGCCCGAAGTAAGCCCGGCGACCCCGACCCGCTGGTCGGCTTCGCCGGCGGCATGACCGTCCGTGACCTGCGCTTCCGCTACCGCGCCGACGCCGGCGAGGTCCTGCGCGGCATCTCCTTCGACATCGCCCCGGGGGAGATCGTCGCCGTCGTCGGTCGCACTGGTTCAGGCAAGACCAGCCTCGGACGGATCTTGACCCGCACCTACGACAACTACGACGGCACCGTGCAACTGCACACGCCCGCCGGTCCCGTCGAGGTGCGAGACGTCGTCCCCGACGCCCTGCGCAGCCACGTGCTCATGGTCCAGCAGGACGTGTTCCTGTTCAACGACGACGTCGCCCAGAACGTCAGCCTCGGCGAACCAGTCCTCGCCGCCGACCCGGCCCGCATCGAGGCCGCCCTACGCACCGTGCAGGCCTCCGACTTCGTCGCGGCCCGCGGCGGTCTCGGCTTCGTCGTCGGCGAGCGCGGCCGAAATCTCTCCGCCGGCGAGGTCCAACTGTTGGCCTTCGCCCGCGTCGCCGCCCGCGCCCCGACCCTGCTCATCCTCGACGAGGCGACCGCCAGCGTCGACAGCATGACGGAGCACAAGGTGCAGGCCGCGATCGAGGAGCTGCTGCGTGGCCGCAGCGTGCTGGTCATCGCCCACCGCCTCAGCACCGTGCGACGCGCCGACAAGATCCTCGTCATGCAGGCCGGCGAAGTCGTCGAGCAGGGCACCCACGAGACCCTGCTCGCGCGCGGCGGCGTCTACGCTGAGCTGTACCGTATGGGCTTCAAGGAGCCCGAACCCGCCGCCTGAGGCGCGGGCGCGGGCCCTCGCTCGCGCCGATGTACAGGCACGCGAACGCGCGGCCGATCGATCTCGTTGCGTATGCGAGCATCGGCCGGTCACCTTGGGGTCGCGTGGCCCGCGTGTGCACGGTCCGAAGTCGCGCGCCGCGGCTGCGATCGACCGCTGCTGCGCGCGTTGTGAGTACATCGAGCGCCAGGTCCACCACTTCGTGTACTTGCGCGCATGCCTCGATCACCCGCGACAATGCCGGTTGACCGGACTTCGACGTCCCATACAATCCTGCCATGGGCGTGCGGCGGGCAAAGCATGGGGTCGGCGAGATCGCGGAGCGCATCTGGGGCGAGTGCACGGCGTACCGACTCCGCGTGATCAACCGCGCCGTCAGTCGGATCTACGACGACGCGCTGCGACCCCATCGACTGCGCATCGCCCAGCTCAACACCCTCGTCGTCGTCATGCAGACCGGCGGCCTGACCCCGAACGACCTGTCGCAGCGCATGCACATGGATGCCTCGACCGTCAGTCGCAACGTCGAACGCATGTGCAACAGCGGCTGGCTCGAGCTCGCCGACATCGATGACGCTCGCTCGCACGAGATCCGCATCACGGCGCGGGGCATGAAGCTCATCAGTGACGTCGCGCCCGCGTGGGAGGCCGCCCAGGTCGAGGCCGCCGAGCTGCTCGGAGCGCAGGTCAGCAAGGCCATCGCCCGGGGCGGGGACCGGCTCGTCGCGGACGGGGAGCGCTAGCTCCTGGCGGTTGCGGCCGGGGCGGCCGGGGTGGCCGGGGCGGCCGGCGGCGGATGTCCTGCCGGAGATTCCTTCGCGGGGGATGGGTGTGGTCTGCCAGGCGTCGTGCCTTAACGATGCTCCTCGGCGCTGACGTGAACGTCTCGGCCCAGCGCTTCCAAACGCGATCCTTCCGGCCACGCGGAGGTCGCGCATCGGGCTGCCGGGCGGCGCTCCCGGGCCGGAAAGTCCGCCCAAAGTCCGCCCGAGGTCCGACGCGAGTGGTTGTCAGGGCGCCCGGACTTCTGCATGCTGGCGCTCCGTGCTCGCGCTCTCCCTGTCGCTCCTGCTCTCGTCGGCCGCGCCTGGACCTGCTCCGGGCGCTGGTGTGCCGACGTCCGCGCCGACAACTTCGACAACACCGACAACTTCGACAACACCGACGACGCCGACGGTAGCCGAGCCGGAGGCGACCCCGGTGGTGACGCCTGACAGCGAGCCGGCCCCGACCGAGGTCGCGCCGACACCTGCGCCGACACCTGCGCCTGCCCCTTCAGCGGTCGTCGTACTGGCTCCACCCCCGGCCGCCCCCGGGCCGGCCCGCACACCGCCGCCCGAGCATGGCCCCTTCTTCGCAGGTGAGCCCGCCTCCGAGACCGCGTTCCCCAACGGTCCGCGTACGACCGACAAGCCGCGCCTCTCGATCGGCGGCGGCGCGTTTTGCTTCGTCGATGACGCCTTTTGCAAGTCGTCGCTGATCTTGACCGCTGATGTCGGCATCGGTGTCAACATCGTCGGCGGCACGCGCAGCCCCGACCTGCCTTACGCGCACTTCAACTTCCGCGGCGGGGTCGTGTTCAAGCCGCTGATGCGCGACGGCTGGCACCCGTGGGGTATCGGCCTGGTCGGAAGCTGGTCGCGCGGCACCGGGGCGCCCTCGAAGGAGACCGCCGTGGTCTCGCCGCACACCGATACCTGGCGCGTATCAGTCGTCAATCAGATGTGGCTATCGAAGAAGCGCAACGGCTTCCACCTCGACCTCGATCTCGGCCTCATTCGCTCGACCGTGCTCGACGGCAGGGGCCAGTTCTTCGGCACCAACGCCTCGCTGTCGGCCAACTGGGGCGGCTGGGGCGGCATCTTCATGAGCGGCGACTTCCTCGATCACGACACCCGCGTCGTGTTCGGCTTCCGCGGTCACGGCATCGCCACCGCCCCTGCGATCGGCCTGATCCTGCTCGGCCTGCTCGCCGGCGGCGCGTTCGGAGGTGCCCAGTGAGCCTGCTTGCGATGAGCCTCCTGCTGGTCCTCACCCAGCAACCTCCCCCGCCGGTCCAACGACCCACCGCGTCGGGCACCAGCCCCGTCGCGCCCGCGCCCGCGCCCGCGCCCGCGCCGACGAACGTCGAACCCGCACCGATCACGACCCCGGTCGACGTCGCCCCCACACCTGTCCCCCAGGACATGTCCCCGGCGCCAGCACCCGCGCCCGTCCCGGTGCCGGCGCCCGAGGTCGGCCCGCCATTTTATCGACCCGAGGACATGCAGGCGCTGCGTCAGCGCCACGGCCTTGACCCCAAGCCGCCGACCGTCGAGCGCAAGCCCGTGTTTCGCTGCTGGGTCGCCGACCCGACCTGCGGCTTCGTCATCGAGCTCAACGCCACCAGCGCCTATGCGTTCCGGGCCGAGCAGGGCAGCGTCAACAAGGTCAACGACATCAAGCGCTGGAGCTCCACCCGCGTGCAATACGACGTGTGGTTTAGCATCCCGACGATGGTCGAGACGCGCGGCAAGTTTCGTTACACCCGCCTGAGCCTCGGCCCCAAGGGTGGTGTGGTCGCCAGCGACAGCAAGGACATTTGGGGCAACGTCGGCATCGCCGGCCGCTACTGGTTCTCGCGCAAGCGCTTCGCCCCCAACCTCGAGTTCACCAGCTCGCTGGTGTTCAAGGTCGTGGGCATCAACCGCGCCGGCAACTTCGACTCGGTGCGCGGCCCGATGGGCTTTAGCGCCGACGTCGCCTTCGGCCTCGGCGGCTTCGGGTCGATCGTCGTCGGCGGTCAGTTCGACAGCCCGCTGGCCCGCGAGGACGTCCCCGATGTCGAGCGCGTCTCGGCGGGCGGCATGTTCTTCCTCGGCTTCCGCGGCAACATCGTCTGGGGCGCCCCGGCAGCCCTCGCCGTCGCCACCCACGCGATCACCACGCGCGCCGTGACGGCCCCCTGATCCCGCGGCCTCCCAGCCCCGGGGCGCGGCCGGTCCCACGTTGCCCGACGCTGGTCACCGGGTCCCAGCCCCGTTGATCGGTGTCGGCTTGCGGCTGTCGCCCGGATATGCAGCGAGCATCGGCGACCACGGCGCCCGGCTACGGGTCGGCGCGCGCGTGGAGCTGTGGACCAGCGGCCCTGCGCCGACCCGGCTGCGCCTCGGCGGCGGCGAACTGCATCTCGGCCTCGAGGTCGGCCTATGGCTCCCCGTCGGTCGCGTCCGCAAGCCGCGAACCTCGAACACTGGCGCGGCGGCCCGGGAACTTCTACGGTGTGTCCGTGGCAGCGCAGGCACGAGACTACATCACCACGGAGAAGCTCCTGGCCGTCACCAAGTCGACCCGCGATACGCTGTATTCATGGGTCGCGCAAGGCCTGCTACCTCGACCATGGATCGACGTCGACGCGTCCGGCCGACAGTTCGCTGCATGGGCGCCTGAAGCCCTCGAGCGAGTACGCCTCATCGTCACGAGCTTGCGCGGCGGCCAGACGATCGACGAGATCATTGGCCTCATGAATAAACGTCGGCCGCGGCAATGAGGTCGCATACGGTCCGTCTCCTGTTCGCGCTGGCACTCGCCTTGCTGCTGCCCTGCACCGCGGCGGCGGCCCTGCCGGACGGCCACTGGCAGCTCGTCTCGCACGCCGTGCCGGCCTCGCTCGCCCCGGGCGCGCAGGTCGAGGTCGAGGTCCGCCTGCGAAACCGGACCTCGCTGACCTGGTCCGAAGAGCGCCAGGACCGGCTCGCGTATCACTGGCGCGCCGAGGACGGCAGCGTGCTCGAGTGGGACGGCCGCCGCACCCGCCTGCCTGCTCCCTTGCCGCCGGGCGAGGCTGTCACGCTCCAGGCCACGATCAAGGCGCCCAGCGCCCCGGGCCGCTACTACTTGCAGTTCGAGCCGGTCCGCGAGCACAAGCGCTGGTGGGGCGCCCCGAGCTTCACCCGCGACGTCGTGATCGCCGTCGAGGTCGTCGCCAATGACGCGCAGCTCGCCTGGTCGCTCGAACAGCCCGGACCTTTGCCCGCCCTCGCAGCCGGCGCGCAGGTCGAGGTCCCGCTGCGCCTGCACAACATCGGTGACGCCCCGTGGTCGCCTGCCGCCAGCGATCGCCTCTCCTATCACTGGGTCGACGGGGATGGTCGCCGCCTCGAGGGCATCCGGACCCCGCTGCCCGGCCCCGTTGAGCCCGGCGCCACTGTCTTGCTCGTAGCGAAGCTGCTCGCCCCACCCACGCCCGGCATCTACACCCTCGAGTGGGAGCCCGTACGCGAGCACCTGCGATGGTTCGGTCCGCCGCGGGCCGGCCCACCGCCGATCACCGCGATCGTCGGCCCGGCCCGCGACCGATTCACGATCGATCCCCCGCTCGCCGAGATCCACGCGCGCAGCACAAACGAGCTTGACGTGATCGTCGTCAATCACGGCGACACCTGGCCCGAAGGACATGGCCTCGCGCTCAGCTATCACTGGCGCACCAGCGACGGCCAACTGGTCGAGTACGACGGCCAGCGCACCCCGCTCCCCGCCCTCGCGCGCGGCGAGGAGGCCCTCGTCACCGCCCGTGTGCAGGGCCCGGACCAGCCCGGCGAGCACCTGCTCGAGTGGGCCGCCGTCCGCGATGGTGTCGGCTGGTACGCGCCCGAGACCCCGGTGACCCAGGCCGTGACGGTCCAGCCTCCGCTGCTCGGCTGGGAGCTGCGCGCGGTCGACTGGCCATGGACCTTGCCGGTCGGCCGCGAGGAGGTCGTTCGCGTCCGCATCCACAACACCGGCCTCGCGACCCTCTCCGCGCGCACCGCCGATCGCCTCACCTACCGCTGGCATCGCCCCGACGGCGGCGCCGCTGGCGAGGAGGGGCTGCGCAGCGAGCTACCGGGAGATCTGTCCCCAGGCGCCAGCGTCAGCGTCCTGCTCCGCGTCGCCGGTCCGCCGCGCACCGGCGCCCATGTGCTCGAGCTCGGCCTCGTTCGTGAACACGTCGCCTGGGCCCCAACGCCGACCGGCCTCCCGAACACCGCCTCCATCTTCGTGGTCCGCCGCAGCGACCTCGCGCAGGTCTTCCTGGTCCTGCTCACCCTCGTCGCCGTCGTCCAGGCCCGTCGCCGTCGGCTCGGCCCCGCCGCCCTCCGCCGACTCCCCGCCCTCTGGAGCTGGGCGGCCACCCTGGCCCTCAGCCTCGCCTTCGCCGACCTCGCCGCCCTCCCACCCTGGTCCGGCGGCCTGGCGATCTCCGCATCGGCGGCCGCGTTGCCGGCCTTGCTCGTGCTCGCCGCACCCGGCCGCGTCCGACCCTTGCTCGCCTGGCTGCTCGCCTCCGCCACCGCCACCCTCCTGTTCGCCGACCTGCTGTACATGCAACTGCTCGGCAGCATCGTCCCCGTCCAGGCCCTCATCGCCAGCCACCAGGTCGGCGATATCGGCGCCAGTATCACCGCACTCGCCGAACCCGCTTACTTGTGGCTCGCAGCGCCCGTCCTGGCGGGCCTCGTGCTCGCGCTCGCCTGGCCACGCGTCCCGGCCGATAGTTCGCCGCGAACGGCAAGTCTCGGCCTCGCCGCGCTCGCCCCGGTGCCACTCGCGGTCGCCCTGGTCGCCGCGATGGCCGGCCCGCTCGGCAACCGCGTGTTCTCCGAGCAACACAACGTCGGCCGCTTCGGCGTCGTCGGGGCCCACGTCTTCGACCTGCTGCGGACCGTCCGCGAGCGGCTGTTTCGCGCCGGCCTCGACCCTGAGCGCCGCGCCATCATCGAGCGTTGGTTCGCCGAGCGGCCGCCCCCGGTCGCAAGCCCGCACTTCGGCGTCGCCCGAACCAACAACCTCCTGCTCATCCAGGCCGAGGCCATGCAGGGCTGGGTCCTCGGCGCCGAGTTCAACGGCCAGGAGATCACGCCCTTCCTCAACCGCCTGCGCGCCCGGGCCCTCGACTACACCGTGCTCGCCGACGAGACCGCCCAGGGCATGACCTCCGACGCCGAGTATGCCGTGCTCAACTCGCAGCTCCCGCTCGGTCAGGGCGCCGTCGCCTTCCTGCGCGCTGACAACCATTTCGTGACCCTCGCCCACGTGCTCCGCGACGCCGGCTACGCGACCCTCTCGGCGCACCCCTACAAAAAAGGCTTCTGGAATCGGGCCGTCTTGCACCCGCGCTACGGCTTCGAGCGCTCGCTCTTCGCCGAAGATCTCGGACCTGGCCCGACGATCGGCTGGGGTCTCGCCGACGACGCTTTTTTCCAGCGCATGCTCCCCGAGCTCGTCGCGCTGCCGCAGCCGTGGTTCGCCTTCCTCGTCACCCTCAGCCTGCATCACCCCTACGACCACTTCCCCGCCGCCCTCAAGCAGCTCGAGCTCGGCGACCTCGAGAACACCGGCCTCGGCAACTACTTGCACGGCATGCATTACCTCGACCGATCGCTCGCGCGGCTGTTCACCTCGCTCGCAGACGCAGGCCTCGCCGACGACACCATCGTCGCGATCTACGGCGACCACGACAGCCGATTGCCGCACACGCCGGAGCTGTTGCGCCTGGCTGGTCTCACCGCGTGGACACCCGCCGTGCCGCTGCGACTCGACCGCGTCGCCGGCCTCGTCGTCTTGCCCGAGGGACAGGTGCACGGCGAGGTCGACGCCGTCGGCGGTCACATCGATCTCGCCCCGACGCTCCTGCACTACCTCGGGCTCCCCGCGCCGCGATCCTTCGCTGGCGCGGCCCTGCTCCCGGGCCGATCTGACCGAGGTTTGGCCGTGTTCTCCGATGGTTCAGCGATCGGAGAAGGACGCGCGTTTACGGCCGCAGGTCCTGGCATCCCATTGACCGGCGCATGCTTCGAACACCCGTCCTGGCGGCCCTTGCCGCTCGCACGTTGCGACGCGCTGGCGCAGCGCGCCCAGGAGACCCTGTACGTCTCGCGCGCCGTCGTGGATCACGACCTCGCGCACGCGCTCACGCAGCTCGCCCCGGCCACGCCCGACGGGACATAAGCTGTTACCTTCGGTGCCGCGACGATGGCTGAAGCCGCCCGACCCTCAGCAGCGGAGTCCGACCGCCGCGTCGACCCGGGCACGACCACCGTCCCCGGCACCACCAGTAACACCACCACGGGTCTGACAGACACCGGCAGCACCACGCTCCCGGACACCACCATCGGCGACCGGCACCACGATCGACACGATCGATACCCTCGGCAGCACCAGCACCATGGACGACAGGTGCTGCGGCGGACTCTATTGCAACCTCGGCACCTGCACGGTCAAGTGACCGCGCTGGTCCGCTGAATCATCGCATCATCGCATCATCGCATCATCGCATCATCGC
>Ga0105045_10001051_pt1 | contig 21984 bp, 16 predicted proteins | sample MAT02_FD_78089 | JGI IMG/M metagenome (GOLD analysis project Ga0105045, IMG submission 78089) | Freshwater microbial communities from Lake Fryxell liftoff mats and glacier meltwater in Antarctica - MAT-02 (megahit assembly) | ecosystem: Environmental > Aquatic > Freshwater > Ice > Liftoff... | reverse complement strand
TTGGGTGGCGGTCGCGGGAATTGACGCAGCGGTAAAAGTTCCGGATGGATAAGATAAAGCGGCGGGCGGGCTGGTCAACCGACGAGCGATGCGATGACGCAGCGGTAAAAGTTTCGGATAGATAAGATAAAGGGCTGGTCGCAACGGTCACTGCCCGGCCACAATGTGGACTTTGCTGTCGTCTCCCCGTTTTGTTTTCGGTGTTATGTCTCCTGCCAATTCGCATCCGCTCGCAACCGTAACGATCAAGGGTGAAATATCACCGGGCCAGGTTTTATTGAACGGCGAGAACGAACCCACTTCCGCGAATGAGCCCGCGTCACTGAATGATCCAGTCTCAAGGGGCGTGGACGGTCCAGCGGTGCAGGCGCTGTCAAAAAAGCGGGGCGTGCCGGAGGGATTGTGGGTCAAATGTCCCGGGTGCAGCGCGGCGGTCTATCGCAAAGAGGTCGCCAGCCGGCTGAACGTTTGTCCGAAGTGCGATTATCACTTTTACGTTCCCGCGATGGAGCGAATCGCGCAAGTGCTCGACGCGGGCACGTTTGAGGTGATGAACGAACACCTACGTCCGACTGATCCGTTGCAATTTTCCGATCGCCGTTCCTACGCGTCGAGGTTGGTCGAGGAACAAGCCCGGACCGGATTGACCGACGCGGTGTTGACTGGAACGGGCATGATTCGGGCGCGTCGCGTCGCGTTTGCCGTGACTGATTCAGCGTTCATCATGGGCAGCATGGGTTCGGTGGTCGGCGAACGATTGACACGGTTGATCGAACGGGCGACGGAGCAGAACTTGCCCTTGATCATCATTTCCGGCAGCGGCGGCGGGGCCCGAATGCACGAAGGGATCTTATCGTTAATGCAGATGGCGAAGGTTTCCGCGGCGCTGGCTCGGTATCATCATTCCGGGGGGCTCTACATCAGCGTGCTTACCAACCCGACGATGGGCGGCGTCGCGGCCAGCTTCGCATCGCTGGGTGATCTTGTCTTTGCCGAACCGAAGGCCTTGATCGGATTCGCCGGACCGCGAACGATTAAGGCGACGATCGGGATCGAATTGCCTGAGGGATTTCAAACGAGCGAATTTTTGCTGGAACATGGTTACATCGATCGCATCGTCATCCGACATAACCTCAAGAGCGAGATCGCGCGTTCAATCGACTATTGCGGCAAGTAATCGATCGGTCGGCGGTTCGGTCCGGTCGCCTCGGGGATGCGTTTGATGAGCTTGCTCGATTCATTCAAGTCGATGTTCGGTTCCGCCAGTGCACCGTCCAGCGGTGTTGGCCGCCGGTCGATGAACCGCGGCAAGGTCAACATTGATGCTCGGTTCGAGCGGTTGCGGTCAAGCGTCAGCGGTACGATGAGCAATTTCTTTGTTGCTCGCGATTTGGAAAATAAAAAAGTCGTCGGCGTCAAATTGTGTGACCCCGAAAAAGTCAAGTTCTTTGAAGCTCGGTTCAAGGGGCTTAATAAGCCGAGCGAGGGCGAAATTGCGCTCGGTATGGTGCATCCGCTGATCGTCGAGACGTTCGAAGCGGGCATGTCGACTCGCGACGAACCATTTTTGGTGATGGAATACATCGAGGGGCCGTCGCTGCAAAAAATCATCGCCGAAAAAAACGAATTGGCTGTCGAAAAATCGCGGCTAACTCTGATCCGCAACATGGCCGAATCGTTGTTATTCGTTCACAACCACGATTACATCCACCGCGACATTTGCCCACGCAATTACATCTGCTTGCCTGACGTGTCGGGGCTGAAGCTGATCGATTTCGGGTTGACGGTTCCCGCGACGCCGGCGTTCATGGCCGCCGGCAATCGCACCGGCACCCCGTTGTACATGGCCCCGGAGGTTGTCCGCCGCCGACCGACGGATAAACGCGTCGACGTCTTTTCATTTGGCGTCAGTTGCTACTGTCTTTGTGCGTTTGACTTTCCCTGGCAAGCGTCACAAACCAACGGCCGCGCGGCGCTGTACCACGACACGTCGCCACCCAAAGATATTCTTGCCGCGCGTCCTGACCTGGATCCGCGACTCGCCCGCGCGATCATGCAGGCGATGAATCCGAAACTGGAAGAACGCACCCCATCGCTCGAAGTTTTCCTCCGCCAAATCCATGGCGTCGAGAACGCGACGATTTAAGAGTTTCGTCTACTGGACCATTCGCATGTTTTTCCACCGGCCTTGGCGGTAACGGAATACCATCACCACGGCGAGGCTCCAGACCCAGACCGTGATCATGCCCCACCACCAATGAAGCAGCGAGATGCCCAGTCGCTGCGTCGCGAACGTTTCACCCAGTCCGCCGACCGCGACCGCGCCAAGCGACACAACGACCGCGGCCAGCAGCACGAACCAGGTATCGCCTGCACCCCGCAGCGCGCCGGCAAGGATCAATTGCGTCGCGTCAAACAACACATAGAACCCGACAAAGATGAGCAGATGTCGCGCAAGTGCGATCGCTTCGGCGGTTTCCGCTCCGGGGCTGCCGACGGCGTAGAGCGACAACAACATCGACGGGGCCAGGAAATACAGCAGCGCCCAGGCGATCGAATAAACCCACCCGATCACCAGCGCCGCCCGCGTCGCCAGGATCGCCCCGCGCGGCCCCGAGTCGGTCAAATGATGACCAACGAGAACCGATACGGCGATCGCCACACCGATCAGCGGGATGAACGCGATCATGTTGAAATTGATCGCCATCGTCGTTGCCCGCAGCGGGATGTCACCCAGTTGGCCGATTTGTAGAATGATGACGGTAAACCCGCCCGCTTCGGTCAAGTATTGAAGGCCTGCGGGGACACCAAAATACAACAGGTTCTTCAACATCGCGGTGTCAAACCCGAAGCCGCCGCGGATCGCGTACCGTTGCTCGAATGTCGGTCGCAAAAGCAACACCGCAAAAATGACCGCCTTGAACCAGAACGCGATCACGCTGGCCCACGCCGCCCCGGCGATCCCCATCGCGGGCAGCCCGAAACCGCCAAAGATGAACCACACATCCAACACCACGTTCAATAACCCCGTCGCGATGCTGGCCCACATGATCACGCGGGTGCGCTGCGTTCCGCTGAAGAACCCGCTCAACCCGGTTTCGATCACTGACCCAACCGCACCGAGCAACAGGATACGCATGTAGGTCGTTTCCAGTGGCACCAGTTCGTCAACCTGGCCGCTGAAACGAAACAGCCACGGGGTGATCACCGCGATGAACGCGAACAGCGGGATCGACGCGAGCGCAAGCCAGACCGATTGCCAGAGAAAACGCCCCACTTCTCGTTCGCGACCCGAACCGACGTATTGCGCGACGATCGCTCCGGTCATCGACGCCAGACCGATGGGAAAACAGACCAGCGTCCAGTACAGGTTGCCCGCGGCCATCGACGCACTCATATGCGTGCCATCGCCGAAGTAAAGCAGCAACGTCCGGTCAGCAAACAGGACCAACGAAAACGTTCCCGTGCTGATCATCAGCGGCAATGCGATCCGCATCACTTCGCGGATCGATTGCGCCACCGTTTGGGGACCGTCGGCGACGGCTTCGGTAGATTCCGCCGTCACGTCGGGTTGCCCTTGCCAGACACACGCCGCTTGGGTTTCCATGTCATGGTCGCCAAAACCATGCCCGCCGCTAGGCCGCCGACGTGGGACCCGTTGGCGATCTGAGGCATGATCATCGCCACGCCGAGCAACAAAAATCCAAGGCCCATCAGCATCGCCGACGGAGGCAACTCGACCGGAAACGATGTGTCATAAAGTGGACGGATCAGGATGTAACCGAACAATCCGTAAATCGCGCCGGACGCACCGACGGCATTGGGGCCGCCGTTATTGGATTCCGGCCACAACGCCTGCACGACGCTGGCAATGAGCGCGGACACGACCAGCAGGACCGCGACGACGCCGCGGCCCTGGACCCGTTCGAGAATGCCGCCCAGGACAAACAACCCCAGCATGTTCATCGCAAAGTGACCGATGCTGCCGTGCAGAAACGTGGGGGTAATCAACCGCCAAACCTCGCCCTCGCGAATCGACGCAAAGGGGTCTACGGAGTTTCGACCGTCGGCTTGCGAACGAAATCGCAGCGTGTCGTAAACCCGCATTTCCGACGAGACAGCGGGACGACCGTCAGCATCGAACGCGGGTTGCGGACGTCCAAAGTTCGTCATCAATCCGGCGGCCAAACAGATCGCTCCCATGATAATCGTCACCAGGGGCCGGTTCGCACGACCGATACCGCCCAGCGCCCCGCCGCGAACTTTCTTGACATTTTCAATCCGCCGGCGATTATCCGCCTCCTTCGCCTGTCGCCGCTTGGTCGCTTCGTTGGCGACGGAGTATTTTTGCGATTGAGGCGATTTGAGGAACTCGACCAATTCCAACTTGGCCGCTTCGACCTTCGGTTCCTCTTTGACCCAAACCTCTTGTCGCCCCGACGGTTCGGTCGTGTCGCACGCCTGCAGCGAGGGCGAGATATCGAGCGTCGTCAGGTAATCGATAAATCGCGTGGCGAGCGAAAAGTCGTCGATAAATCCGATTCGGCGCATTGGGTTTTGAGTGATGAGAGCGGGGGGAAACCGGTATGGTAACAAAACCGAGGGGAATGGTCGAAGGATGACGCCGGGGTTTCACCGTGCTCCGCGTTGGTACCGTAACTCGGGCGGCGCTGCCCCGGTGCGGTGCAATAAGCGAACCCTCGCAAGATTTAGGCAAAAAAATCACGAGATAATCTTCGAAATTGGCTTCACCGGCCGGGGGAATGACGTCATCGACACAAACGGTTCAAATGTGGGCCAAGATTTACCTACCCCACCGTTATCCGCGGAACTTCCTTGAGCATTGAACCCGCATTGACCAAATCCACCGACAATGCCGATTTCCCGCGAGCGCACCGTCTCGATTCGGCGGACTTGGCCGATGGGATGGATTCGCAAATAACGACGATCCAGCCCGGCGGCGGTGTCGTGATGTCGATCGAGCTGGCCTGGGGACGTTGTCGTCGCTGGTGGTTGCGGACGTTTCGGTCCAAGTACGTCGCGAGGATGGAATCGCTGCGTCAGGGCCCACGCGGCGAGTTGCCCTTCGAGCCCGTCGACCCGAGAGATCTGAAATTTTATCGAAACCAGGAAACATACTGGTGGGCTGATGCTGACGATCGGTTCCGCTGGCGAGATTCGATTCCGTTCGCGCGGGCCGGATTAGCAGAATTATTTCTCATCGGCGGTTTTTTTCTCGGCCTGAGTCTGGTTCTCGGTTGGCTGTATTGGCCCCTGGCGATCCCCGCGCTGGTGGTGTTCGTGCTGGTGGTGTGGTTTTTTCGCGACCCGCCCCGCGCGATTCCGACCGAACATGGCTCGGTCGTGTCGCCGGCCGATGGTGTCGTTGTGCAAATTGACGAAATCGAGGATCCCGAAGTCGGTCCGGCTGTCCAGATCGGGATTTTCCTTTCCATATTTAATGTCCACATCAACCGCGCGTCCCTGGGCGGCAAAGTTGTCGCGATCCGCTATCGACCTGGCAAGTTCCTCAATGCGTTGCGGCCTGAATCGGCTCGCGAAAACGAAAACCTGGACTTGGTACTGGAAACTAACGATGCTCCGCACCGGCGATACCGCGTCCGCCAGATTACCGGACAATTTGCCCGCCGAATCGTGTGTTGGGTCCGTCCAGGCGACGTTTTGTCGCGCGGCGAGCAATTCGGGATGATAAAATTGGGCTCGCGAACGGAGTTGGTGATCCCCCGTGACAGTAGCTTAAGAATTTTTGTGGCCGTCGGTGACAAGGTCAAAGCGGGGTCTTCGTTGTTCGCTCGCTATGGCGTTGACCCGGGGCAGTGAGAATCGGATGCGTGATCGATGAGTGAAATGAAAAGTGGGTTTTGGCCCCGCCGCCATCGCCCCGGCGAGCCCCGCCGTGCAAAACGCAAACGGCGACTTACGTTGGCCGTCCTGCCGACACTGCTGACTCTCGGCAACGGCGTTTGTGGCATGGCTTCGATCGCGGTCACCACGTCTGTTTCGCTCGCCTGGACGCCGCAGGAGCAATTGTTTGTCGCCGGGTTGCTGATTTTTGGCGGCATGTTGTTTGATGCCCTCGATGGCTCGGCGGCGCGGATGACGGGTCAATCAAGCCAATTCGGGGCACAACTGGACAGCCTCTGTGACGCGATCACGTTCGGTGCCGCCCCGGCGGTCATCGTGTGGCGGTTCAGCGACCTATTGCCGACACGATTGTCGTGGGCGATCGGCGTGATCTTTACGCTTTGCGTATTGATGCGGCTGGCGAGATTCAACGTCGAAACCGCCGAAGATGACTCGCACGACGGATTTGACGGCTTGCCCAGCCCCGCGGCGGCGGGCACCCTGGCCGCATTCGCCATCGCGACCCCTCACCTGGAATCGCTGACTCACGAAAACCACCGCGCTTCGATCCGCAGTGCCGCCCAGTGGGGGCTGACCACGTGCGAGTACTTCGTGCCGGCTTTGGCCGTGGTGCTGGCCTACCTCATGGTTTCGCGTTTCCAGTACCCCCACGTCGTCCAGCAGTGGATGACCGGTCGGCGATCGCCCAACCAAATCGGCAAGGCGATTTTCATGCTCGGCGGCGTGTTTTTGCTCCATGAGTTGGCGTTGCCGTTGATGTTTTGTATTTTCGCATTTCAATCTCCGCTTAAACAATGGCGAACCTTGTGGAATCCTGCCGATACCTCGGCAGCCGATTCGATTGACGCGTCACAAGTCACCGAATCGTCCCGGACGATTGACGACGGGCGGGCGGTTTGACAACGATACGCTGGATGAATTGTCACCGAAACGTAATAGGTTTGTCTTTCGCGTCGACGACCACCTTCACGATGGTGGCGACTTTATAGAATGCCCGAGCGCCATTCCTGGACGCTTTGATACACGGAGTCACACAAAAGATGGGTTCCAGCACCATTCAGAACTCGCCCTCCCTGCGTACCGAACCCAATTCGGAACCGCCGGGTATCGAGTCGCCCAGAAGAAAAAAAGCGACTCCGCACGCGAGTATGCTTTACCGCAATCTGATGCCCGCCTACGAAATGGTGTGGCCGCTGGTTGCACGTCATAATATTTGGAACTCGATTCATTCGCTGAATATCCAGCCCGGCCAACGAATTCTTGAGGTCGGCGTGGGCACCGGATTGTCCCTGCCCGCCTACCCGAATCATGCCGATATCACCGGCGTTGACCTGTCCGAGGAAATGCTGGGCCAGGCCAACGTCCGAATTCGCGAAAAGGCGTGGTCGCATATCCGCGTAATGTGCATGAACGCGGAGCAACTGGGTTTCGACGACGACTCGTTTGATATGGTGACGTCTTTCCACGTCGTCAGCGTCGTGTCGGATCCCTATCAAATGATGTCTGAAGTCGTCCGGGTTTGTAAACCTGGCGGGCGAATCCTGATCATCAACCACTTCCGCAGCCAGAACCCGTGGATCGCGAAAATGATCGATTCCGCGGGCCCCGTCACTCGCCACCTGGGCTGGCGAACCGATCTTCGCTTTGATGATTGTGTTCGCGATCTGCCGTTGCGGATCGAGGCACGGTACAAGCCAACGACAAGGTCGCTCTTTACGGTCTTCTCGGCGACCAAGGTCGGTTAAAAATCGACGAGGTCATTTCTCCGCTTCGATTTCTGACAGATAGATTCTGGCGATGTCGCTCATGTAATTGGACTGGTTGGTGTTGGTTGACGCACCGACCAATCGCAACGCCTTGGTCCGATTGTTTTGAGCATCGGCCAACAGTCCCATGTACAGGTTTCCATAAAACTCAGCAACCTCGCGAGCTTGAGTTCCCTCTGGCATACTTTCCATCGCATCGGTCACGCGTTGGAATTTTCCGTCAATCAACATGCGATGAATTTCGGCCATTGGGGGTCGCGCGTCATTGGGTGCCGGCAGCACACGTTTCTGTGCTTCTTTGATTCCCGTTGTTTTCGCTACGCACAAAAAATGCCAAGCCGCATTCTCGACATCGTTCGGGTTTGCGACCCGGTGCAGCTCAAACAATTTGCGGCCATCCTCATATTGGTTGGCGAGCGTCAACGCGATCCCGTATTGCCACAGGTCGGCGCGATCGCCGGGGACCAATTCCAGGTATCGTTCGAATTGCTTGATCGAGGAGTGAATTTTTCCCGATCGCAATAACAGGTCCGCGGCGATCCGAATCGCACGCGAATCGTCACCATGGTCAAGCAAGATTGTGTCGGCGGTGTCACTGGCCGCTAAACGATCGCCCCGTTCAAGGGCACGCAAGCCCTCAATGCGAAGCTCAGAAATCGATGCCTGAGGTTTATTCTCATCAGCGACGACGGCACTGGAAAAAACCAATGCGACGCAGGCAACAAGCTTTGCAAATCGATACGCGAACATCAGTTATTCCTTCACTGCGAATGCCGACGCTGCGAAATACGAAATGAGTGCGCGACGGTCTGCTGCAATCTACCGCGCGTTGCCTCAATCGCCAAAGAATCAAATGATGGAAGGTAAGATTTTTGCGGCCGCTCCGGCGCGGGGCGCGAATTTAACGATTATTTCAGCATTGCAACCAGCATGACGCTACTCCGTCACGGCCGCTTTCCATTTTATGGATGTCAGCAATTAAAGGCGCCGCGGCTTATTTTCACCCAAAGGTTTAGCGGAAGAAATTGGCACATTGAGCCAGTTGCAAAACAAAGTGGCACTGATTTGATTGAACTACGAGGTGGTGTTCGGATGGATAAACGTATCGAGACTGCCTTTGTCTGACGTCAACCAATGTTGGAATTTTGCAAAGAGGTTGCGAAAGTCAAATGTCACTGCGTCGGCGTCGTCGTTTCATTCCTACCAACATTACGCTCCTACGGAGCAAAATAAGCACCGTTCTTCCTAGCGCTGCCATTGGCGACGGCGAGCGGAAGAATGGGCACACGAGGGATATTTGTCGCGCTCTCACTGGCAAAAACTTGGCTCATGCCAGAAAATCGTGAGCGTTGCGGATTGACGGTGAGGCGACGCAAGATCTGCTACATCAGCTCTGCATCAGCGCGAGGTAGCAGGCCGCGAGGGCCGTCAAGTGCAGCAATAGGGCGATCATCGATGCGACCGCCATGCGTGAGCCCAATCCCAAAATCGCGATCGTGATGCCGAGCACCGCGATCGCGATGCCACCGGCGGGAAACCAAACCCAAGCGGCCACCGCAAACGCGACCAGCATCCAAGCGGCGTTGGCCGCAGCGACCGCCGTTTCGCGCCAAACCCCTTCGCCAATGCTTTCGGGCCGTTCCACCATCGGCACGGCGGATTCGGTGCCGCGTGCAAACGGTGACCCAAGCTTTTCCGGTTCGAGCGTGGTTGGATTCGTTAGTTCGGGCATCACATCTCGGGATTAACGGGGACCGTAAGACTTGGCAAATGAGTTGATCGCGGGCTATCCTAACGGTTTACGAATCACAAAAATCAATACCCCTGCTGCATTTCGTCCCGATGACGCGTTGCGGGTTTGATCATTTGCTTCGTTTGTTACCACCATGATCATGGATGGACAAAATATGAAATCGATCGTCTTGCTTTCATTCACCGGCCTTACCTTTGCGATTGTCGCCGCGACCACGACGGCGACCGTGCGGGCCGCCGAGTTGAACGTGACGTCCCCACCGACTCCGCCGGTGATTGCCCCGGCGTCGAGCGAATCGGCCGAGTCGCTCGATGGGATTCGATTGCCGCAGGGGTGGACGCGGTCGCTCTTTGCGGCTGAACCAGACGTGGCGAACGTGGTCGCATTTGACATCGACCATCAAGGTCGCGTTTTTGTGTGCGAAACGTTTCGTCAAGGTCGTGGCGTGACCGATAACCGCTCGCATGACGATACCTGGTTGCTCGCCGACCTCGCCGCAAAAACGGTTCAGGATCGAATTGATTACCACAAGCGACTGCTCGGTGATGCAGCCATCACGTACGCACAAATGGACGATCGCGTCCGGCGGTTGTGTGACACCGACGGCGATGGTCGCGCGGACGAATCGATCGTGTTCGCCGACGGCTTCAATCATCTCGAAGAGGGCACCGGTGCGGGCGTGCTCGCTCGTGGCAAAAACGTTTACTACACCTGCATCCCCAAGCTTTGGAAACTGGTCGATACGAACGACGATGGAAAAGCCGACGAAAGGGTTGCTCTGAGCGATGGTTACGGCGTGCGGGTCGCATTTCGTGGCCATGACATGCACGGATTGATTATCGGTCCTGACGGCCGCTTGTATTTCAGCATCGGAGACCGAGGACATTACGTCACCAAAGCTGATGGTACCGTCATCTCCAATCCGTCATCGGGCTCGGTGTTTCGATGCGAGCTCGACGGAACTCACCTGGAGGTAGTCGCCAGCGGCCTGCGCAATCCGCAAGAGCTTGCGTTCAACGACGTCGGTGATTTGTTTACCGGTGACAACAACAGTGACAGCGGCGACAAGGCGAGAATCGTGCAGGTTGTTCCCGGTGGCGATTCGGGTTGGCGAATGTACTACCAATACCTCAGCGACAGAGGCCCATTTAATCGCGAAAGCATCTGGCATCCCTTCCATGAGGAACAGCCCGCTTACCTCGTTCCCCCGATCGCGAATATTGGGGACGGCCCGTCGGGGTTCGCCTTTGATCCTGGCACCGGCGTCGGCTCCGATGCACGGGGCAAGTTTTTTCTGTGTGACTTTGGCGGCGGCACGAGCAACAGCGGGGTCCGCATGTTCGACCTGAAACCCAACGGTGCGTTCTATGCGCTGGGTTCGTCCGACCAGCCGATTTGGAATGTCATGGCAACCGATGTCGCGTTCGGTCCCGACGGTGCATTATGGATCAGCGACTGGGTCGAAGGCTGGGAGGGAGTTGGCAAAGGTCGCTTGTACCGTTTAAAGGGTCCTGATTTTGATGACCTAATCGCCAGCGAGGTCCAAGAAATTTTGGCCAGTGACATGGCTTCTCATGGGGTCGACCGACTTTGCAAAATGCTCGGCCACGCCGATCGACGCATCCGCAACGAGGCCACGTGGGAGCTGGCCCGCCGCGTGGAGACGGCTGCGATGATATCCGTCGTCACCGATGCAAATCAATCCGAGAGGTCGCAATTGCACGCGATCTGGGGCATCGACCAAACCGTCCGGCATGCTTCGTATCCAACCGCGGATTCCGCGACGACGGCCGCGGTATCCGCAGACCAATTAAACACAATTCTGAGCGTGATGACGGACGCGTCGAGCGACGGTTCGGAAACGATCCGCCGCCGCAGCGGATTATTTGGGACATCATGGCGACGCGACATCGATTGAGTCATTGCGAACAAGATTGGTCGATGAATCGAAACGAGTGGTGGCGCACGCGGCGCACGCGATCGCGGGAATCGTCGCGCGAACCGGCAAGGCGTCGACCGTCTTCGCAGATGCCGTCGGCCTGCTCACCGAAAATGACAACCACGACCCAGTGCTGCGTCACGCAGGGGTGATGATCTTGGTGGCCGCCGGTGATACGGCTGAGATCGCATCGCTGAAGGACCACGCCAATTTATCGGTGCGACGGGCGGCGGTGGTCGCTCTGCGTCGTTTGGGATCCGACCGAGTCGCCGACTTCCTCGATGACGCATCGATCCTCGTGATTCAGGAATCGGCCCGCGCGATCCACGACACTCCGATCGCGGGTGCACAGCTACGCTTGGCGAATCAAATCAAAGAAACCTCGCTCACGGACGAAATCGTTCTGCGACGAATTTTGAACGCGAATTATCGGATCGGTAATCAAGAGACTGCGGAGGCGTTGGCCGCTTTCGCCGCGCGCCCGGTCGCTCCGATGGCGATGCGATTGGAAGCGATCGACATGTTAAAGGACTGGGCCTCAACCGATCCCCGCGATCGCGTGCTTGGCGATTCAAGACCGTTGCCCAGCCATGAAATTTCGCACGTCGTCACCGGGCTGGCCGCATCGTTGCCCAGCATCCTGCAGAACCCTGACGAAGTCCGCGATGTGGCCGTATCCGTTGCCGCGTCATTAAGCATGCGCGAGGTCACACCGTTTCTCGAACAACGTGTCACGGATCGCAATCTGCGACCCAATACGCGAGCCGGTGCGCTCGTTTCGTTATCAAAACTGGAACCTGAAAAAGCGGTTGATGTCGCGCGGTCTTTGCTCGACGCAACCCAAGTCCGATTAAGGATTGCGGCACTGCAAACGATCGCCTCGCTCGATCCTGATGAAGCGATCGGACCGTTGGTCAAGGCGACACAAAGCGACTCGATCGTGGAGCGACAAGCGGCATGGGACGAGCTTGCAAAAATCGACCGACCCGCGGCACATGCGGCCATCTCGGGCGGCGTCGAAACTTATCTTCGTGGTGAAGTCGCCAGCGATACCGCACTCAATTTGCTCGAAGCGGCGGGCCCATGGCTGGACAAAACACTCGCCGTGCAATTGGGCGAGCATCAGGCCGCCATCGCGAGCAGCGATCCGCTCGGCAAATGGCTGACATCGCTCGATGGCGGTGACAGCGACGCGGGCAAGGATGTGTTTGTAAAGACACAATTGTCGTGCGTTCGCTGCCACAAAATCGATCGCGTCGGCGGCGAAGTCGGACCCGTGTTGACCGTGATCGGCAAGGAGCGGGATCGACGCTATTTGCTCGAATCGATTTGTCTGCCCGATGCGGCGATCGCGAAGGGGTTTGAGACCTCAGTCATCGCGGACGACTCCGGCCAAGTCTTTACCGGAATCCTCCGTTCGGAGAATGACGACTTTGTCGAATTGATTACCGCCGAAGGTGCGATTGTCCAGATTGAGCAGGACGCAATCGTCGGACGCAAACGGGGAAAGTCGGCGATGCCAGAAACTTTACCGGATCTGATGACGCCACGAGAACTGAGGGATTTGGTAGCCTATCTCGCAAGTTTGAAAGTCGACCCACGATCGGCGGACGAAAAAGAGTAAACCCGCTCGGATGTCTGGCGACGAGGCGGGACATGCCCGCGTCGAACCCACCATCCCGGCGAGCAACTCATCGTGATCGACACGACGAAAAATCCATACGAAGCAACGGTTCCTCCCGTTGCCAGCGGCCCGCCACCAGAGCCCGGGCATCCGCTCACCAATCCTTCTTTCATTGGGTTTGTCGTGACCCAGTTTTTGGGCGCGTTTAACGACAACCTGTTCAAGCAATTGTTATTGCTGCTCGCGATCCCCGTTGCGATCGAGGGGGCTAAGGCCGCTGGGCCGGACCTGCAGGGGATTGCGACGGTCGTATTCGGATTGCCGTTCGTCATCTTCGGCGGTTTGGCGGGCTACTTAGCCGACCGATACAGCAAACGACGCGTCATCGTGTTGAGTAAGGTCGCGGAAATCGTCGTGATGATGCTTGGCATGGTCGCCTTCCTCGCCGCACCTATCGTCGGATTTAACGGACTCTGGGTGGTGCTGTTTCTGATGGGGCTTCAAAGCGCGTTTTTTGGTCCTGGCAAATACGGCATCCTGCCGGAGATGTTGCGACCCAACCAACTCGCCCGCGCTAACGGCATCGTGCTGATGACGACATTCATCGGGATCATCTTTGGAACCAGCCTCGCCGGGTGGTTAAAGGACTCCGTTGTTGATGAGAACGTGCCGCGAATGGTTGCCGCGCGAGACCTCTGGATCGGATCGCTGTTTTGCATCGCCGTCGCGGTCATTGGAACCTTTGCCAGCCTGCTGATTCGTCCCGTCAATGCCGCCGCGCCCGGTTTGCTATTCCGATTACGATACCTCGGCGTACCCGGTGCGATCATATCGTTGCTTCGGCGGGACCGCGCGCTCGCCCTAGCGCTTGTCGCATCATGCGTGTTCTGGTTGATCGCGGGATTGACGATCCAGTCGGTCAATTCGCTTTGCCGAGTTCAATTGGGAATGACCGATACGTGGACCAGCATCATGGTCGCGCTGATCAGCATCGGGATTGCGGTCGGTGGCGCGCTGGCGGGCTGGATGAGCCGCGGCGGTGATGGTGCTCGAGTTCTGAAAATCGGCATGTGGGGTGTGGTCATTTGGTGCGGCTTGCTGGCGATCACGATCCCCGGACGAGGTCACCTGCTGGGGATCATGGGCGTCGGCCCGGTGCTGATTCTGCTTGGGGCGGCGGCCGCTTTCTTTGCGATCCCGATACAAGTGTTTCTGCAATCCCGCCCACCGGATGACTTGAAGGGTCGAATGATTGCGGTCATGAATCAGGCTAATTTTCTCGCGATCGTGTTCTCGGGCCTGATCTATATGTTGATGGACGCAGTGATCTCGTCCATGAATTGGCCCCGGTCCGCATTGTTTGCTGCCATGGCGATCCTGTTTCTGCCCGTCGCGATCGCGTACCGCTTGGACAGCCGTGAGGCCGATGACGCGCCCGTTTGATCACGCCCCGCCAATGCGTCGTCAAAAAGCTAAATCAAACGGTCCAGCATCAGCGCCGCGATGCTGAGCACGAGGAAGAATCCGCACATATCGGTAACCGTTGTCAGCAGCGGACCGGACGCGATCGCGGGATCAACATTGAATCGTTTCAATATCAACGGTATCAATCCGCCGATCGATACAGCAACCATCGTATTGATCGCCAATGCCAAGCCGACAACCAACCCGAGGTACCCGTTGCCCTTCCAAACCCAGGCGACGACCGCGACCAAAACGCCCAGCGCGATCCCGTTGATCATGCCAACGCCGATCTCTTTGATCCAGACGCGAAACAATTCTTTCTCGCGAATCAAACCCAGCGACAATTCACGCAAGCTGACCGCGACCGCTTGATTTCCGCTGCATCCACTCATGTCGCTGATGATTGGCAAAAACACGGCTAGCGCGATGACCGATCGCAACGTCTCCTCATAAACCGAAATGACGCTGGCCGCCATCAGATTCAAAACGATGTTGACGCTCAACCACGCCAATCGTCTGCGCGAACGAACCGCCAACGGCATCGAGCGAATTTCTTCCCCGCCAACGATCCCCTGACGCTTCATATAATCGGAATCGAATTGATCCGCGCGAGCCTGCTCGACCGCCGCACGATGAACAACACCGACCAAGACGCCTTCGACATCGATCACCGGAACGCCAAAAAAATGATGGCGGTCGAAGACTTCAAACAACTCTTCCAGCGACGCGGTGTCACGAACCGACAACGGATTGTCGATCATGTTGTCGGCGACCGGTTGGGTGCGTGATGAAAGCAGCAGGTCACGCATTCGCAAGACGCCCTTGAGACGCGCGGCACTGTCGATCAGGTACGCGTACTGGACGTCATAGTCACGATACTCGTCGGCGTGAACGGCAAGGTCATCAATCACCTGCTGGGCGTTCCACCGAAGCGGGTAACGCAGATACTCCGTGACCATCAGGCCGCCGGCAACGTGATCGTCATACTCGCTTAACCGCCGCGTGTTTGCCGCTTTTCGCGGGTCCATCAATCCGAGGATCGTTTCCGCATCGGCGCGGTTCAGCTCGCCGATCAGGTCGGCTTGCTCATTGCTGGCCAGCTCGTCCAGGATCGCCGCGGCCAGGATCGGGTCCAGCTCTTCGAGGATGTCGACGGCTTGGAAACCTGGCAACCGCCCGACCAACTCGGCGGCATATTGCGCGTCCAGCAATTCCAGCACAGCCTGACGCTGCGGTTCGTCCAATCGATCCATCGCAAGCGATTGCTCGGCGGTCGATAACTGATCCAGGAACGCGGCCACGTCCCGTCGATCACCCTGCTCGACCAGCTCCGAAAGCATTTCCCACGGTTTGGTGTCGTCTCCCGATGCGGTCTCGGCTCCCTGCATGGTGTGGCTCCCTTATTGCGACGACAGGCCGTTTCTCGAAATTTGCCAGTCAGTATCGACCACCTGGGCCGCGAGTATTGATGATTCCGCACGGATCGGTCAAGCGAGAACGCTCGTTACATTCGGGTAAGGAACCGATGCCAGTCGCTTTGTCCGCCGACGGCGCGCGGATTCGCCCGCGAAGCGTTTCGATGCGATTTGGGTTACCGTTGCCTATCGAGTAGACTTATTCGCTTAGCCCACCTGCCGCTATCGCGCCTCTCCATCCCTCCGCCGGTTCGGTCTCGCCATGATGAGCGCCGTCACGCAATCACGAATCTCGCGATCGATTCACGTTTCTATCGTCGCACTGGTTTGGTGGTTGGCGAGCGAGTTCACGCCCGTCACATCGATCGCTAATGATGCCACGGCGGACCAGGTAACGTTTTTCGAAACTCGAATTCGCCCGATTTTGGCAACGCACTGCTACGAATGTCACTCGGCAACTTCAAAAAAATTGTTGGCCGATTTACGAGTCGACTATCGCGACGGAATGATCCGCGGCGGCGACTCCGGTCCGGCGATCGTGCCCGGCGATGCGGACGCAAGCCTGCTGGTTGCTGCGGTCCGTTACGACGCCTACGAGATGCCGCCCAGCGGTAAGTTGTCCGACGACGAGATTCGCGATATCGAACGCTGGGTCGACGAAGGTGCCCCCTGGCCCAGTGAACCCGAACCGACCGCGTCATCGCCTCGATCGGACACGTTTGACTTGGAGCGTCGTCGATCGGAACACTGGGTTTGGCAGCCCGTGCAATCACCCGCCGTCCCGTCGGTCGACGCGTCAATCCATTTTCGCAATGACATCGACGCGTTCATTCTGGCCTCCATCCATGCACAGCAATTGACGCCGTCGCCGCCCATCGACAAACGCAGCTTGTTGCGCCGATTGTCGATCGACCTCGCCGGGTTGCCACCGTCGCGCCAGCAGATGGACGAGTGGTTGAAAGACGAATCGGAAAATGCGGTGACCGATTGCATCGATCAATGGTTGGCGTCGCCACATTTCGGCGAGCGTTGGGGACGCCACTGGCTCGACCTCGTTCGATACGCCGAGTCGCGCGGTCACGAATTCGATGCCGATATACCAGGCGCGTACCAGTACCGTGATTATGTGATTCGAGCATTCAACGACGATGTTCCCTATGACCAATTCGTTCGGGAGCACATCGCGGGTGACCTCATGGCATCACCACGTCACCATCGCGATCTCGGGTTCAATGAATCGATCCTGGGCACCGCGTTTTGGTTTTTTGGCGAGTGGACGCATTCTCCCGTCGACGTTCGCAAGGACGAAGCGGACCGTTTCGACAATATGATCGATGTGTTTTCGAAAACGTTTCTCGGCGTGACGGTCGCGTGCGCGAGATGCCATGATCATAAGTTCGACGCCATCTCAACGCGTGACTACTACGCACTGTCGGGGTTTCTGCAGAGCTCGGATTATCGGCACCTGCCATTCGAATCGTTGGTTCACAACCAAGCCGTCGAAGATCGCCGTCGTCAACTCGATCAAGCCTATCAATCTCGGCTAACTGAGTTGGTCGGTCCGCCCACCTCCACAAGTGAAAATGAAACCTTCGACGGCATCACGACGATCGTCGATTACGCAAACCTCAACGACGATGATTTTCGTTCCGATGGATTCATTTTTGGTGACGGACCGGTGTCCGCAGACCAATGGCAATGCGTCGACGACAACGGAGCGACGCGTCTGGCCGCATGGCAAACCACCGCCGCTCGCAGCGACCCGTTTTGGAACGGCATGACCAACCACGTCGAGCCATCCACGCGCGGTCCCGGTGCGATCGATCCGGTTGGCCGCGCTGGCCGGACACTGCGCACACCAACGTTTACCGTCGGCAACGGACGCATCTACTGTGAAGTCGCCGGCGAGGGCCAGATCGTAGCTTGCGTCGACTCGCACCGCTTGATCGCCGGTCCGCTGCATGGCGAAACGATCGCCGCGTTTCGCACATTCCCGGCCGACGGCGATCCATCAACCCTCATTCCCCCAATGACCTGGGTGGCGATGAACCTGTCGCGATATGCGGGCCATCGTGTTCATTTGGAATTTACGCCATCGATCGACAAACCGATCGTCGTCAGCCGGGTCGTGGAATCAAGCCCGACCGCCACGGCGCCATTTTCGACACGCTCTAACTCGCTCACGTTTTTTGACGACCGTGCAATGTCACCAAGTCTCGACGGAGCCGATGAATTGGCCTCGCTGCGTGCCGCGTGGAAGTCTGAACGCGATGCCTTGCGTGCTGACGTGCAGCAACATTCGGCGCTCGCGATCGCGATCTTCGACGGCACGTCGGAGGACGATACCCTGCTGATCCGTGGCAACAGCGCAAACCCTGGGACCGTCGTGCCTCGGCGGTTTTTGCAAGCGATCGATGGTGACGCACCGTTCACCGCGGCAAGATCCAGAAGCGGCCGTTTGGAACTCGCCGATCGGTTGACCGATGCGGCCAATCCACTGGTCGATCGTGTTTACGTCAATCGCGTTTGGCATCACCTGATGGGCCGTGGCATCGTCGCAACGACCGATGATTTTGGAGTCCTGGGCCAACGTCCCACGCATCCGATGTTGCTGGATCATTTGGTGGGCTACTTTCGAGATCACGGGCGTTCGACGAAGCAATTCATCAAGTACGTCGCCTCGTCAGGCCTGTATCGCGCCTCGGGTGAATACGATCTCGATTCGCTGGAACGGGATCCGACGAATCAATTTTGGCACCATCGCCCGCCTCGTCGAATGGAAGCGGAAATCATTCGCGATCAAATGTTGGCCGTCGCCGGTAACCTTGATGATCAAATGTTCGGCCCACCGGTCCCGGTACACTTGACGCCTTTCATGGACGGTCGTGGTCGACCCGATGCCAGCGGTCCACTGGACGGCGACCGGCGACGCTCGGTCTATGTTGCCGTTCGTCGTAATTTTCTGTCGCCGATGATGACCGCGTTTGACATGCCAAGCCCATTCAGCACGATGGGCCGACGAAACGTTAGCAACGTTCCGGCGCAGGCATTGATCATGATGAACGGTGACTTCGTTTCCGCGCAGGCTGCCGTTTGGGCGGAGCGGGAATTGAACGATGGCCAGCCCGCGAATGACTCGCCAAGATTGATTCGCATGATCGACACGGCATTCCTGCGTCATCCGTCACCACGCGAGACCGCGGCGACGATGGCGTTCGTCGAATCGAACCTGCAAACACTTTCACCGATGCAGGTTTGGACGCAGGTGGCGCAAGCGATTTTTAACGCCAAGGAGTTTATCTTCGTCCGATGAAATCATCTCAACACTGCGGACAATTTCGTCCCTCATCCATGACCCGTCGCGACATGTTGTTCGGTGCCGGCGGCGGCCTCGGTGGGGTGGCGCTGACCGCGCTTTTGCAATCGCGCGCATTCGGCGGCAGCGAGGGATTGCATCACGCGGCCAAAGCGAAACGCGTCATCTTTCTTTACATGGATGGAGGGCCGTCGCAATTGGATACGTTCGACCCAAAGCCGCTGCTGGACAAACATCACGGCAAAGACCCGTCGCAATTCTTTAAACTCGAGCCGACACAGTTCAACAATAACGGCGTCGTCCTGGCCAGTCCTTGGAAATTCAATCCATACGGCCAATCGGGCATCCCGGTCAGCGACCTGTTTCCCCACATCGCCAAATGCGCCGACGAGTTGGCGGTCGTTCGATCGATGGTATCGGAGTTCTCTGAACACACGTTCGCAAATTATTTCTTGCACACCGGCAGCGGTTTTCAGGGCCGACCGAGCATGGGTGCATGGATCAATTACGGCCTGGGCAGCGAGTGTGAAAATCTTCCAGGGTTCGTCGCCATCAACGGCGGGTTGATCCCACCGGGAGGGATCGATTGCTTCGGCAACGGCTTCCTGCCCGCCACGTTTCAAGGTTCCGTTTTTCGGCCCAGCGGCGATGCGGTCGCGGACATCCTGCGACGAGAAGCGTCGGCGACACAGCAGCGTGCAAAGCTGGACCTGGTCGCCGAACTCGATTCGTTGGCGATGGCGGATCGGCGTCCGCATGATTGCATTGAATCCGCGATCGCCAATCACGAGCTCGCGTATCAAATGCAAGCCGCCGTCCCCGAGCTCGTCGATCTTTCCGGCGAACCGCAGTGGCTGAAGACCCTGTACGGATTCGATTCCAAATACGAGCCGACGAAAATTTATGCCGCCGAATGTTTGCTCGCTCGCCGATTGATCGAACGGGGCGTTCGCTTTGTCGAGTTGACGTGTCCGGCCGTTGGCGGCGATCGCTGGGACCAACATTCGCAATTAAAACAGGGTCACGAGAACAACGCGTTGGCGGTTGATCAACCGATCGCGGCGCTGCTGGTCGACCTTCGCCAACGCGGACTTCTCGACGAGACGCTCGTCGTCTGGGCTGGCGAGTTTGGACGAACACCGTTTGCGCAAGGGTCTGACGGTCGCGATCACAATCCGTTTGGGTTTTCGATCTGGATGGCTGGCGGCGGCATTCGGGGCGGAACGATCTATGGCCAAACCGACGAGTGGGGCTATCACGCGATCGAAAACCGCTGCGAGATCCACGACCTGCACGCGACGATGTTGCACCTGTTAGGAATAGATCACACGCAGTCAACGTTCCGGTTTGGCGGACGCGACATGAGATTGACCGACGTAAAGGGCCACGTCATCCACGGTATCCTCGCCTGACGCACGCCGAAACAATAAGTGACGGCATGAAATTTTGTTCGCAGGCCCCGACTGTCGTAGCCCCAAACACTTTTAATCAGCATCGGCCCCCTGCCAGCTCGTCTGGCATGAGCAAAGTTTTACCAGTTAGTAGGCGTCAAATGCACCATTATGTGGCCATTCTTATCGTGGAATCCCTCGCTAACTTTAAAACTTGTTCACCCGTGAGCAAGCTCACAGGGGTCCGAAAAAAATAGGTGGCACAACGTGGACAGAGCCTGGACTCGAGTCTTGCACATTTTGCCCGCCGGACCAAGTCCCCCGAACTGTCGCGGTGACTCAGGCCTTGAGCCGATCAAGCGTTGGGTCGGCGGGGCATCCACTCCATCATTGACGAATTGCCGGTACCCCGACGCAGGATCGACTCCATTTCTAGCGGCCCAGTATCGGTGATGTTGATCGTAGTCAATCCAGTCTACCCGCCGTGTTGTGCGAGCATAACCGGCATCGCTGCTGTACGGATAAAGCTCAGGTGATTCTGCCAGCGGCTTGCCGCCACTGCATGGGTTGAGGTGAATGTACCGACTGAAACTCCAATAATAGCTTTCGTCTTCCACCGGAAAAGCCTTGTATCGCCCCCGATAGAGGCGTGGATGAGACTGGGCATCCAAGCCATCGGTAAAACGTCCGTAGTGTCCTTCATCCTGGAACAGTCGACGCCGTCCGTCGCCACGGGTGACGACATGGTAGATTACATTTTCGTATTGCAGGCGGGGCAGTCGTGGCACTTCCGTCCCAATTTTTCAAGGTCTTCACTGAGCCAAGCATTGTGGAGCGATGATGCAGTCTTCTCAATCCCGGGACGAATTAAAGGGGACGACGACCCGCGGGGATAAAATCAGCCAGCGACAATCGCAGCAGAATTTGTGCAAGCTTCCACTCAGTGGCCACTCCGGTTACCATAGCGACTAGTCCAGCGGAGCTTTGCCTCGCATTCCTTTACCCCCATCTTGTTCCCACAAGGGCTTCTTGCGTTATGTCTAAAAAACAAACTTCACGACGCGACTTCATCAAGGTCACGTCCAAGACGGCAGCCGCAGCAGCGGTTGTCCCCTACTTCACGTCAACTTCCACAGCATTCGCGAACCAGGCCAAAAACGATCGCCCGCAAATCGGCTGCATCGGCGTCGGCAGTATGGGGACCGGCGACGCGCATGGTCACAGTGGCTTTGGCGATATCGTTGCCGTTTGCGACGTCGATTCACGTCACGCCGACCGCGCCAAGAATGATGAAAACATTGGTAAAGGTAAAGCCGATTCCTATGGTGATTATCGCAAGGTGCTGGAGCGAAAGGATATCGATGTGGTCAGCATCGTGACGCCCGATCACTGGCACGTCAAAATCGCGATCGAAGCATTGCAGGCTGGCA
>Ga0105045_10001050_pt1 | contig 21990 bp, 22 predicted proteins | sample MAT02_FD_78089 | JGI IMG/M metagenome (GOLD analysis project Ga0105045, IMG submission 78089) | Freshwater microbial communities from Lake Fryxell liftoff mats and glacier meltwater in Antarctica - MAT-02 (megahit assembly) | ecosystem: Environmental > Aquatic > Freshwater > Ice > Liftoff... | reverse complement strand
TTTTCAACGTGTTGGCGATTCTGGGGATAGCAGCTGTTATTTTGCCTCTTCAGGTGAAGACGAATACGACCTGGATCGAAATCCCGCTTAGTTTTTTGGCGGCCGTTTTGGTGCTGGTATTAGTCAGTGACGTTTGGCTCAACGACTTTTCTTTCAACGTTATCAGTAAAGGAGATGGGATAGTTTTACTCTTGTTTTTTTCGGTTTTTCTGGTATATAACGTCGTTGCGTCCAAAGCCCCCGATCAACATCCCGATTCGATAGAAATTGTGGCTTATTCAACCAAAAAATCAATCTTTTGGATTTTGGTTGGAATGGGAGGGTTGATTTTAGGCGGAAAACTCATTGTGGACAATGCAGTGTTTATAGCGCAAGAGATGGGACTTTCTGAGCGCATAATTGGATTAACGATCGTATCTATAGGCACCTCACTTCCTGAATTGGCCACATCGGTAGCGGCAGTTCGCAAAAACAAAGTTGACATTGCCATTGGCAACGTTGTCGGTTCCAATATTTTCAACATTTTCTTTATCTTGGGAGTATCATCTATCATTGGACCTGTTGCCGTTGCCGAGGCCAACTTAATAGATATTTATGTCAATATTCTCGCTGGATTACTGTTGTTCCTATTCGTTTTTACGGGTAAGGGAAGAACACTTAACCGTTGGGAAGGTGGAATATTTCTTTTGATATACGTGATCTATATCTCATCACTTGTGGTAATGGAATAAAAAAAAGCCCACCTGAGAAGGTGGGCTTAGATTCTGGGTCTTTTCTGAATTTTAGTTTCCAGAAACTACAGCTGGAGTTTCCTCCTTTGTGTTTTCCAAAACTTCACCTTCAATTACCTCTTCAGAAGGAACCTCTTCCATCACTGGAGCTTCAGGAGTTTCCTCGATAATTTCGATAGGAGCAGAAGTTTCTTCTTCCGTTTTTTTCTGGCCGCAAGAGGCGATTACCATTGTTGCGGCGATCATCATCGCAAAGATGCTTGTTTTCATTGTTTTATGATAGTTGTTTAATGTCCACTTGGACGGGACAAATGTAGCAAAAATTATGTAAAAAAAATTTAAACGGTAAATAATAAGTATAAAATAGCAAATATTTTTTTTAACGGAAATCTCTCATATTCTCTATTTTCAGAATGAGTAGGTTTAAAAGTCATTATTAAGTTGATAAAGAGACACATTAACCAAAAATATTGGGTGTGTTTTACTTAAAAAAAACATTATCGAAAGAAATTTTTGGATAATGGAAAATAGTGGTAAATTTCCCTAACATGCATGCAAACATAAATCTGTTAAAAATTTGGTGTCTGACTTTTTTAATTCAGTTACCCGTTTGCCTTTTTGGACAAGAACATTCATTGCCGATTTTGAACGAGTCTGACATAAGTTTTTTGGAAAAAATGACTTCCGATGTCTTGGAGCAATCACGCATTTATCCCCACCAATATATTTCCGCCACCCACGGATCCAATGAAACAGGTGGAATCTTGATTAGGCCTGGCGGAAAAGATGCCTATCCCTCTTTCTGGATACGAGACTATGCAATGTCCCTTGAGACGGGTATGGTGAAAGTAGAAGAGCAGCTGCACATGCTGGTTTTGACTGCTTCTACCCAATCGGATAAAACATGGATTACAGGGGGAGGAGGCATAGTGCCTTTTGGCGCCATTGCCGACCACATCCGGATAGACACCGGGGAGCCGATCTATTTCCCGGGTACGTACAGTTATGCGGAGCAGGGAACTCCCGAATGGGGATCCAGGCCTCCCTATTGTGACCAGTATTTTTTTATCCAGATGGCCCATTATTATATCATTCAATCTGGGAACACAGATTTTTTAACTCAGAAAATCAACGATATATCGTTGATAGACCGCCTGATTGTTGCTTTTCAAGTCCCGCCTTCGTTGGGAAATAGTGAGTTGGTTTATGCAAACGATCAAGTCAGAGGGGTGGATTTTGGTTTTAGAGATGCCATCACCATCACAGGAGAACTTAGTTTTGCTTCTATTCTAAAATATAGAGCAGCCGTCCAACTTGCTGACTTATTACAGTTATTGGATAGGGAGGAAGCCGCAAACTACTTGCAGGTTGCCTTATCTTTGAAAAAAACTATCCCCGAGACTTTCCGTCATCCCAGCGGATTGCTGCTGGCCTCGACCGGTAGAAGCAATCAGCCGGATGTTTGGGGCACAGCTTTGGCGGTTTATTTGGGAATTCTGGAAGGCGAGGAGCTGACTAAGGCCAGCCGTGCCCTTGTGGATGGCTATGTTGCAGGGCATCTCAGTTATCGGGGCAGTGTACGACATGTATTGACTATCCATGATTTTGACGCTTCTACAGCTTGGGAGGTGTCGATGGTACCAAAAAACAAGTATCAGAACGGGGCATATTGGGGAACACCCACAGGATGGGTTTGTTATGCGATGTATCAGACAGATCCCGCCGAAGCTAAAGAACTTGCATTAGAATATGTCGCAGAACTTAAAAGCAATGACTTCCGGCTAGGCGGTGATTCTGGGGCGCCATACGAATGTTTTAATCCCAACGGATACACCCAAAACCCCATCTACTTGACCTCCGTATCTGTGCCTTTGATTGCTTTTAAGAGACTCTTGTTTGAATGAACTTTCTTATGACTCATTTATAGGGGCTTTTCTGGAGTAGACTACAAAATCAAGGTCAAATTGGTCAGCTGTATTTTTTTTGTCCAGGTGTTGCCGGGATTTCTCCACCCATTGATCGGCTTCAATGGTCGGGAAAAATGTGTCAGCTTCTGGATTTGCGTGAACTTCTGTGATTACCAGTTCATCCGTATATGGGAGAGCCATCTCATAGATCTCCGCTCCGCCCAAAATAAAAATTTTATCCAGGTTTTTTGATTTGCCTATGTTAAAAGCCGCTTCCAAGTTTTGGACCGCATAGTGTCCATGGGGAGCATGAAAGGACTCGTTTCTGGTCAGAATAATATGAGTCCTTCCCGGTAGTGGTTTTCCGAAGCTTTCAAAAGTCTTCCGGCCCATGATGACATGGTGGCCGGTAGTGGTTTTCCTAAAGTGTTTGAGATCCGATGGCAAATGCCACGGCAATTCGTTGTTTAAGCCGATGGCATTGTTTGACGCTTTGGCCACGATGATACTTATTGTCAATTTTTTAAGTTGGTTTTGGTTGGATTCGGGAGACTGACTAGGGAGTTATTTTGTTTTCATGACATTGGGATAGGCTTCCATGACAAATGTATTGGTAGCATCTTCATCTATACTAACCATCTTAATGGAACTGCCGGATTTGTCTTCCTTGCTTTCGAAGTTCATCTCCATGACACTTCCTTCAGGAAGCTTATCGAAATACGCTTGGTTTTCAATTTGCATCTGTTGGGTGATGAAAGGGCTGTTCTTTCCCCAAAAGGCCTGAAGTCCTTCAATGGCTGTGGGACTTATCCAATAAACAGCTTCAATTTCCTCGTTTTTAGCATGGTATTCCTCACAGGTATATCCCAAGATGGTTTTTGAATTGCCCGTTTTTTCAAACTTTAAATCTTCCCAATCGATAGGTTCTTCGTTTTCTTCCATTGCTTCCATTTCCTCAGTATGTTGCATCAGATTTTGCCAGTCCAGCCCGAAGGCCATGCTTGATTTTCCTTCTTCATTTTCGACTAACATGATCGTAGCGTTATTTTTAAAGTCAAAAATCATGACAGTCTTTTCTTTGGCCTTTTTATTACTCTCATCCTGAAACTCCATACCTGTGAACTGCTCGTCATTACTAAAGTAAGATATAATCCGTGCCGGATCTTCAGCTTTACCTTTCGCATCGGTGGAATTGACTTCCATTTCGGCTATGCCTTTAAATGAATAGGATTCTTCTGTCTCAACATTCATGTCAACGGATTCCATGATTTTGCCAAAATCATAGGTTTTATCGCTTCCTGATGGTCCGGAGTACAAGTCTCCAAAAGCATTTTCAAACTGCTTTTGGCTAGCTTTTTCCACCTCACTTACAACCCTCTTTTCTACGGCGCGGGCTACTCCCTCCTCTGCGGCGGTTTTCAATCGCCTTAACAATTGAGCTTTGGAATCCATGGGGATGAAAAATGCGGAAAAAACAACAAAAATTAGTAGGAAATTTTTCATGGCTTTATTTTTATTTCTAGCCTAAAACTACAAAAAAACTTTTAACCTCCCAAAATATCATTTTAAAGTAAATAAATATGTACTTCGTTAAATTTCAAGAATGTATTCCAAAATACCGGCGTTTTTCCCTTTCGGCCGGGTTACAAGCAGGGGGAACGAATCATTCATTTGAATGAGCCGCTCTGCCATACTTCCTATAAATAGTGCCGTAGCCGCAGTTCTCCCTTTTGCTCCGATCACGATTCCGTCCGCGTGCCTTTCCTTGGCCGTTTGCAGGATGTCTTCTACCGGATCATCATCTTCGTCTTTGGTATATATGGGAGTAATTTTGATACCTTTGGTGTCTACTTTTCGAATAAATTTCTTATAGTTGATCTCTGCGTGAGTTTGCATGATTGCTGTAAATTCCTCATAGGTTTTACCTGTAAAATGATACCCTGTCGGCACACTAAATACATTTTGACAGATTATTTCTACTTTGTTGCTGGTTTTTTCGGCAATCGTGATTGCCTCCTCCATGGCATCTCTTGAATAATCGGAAAAATCACTCGGAACAAGGAGTCGCCTTATTTTTGGTTTGCAGTTTTCGGGTACTATCAAGAGGGAACAACTGGCGCGTCTTGCAAGCCGTTGTGAAATAACACCCGTGCCAGGTAGTGAAACTTTTCTGCCTACCAGTATCATGTCGGCGGACTTTTCATGGGCAAGCTTGAGTAACTTTTTTGACAGCTGACCTTCCTTTACGACAAAAGAAAATTCCGTGTCCCCTCTTTTGCAATAATAGTCCTCCACGGTTTTCTTCATCTGGGATTTTCTTTCCTCTATCATCCCTTCGATAAGATTCGGGAATTCATTCAAAACCTCTTTTGGGATGCTTAGATTTCGGATAATGTTTGTGAAATAAATCTTTTTTACCTGATTGATTTCCGCCATAAATGACGCAAACCTAACCAAGGTTTCATCCATGGAGGTCTGATCCAAGCAAACAATAAGTTTTTTGATTTGATACATCCTTTACTTTAATGGTGTTATCAGAATATGCTTTGATGATTTACAAAATATTCAATTAAAAATCTCAATTGCATCTAAATTTAAATCATTTTATCAGTTATCCAAAGCATTATTATGCTATTATTTACGCGGATAAGTTAATTTTAACATGCTGGTAAGTCAATCAACTTTTGACCATCATAATTGATGTTAGATTCTGATTATTAAAAAATTATATCTTTAGAGGCTTACTTTTCCTACTTGATTATTTTGATTTACCAGAATTCCTGATTTGATGCAGCGATAAATTTATTATTCCGCTATCTAAATTGTATCTTTGCAGGGAGTTCGGGTCTGCGACATGTTCAAACTTCACAATTTAATTAAAATACCGAGTGAAGCTCTTTTTCAAAATCAGGCCTCATCCATTTCCTTTACAGGATTTGGACCTCGCTTGTTACCAGGCAGGTTAACAGTGGAAGGTTGCGAATTCGGAGCAGCTCAAATCTTGTTACAAAGGAGGTTTGCAACACTCCAAGATCCGGACTCATTTTAAAAAGGAACCTTTGCCGTTTTGCGGAAAGTTTCCTTTTTTTGTGAGGTCTAATAGAGCATTCTGAACCTAATTGTTCCGGAAATATTTTTCAGTTCATCAATGACCTCCGGCGAATAGGCTTTGTCAATGTCTGTGATTACATATCCTATTTTCTCATTCGTCTTCAAGTATTGTCCCACGATATTGATGTGGTGATTGGCTAGGATCTGGTTGATCTTGGCCATAACTCCAGGTTCGTTGAGGTGGATGTGAATCAACCGATGCGCATCTTGCAAAAATGGTAACTGTATATTGGGGAAATTCACGCTGTTGTATGTGTTTCCCGTATTGATGTATTCCATGATTTTGCCGGGAACGAACTTGGCAATATTGACCTGTGCCTCGGAGGTGCTTCCTCCTATATGGGGCGTTAGGATGGTATTTGGCAAATTGAGCAATTCTGAATCAAAAGGTTCATCGTTATTTTTTGGCTCCGACGGGAATACGTCTATTCCTGCTCCTGCCAGGTGACCACTTTCCAGGGCATCCCTTAGTGCGGGTATTTCTACCACGTGTCCTCTACTGAGGTTGATCAACAAGGCACCTTTTTTCATTTTCTGAATACGGTCCCGATCAAGTAACAGGTGATTTTCTTTTCTCCCATCCACATGCAGGGAGACAATGTCACAGGTCTCCAGCAATTCATCCAATGAATCTATTTTCGTGGCGTTACCCAGGGCAAGTTTTTCCAATACGTCATAGTAGTGGACATCCATACCCATGTTTTCGGCCAAAACCGAAAGCTGCGCCCCAATATTGCCATATCCGACAATGCCCAGTTTTTTCCCCCTCACCTCAAAACTGCCATCTGCGGACTTGTCCCAAACACCCTGGTGCATGTTGACACTTTTGTCAAAAAGTTTTCTGCGAAGAAAGATGATTTCGGCAATGGCCATTTCCACCACGGATCGGGTATTGCTGAACGGAGCGTTGAAGACAGCTATTCCTTTTTCCAGGCACATCTCCAAGTCTATTTGATTGGTTCCGATACAAAATGCCCCAATGGCCATAAGCCGGTTTGCATTTTCCAGGACTTTCTTGGTCACCTGGGTTTTGGACCGGATTCCCAAGATGGATACCGACTTTATTTTCTCGGCAAGTTCCTCTTCGGAGAGGGCGGAAGAGACGACTTCCACGTTGTATCCCTCTTGTTTCATCAATTCAACGCCTATGGGATGTATGTTTTCCAAAAGAAGAACATTGATTCTGCTTTTGGGATACGAAAATTTCTTGTTCATTTTATTTACATATAGAATCTCATCCAAACTGGGAGCAACATGATCCGCCTTAGCCAATACTTTAGGGCGATTTACGTTTTCTGTAAAAGCATAAAATTTATTTGCCACGCCAGATGCTTTGATTTCGTAATCCGTATATCCGTCTCCTATAACATAGATATCACCTTCCAGGTTTAATTGTTTGATGGTTTCGGGCTTTCCGTTGTTTTTTGAGAGCAGATTGTCCCGATCGAAATCTACAATGTTGTCATTCTCATCGTATACAAATTCGTTGGCAAAGACATTCTCTTTTTTGATGCCATATTCTGCCACAATAGGAATAATAAAATCCTTGAATCCGTTGGAAATTATAAAAATATCATTCGCATTGTCCTGGAAGAACTCTTTGTTACGTTGAAATGATTTTGATACCTTGTTTCTCAAAGAAGCAATCAAATCATTGATTTGAGATTTGGTAGCGTTTAATAAATTAATCCTTCTTTCTAGGCTTTCCCTGAAAGTAAGATTACCCTCCATTCCCTGGTCGGTGATATCTTTGATTGCCTGCAGTTTTTCTTCCTTCTGTGGATCTCCCTTTAAGCTGATTTCTCCAAGGATGTCAAGGGCTTCCACTTGGGTAAAAGTACTGTCAAAATCAATAATAAATTTCTTGGTAATGGCCATGATGCTGGTAAGATTTTGTTTACAAGCTGCAAAATTAATAGATTATAAAATAGTATACGGGTTTGACTTGAAATTACTTTTCCTATTTTTGGGCTTATAATTTCAAACCACTCCAGATTTTTGAATTGGGTGAAATTGTCTTACCAGTATCCTTTGGGTTAGGGCCATTCTTACACCCCAAATGGCGGAAGTCTGAACCCCTCAAGTGAACCAAAATTAGAAGAATATCCGTTTAGCATTTATCAAAACTGGAATAACATGAAAATTTACTTTATCGCTTTGTTAGTTGGGGGATGGCTAGTTGCTTGTCAACCGCAGGTAAAAGGAATATCAGCAGAAGATACCCCCAAAGATGTAACCGGACATTACGGAGAAAAAATTTCCGTCGGGAAAGCAGTCTCTATCAAACAAATGCATATGGAATTGTTGAAAACGGGTGTATTTGAAGGCAAAGTGCATGGCGACATCAGCGAGGTATGTGTCAATAAAGGTTGCTGGATGACAATGTCCTTGCCGGACGGAAACTTGATGCGAGTGACTTTTAAAGATTACGGGTTTTTTGTGCCAACCAATTCACAGGGATTTCCGGTTACCGTGGAAGGAAAGGCGGTAAAATCCGTCACAGATGTGGCAACGCGAAGGCACTATGCCGCAGATGCCGGTAAGACCAAAAAAGAAATAGAAGCCATGCAGGGTGATGAGGAAAGTTTTACCTTTGAAGCTACCGGAGTATTCATATCGGGCGCAATTTGATTTATTAAGTTTATGACAATACTAAGTTAATTTGATTCATGCCTTTGGCTATAGACAACATTAGAGTGGGGCGGGTTTACAAACTGACCAACTATGGGGAAATCCGGTTTTTACAAGCCATGGAGCGACTCAACAGCGTGAATTTCAAAATGAAAGACCTCGATACCTTGGAGCTTTATGAACTGGAGGAGCTTCTTCGCTGGGGTAGAGGAAAAGATTACGATTTGGATGAAATGCGGTAACATAGATTTATCAATGGAAAAAATGGGGAAAGAAAAAAATTATCGCGTTTCGCTTGCGGAAGCAATTCTAAAGGCAAAATGTCCGAAATGCCGCAAAGGGAATTTGTTTCCAGTCTTCATCATGAGTTATAGAAGACTTTCTGACATTAATCCAGTCTGCCCCAATTGCCAGGAGACGTTGGTTCCAGAACCTGATTTTTATTACGGCGCCATGTACATCAGTTATGCTTTTTCCGTTGCGTTGGTCGTTACGGTCATGGTAGCATTAAATGTGTTGTTTCAGCGGCCTGCGCTTAGCGTCTACCTTGGATCCGTTGTCGCTGCCAACTTGTTGCTTTTACCGTTGATGCTGCGGTATTCAAAAGTATTGTACCTCTATGCGATGGGAAGCATTACCTATGATGAGTCTATTTCTGGTAGGTAGATTGCACTTAAGGAGAATATCCTTACCCGTTGTTGGGCATCTATTCGGCTATTTTCAATTTATTATTTTCATAAAATCACGTTTTTATTTTTAATGAAAGTGAATTTTTTTTCATATTTACGAATTGTAAGTAAAACATACTAAACCGAAAGTCGTATAGACATCTTGTACGTTTTTAAGAAAACTTTATGGATAAAATTTTAAACAGTATCGTTGTTCAGGTGAATGACGAGGTTTATTTGAAAGATCCGTTAAGTTCTGAATTGGGTAAACGGATCATCCGTGAAAGTCTCCTGCTTATTTTAGAACTTGGAATGGAAGGGTTTACCTTTCGGAAGCTTTCCGAAAAAGTAGGCAGTACTGAGGGTGCAATCTACCGATATTTTGAAAACAAGCACAAGTTGCTCGTTTACCTAACCGCTTGGTATTGGGGTTGGTTGGAGCATCATTTGGTTTTTAGTATTACCAATCTTTCCGACTCAAAAGAAAAAATGAAAATTGCGATCCGACTTTTGGTAGAAGGACCCGTCAACAAACAAAATCAATATTTGGATCCTGTAGTACTTACCCAAATTGTTACGGAGGAGTCTTTTAAAACTTTTTTGACCAAAGAGGTAGATGCTGAAAACGAAAATGGTTTTTTCAAGCATTTTCATGGGTTGAGTAGCCGTATTGTTGCGATTGTAAAAGAAATAAACCCTTCCTATAAATATCCCAAAACCCTGGTTTCAACACTTATGGAATCCACGTTGCTTCATGCCTTTTTCAGGAAGCACATGCCTTCGATGACCGAAATCGGATTGCAGGGAGACCAAAAAGTGGATTTTTATTACGAGTTGGTATTTAAAACGCTAAAGAATGAAAACTGAACTACTTGAATCACCTCTAAGTAGGTTTTTCAATCTTTTGAAAGAAGAAAAGAAAGAGGTATATGCGATCTATTACTATGCGGTATTAAACGGCATCGTTTCTTTATCCCTTCCCCTTGGAATCCAGGCGATTTTGAACTTCATTCTTGGTGGAAGGTTGACTACGTCTTGGACAATATTGGTTGCCATCGTGGCTTTGGGGGTTATGTTTGGTGGATTTCTCCAGATAAGTCAGTTATACCTGACAGAAAAACTTCAACAGCGGGTATTTAGCAAATCTGCCTTAGAATTTGCTTACCGACTTCCCCGTATTAAAATGGAAGCTTTGGTAGGAAAATATGCCCCGGAATTGGTAAACAGATTCTTTGATACCATCAACCTTCAAAAAGGACTTGCCAAACTTTTAATTGATTTTAGCACAGCTTCCCTACAAGTATTTTTCGGATTGATTCTCCTGTCCATATACCATCAGTTTTTTATCATTTTTGCGGTAGTGCTTGTTTTCCTTCTTTACCTCGTATTTAAATTGACCTCTCCCAAGGGTATGGCGACGAGCTTAAAGGAATCATCGGCTAAATACGAAGTTGCCTACTGGCTGGAAGAAATTGGGAGAACGCTCGGCACCTTCAAGCTCGCCGGATATTCCAACCTTCCATTCATGCGTGTGGATAAACTGGTGTCAAAGTACGTGGAATACCGAAACAATCACTTTATGGTATTAATATTTCAATACAAAGTGATGATTGCCTTTAAGGTCCTTATTGTCGTCTCTGTTTTGGTTGCAGGCAGTTTACTCTTAATGAATGATGAGATTAGCATCGGTCAGTTCGTGGCAGCGGAGATAATTATCGTATTGATAATTGCTTCCGTGGAAAAGCTTATTTTGAGTTTGGAAACGGTTTATGATACCCTTACCGCTACCCAAAAGATAGGACTTATCATGGATATGGAACTGGAAAGGAACGATGGCGTAGATAAATCCCTTGCTACCGATCCAGAAGGGCTACATTATGAGATTAGAGACCTTAGCTTTAAGCATTCCAATGCCGACAGACCTATTTTGGATAGGATTAGTCTAGAAATCAAATCAGGAGAAAAAGTAGTTATTACGGGAAAAAGCGGCTCGGGAAAGAGTACTTTACTGTATTTGATGGCAGGATTAATAGAGGATTACTCGGGAAGAATCAACATCAATAAGCTGCCTTTGGAAACCTTGGCATTGGACAAACTGAGGTCCATGATCGGTGATTCGCTTTCTCACCAATCCATTTTTCACGGGACTATTCGGGAAAATATCACCGTAGGTAAAGACAGCGATGAGGGTAGACTGAGAGATATTATCAAGTTGGTGGAATTAGACGAATATGTATATAAACTGAAAGAGGACTTGGATACCATTTTGTTGCCTGAGGGAAAACAAATCAGCCATGCGGCAATCAGTAAAATCATTCTGGCAAGAAGCATTTACTGCAATCCAAAATTGATGTTGCTTGAGGAGGAGTTTAACCACTTGAACAAAAAAGATACCAACAAACTATTAAACTATATATTTAACGGTCCTTGGACCCTGGTGGCTGTTTCGAACCAAGAACGAACCATTGAACGGGCTGATACCATTGTGGAATTGGATCAGGGAGAAATTGTCTTCAAAGGTACATTCAACGAATATAAATCTTATTTAAAAGGAGAAAACTACTGATTGGTATGTTGAATATTTCAAAAAACACGATTAAAGACCGAATTGATCTTTCTTCCTTTCAAAGTTACAAAATGACAATACCCAACAACGAAAGTAAAAAGCGGGTAAGAATCTTGCTTTACTGTATGTTGGTGGTCTTTGTGGTTTTATTTTTGCCATGGACTCAAAACTTCCGATCAAGGGGAATAATCACAGCCTTGAAGCCGGAGCACAGACCCCAGACCATTCACTCCATCATCCCGGGAAGAATAGAGAAATGGTATGTCCAGGAAGGTGAATTTGTCAATAAGGGAGATTCGATACTTTTTATCTCTGAAATCAAGGAAGAATATATGGATCCGGAGTTGCTGGACCGTACCCAATTACAGGTAGATGCCAAATTTTTGTCAGTGAAGTCATATGAAGAAAAAGTAAAGGCGCAGGAAAACCAAATTGGGGCATTGACACAAAACAACAAACTTCGGCTGCAGCAGGCTCAAAACCGCTTGCAGCAGGCGCAATTGAGCATCATGTCCGACAGTGTCATGTTGGAAGCTGAGGTGTTGAATTTGTCTGTTGCGGAGGTTCAGTTTGAGCGTATGGAGAATTTGTACGAACAAGGGCTTAAATCCCTTACCGAGTTGGAGCAGCGGAAAATCAAGCTCCAAGAAACCCTGGCAAAGCGGATCAGTGCAGAAAACAAATTATTGAGTAGTAGAAACGACCTGTTGACAGCGCAAATAGAACTCAATGCAATAGACAATGATTTCCGGGATAGGTTGGCCAAAGTAAATGCGGACAGATACAGTGCCTTGTCCGACCAATATGATGCGGAGGCCACGCTTACCAAGCTTGAAAATCAACTTTCCAACTATACGGTACGTTCGGGCATGTATTATGTCTTGGCTCCCCAATCCGGATATGTGACTCAAGCCATACAAGTAGGGTTGGGGGAGACAATTAAGGAAGGTGCTGAAATAGTCAGCATTATGCCCGACAATTATTCTTTGGCGGTGGAGCTTTACCTGGCCCCAATTGATCTTCCACTGGTCAAAATTGGAAACAAAGTCAGATTTATCTTTGACGGTTGGCCTGCAATCGTATTTTCCGGCTGGCCCCAGTTGTCGAATGGTACTTTTGGGGGAGTCGTTTATGCGATAGACAATTTCACCAGTACCAACAACATGTACCGGATACTCGTAGTGCAAGACCCTGACGAAGAACCCTGGCCGGATGCCATCAGGCCAGGATCTGGAGCCGATGGAATCGCCTTGCTAAACGATGTGCCCCTCTGGTACGAAATATGGAGGCAAATGAACGGATTTCCTGCTGATTTCTATACCCTGAAAGAAACTAAAGAGATGAATAAGAGCGAGAAAAAATAGTTCTAAGATTCAATTAGTTTAATTCTATCTAATTTTAAACCTTAATCGACAGGATTTGCCAATGCGTTATTTGTCTATCATAAATTTTGTTGTATTCTTTTTAACCGTTGGCCTCATCTCTCCCGCAAATGGTCAAGAATTACTCTCTTATGGGGATTTTTTGGTGTGGGTCCAGATGGATCATCCGGTAGCCAGGCAGGGGGATATTACGCTTGAATTGGGTAAACAGGAGCTTCGGATGGCAAGGGGGGGATTTGATCCGGTTTTATTTGGAAACCAAGATGAAAAGACCTTCAACAATACGGATTATTACCGCAAGCGGGAAGCAGGTGTATATGTGCCCACTATGGCGGGTGTGGAATTCAAGGGGTTAGTCGAGCAAAATACGGGAAACTTTTTAAATTCTGAAAATACAGTTCCCCAATCTGGCTTAATCACGGTAGGGGCCTCTGTAAATCTGGGGCAAGGGCTCTTCATCGATGGAAGAAGAGCCGCCCTGCGCCAAGCCCAGATTTATTTGGAATCCACGGTCGAGGAACGCAGACTAATTCTGAATGACCTGTATCTTTCAGCCACTATGACTTATTGGGACTGGGCAAAAAGCTACGCCGACTTGAAAATCTTTCAGGAAGGGCTGGAATTGGCCGTATTCAGATTTGAAGGCATTAAAACCAGTTTTTTTCAAGGAGACTTACCGGCAATAGACACCGTCGAGGCCTATACGCAAGTATTGAACCGTACCATTCGGCTACAAAACGCCGAGAATTCCTTTTTTGCCAAAACCCAGGAACTAAACGTTTTTCTGTGGGATGAATCAGACAATCCAATGTTTTTAAATACCCAAATTGTACCTGCGAGTTTGGACAATGGCCTTTTGGTAGCACTCGAAATTGATTCATTCAGGGCCCAACTTCCAAGTCACCCTGAAATCAGGTTGATGGATTACGACATTGATTTTTTGGAAGTGGACCGCCGATGGAAAGCGGAACAGTTGAAACCAACAGTCAAGTTAAACTATAATGTACTTTCCGAAACAATCAATAGCATGGAGGTAAGTCCATTTTTTGAAAACAACTACAAATTTGGAGTTTCTGTAAGTACACCACTTTTTTTGAGAAAAGAAAGAGGATCTCTTGGCGTCACCAAAGCCAAAATCAATATTACCCAATATAAGCGGGACCTTGTATTCCAGAAATTAATTGCAGACTTGGAAAAACAGTATAATAATTTTTTAGTTTTAAATAGACAAGTATCTACCTTTGAGAGCAATATCAACGCTTTGGAGCGTTTGTTGGAAGGGGAAAGGATCAAATTTGATTTGGGAGAAAGTTCTCTGTTTCTGATAAATGCCCGGGAAGTAAGCCTTTTCGACGCACTTGTTGTGCTGAATTCGATCTACTCGCAGCGAAATATCTCCATCGCAAGTGCAAGGACTGCGGCAGGTCTTGGTTTTGATGTGTTGGATCAATAAAAATATGTAATATTGAAATTCAAATACCCCAACTGATATGATGGTCACGATTTTTCACTGGCGTTTTCAGAGAAAAAATTAACCTGGGCGAAGAGGTCTTACTGGAAGGTTATGGTACTAGATGGCAAAGACTCGAGGAAAAAATATTTCTTTGAAGGGTGTGAATTAATCTTTGGTTGAATACGAAGATCAAAGGATATTTTTCAATTTTTCAAATGTCAAAGGTTTCTCAATAAATCCACTGACATAGGGAAAATCCTTTGATTTTTGCCTATCCTGGAAGTCTATAGAACTGGAGAGCATAATAATGGTATCTTCCCTAGAGGATTCAAAGTGAGCATATTCTTTTAAGAAATCCCAGCCGTTCATTACAGGCATATTTATGTCAACAAGAATAAGCACTTTATTGATATGGCCCAAGCCTTGGATGTATTTGAGTGCTTCTTCTGCTTCCAAAAATTCTTTGATGCCAGGTGATAAGACAAACCTTTTAATCAACCGCTTGTTTATAAGGTTATTAATGGGGTCATCATCAATTAAAACAATTAAATCGAATGAATACATTGATTTTTAAAATAATAAAATAACTGACCTAAAATGAACTGTTTGAAGTTTACCACTATAATTCCAGTATTAAAACTTATTAAATAAATTTTACATTCAGGAAACTAACAATTCTCCGGTGCAAAATTAAAAAAAATAGGGAGGTGTTAAAGCCTCCCTATCAAAAATATTTTAATTTATTGGAATTACATCATTCCGCCCATGCCACCGCCATGCATTGCAGGTCCTGAAGGAGCATCTTCCTTCACATCTGCAATCACACATTCGGTAGTCAAAAGCAAAGCGGCAATAGAAGCGGCATTTTCCAGAGCCAATCTAGTCACCTTAGTTGGATCAACCACACCAGCTTTGAACAAATCCTCATATTGGTCAGTTCGGGCATTGTAGCCAAAGTGAACATCATTTGTTTCTTTGATTTTGTTGATGACAACAGAACCTTCTCCGCCGGAGTTGGCAACGATTGTTCGCAATGGAGATTCAACAGCTAGCCTGATGATATTAATGCCGGTATCCTCATCTTCATTTAAACCTTTCAAATTATCCAACACCTTTGAAGCGCGGATCAGGGCAACACCACCACCTACAACAACGCCTTCTTGTACAGCGGCTCTGGTAGCGTGCAGCGCATCATCTACCCTGTCTTTTTTCTCCTTCATTTCTATTTCAGTGGCAGCTCCTATATAAAGGATGGCTACTCCACCTGAAAGCTTGGCAAGTCTTTCTTGAAGTTTTTCCCGATCGTAATCAGACGTGGTCTTTTCTATCTGGGATTTGATTTCATTGATTCTTCCCTTGATGGCTGACTTTTCACCCGCACCGTTTACGATGGTCGTGACGTCTTTATCAATGTTGATTTTTTCAGCAGTGCCCAGATAATCGATCGTTACATTTTCTAATTTGTAACCTCTCTCTTCTGAAATCACAGTACCACCTGTAAGTGTGGCGATATCTTCGAGCATGGCTTTTCTTCTGTCTCCAAATCCGGGAGCTTTAACGGCGGCAACTTTCAAAGCACCTCTGATTTTGTTTACCACAAGGGTAGCCAAGGCTTCTCCATCCACATCTTCGGCAATGATTAAAAGTGGTCTTCCGGACTGAGCCACAGGCTCAAGGATCGGAAGTAACTCCTTCATGGAAGAGATTTTTTTGTCATAAATCAGGATGTATGGATTCTCAAGTTCGGCTTCCATCTTCTCCGTGTTGGTGGTAAAGTATGGCGACAGATATCCCCTGTCAAACTGCATACCCTCTACCGTTCTTACCTCGGTCTCAGTTCCTTTGGCTTCTTCTACGGTTATAACACCGTCTTTACCAACTTTTTCCATAGCGTCAGCGATCATGTTACCGATCTCCTCGTCATTGTTGGAAGATATGGTACCTACCTGGGCAATTTCTTTACGTGTGGAAATTGTTTTTGAAGATGCTTTTAGTTCGTTCACTATAGCACTAACTGCCTTATCAATGCCTCTTTTGAGATCCATTGGGTTGGCACCTGCTGCTACGTTTTTTATGCCTACTGAGAAAATGGATTGTGCAAGTACAGTGGCAGTGGTAGTACCGTCTCCAGCGTCATCGGCAGTTTTGGAAGCTACTTCCTTCACAAGTTGGGCTCCCATATTTTCGATGGGGTTGTCCAACTCAATTTCCTTGGCTACAGTAACTCCGTCTTTGGTGATGGTTGGCGCACCGAACTTCTTGTCGATAATGACATTTCTGCCTTTAGGTCCCAATGTTACTTTAACTGCATCAGCAAGGGCGTCAACACCTTTTTTGAGCCTGTCTCTTGCGTCTGTTTTGAAAAATAATTCCTTAGCCATTTTCTAATTCTGTTTTAGTTTTTTAATTAATTGATAGATTAACGAATTCTATAGAATAGCGAATATGTCCGCTTCCCGCATGATTAGATAATCTGCACCGTCCACATTTAATTCAGTGCCGGAGTATTTACCGTATAAAACCGTATCGCCCACCTTCACTGTCATCGGCTCATCTTTCTTGCCATTTCCTACTGCTACGATGGTTCCTTTTTGTGGTTTCTCTTTGGCAGTGTCAGGAATGTAAAGACCTGAAGCAGTTTTTTCTTCGGCTGCAGCGGGTTCTACCAAAACCCGGTCTGCTAAAGGTTGAATGTTTACTTTAGACATGTTCTTAGTTATTTTTTTAAGTTAATTTCTTAGTACTATACCCTCCTTTGCACTTTCTGTGCCAACTACCATTTGGAGAATTACTATGACATAAAGTCGTGTCAGACGCTTGCAATTTGTCATTTATGTAAAAGTTTAACTTTTTGCTGTCATTTTTTCTTTTTGCTCTTGACCCATATGTCAGGATTTTGTACATTTTGGCAAAATCTACTAACATCCAAACAAACCATATGAGTACTTTATCTGAAAACTGGATTTCCGAAGGCTGGGTTGACTTTGAATACAAGAAATACATCCTTTTGGGATATCTGAAAAGTGTCAATGTGCAATTTAAAGAAGATAAACTCTATCCTCCACTGTCGGATTTAATCAGGCATTATGAACGGCTTCAACGGTTCAACGAAACCAAAAAGCAACTAAAGCTCTCCTTCCCAAAGAATGTGTCAGGCTTAGATCTGGAAAATCTTCGGGTTACTTATGAAAGCCGCTTGACAGAAGATGAAATGATGAAGGAACTGGCCGATATCGTGGCGTTTGCACTTCCAAAAATCAAAACACATATCGAAGAAGGAAAGAATATCTATGACCTTATTGAAAGCAACTTGCAAATTGAGCCAATTGGAATCACGCCCATCTATCAGCGGGAAGGCTATGCCATTTTGTCGTTTGACCATTCCAAAGACGTCTATGTCTATCGCTATAGTTTAAACTTATTTCAAAACAGTGCGGATACTTTTAGGGGAATTGCTTTGAGGTTCGTTCAAAAAATCAGACAATCCCTGGTTAATTCATTTCAGAAAATAAAAATGGATTTGGTCAGAAATTTCACCGACTTACCCAACCCATCCGCTTGGAGAATTCATTCATCCCAGGCGATTCCCTTGGATGAAAGTTTTGTTCCGATAAGCAAAAGGTTATTACTTAAAACAATAGAAGTCTAGCTGAATACTACAACTAGACCTCTTTGAGATTTTCAGTTGGAAACAGAGAAGAATCAATCCTCCTTTTTCAACAGGGAAATTTCATTTGCACTTAATGCAGGTGTGGGCCTCCTGTCTAGGTAGGCAGTTTTTTTCGCATTTTCCCTTGCTAAATCACGGTTTTTGATGATTTCATCTCCCGGTTTGGAAAAAAGGATTTTCCACCCCTCAGAAAAACTTTCTGCCTTTCTCAAGTCCCGGATGATATCGATAAATTCGTGGAAGTTCAGATAAATGGGATTATAAGAATCCACGTTTTTGGTGATCCCATAAGTCGGACGCTCTTTCTCTTCCATAAAGGTGCCAAACATCCTGTCCCATATGATAAACGTTGACCCGTAATTTTTGTCGAGGTAATGGGCATCACTCGCATGGTGAACCCTGTGGTGTGATGGAGTGGTGAAAAAATATTCAATAGGTGCCGGCAATTTGGTGATGTACTCTGTATGGATCCAAAACTGATACAATACCGCAACCTGATGGCAGATAAAGAAAACAAAAGGATCAAATCCCATAAACATGACTGGGATAAAGAAAATGATTTTTATGTGCTGCACCCATCCCAAGCGAAAGGAAACGGAGAAGTTGTATTTCTTGGAGTTGTGATGGGTAATATGGGTTGCCCACCAAAACCGCTGCTCGTGAGAAACCCTATGGGCCCAATACCTTGCCATATCCACAGCAAAGAAGCAGAAAATAAACGACCACCATGAAACTGGGATTTTAAACGGACTGATGTTCCAAAAGAATATAGCTATGCCAAAAGTTGCGACTTTTATCAAAGCACTTATCCCCACGTTCACCAATCCAATCGTGGCGGCTGCCAGAAAGTCTTTGCCATCGTAGGAATCCCGTTTTTGATATAGGCTGATTCCCCATTCCACAAAAACGAGAAGGAACATAATTGGTGCAGCCCAGATGATTATATTGGGCCATTTTTCAGCACCTAGATCTTGAAAGGTCAAATGATTGTCAAACATACGTTGTAAGGTTGAGTAAGGTTTAGTAAGTTTTGGTTTGTAAATAGCTTACAATTTACAAAAAACTTGAAGTGAGATCAACTTAATAGACTATATTTTTTTTGAATGACTAAAAATAAAAAAAGTCCGCTCTAAAGAGCAGACTTTCATAATACCTTTCAAAAATTATATTTTATTGTTCGGGTGCTTCCTCTAAAGGTAACTCCTCAGAAGGAACTGTTTCCTCATTCGGTGAAGGAAGAAGCGTGTTTTCTTCAAAAGAGGGGGTTAAAATTTGCTTTCTTGCATTTTCAATATTTGGGGATGTAAAACCGGAGGGACTACTCGACTTGTGAAATGCGGAGGATGCCAGCGAAAGGGCTAAAATACCAATCGCCAAAACCCATGTTGCCTTTTCCAGAATATTTCCAGTTTTAGTCACACCCATTATCTGGGAAGCACCTCCACCAAAAGCAGCTCCGACACCACCCTTGGAATTTTGTCCCAGAATGACCAAAATGAGTAATACAGCCAACACGATAATGATACTAATCAATACAATAAACATGATAGTTAAGAATTAATTGTTCTCTAATTGTTTTAAGCAATCTGCAAAGTAAGCTTTTTTATCTGGAAATTTCAACTGTAATTTCCTGTAAATTTCTTTGGCTTCGGTTAATTTTTTTTGTTTTACCAAAATCTTCGCAAATGATTCCGATGTTAAATTCTCTTTTAGGCGGGTACTTTCTATCGACAGATCGGAAGTATCATCCAACACATCACCGTTTGGTTCCTTGTTGAATTTAACTGTTTTCCTGTTAAACTCGTCAATCAATTCATCTTGGATTTGTTTTTTCTCATCCAAAAGATTCTTCTTTTCCCGCAGCTTTATGGCAGCCAATATGGCGTCAGGTGCAAGTTCATGATTCAGAACACCGCTTTCCCCGACTTGGGGCTGCGGCTCTTGAAAGGAAGGATCAGCAGGTTCGGATGAGTGTTCTTGCCCGGTGGATTTCAGGCGGTTCAAGTTTTCTTCCAAGTCTTTCAACACATCCCTTCTTCCCTTTTTGACCGTAGACTGGGTTGGTACAGGTTCCTTGCTTTTTTCGTCCGGTTTTTCTTCTATTTTTGAGAAAGTTTTCAGTTCACTTTCTTCTTCTTCGTTTACCATTAATTCAACTGGCGGGGCGAAGGTTACTTTAGCCACATTTTCGTCTTCTTCAAAATCCGATTGGTCTGCCTTCTCCTCGGATACTTCTTGGTCTGGTAGAAAAGAAAGAAAGGGAATCGGGTTTTCTATAAGAAATTTGAGTCTTTTTCGGTCGGGGGACTGGATGGCAGCATGAATCAATAATTCGTTGGGGCTATCTAGGGAGAGCTTGTTTTGGTATTTGGCAGCTAGAATTGTCGGCAACACGAAGTAAGGAAACTCATGGTGAAGTTGTATTAGTAATTGGTATTCCAATTCACCAAGATCATTTCCTTTGTTTATAATATGTAACAATTCACTTGCGGTCACCTTTCAATTCGTTTGTATGAAGTTAAATATAGGAGATAAATTTTAAAATTACCAATTCGCAACTGTGGAAGTGAAAATGTCCTGAATGATATTTTCAAAAATATCTTCTACCAATTCGGTTTCCACTTGAAGCAAGGAAGTATTGCGCGGGTCATAATCTCTGAAAAACGAGAAGGTTCTTTTCATGTTTTGTTCTTCATCAGCCATATGAATGAAATCTACCTCAACGGCAACGGTTATACGCATTTGACCTGCCCGATCCGGCTGGGTTGGACTTTGGCTGGAAACTGTCGCTTGCGGGGTTATGGTATATCGGGTAATGGAACCCAAGATCTGCAAATCCCCAGTGTTGCGGATAAGCTCCAGTTGGGTGTTCCTTTGAAAGTAATCTTTGAGGTTTTCCGTGAAAAGTTGACCCATGTTGGCTGGTCCGCCACCGGAATCGTTAAAAAAATTCTCTACAGAAAATGTCTTGGTAACGTTGTAATCCAAGGTAGTCCCCGTAAAGCTGTACTCTACCTTACAACTGCATAAAAGGAAAAAAGTCAACCCGAATATTCCCAATTGTTTCTTATTCCTGAATGTCATATTGTTTTATTTTGCGGTAAAGCGTGCGTTCAGATATACCCAAGTCCATGGCGGCGTACTTCCGCTTGTTGTGGTGCTTCTTGAGTGCCCGGAGAATCAATTCCTTTTCCTTTTTCTCTATGGACAAGGAATTGTCATCCTCTTCATGCGTAATATCTTCAATGATTTGATTCTCGTATTCCTTGGATAGGGTGGTTCTTTCCTGCACTTCTTTTTCAGTTAAATTCTCAAGAATAAGCGGAAGATTGGAAGAAACCTTTTCTTCTTGGTCGTAATTTGCCGAAGTTTCCATATCCTCAAAAAGGTTTTGGTGCTTCTTCATGATGGAACTGTTCAGACCTCCGGATTGATAGGTTTCCAAAACCAGCTTTTTGAGTTCTGTCATGTCCTTTTTCATGTCAAAAAGGACTTTATATAAAATTTCCCGCTCACTGAAATCAGCCTTCCCTTCTGTACTTCCTCTACCTCCTGAATAAGATACAGGTAAGTTAGATCCCTCTTTGGGCAAGTACCTGGCGAGGGTTTCTACGGAAACGTCCCTTTCGTTTTCCAATAACGAAATTTGCTCGGCTAAATTTTTCAGCTGTCTTATATTTCCGGGAAAAGGAAACTTAACCAACAATGATTTTGCATCCTCCGAAAGCATAATCGGTTTCACGTGGTACTTATCCGAGAAATCCGTGGTGAATTTGCGAAACAACAACACAATATCGTCTCCACGCTGCCTCAGGGGGGGCACAAAGATGGGCACAGTATTGAGCCTGTAATATAGATCTTCCCGAAATTT
>Ga0105045_10001048_pt1 | contig 22017 bp, 13 predicted proteins | sample MAT02_FD_78089 | JGI IMG/M metagenome (GOLD analysis project Ga0105045, IMG submission 78089) | Freshwater microbial communities from Lake Fryxell liftoff mats and glacier meltwater in Antarctica - MAT-02 (megahit assembly) | ecosystem: Environmental > Aquatic > Freshwater > Ice > Liftoff... | reverse complement strand
GCTTGCGTAGCCGGCGCATTTCCCAGCGCGACCGCGATGTTGCGCAGCCAACGCTCATGTCCGCTGCGGCGGATGGCCGAGCCCTCGGTGCGCTGCAGGAACTCTTCCTCCGACCAGGCGAACAACTGTGGCAGGGTGGCGGTGTCCAGTTGGTTGCGCGCGCGGAAATCCGGCTCGTCGGTGCGCCGCGCGAACTTGTTCCACGGGCACACCAGCTGGCAGTCGTCGCAGCCGAAGATGCGATTGCCGATCGCAGGGCGAAGTTCCTCCGGTATCGCCCCTTCGTGCTCGATGGTGAGGTAGGAAATGCAGCGTCGCGCATCGAGGCGGTGCGGCGCGACGATCGCCTGAGTGGGGCAGATGTCGATGCAGCGGGTGCAGCTGCCGCAATGCGCGCTGGCAGGCTGGTCCACGGGCAGCGCCAAGTCCAGGTAAATCTCGCCCAGGAAGAACCACGATCCGCCGTCGCGGTCGATCAGGCAGGTGTGCTTGCCGATCCAGCCCAACCCCGCGTTGCGCGCCAGTGCGCGCTCCAGCACCGGTGCGCTGTCGACGAACACCCGGTGGCCGAACGGGCCGATTTCCTCGCCGATCCTGTCCGCCAGCACCTGCAGGCGCTTGCGCAGCAGCTTGTGGTAGTCGCGGCCCAGCGCGTAACGCGCCACATAGGCGCGCTCGCCGTCCTCCAGGGTGGACCAGGCCTCCAGGTCATCGCCGTGGCCGTAATCCATGCCCACCGAGAGCACGCGCAAGGTGCCGGGGACCAGCGCCTGCGGTTGGCTGCGCTTGTCCCCGTGCGCCGCCATCCACTGCATGGTCCCGTGCAGGCCCTGCTCCAGCCAGTCGCGCAGGTGGTGCTCGTCGGCCCCCAGCTCCACGCCGGATATCCCGCAGCGTTGGAAGCCCAGCCCGGCAGCCAGCGCGCGGATGCGGCGGGCGATGGCGGCCGGGTCGGCAGCAAGGGGCGAAGGAACCGACATGCGCCAAGTATAGAATCACCCGCATGCACGGCTCCCTGGACCTTTACGACACCCAAGCCGCCAGGGCCGTCGATGCACGCGCAACGGCGTTGCTGGGTGGGGACGGGATGGTGCTGATGGAGCGCGCAGGCGCCGCCTGCTGGCGCTTCCTGCAGCAAGCCTGGCCGCAGGCCCGCTCGATCCTGGTTGCGTGCGGACCCGGCAACAATGGCGGCGATGGGTACGTGCTTGCGCGCCTGGCACGCCAGGCAGGGTGCCAGGTGCACCTGGTGCATGCAGCCGGACATGAGCCCGGGACCGCGCTGGCCCGCCGCGCACGCGCAGGCTTCGAAGCGGACGGTGGGGTAGCGCACGTGTTCGATGGCGTCTTGCCGCACGCAGAGGTGATCGTGGATGCGATCTTCGGCATCGGCCTGGCGCGCGCCCCCGATGACCCGGCCACCCGGTTGATGACCGCAATCGACGAACGTGACGTGCCGGTATTCGCGCTGGACGTCCCCAGTGGAGTCGATTCGGACAAGGGCGCGGCGCCGGGCTTTGCGATCAGTGCCCACGCCACCTTGCAACTGATCACCCGCCATGTCGGCCTGCAGACCGGTGGCGGGCTGCAGCATGCAGGCGTCCTGGGCATCGATCCGATCGATGTCCCGCCACGGGCATTCGATGGCGTGCCTGCCTGCGCGCGGCTTGCCACGGCCGATGTCCTTGCCCATGCCCTGCAGCCCCGTCGTCGAAACACCCACAAGGGCGAATCCGGGCGCGTGCTGTGCATCGGGGGCGACCTCGGCCACGGCGGCGCGATCGTGCTGTGCGCCGAGGCCGCGCTGCGCAGCGGTGCCGGCCTGGTCAGCGTCGCTACGCGCGAACCGCACGTACCGGTGGTGCTGGGGCGTCACCCCGAGGCAATGGCGCGCGCGGTCGAATCCGGCAGCGACCTGCAGCCGCTTCTGGCGCAGGCCGATGCCATCGCGCTGGGCCCCGGGCTGGGCCAGGGCGAGTGGGGCCGCGCGATGTTCCAGTTGACGCTCGCTGCGGGCAAGCCGCTGGTGATCGATGCCGATGCGCTCAACCTGCTGGCCGAAGCACCACGCGAACTTGCAGGCGCGGTGCTCACCCCGCATCCGGGCGAGGCGGCGCGCCTGCTGGGTACGGACATCTCCGCCATCCAGGGCGACCGCCTCGGTGCGGCGCGCGAACTGGCCGCGCGCCATGCAGCGGTGGTGGTGTTGAAGGGCGCGGGCACCGTGGTGGCCGCTCCGGGCGCGTTGCCCTGCATCATCGGTGCCGGCAATCCGGGCATGGCGACGGGCGGGATGGGCGATGTGCTGACCGGCGTGGTTGCCGCGTTGATCGCGCAGGGCCATGAAGCCTTGCATGCCGCGGTGCTGGGTGCGTTGCTGCACTCGCTGGCGGCCGATGCAGCGGCCGCACAAGGCCAACGCGGACTGCTGCCGTCCGACCTTGGGCCGCATTTGCGACGCCTGTGCAATCCGGAATCGAGCTGGTGATGCGCCTGTATCTTCCCGACCCGCAGGCCATGGACCTGCTGGGTGCCGCTCTGGCCCGGAGCCTTGCACTGCCTGCGGTGGTTTACCTCGAAGGCGACCTGGGCGCAGGCAAATCCACCCTGGCGCGGGCCCTGTTGCGCGGCCTGGGCGTGCAAGGGGCGATCCGCAGTCCCACCTACACCCTGGTCGAACGCTATCCCGTGGCGGACGGCGAGGCCTGGCACCTCGACCTGTACCGGATCGCGGACGCGGCAGAGCTGGATTTCCTGGGCCTGGACGAGGCCATCTGCAGCCTGTGGCTGGTCGAATGGCCGGAAAAGGGCGGGCAGGGGCTGCCTGCGTCCGACCTGCACGTCGCGCTGTCGGTGGCGGGGGAGGGTCGTGAAGTGGTCTTGCGTGCCAACTCGACCGGGGGCGAGAGCTGGCTGCAGCGGTTGGCCCTGGACAACGAGTTGCCAGAACAACCTGTACCCGGCGTGTAGGAAGGTTGGGCAGGTGCCGGATTATCAAAGGAAATATGGTTGCATTCGCCAAGCGATGGTGCTTGAATCCGCAGCATGCCGACGGGGAACGCCAATACTCTCGTGACCATGCTCGGCCTGGCCCTGGTGCTGGGCCTTCCGGGCCTGGCCGACGCCGGTGAAGTGCGCGCGGTCAAGGTGGATGGCGGTGTTTCGACCACCCGCGCCGAGATCGACCTGGCTGGCGCAGGTGAGTACAAGACCCTGACCCTGGCCGGTCCGGACCGGGTGGTGGTCGACCTGCCTGCCTCCAGCGCGGCGCGCGGCCTGCAGCTGCCTGCAGGGGCAGGCATCGTCAAGGGCGTGCGTACCGGCCAGCCGGTGGCGGGCACCCTGCGGATCGTGTTCGACCTGGCCGGCCCGTCGGGCGCCCCGACCCCGCGCGTTGAAACCCTGCCTGGTGGTTCGAAACTGGTGCTGGAGTGGCAGGCTGGCAGCGCCATGGCAGCCACCGCAGCGCCAACGCCGACACCGGTGGCCTACGACCGTGCGGCTGCAAACAAAGCCAGTCCAGTGCCCATGACCGCCGCCCAGGCCACCGCTGCACTGACCGCCGCTGCAGCGCGCCAGGCCTCCGCGGCGCCGGCAGTCACCCCCGCTGCACAAGTTGCGATGACGATTCCGGGCGCATCGACCCATGCGCGCTCGCCCGCCGACATCCTCAATGGACGCGCGCCGACCACCACCGTAGTTGGCAGCCAGTCACCCGTTTCCGAAGCATCGCCGGGCTTCATGGTCGCCACCGACGTGCCCAGTCCTGCTCCTGACGCTGCCCCGACTCCGGCCGCCCCTGCGCCCGCTGCCGCGACACCTGCGTTCGAGCCGCCACCCATGCGCATGGGCGCGGGCATGCGTCCGCTGGTGATCGCCATCGATGCCGGCCACGGCGGCCAGGACCCGGGCGCGATCGGCCCCGGCGGCACCCATGAGAAGAACGTGGTCCTGGCGATCGCGCGCGAGCTTGCGCGCCGGATCGACGCCACCCCGGGCATGAAGGCCTACCTGGTCCGCGACGGCGATTACTTCCTGCCGCTGCCGCAGCGCGCGCAGAAGGCGCGCGCGGCCAAGGCCGACATGTTCGTGTCGATCCACGCCGATGCGGCCGAGAACCGCAACGCCCGCGGCTCCTCGGTCTACGTCCTCTCGCTCAAGGGCGCCTCCTCGCAGCGCGCGCGCTGGCTGGCCAACAAGGAAAACGCGTCGGACCTGATCGGCGGCGTGCGCCTGCACCAGGCCGACAATACCCTGTCCTCGGTGCTGCTGGACCTGGCCCAGAGCGGCCACATGAAGGCATCGGAAGATGCGGCCAACCACGTGCTGTCCGGGCTCAAGCGCGTGGGCAACAACCACAAGCCGCACATCGAGCGGGCCAACTTCGCGGTGTTGCGCACCTCGGACATGCCCTCGATGCTGGTCGAAACCGCCTTCATCTCCAACCAGGAAGAAGAGCAGCGGCTGCTGGACCCGGCCTACCAGCGCAAGGTGGCCGCAGCCGTGCTCGACGGCGTGCAGACCTATTTCACCCAGCAGCCACCACCGGGCACCCTGTTCGCCGCGCGCGCGCAGGCCGAGGCGGCCGCCAGTTCGGGCGCAAGCGGAAGCGCCGGCTCTCCCTGAGCCCACGCTCGGCTATCATCGGGGCCGTCCTTGAACACGATGCCCACCGGCATCGGCGCCCCGTGCAAATCCGCCAGTTGCCTGACATCCTGATCAACCAGATCGCCGCCGGCGAAGTCGTCGAGCGCCCTGCGTCCGTGGTCAAGGAACTGGTCGAGAACGCGCTGGATGCCGGTGCCCTGCGCATCGACATCGACCTGGAAGAGGGCGGTGCCCGGCTGATCCGGGTGCGCGACGACGGCGGCGGCATCGCTGCGGCGCAGTTGCCGCTGGCGGTGGCGCGGCATGCCACCAGCAAGATCGCCTCGCTGGATGACCTGGAGTCGGTGGCCACGCTCGGGTTCCGCGGCGAGGCCCTGCCTTCGATCGCCTCGGTCAGCCGGTTTTCGCTGTCCTCGCGCCGTGCCGAGGACGACCACGGCTCGGGCCTGGACGTCGAAGGCGGCAAGCTGGGCGAAGTGGTGCCGCGCGCGCTGGCCCCAGGCACCACGGTGGAAGTACGCGAGCTGTTCTACAACGTTCCAGCCCGGCGCAAGTTCCTGCGCGCCGAGCGCACCGAGCTGGGACACGTGGAGGAATGGCTGCGGTCGCTGGCCCTGGCGCGCCCCGACGTGGAGCTGCGCGTTTCGCACAATGGCCGGCCATCGCGTCGCTACAAGGGCGGCGACACCGCTTCGGCGGTCCGCCTGGGCGAGACCCTGGGGCCCGACTTCGCGGCCAATGCCCTGCGGGTGGAACGCGCGGTCGCCGGTGCCGAAGGCGGCCCGGGCGAGCGCATGCGCCTGCATGGCTGGATCGCCGCGCCGGTGTACTCGCGCGCCAGTGCCGACCAGCAGTACCTGTACGTCAACGGTCGCAGCGTGCGTGACCGCAACATCGCCCACGCAGTGAAGCTGGCCTACCAGGATGTGCTGTTCCATGGGCGCCAGCCGGCCTACGTGCTGTTCCTGGAGGTCGACCCCTCCCGCGTCGACGTCAACGTGCACCCTGCCAAGCACGAGGTGCGATTCCGCGACAGCCGCATGCTGCACGAGTTCGTGTACCGCACCCTGCAGCAGGTGCTGGCTGAAACCCGCGCCGGGGGCGCGTCCGGCCACGAATTGCCCGCGCCCGGACAGTCGTTGGGGCCCCGGGAGCAAGGGCATGACGCGGTTTCGCAGCAGGTGCCAGTGGGTCCGTGGAGCGACCCGATGCGGCAATCGCCACTGGGCCTTGCGGTAAGGGATGCCCCGGCCGCGTATGCCGCGCTGTACGCCAGCGGCGGTGACACCGGGTCCCCGACCGCGCCGATCGGGCCGGCGCAGGACGGCGAAGTGCCTCCGCTCGGCTATGCCGTGGCCCAGCTGCACGGCATCTACATCCTGGCCGAGAACGCACAGGGCCTGATCGTGGTGGACATGCATGCCGCGCACGAACGCATCGGCTACGAGCGGCTCAAGTCGGCGGACGCCGGCGCCGGCCTGCGCTCGCAGCCGCTGTTGGTGCCAGCCACGCTGGCAGTGGCCGAACGCGAGGCGGAACTGGCCGAGCAGGAGTCGGCCACCCTCGAAGCGCTTGGCTTCGATGTCACCCGCAGCGGCCCGCAGTCGCTGAGCGTGCGCGGGGTGCCGGCATTGCTGGCCCAGGCCGATCCGGCCGCGCTTTTGCGCGACGTGCTGGCCGACCTGCGCGAGCATGGGCACAGCGCGCGCGTGCAAGCGGCCCGCGACGAACTGCTTTCCACCATGGCCTGCCACGGGGCGGTGCGCGCCAACCGCCGCCTGACCCTGCCGGAAATGAACGCCCTGTTGCGGGACATGGAGGCCACCGAGCGCTCCGGGCAGTGCAACCATGGCCGCCCGACCTGGACCCACTTCCCGCTGGCGGAAATCGATCGCTGGTTCCTCAGAGGACGTTGAGATGCGCCATGCGCTCGTTGCTACGATCATGTTGATGTCTGCACTGGCGGTACTGACCGGTTGTAGCGGCAGCGAAGACGCTGCGGCGGGGCGCGCCGTAGCCTTCGATCCCGCGTTCGAGCGCGAAACCGAAACCTGGCGCCAGCAACGCCATGACGAACTGGTGCAGCCGCACGGCTGGGCCAGCCTGGTGGGACTGCACTGGCTGGATCTCAAGGCGCACTACATCGGCAGCAGCCCGGGCAGCGGCGTGCGCCTGGCGGTGGGCCCGCCGAAACTTGGACTGGTGCAGCGGGACAGCGGACAAACCTGGTTCACGCCAGAACGTGGCGTCGCCGTCACCCTGGATGGCCAGCCATTGAAGGGGCGCGCGCGCCTGCGCAGCGATGCAGGGGGCACCCCGGGGGTCATCGGTTTCGACGCCGGCAAAGGCCAGTTGACCCTGATCGAACGCGGCGGGCGTGAAGCGCTGCGGGTTCGCCATGAAGATGCCCGGACCCGCCTGGGCTTCGCCACCCTGCAGTACTGGCCCGCCGATCCTGCGTGGCGGGTGCAGGGTCGCTTCAGCGCCCATCCGGCCGGACAGACCCTGCCCATCGGCGACATCGTCGGTACCACCAGCGACATGCCCAACCCCGGGCGCATCGAGTTCACCCACGCGGGCCAGCTGTTCGCGCTGGAGGCACTCGCAGGCGAAGACGGCAGCCTGTTCGTGGTGATGGCCGACCGCACCAGCGGCCACGGCAGTTACCCGGCCGGCCGTTTCCTCGACGTGCCTGCACCCGACGCACAGGGCAACCTGGTGCTGGACTTCAATCGTACCTACAACCCGCCGTGCGCGTTCACCGCGTACGCGACCTGCCCGCTACCGCCGCCCCAGAACCGCCTGGACCTGCTGGTCAACGCCGGCGAGAGGGCCTACGCCCCGCCCAAGGGCACGTTCTGACCCTGCCCATGCATCGGCCGCGCAACGTGCATGGATGGCTGGCCTGGGTCCTGCTGGGGTTGGCGGCGTTGGCTCATCCAGCGCACGCGCACGAGGTGGCAGCGGCAACGCAGGCGCCCCCGGTGCCGCTGTTGTGGAAAGTCTCCGGACCCGAAAACGCGCTGTACCTGCTGGGCTCGTTCCACCTGCTGAGGCCGGACGATTATCCGCTGTCGGCCGACGTGGATGTCGCGTTCGCCGATGCAGAAGCCCTGCTGCTGGAGCTTTCCCCCGCGGAGCTGTCCTCGCCTGCGCTGGCCGCGCGCATGGGTGCCGCTGCATTGCGCAGCGATGGCAGCCGCCTGGATGATGCCTTGCCCGCCGCCACGCGCACGGCCTTGCGGCTTTGGACCGAAACCAACGCCGATCGCCTAGCGCCGCTGGGGCTCTCGCACCAGGCCCTGCAGCGGTTCGAACCCTGGTTCGTGGCGCTCACGGTTTCGCTGGTGCAGATGACCGCGATGGGGCTGGATCCCGCCCTCGGAATGGACCGGCACATGGCCGCGCGCGCGGCGACCGCGGGCAAGCCGGCCGTCGGCCTCGAATCTGGCGCGCAGCAGGTGGAACTGCTCGCCGGGATGGATCAGGGGTTGCAGCTGCAGTTCCTGCAGGACGTCCTGGCCGGCGCGCGCAAGGGCCCGCAGGCGATCGTTGACCTGCACCAGGCCTGGCGCGACGGCGACACGGGCCGTCTGTGGGATGAGATCGGCGCGCAGATGCAGCGCGATCTTCCGGCGCTGTACCAGCGCATCAACGTGGCCCGCAATGAGGCCTGGCTGCCACTGCTGGTAGGGCGCCTCGAAACCGGCGGCAGCGACGATACCCTGGTGGTGGTCGGCGCACTGCACCTGCTGGGCGACGATGGCCTGGTCGAGGGTCTGCGCCAGCGCGGCTACCAGGTGCAGCGGATCTGCTCGGCGTGCGAGCCGGGGCCACAGCCCAGGTAGGCGTGCGCGCCACCCTGCAGGCGCTGGCGCGGCCTACACCAGCGCGATGCAATCCACCGGGCAGGCTGGCAGGCACAACTCGCAACCGGTGCACAGCGGCTCGATCACCACGTGCATGTACTTGGCGCCGCCAATGATGGCGTCCACCGGGCAGGCCTGGATGCACTTGGTGCAGCCGATGCAATCGGCTTCGATTACCATCGCGACGCGCGCAGGCTGCTGCAGCAGCCCGCGACCGCGGTCGTAGGGCACCGCATCCACCTGCAGCAGGCGTGCCAGGGCCCGCGCACCGGCATCGCCACCCGGTGGGCAGCGCTCGGGCCCGGCCTCGCCGCGCGCCATCGCCTGGGCATAAGGCAAGCAGCCCTGGAAACCGCACTGGCCGCACTGGGTCTGCGGCAACAACCGGTCCAGGCGTGCAACCAGCTCCGCTTCGCGGATTCCATGGTCCATGGCCGCAGGCTCAGCGCACCGGCATGCCGGGCAAGGCCGTCGGATCGGCATCCAACAGGGCCAGCGCGCTGCCGTCGAAACCTGCCGACAGGATCATGCCTTCGCTCATGCCGAAACGCATCTTGCGCGGCGCCAGGTTGGCGATGAACACCACGTTGCGGCCCATCAGCGCGGCAGGATCGGCATAGCTGGCTCGGATGCCGGAGAATATCTGGCGCCTGCCCATTGGACCGGCGTCGAGTTCGAAACGCAGCAGCTTGTCCGAACCTTCGACCAGTTCGCATGCGATGACTTTGCCGATGCGCAGGTCCAGCCTGGCGAAATCATCGATGGAGACGGTTGCAGGCGCCGTGCCCGGATCCGGCGCTGCGGCCGCCGTGGGCACGGACGCTGCAGGCTGCCCCGGCTTTGCGGATTCGGCGGTCGCCGCGGGCTGAGCGGCCGTGGGCTGCATCGTGTCGCAAGAGGCTTCGGTCATGGCTTCGATCCTGTTCGGGTCCAGGCGGGTGAACAGTGGCGCATAGGGCGCGATGCGGTGGGCCAGCAACGGCGCCTGCAGGTCGCGCCAGGCGTTCACCTGTGCGCGCAGGAACGTCTCTGCCTGGCTGCAGGTGCGCGGCAGGATCGGCTTGAGGGCCGCGGCCAGCACCCGGAACAGGTTCAATCCCTGGGTACACACCTGCTGCAACCGCGCCGCTGCTTCGGCGCCGTCCTGTTTGGCGATGACCCACGGCTTGTGCTCGTCGATGTAGCGGTTGGCCTCGTCGGCCAGCGCCATCACCTGGCGGATCGCCGCAGCCGCGTCATTGCGCTCATAGGCCAGCACGATCGGCTCCAGCGCGGCGACGAAGCGCGCATGCATGGGTGCGTCAGGCAGGGTGGCCGCAAGCTCGCCATCGAAACGCTTCTCGATGAAGCCGGCGCAGCGGCTGGCCAGGTTGACGAACTTGCCCACCAGGTCGGCGTTGACCCGGGCCACGAAGTCGCCGAGGTTGAGGTCGAGGTCGTCCACGCCGCCGCCGGACTTGGCCGCGAAGTAGTAGCGCAGCGCTTCGGGCTCCAGGCCCACGTCCAGGTAGGTGCGGGCCATGACGAAAGTGCCGCGCGACTTGGACATCTTGGCGCCTTCCACCGTCAGGTAGCCGTTGACGTGCAGCCGGGTGGGTGCGCGGAAGCCGACGCCGTGCAGCACGGCCGGCCAGAACAGACCGTGGAAATTGACGATGTCCTTGCCGATGAAATGGTGCAGCTCGGTCTGCGTGCCGTCGCGCAGGTGGGCCTCGAAATCCTGGCCGGTGTGCGCGCACAGGGTCTTGAAGCTGCTCAGGTAGCCGATCGGTGCGTCCAGCCACACGTAGAAATACTTGCCCGGCGCGCCGGGGATGCCGAAGCCGAAGTACGGCGCATCGCGTGAGATGTCCCAGGCGCGCAGGCCGCCTTCGGCATCCAGCCACTCGGCCAGCTTGGCCTTGACCCCGGGAACGGCGACGTCGCCGAGCAACCACTGGCGCAGGAAATCCTGGAAGCGGCCCACCTCGAAAAAGAAATGCTCTGACTCGCGCAACTCCGGCGCGACCCCCGACAGCACCGAGCGCGGTTCGATCAGGTCGGTGGGCGCGTAGGTCGCCCCGCAGTTCTCGCAGTTGTCGCCGTACTGGTCAGGGGTACCGCATTTCGGGCAGGTGCCCTTGATGTAGCGGTCGGGCAGGAACATGCCCTTGGCCGGGTCGTAGAACTGCTCGACGCTGCGCCGGGCGATATGGCCGCCAGCCTCCAGGCGCGCGTAGAACAGTTCGGTCAGCTCGCGATTGGCATCGGAGTGGGTGGAATCGTAATGGTCGAAGGCCACGCCGAAGGCATCGAAGTCGCGTTCGTGCGAGGCCTGCATGCCGGCGATGAAGTCCTCCGGGCTCAGGCCTGCCTTCTCGGCGGCCAGCATGATCGGGGTGCCATGGGTATCGTCGGCGCACACGAAATGCACGGTGTCGCCGCGCAACCGCCGTGCGCGCACCCAGACATCGGCCTGGATATAGCCCACCAGGTGGCCCAGGTGCAGCGGGCCATTGGCGTAGGGCAGGGCAGTGGTGACCAGGGCGGTGCGGGTCATGGCGGAAGGCGGCGGTTGCGGGCCGCGATTATCGCATGCGGGTCCGCTGCCTCCTTGCGCCGAGGCCGGTCGTGCCGGGAACGCGGCGGGGATGCGCGATCAGGCATCCTGCCGAGGTGTTGATGGGTGGCGCAATGTTAAGGGCATCGCGGCCATGGGCCGCTCCTACGGGCGCTTCCAGGTCTGAGCGCGGCAGATGAAGGCCACGCAGCCGGAGACGTCCAGTTGGCGCCCATCGGCGCTCAGAGATGCCTTGGACTTGTAGGTCTTGCCGTTGGCCGGATCCAGGATGGTGCCGCCCGACCACGCATTGGCACCGTCGGGCTTCAGGTTCCACAGGATGGTCAGGCCCTTGATCGGCTTGTCCTTGTTGGCGCCTTTGCATTCGGTGCAGGTGGGGTTGGTGCCGTGCTCGGACTGGATGACTTCCACGACCTGGCCTACAAGCGAACCCTTGGCGGCCTGGGTGATCTCGACGATCGACTTGACCTTGCCGGTGTCGTCGTCGATGGTCTGCCAGCGGCCGGTGGCGTCGGCGGCTGACGCGGAGAACGCAGACGCCAGAAATGGCAAGGCGAATAGCGTGGGAAGAAATCGAAAATTCATGAATTCCCCTTTCAACGGCAACTTAGCTGTCGTAGTGCAGGGTATACGCCATGCGTCCCTGCGGGTATCGGAAAAATCAGAAATCGCGTTGCAGAGAAGCATAAGTCAGGCGGAATCGCTGTTAACCGACCCAGGGTGTATGCATTCATAGTCCGTTGCCACCGCAGTCGTTGAGCAGGTAATCCTCTATGTACCCAAGCTGGTCGGCCATTATCTGCCTCGTCCACGCAGGACCATGCGCATAGTCTGCCAGCTGGTGGTACACGACGGGCTTGCCGGCTTGCTTGGCCTTGGCGACAAACCAATCCGATTGCTCGATCGGGACCGTCTGATCACGCTCTCCGTGATAAACCATGATCGGAATTTGAGTATTGCCAGCATCATCCAGCGGACTTAATCCCTTGACTGTCGGTGCCTGTGCCTGACGAAAGAATGGATTCGTATAGAAGCGCGCCCAGATCCGCTTGATGTCGGAAACTCCGGCGCCCGCGATGGCGCATTTGTAAGTCCCTGCGGGACGTACCGATGCCGCAAATGCCGCGTAACCGCCGTAAGAGTAGCCGAAAATTGCTACGCGACCGGGCTCGGCGATGGTCTGGGCAACCATCCATTGCGCACCGTCGTCCTTGTCGTCCTGCATTTTCTGGCCCCATTCAGCGTCGCCAGCCATCCACAATTGGCGCCCCCAACCTTGGGAGCCGCGGAACTGCGGACGCAGTACTGCCATACAGCGGGAAGCAAGCAGCGGTACCCACATGGAACCGTCGAAGTCCATCGTGTCGCGCGACCACGGTCCTCCGTGTGGGTGCACCACGGAGGGCCAAGGCCCGGGGCCACACAGCTCGCTGTTGGGTCTAGTCAGGAAAGCAGGGATGGTCAAGCCGTCGCGTGCCTTGTAATAAACAAGCTGCGTTTCCCCCAAAGTACGTGGATCTATGTCGGGGTAGCTTTTAGCCAGGAGGGATAGCTCCCCTTTTCGGAAGAGGTAGTACTCAGGTGGCGTCGAAGAACCCTCCACGGTAAGAAGTACTGTGGAAAGGTCCGGAGTGAACCCCGTGACGGAGTAGCTCTTGGCGACTGGGTACTCAACCACTGCAGTCTTGCCCGACGCAGGATCCGTCAGCGTCAGTTCCATATTGGTGATTCCAAGCGCCTTCTTGAGTCCAGCATCAAGCGCCTGCATTGATGAGGACGTCCATTCAACGTCGTTACCGTAGGGGCCCTCGTACCCAATGCCGAGTATCTGGCCGAAAGAGTCGCCTGCAGTGCGGTAGGGATTAACCAGTATGCGATTGGCATTAAAGAAAAGGTGCTGGAACAACAACTCCTTTCTCTGTTTGGTTGCGATTTCGTACTCGTAGATCACCGCCTTGTCCTGGCCCTCGTTGCTCAATACGAACGCGATGCCCGGCTCGCGGGCGAAGCCGATAATCTGGATCTGGTCCCGGTCTTTTACGTAGGAGCGAAAGTGCTCCTCCCATCGATCGGTCTGTAAATTCCTGAACTCCGCCGAAACGTAGGCGCCAGAGCCGTCCAGATCCTGCTTCAGGCGAGCACGCAAGTTGCCGTCGAGATCAGTCACATAGCCCGCAACCCGTTCCTCTGACATCTGGATGCGCTCAGATGTGGAGTCGCGGAGATCTACACGGTAGACGTCACCGGAATTGCTTCCCACATTGTTGATCACGAGGATATGGTGCGGATCGTTGGGGAGTCGATCGAGCACGGTCGGGTTGCTGAGTGCCTGTGCGAGTTCTTCGCTGCGACTCGTCGCGCGTGGTTGAGTCAATGGCTCCTTCCAATTTTTACCCTCAAGATCGGTGATCATGAGCTTAGACAGAAAAATCTTGCTGACACGGTCGGTACGCAGGTCGCGGGGTTGCCAAAACGAAACAGCCAAACGGTCGTTCTTTATGAATGAGACGCCCGCAATCTTCATCCGAGTTGAGCCGATGAGGGTGGGTGCGCGATCCAACGCATCGGTCTTCCAAACAGCGATAACGCGTTCCTCGCCCTTAGCTCGCAAGGCTGCGATGTGCTGGCCATCGGGTGCAAGCGTGAATCCTGAGTACTCGGGAAAGGCAGCCAGCTGCTTGATCGTTGGTTTCGTCGGAGCGGCTGCAAAAACGGGCAAAGCCGTTAGCAGTGCGAGCACGAATGTGATGAAGCGTGATTTCATGGCTGTATTCCGAACGCTGGTTTGATAGGAGCTAGATTAGCAAGGAAAGGGGTTCCCTGCATCGTTCTGCGCCAGGTCGGGGCCACTTCTGCGCCGACCTCGAGCGCGGGCCTGAAAAGGTGGATTACGGGGGCGGATCCGGTGGGCCTTAACCCAGTCGGGACCTCTCGCACGCGAGGTGCTTGCCGTATCGCCGCAGTCCCAGATTTCAGGGGGTACAGATCCTTCCTTAAGCTAATTCTCGAGGGCGAAGGCTCAACTTTGGCGGAGCAAACAAACGGGTTTGTCCAAGCCGTGTAACGTAGTGAGGCGTGCATGTTCCAGCGCGCCCAAAAAAAAAGCCGCCGACCCGAGGGCGGCGGCCTTCTCTTGAAATTGACTTGCTTCTTAAAAGTCCCTCGCAAAGTTGACGAAGTAAGTTCTGCCAAAGTAGTCATAACCACTATACAGCGAGGCGTTGCCTACCCGATTTACGCCAGCTCCGTTGGAAACGATCGGCGGATTCTTGTCAGTCAGGTTACGCACGCCGCCTGTCACGGACCAGTCGTCGCCCCGGTACTGTGCTGACAAGCTGGAGACGAAGTAATCGTCCGTTTCCATCAGATACGTGTCGCGATAGTCGGTGTCGAAGTAGCGCTCGTAATACTCATAGCCGTTGATCGAATCTACCCATTCCAGGCCGTAGCGGGCAGTCCAGTTGCGAATCCTGTAGGACAGATCCAGCTGACCGGTAAACTCGGGTGCGTTCAGGCTGCCTGAATAGTCCCGGGTCGGGTCGGTCGGGAAGGTCCTGCCGGACTGCTCCAGGTAGTGCGAAACCTGGGCCGTGGTGCGGAATTCACCCAATCCGATATCGCGCACATAACGCAGCGTAAAGTCCCAGCCCCGGACCTTGTCGCTAGCGACATTGATGTACCCGGTAGTTACGCTCAAGGTGTTGTTGGCCGCGCGATCAACCAGGTTGCAAAAGCCCGTTCCCGCGGCGAAGTCTGACGGCTGGCTGCCATAGCAAAGACCCAGCACCTGGGCGCCACTTGGCCGTGCGACACCGTTGTCAACCCGGATATCGTAATAGTCGGCGGCAAACGACAGATCGCCGAACCACGCCGGAAACTCCGGCTGCAAAACGACCCCCGCCGTCAATGCCTCGGACGTTTCCGCAGCAAGGCCGGTTTCGGCACCGCCCTTGGTCAACACCGTGATGCTGTTGTTCTGCTGGAAGTTAGGCGCCAGACCCAGCGTGGAGCAGTTGATGTATCTTGCGCTGGATGTATCCGTGATGGCGCCCCAGCCGTTGCAGGGGTCGCCAGCGCTTGAGGTGAAGCCGCTGGTTGCTCCCAGGTACTGTTCGAACAATGCCGGAGCACGGAACGAGGTGCCCCGTGACGCGCGGAACGACACCCAACTTACCGGAGTCCACAGTAAACCTACCTTCCAGGTGGTGTCGGCGCCGTATGAATCGTAATCCGTGTAGCGACCGGACAGGTTGAGGGTCAGCTCCTGCGCGCCTGGCAGGCTGGCAAGCAGCGGGGCCTCCACCTCGGCAAACACCTCCGATACCGAATCCGTGCCGCGGGTAGGCCGCGAGGACGTGAAGCCAAAGAGGTTATCGGCAACCGAATTGGGATCCGGGGTGTCGTCGATTTCGGCGCGCCGGTATTCGACACCGAACGCGGAAGTGACGGTGCCGTAAGGCAGGTCGAAAAGTGGGCCGCTGACGCTTGCGTTCACCGTGGATTCGTCATAGAGCGTATTGCCTTTGGTCCTCTGCATGATGTAGTTGCGGTAGGCCCGCGGCAGGTTGCCACCGATCGTGGCTGCATTGAGCACGGGCGCTGCGACGCAGCCATCGGAAGCATCACGACAGACAAACCCCCCGCTGCCGTTGGAGACAACATCCAGCGATCTGGCCACGCGATCTGTGAGCCGGTTGTCTGTGTAATAGTCGGCGTCCGACCGTGCGTAGCTGAACGATGCGTCGTAGTTCCACTCGGTTCCCAGGTCGCCGCGTACGCCTCCCGTCGCCCGGTAGAAGTCAACGACCTGCCTGTTACCGTAGATGCCCCAGCCAACGAACGCGCGGGCGGCAATAGGCAAGCCGTTGGTGGAGCCGTCGGCAGGCGGGGCCGCAAAGCGGGGAAGGAAGGAATAGGCCCCCAGCAGCGGGCTGCCTGGGGAATAGTCAATGATGTGCTGAAGATAACCATTCTGGCTTGATTCGCGACGGGTGGCCAATACTTCAAAGTAAAGCTCGGCACCGCCCATCGATTCCAGGTCCAAGCCACCTTGCAGGAAACCCGTGACGTTAGTGGTCGGCGAGATCAATGATTCGTTCTTCATCGCCGGGTGGAAGCTGTCGCGGCCGAAGAAATCGACGCCTTCCAGGCCGGGCAGGTCGCCATCGGTGACAGCAGCATTCGGCCGCCAGCGATTGAAATAGTCGAAGCCAGGCGGCAGCAGGGGGAGAACTTCGGGAGCGTAGGTGCCGTAATAGCCAAGGCTGCCCAAGCCAGGACGGCCCAGGAAATAGGCCGTGCCCAGGGTGTTGATGGTGACGCCGCCAGCGTCAAGGGTCCAGCATTTCGGCTCACCGGTGACGGGGTCTATGTAATCGTCGGCACCGTAGCGACCGTCGGCACCACGCCCCAGCAGTGGTACCGGGCATTTGCTGGCCCAATCACGCTGCCCAAGCCTCATTTCAGTGCGATCGTAGATTTCAAGCGAGCCGGAGACGCGCCAGTTGTCACGGGTCGTGCCCATAATTGCCGACAGGCGTGTTTCATCGCCTCCCCCATGCTGGGTCGCATTGTGCTGGACTTCGACGCTGGGGCCATCGACTCGTTGCCTGGTGATGACGTTTACCACGCCTGCGATTGCATCGGAACCGTAGATGGAAGAGGCGCCATCCTTCAGGACTTCGATACGGTCGATCATGATGTTCGGCAACACGTTGAGGTCTGCCGAACCGACGGCGCCGCGCGATCCAGAAGGAGCAATTCGACGACCATTCAACAGCAGCAGGGTGCGGGTGGCGCCCAGGCCGCGCAGCGACAGCGTGTTGGCACCCGGGCCGCCGTCTGTAACGTAGCCTCCAAACGCGTTGTTGATCTGCTCGGAACCGCCGGTAACCGCATTGCCCTGCAATACAGCCGCGGTGGAGTTGAAGCCAGCAAGGGTGGTCTCTTCACGGTTGATGATCTGGACCGGCGATACGGAATTGAACGTGTCGCGTCCGATGCGCGAGCCGGTGACCATCACCCGGTCAAGGGTGGTGGCGGTAGCGGTGGTCGACGTCTCTTCCGTCTCTTCTTCGACCTCAGTCCCATCCTCGACAGTATTTTGGGCGTACGCCGCACCGAATGGAAACAACAGCGCGGTGGCCAAGGCTAGGGTCAAGGGGTTTCTGTTCAGTTTAGTAGTGAGGCGTTCGCGGTAGGACATCGGAAGCTCCATGAAAACAAAAGGTTAATGATTTGATCGCGGATTAAAATATGAACCGTAGCCAGAGCGTAACAGAAATATAACGTGCAAAAAAAAAAAATAAAAAATAAATTGCGTGCGCGCTGAATTTCTAAGCCGGTTGGGCACTTCATCATTGCCGACATATTGCGGGTTGGAAGGCTGTGGAAGGTAGGCTCGATAAGGGCGGGTATAAACTCTGTGTGACGACGAACCCGACAGTGGGACTGACGGTTATGGTAGTGACAGCGATACTTCAGCAGCAGCTATTTCAAGGCAGCACTTTGCTGCGTCATGGGCGCCTGTCCGAGGCAGTCGAGCTGGGGGAGGCCATTGCTGAGGCCTATCCGGACCAATCGCGCGCACTTGCGTTTGCGGCCGAGGCCAATAGCGTAAACGGCAATCTGCCTCAGGCATTGGGCTGGATCGACAAGGCGATCGAATGCAGCGATGACCCCCAGCACAAGATCAAGAAGGCGTGGTTGCTGTCACGATCGCTCCGCCGCGACGAAATCCCGCCATTGGCTGAGCAGGTGGCTGCCCACGCGGGAACCGACGGCCGGCTTTTATGGCAGATCGGCAAGCTCTACTACCACCACAACTGTCTACCACAGGCGATTGCCCAATACGAGCGCGCTCTTTCTGCGGTCGGGGACAACACCAGCTGGCGCTATGATCTGGCCCTTGCGCGGTTTTACACAGGTGACGCCGAACGGGCGGAGCAAGACTTGAACAAGGTTTTGGCCGCCGCACCCGAGGCAGGGGCCGTCATTTACCTGCGGTCAACTCTGCGTAAGCAATGCCAACAGAGCAATCATGTTGCTGATATCGAAGCACGTTTGAAGAAGGGCTTCGCCAAGCCGGATGATGAGGCCGGGGCGTTGTATGCCTTGGCGAAGGAATTGGAGGACCTGGGCGAGCACGCGGCGTCCTTTCACGCACTTGTTGCTGGCGCAGACAAAAAGCGCCGCACGATCCAGTACGACGCTTCCGCCTTTGCCGCTACCTTGCGGGAAATCAGCGAGGTGCAGGATGCCACAGCACTCGCCATTCCCGTTGAGAGCTGCCAAGAAGAGGGTGCCGTATTCATCGTTGGCATGCCGCGTTCGGGCACCACTCTCGCGGAACGCATACTGCTGCAATCCGGGAAAGTAAAAGACGCGGGAGAACTGCTGGATTTCGGGTTTCAGTTGACTACCGCCGTGCAACAGGCGCGATCCGTTGATCCAGCCCTTTCGCATGCTGCTGCTACCTTGCATGTGGACTTCGCGACGCTAGGACGTGATTACATGCGAGGTGCTCGGCAGATGGCTGGGGGCAGCTCGCGGTTCATCGATAAGCTGCCCGCCAATTACATGTACTGCGGATTGATCCACAGGGCCTTGCCGAAAGCCAAGATTCTCCACATGGTGCGCGATCCGATGGACAGCTGCTATGCGGTTTTCAAGACATTGTTCTTCAATGCCTACGATTTCTCTTACGACCTGGACGAGCTGGCCGACTATTACATCGCCTATCGACGCATGATGCGACACTGGCATGAGGTCATGCCAGGAGTGATCCTCGACGTGCGATACGAAGACCTGGTCACCGATACAGAGGTCCAAGCCAAGCGGATATACGCGTGGTGTGGCCTTGACTGGAATCCCGATGCGCTCAACGTTCCTGAAAAGGACAAGGTCTTTGCGACCGCCAGCGCCGCGCAAGTGCGCGAGCCCGTGCATACGCGTTCGGTCAACAGTTCGCGCAAACATGCCGAAGGACTGGCCAAATTAGTGGAAAGGCTTGCGGAGTTCCGTCTTATGGAGTCGTAGAATGCCCCTGCACGAAGCCGGCACACGCGGACCTTTCTTTTAGGGCGCTTCACCGGATCGAGTGGATTAGCGCCCTTGGATTCCGTCCGGGTATAGCGTCAGTCCACCGAGGTGGAAGCAGATCGCATTGCGGAATCGCTCGCGGTTCTGGTAGCCGCAGGCGCGGTGCTTGAGGCGCTGGATCCGGCTGTTCATGTTATCGGCATGGCCGTTATGCAGATTGAGCACGATCGCGTTCAAGATGCCCCACAGCCGCCGGCGGATGATCTTGGCGGCGGCCTGCATCGGCGCCAGCCGGCAGCGTTGCGCCCAGCCCAGCCAGCGCCGCCAGGCCTTTTCGGCCCAAGCCCGGCTCCGGTAGCCCCACAGCTGCATCGCCATGTCCTTGATCGCCCAGGCGCGCGCTGTCTTGAGCGTGCTGTCGCGCAAGACAGTGAACCGGGCGTGTTGGGCGTGGGTCATGTTCTCCGGGTTGGTCAGCCAAGCGTACTTGCTGCCCTTCAAGGTGCCGACGCCGTCGGCCAATAGCGCCCTGTGCTCCTGGCGTCGAACCTTGTCGACCGCATCGCCCAGCAGCTTGGCCACATGGAACTTGTCGAAGCCGATCTTGCTGTCCGCATCGCGGATATGCCGGCGCGTCGCGGTGATGAACGCCGGCCACATATCCATGGAAACCCCGCGGATGGCCGCTTTCTGCGCAGCATCCAGCCCGGTGTAGAACTGCTCAAGACTTTCGGTCCTCCGGTCCTGTGCCACGTGCAATACATGGCCAGCATCCGGGTCGGTCACCACCGTCACGTACTCGTGTCGCTTCTGGAACGAGGTCTCGTCCACGCACAGACGCTCGGGACTCACCGCCTCACGGCGTGCCATGCCACGGGCAACCGCACGGGCCATGATCCGGTCGATGCTGCTCCAGCTTACCCGCAGCTGCCGGGCCACTGCCCGGATGCTCGCCTCGTGCAGCCAGTCGATCACCAGTGCCTCGAACAGCGCCGTGAAGCCCGACCCACGCACAGCCCACGGCACGGCGACCGTCACAACCCCATGCTCCGGGCACGACAGTCGGGGCACGCTCGCCTCCAGGATCGTCGTGTACTGGCACGTGTCCAGATGGCGCCAACGCCGCGTGCGGCGGTCATAGCCCGGCACCGACTTGCCGCAGGTCGGGCAGCTTAACTCCGCATCCGGTCGCGGCTCGACCTTCACCAGGACACTCCCGGCCGATCGTTCCAGCTCCACCGACGTCACCGTCCACGGATCACTGAGCCCAGGAATCTGCTGGTAAAGCTTGGTATCCACCATCCCCGAAGGCTAAGCTACCCGCCTGATCCGGTGAAGCGCCAAAGAAAAAGGCCAAGCTCCAGAAGACTCTGCGATCCCGGGGTGGCAGCCTTTGCCGCCGATCAGGGAGACAAAAAAATGCCCCGCCGAAAGGCGGGGCATTCAGTAACAGGCTATTCAACGCACGCGGTTAGTGCTTAGAACGTCCACTCATACGACAGGTTGTAGCGGCGGCCGAGGACGTCGTAACCGTCACCGGTCGACGGGTACGGCGGATCCTTGTCCAACAAGTTGGTCACCGCCAGTCGGGCGATACCATTCTCGCCGAAACGATAGCTGGCGCCAGTATTGACCAGCCAGTACTTGTCCAGAAACAGCGTCTCACGGGTCTCCACCGTCTGCGTGTTGGTGAACTGCGTCTTGGGCGTGTGATACACGGCGAGATTCAGACCCAGGTTATTGAGCTTCCAGTTGCTGCTCAGCGAATAGCTGCGCTGAACGATGCTGGTGCCAATGGTGCTGGCGAAGTCGGTGACGGTGACGTTATTCACCGAACTGGTGTACTCGGTCGGGAAATACGCGGAGAGACCGAAATCAAACCGTCCAAGAGAACCGGTATCGAATCCGTAGCGCATTTCCGTGGAATAGGCTTCCAGCCGGGTGAATGCACCATTCACGAAACCGGTCCGTACCGAATCGATTTGACCATCGCCTCGACGGGTGATGAAACTGCAGAAGTTGTTGGCGTTGGCGATGTCAGCCGTATTGAAGCTGTCGTTGTCGAAACAGCCTTCCGCGATCGCGGTGGTGCCGAGGTTGGAGATGATTCCGGAGATGTCGATGTTGTAGTAATCGGCAGTGAATACGAATCCGTCCAGCCCTCGGAACGTCGGCGCCCAGGTCAATCCATAGCTGTAGGATTCGGCCGCTTCGTTGAGCAGGTTGGGGTTGCCACCGGTGACGATCGGAATGGTGGCGCCTACGGCAACGGAGGTGAAGCCCGTCGGCGGCAGGTTGTAGAAACTCAGGAACGCCGCGCAATTGGCCGCGCGCGTGGCCGGCTTGGTGCCGCCAGTGATGTTCCGCGAATCGCATGGATCGGGCACTGTGGCGAAGGCGCTACCCACCGGGATGAACAACTCGGTGATGGCCGGGGCCCGAAGCGATCGGGTGAAGTTGCCGCGGAACTCCAGGTCGTTGAACGGCTTCCACTGGGCGCCGTAGGTGTAAGCCTCGAACGGGCCATTGATCTCGTTGTCGACATGCCGGTACTTGGCGGTGAGGTCCACCTTCTTCAGTAGCAGCAGGTCACTGTCTGGATTGACCAGCGGAATCAGCACTTCGGCGAACCGCTCCTTGGTGGAGTACTGTCCACGCAGCGGCGCAATCGGCACGCTCCTGCCGAGGCCTGCCCGCAGATTGGCGTCGGGGTCGAACTGGCCACTTTCGGTGCGTCGCTCAAAGCCCACGCTGTACTGCAGCGGGCCGCTCCACAGGTCGACCAGGGTACTGGCGATGTTGACGTTGTAGACCTGCTGCTCCAGCAGCGAACGCGCGACGGTCTGGTAGGTCAGGTAACGCAAGGCGCCTGCACTCGGGCGACCCTCGCCAAACAGGTCCAGCGGCACGCAGTTGGGATCAGCCACCGGAATCGGGCCG